>Ga0207665_10000052_pt1 | contig 74914 bp, 80 predicted proteins | sample LARL112metaG_FD_184351 | JGI IMG/M metagenome (GOLD analysis project Ga0207665, IMG submission 184351) | Corn, switchgrass and miscanthus rhizosphere microbial communities from Kellogg Biological Station, Michigan, USA - LAR L11-2 metaG... | ecosystem: Host-associated > Plants > Roots >... | reverse complement strand
TGGAATACACGCTCACGACTACGCGTCCCGCCGGATCCAGGACGAACCCGGTGGACTGTATGAAGTCCGCGTCCGGGCCGAGGAAGGCACCTGTCGCCCCGGCCACGCCGCGGGCGTCGGCGACCGGAAGGCGCTGGCGGGGGGTCGCGGTCTGCGCCGGGACCAGCTGATAACGCAGAAACCCGGCATCCGGAAAGCGCCAGCCGGCAACGCCCCGCCGAGCGTGCTCACCGGGCAGATCGGCGCCACCGAAACCGGCGCAGTGCCGCTGCGCCCGCGCTACTGCGTCTTCAGCGAGGCCTCGACCTCGATGACGAGCTGGATCCTCTCGCCCACCACCACGCCGCCGGTCGGCAGCGCCATGTTGGCGGTGATGCCCCAGTCTGTCCGGTTGATCTCGCCCATCGCCGACAGGCCGGCCCGGGTGCCGCCGTAGGGGTCCGCGCCGAAGCCGTTCACCTCGACGGCCAGCTCCACCGGGCGGGTGACGCCCTTGATGGTCAGCTCGCCGTCAGCGATGATGACCTCGCCGTCCCGCCGGATCCCGGTGGTCCGGTAGGTCATGGCGGGGTAGCTGGCGGCGTCGAGGAAGTTCTCGCCCTTCACGTCGCCGTCCCGCTGCTCGTTCCCCGTGCTGAACGAGGTCATGTCGATGGTGGCGGCGGCAGAAGACTCCAGCGGGTTGCCTGCGGTGATGATCTGGCCCTCGACCCTGGTGAAGTTCCCGCGGACCTTGCTGACCATAAGGTGACGGGCCACGAACCCGACGTAGGAGTGAACAGGGTCGATGTCCCAGGTGCCCGCGATGTACCCGGGGATCTCGACAGTTTCAGCCGTCATGGTGGTCTCCCTAGCTTCCGGGGTGGTGTGCTTACCTTCTGGTAGGCAGTAACAACACACAGCAGAATTCCATCCTCGGCAAGCGCCGGTCGCAGCCAAGGCGGCACGCTGAACTGCCCCAGCCGGCTCCTTGGCTAGCTGGCCCCGGCCCTACCTGTCGCCCCTCACCGTGCACGTCCGCCCAGGGGCGGGTCCTCAGCCCGACCGGACCCTGAACACCCTTTGTCTCCTACGCGTGTTAGTAGTTGATGGCGAGACCACCCGGTGCGCTTGGCGGCGCCCGGCTCGCGGGGACGGTCCACAACATTGAGGACACGGATGTTTGCTTGTCTCGGCCCAGCACCGCTAGCGCGGGCACGGATCTGATCGCGTGCGCCGTGGGCGTTGGGCTCTGGCCGCCCCGGCGATCACGCGGCCCCGGGCACGCCGGCCGGGCCGCCGACAGTCCAGGAGCCGCCCGGCAAGCGCAACTAACAGAAGGAGGACCGTTGAGATGACCGACGGAGACCGGAGCCAGCAGCGGTCGCTGGGAGCGGCAGCAGAGAGCCAGGAGCGGCCGGTCCTGCCGACTGGTGCGCTGCAGCGTACCGGCAGGCTGGCTATGCTGCCGCTGCGCCATGCCGGGCGCACGGCCGCCGCCGCCAGCCGGCTGTCCCGGGCGGCTGGCGGCCAGGTCGCCGCCCGCACCGCCGAGCAGCTATTCGCCACTCTGGGCGAGCTCAGGGGCGGGGCTGCGAAGCTGGGGCAGGCAATGTCGGTGTTCGAAGCGGCGATGCCAGAGGAGGTCGCGGCGCCGTACCGGTCGGCGCTGCGGCGGCTCACTGACGCAGCGCCGGCCATGCCGGCCGACGTCGCCCGCCGGGTTGTGGCAGCTGACCTCGCCGTTGCCTACGGGCCAGGCTGGCAGCAGCGGCTGGTGGCTTTCGAAGACTCGCCAGCGGCGGCGGCCTCGATCGGCCAGGTGCACCGCGGACGATGGCGGGACGACGCCGGACAGATCGTCGACGTGGCGGTGAAAGTCCAGTACCCAGGTGTGGGCAAGGCGCTGCGCTCTGACCTTCGCCAGGCCCGGCTGCTGGCGCGGGTGATGGCCAGGCTTACCAAGCTGAACGTGTCCGGACTGGCGGACGAGCTCGCCGGGCGCATCGTCGAGGAACTGGATTACGTGCGCGAGGGGCGCGTCCAGACACAGGTCGCGACCGCCTTCACGCCGCGCATCCCGGCCGCACTCGCCCTGGCGCGCGCCGCCGGGGTGTGCGAGCCGCCGGGCCGGACCTGCATCACGGTCCCGGCCGTGTACGCCGCGACCCCCCGGGTGCTCATCACGGGCTGGCTGGAGGGGGTGAGCCTGTCCACGCTGCTCGACGGGCGTATGGATCTGCTTCCGCCGGGCTGGCGCGAGCTCGACAAGCGCGACGCGGCAGACCTGGCCGCGCGACTGCTCGGGCACGCCATCTACGCGCCCGCAGCGTGCGCCGGCTGGATGCACGCCGACCTGCACCCGGGCAACTTCCTGCTGCTCCCCGGCGGCCGTCTCGGCATGCTGGATTTCGGCGCGGTTGCTGCCATGCCCGGCGGTATCCCGGCGCCGTTCGGGCAGCTCGCCGCCGCGGTGCTTGCGGGGGACGGGCCGGCCGCGGTGCGGCTGGCCCGGCAGGTGGAGGCGCTCGCCCCGGACGCGGAGGTCGATCCACGCCTGATCGTAGAGTTGCTGCACCCGATCGTGGCGACGGCGGCCGCCGACAGCTTCACCTACTCCCGCCCCTGGCTGCGCAGGCTTATGGCCCACCTCACCGAGCCGCGCTTTGCCGCGGCCTTGCGCAACCTGACCCCGCCCCCCGAGTACGCCCTGGTCTGGCGGGCAACGCTCTCGGCCGCCGGACTCTTCGCCCAGCTGGGCGCGACGGCGCCGACCCGCGGGTTCCACCTGGCCTACTCCCCCGGGTTCCGCGGCGGCGTCCCCCCCGTTCCGGCTGTGGCCAGCGCGCCAGCATCCCGCCGCGCCAGCTGAACGGCGCCCGCGCCCGATCCCGATGCCGGCCGCCTCAGGCCAGCCCTCGCCTGGCCGCTGGCCATGTCGCGGCCATCTCCGGGCAAGCACGCGGAGGGCATCGACGGCTTCCAGCCCAGCATCCCGGTGGCGCCACCTAAGACACCGGTGGCAAGGGTTTCTTCACTCACGCCGCCGACGGCGTGAACATCCCACGAGTCCTATCCGTGATAGTAGGGGATCGGCATCGTCGACCGAAATCAGTGCCACTCAGCCGGGCGGAAAGACAGCAGATGGGTAAGCACCCGGTAACGACCACCCAGCAGGCAACTCACTCGGGCGGCAAGGTCCGTGCCGTGGCGGTCCGTCCAGAATCCGAAATCTGAGAGAGGCGAAGCCATGGTTTACAGAGCTGCCCGGGCTGGCGGTCCAGGCCGCCGGGCATCCCGCGGCAGGCGCAGAGCGGGGGCCTCCTTCGTTCTCCTCCTCCTCCTCACCGGGCTGGGTCTATCGCTGGCAGGTTGCGGCGGCGGCCCGCCTGCCGCTGCCAGGGCTCGCGCCACCCTCCCCGCCCGCTGGGTGCGCTTCCTCCACGTACCGGGCGTCGTCGACCTCACCGGCCCGCGAGGCAATGGGCAGCTCACGATCGCGGCCGCCGGACGACTGTTCCTGCTCGGCACGTCCGGCCAGCCGGTGCCGTTCGCGCGCGGAAGCGGTGGCTACACCACCGCTGTCGGGCCCGAGCCGTATATCGCAATGCCAACAGGCAAGCTCGCCGCCGGGCTGGGCTGCTCGTTCGGCAATGATGCCACCTACGCCCTCCAGCCGAACGGCTCCCCGGGCGTGATCAGAATCGACAAGCAAGGGCAGGCACGGCGCTTCGCAAACCTCACCGGCGTGCGGCCGGACGGGATCGCGTTCGACGACGTCGGCCGGTTCGGTTACCGCCTCCTGGTCACCGCGACGGCGCGGGGCGGCACGACCGTTTTCGGCATCGACTGCACCGGCCGGGTCACCACGATTGCCTCACACGCACCGAGGGTCGAGGGAGGGATCGCAGTCGCACCACTGTCGTTCGGCTCCTTCGGGGGTGACCTCGTTGCCCCCGACGAGACGACCGGGCGGGTCTGGGCGATCGGTCCCGGCGGGAAGACCAGACTCATCGCCCAGTCACCGTTGCCGGCCGGCGGCGACATCGGAGTGGAAAGCGCCGCCTTCGTCCCGGCCGGCTTCAGCCGTGACTGGGCGGCGTACGTGGCCGATCGCGGCACACCGGGCAACCGCCATCCCGGCACCAACAGCATCCTGCGCCTGCCAGGGGCCGAGCTGGCGAGGGCGGGGATTCACGCGGGCGAGCTTATCGTCACCAGCGAGGGCGGCGCCCAGACCATCGTGATCAACTGCTCCGCGACGACCTGCACGGTCCGGCACATCGCGAACGGGCCGGCGGCGGCCCACGTCGAGGGCCACATCGTCTTCGCCCCGCACCGCTGACCCAGGCCGACCGCCGAGCAGCCGTCAAGCCGTTCATATCCCGCCCGGCGCCGCGCTCGCCGCGGCCGGCCTGTAAGGCGTCGGCGAGATCGGACTCGCCGCCGGGTCACCGCTCTACGCTGCACAACCGGGGTCGAGTTACGCCTCTTGCCGCGTGGCCCGCACGCGCCGGCCAGACCGCGGCTGCCGCTGAACGTTCGCAAGACCCGTAGCTGGCCACGCCTGCGCGGAATCGCTCGCCGCCCGGCACGCCGCCGCCCCCGGCGCGCCGCCTGCGGTGCCGGACCGCACCGGATGCCCGGCGGTTCGCGAGGGTTTGACCCCGGGCCAGGCCAAACGGGCCGGTGCGGAGGCAATGCCCTCCGCCGAACCACGGCCGGCCCGTTGGCCTGGACGGCCACCGCGCCGTCGCTGTCCCGCGCTTGGTCCAGGCCGCTAGCGCCCGAGTAGTCGGACGCCGGGCCCGCCGCCCGGAGCGGAACGGGCCCGGCTCTGCCGGGGAGCGCGATCGGGCGTTGCGGGCTGTACGGCTGGGCCGAGTATCAGCGGATAGGCAGGCGCCCCGTGACCGCCAGTCGCCGGATTCACCGCGGCAGTCATAACAGGACCAATCGCTGGGTGGTCGGCCCGGGCGCCAACACATGGTGGCCGGTTCGGCTGGTCGATGGTGGTGGTGTCGTTGTCATGGCCGGATATCGTCAACTATCGGCCGTGCTTCGCACGGCCGACAGCCGGTCGGGTTCGCCTTCCTGGCCTGCGCCCGCGGTTCGCTTGCTGCCGCGACCCCGCGTCCGGCTGCTGTGTCCATTGGCGGACGGGGCTGCTGCCGCTGCCGTTCGGGTCCCTGGTTCGGGCGCGTCGATGCTGGGACCTGGTACGGCTGCGCCCGGGGTGCGGCGGTCGCCGAACCCGGACGCGAACGCGTCCAGTGCCCTGGTCAGCTCGCTGGGGATGAGCCAGGTGTGGTTGCCGTCGCCGCTGGCGATCTTGGGCAGCGTCTGCAGGTACTGGTAGGCGAGCAGCTCGGGGTCCGGCCGTCCCTGGTGGATCGCCTCGAATACGGTACCGATGGCCTCGGCCTGTCCCTGTGCGATGAGTACCTGGGATTGCCGTTCCCCTTCGGCGGTGAGGATCGCGCTTCGCTTGGCGCCTTCGGCGGTGAGGATCGCGCTTTGCTTGGCGCCTTCGGCGGTAAGGATCTGTGACTGGCGGCTGCCCTCGGCGGTCAGGATCGCGGCGCGCTTGTCGCGGTCGGCGCGCAGCTGCTTTTCCATCGCGTCGATGATGGAACCGGGGGGGTCGATGGCTTTCAGCTCGACCCGGTTGACCCGGATCCCCCATTTCCCGGTGGCCTCGTCGAGGACCCCGCGCAGCTCGCCGTTGATCTGTTCCCGGGAGGTGAGGGTGCGCTCCAGGTCCATCCCGCCGATCACATTGCGCAGCGTGGTGACGGTCAGCTGCTCGATGGCCTGGATGAAGTCCGCGATCTCGTAGGTCGCCGCCTTCGGGTCGGTGACCTGGAAGTACAGGACGGTATCGATTTTGACGACGAGGTTGTCTTCGGTGATGACCGGCTGCGGCGCGAACGACACGACCTGCTCCCGCAGGTCCACCCGGGCCCGCACCCGGTCGATGAACGGCACGATGGTGTTGAGGCCGGCGTCCAGCGTCCGGCTGTAAGAGCCGAGCCGCTCGATGACATAGGCGCGCGCCTGCGGCACGATCCGGACCGTCCGGCCGAAGCCGACGAGCACAACGGCGCCGGCAACGGCGATAACGATGATGAGTGTGATCATGACCTTTCCTCTGCGTAGACCATCGCGGTCGCGCCGTCGATCTCGAAGACATCGACGACCGCTCCGGCTGGGATGACTTGCCCGGGCGCGAACGCGCGGGCTGACCAGATCTCACCGTTGATGCGCACCCGGCCACGGTGGTCGTCGACCGGTTCGATGACCAGGGCGCTCTGGCCGACAAGGGCGGCGACGCCGGTGCGCGCAGCGGGATGGGCGGCCCGGCGGTGCCGGCGGACCGTGGGCAGCACGACTGCCATCGACACGCCAGCGGCGGCAGCGAATGCGGCCGCCTGCCCGGCGGCGCCAACCCCCAGCGCCGCGGTCACCGCTGCCGCCACGGCGGCGACCGCGAGCAGCCCGGCCGCGACCGTGAGGGTGAGAAGCTCCACGACGCTCAGGACGGCGGCGACGATCATCCAGACGAGCCAGGCGGGCATCACGTCACCCTGGCCGGGGTGATACCTGGTCGGCGCGCGCTCCCGGGCCGCGCGGCCGTACCCGTGCCCGTTCGGCTAGCACCAGACATGGAATTTCTCCTGTGGCTGTTCGTACGGGTGGCGCGCCGGACCGGGCTTCACGGCCCGCAGTCTCCGTGTGTTCATTTGCCGACCTCAGGTCGCGCGTGCTTCCTGGCCTCATCGCAGTCGCGGCGGACGCGCAGTCGCGGTGCGCTCGGGGCGGTGGACCACCCGCCGCAGACCAGGGTGCAGGGGCCGCCTCCCGTGGATCGCGGGCTTGTACGAGCGCGGCTGCTGTGCTGGTCAACGGGTGGCTCTCGGTCAGTGACAGCAGGGTCGCCGGGGCCGTGTCCCGGCTGTGCGGCCGGGCCGGCGGTGGCCAGGACGGCTACCGCCAGCAGTACGCCAAGGACGGCGGTGGCCATGTCGGGGATCGTGTACGGGGCGTGGAAGCCGGACGCGGCCGCTTGCGGTGCTGACGCGGCGCCGATCAGCAGCGCGGTCCACCCTGACCAGCGGCGGCCGGCCTGGCAGCCGCGCGCGGTCCGCACGCTCAGCGCGGCCGCGGCCACCCCGGCCGCGACCAGCGCGGCGGCCGACACCGGATGCCGGGCTGTGATCAGCACGAGGCCGCACCGGGTCAGGTCCAGGGCCGCCGCGGCAAGCAGCAGGATGGCGGTCAGGCGTCGGCCTGCCCGGATGCCTGCGGCAGGTGCTTCCATCCCGCCACCGGCGTCGGCGGCCGCGACGTCGAAGGGCAGGCGGCCGTCCGTCAGCACGCGATCTTGTCGTGCTCTTGCAGTTGCCGGCGCAGTGCGTGCAGCGCGTAGTGCAGGCGTGATCTGGCCGTGCCGTGCGGTATGCCGAGCTGGCGGGCGATCGTCGCCAGGGTTCCGCCGCGGTAGAAGGTCTCGATCAGCACGGTGCGGTGTGCGGGGGACAGGTGCTGCAGGGCGGCGGAAACGAGTTCCCGGTCCAGGACCTGGTCTAGTCCCGAATCGTCCAGGACATCCTCGGGCCGCTCCGCGGGCACGGTCATCGGCCGGGCCCGCGCGGCCCGGTCGGCGTCGGTCAGCAGGTTGCGTGCGACCTGGAACAGCCAGGGCCGGATCGGGCGGTCATCCGCGCTCAGCTGCGGCAGGTGATGCCAGGCCCGGATGAAGGTTTCCTGCACGATGTCATCCGCGCTCGCCCCGTCAGGGCAGAATCGCCCGACGAAGCCGTGCAGGGCCTTCGCGTGATGAGAGTACAGCTGGCGGATCGCGGCATCGGCGTCGCCGGGTAGCTCGCCGCGCGGAGCATTCGTGATAGCGGACATGCTTACTATCACGGATAGTAGAGCTGTTCCGTTCAACGGCATCCGCTTCCTGGGCGCCGGCGGCGGCTGCACTGCGGCAGTCCACGGGGGCCTCCTCAGGTCAGTGTGGTGCCTGCTGAACAGGCAAGTCGGCGAATGGGCTCGGCGAGTGACCGGCCGGCCCGGCGACACTGAGGCTGCTGGCCAAAACACCTGGCGTATCGCCTGAACCACTGGCGTAATCTATGCGTGATAGTAGATAGCGGCGAGTGCGCCGCGGGAATGGCTATGTCCGGGAGCGAGGCATGCGACGGTTCGGTGAGCTGGAAGCCGTGATCATGGACCGGCTGTGGGAGCGGGGACGCCCGACGCTGGTCCGCGAGATGGTCGAGGATCTGCGCGAGGACCGGGCGCTCGCCTACACCACCGTGATGACGGTGATGGACAACCTGTACCACAAGGGGTGGCTGCGGCGGGAGCGGGACGGCCGGGCCTGGCGTTATGAGCCCACCGGATCACGGTCGGGCTACACCGCGGCGCTGATGAACGACGCGCTGGGCACCAGCACGGACCGGCGCACGGCGCTGGCGCATTTCGCGCTCCAGATGAGCCCGCACGACGCTGCGGTGCTGCGCGAGGCGCTCGATCGGGCGCTCCGCGAGCCCGAGGCTGGGAACGACCGGTGACCATCGCGGCGGTACTGCTCGCGTATGCGGCCTGCGTCGGCACGCTGGGCTCCCGGGTGCTGGGCCGGGCCAGGTGGACGGCCCGGGCGCCGCTGCTGGGCATCCTCACCTACCTGACTGCAGCATGGTCGGTGGTCGCGGCGGTCGGCCTGGCCGGCCTGACGCTGGCGGTTCACGCCACCGTGCTCGGCGGGGGGCTGAGCCACCTGATCGGGGCCTGCGTGCTGCGGCTCCGCGCCACTTACGGCACCCCCGGCGGCGCCACCGTCGCCGGCCTCGGCCTCATCCTGGCCGGGGCTGTCGTGGCCCGGACCGTGCTCACCGCGCTGACTCACCTTCGCGCTGCCGGGCGGCAGGCGCTGCGACATGCCCAGACCGCCCGGCTGGCCGGCCATCCCGACCCGGCCTTGGGGGCCGTGCTGATGGAACACTCCCAGCCACACGCGTACTGCGTCGCGGGCCGGCACCCGACGGTCATCGTGACCACCGGCGCCGTGCAGGCCCTCGATCCCGGTCAGCTGGACGCGGTCCTGGCGCACGAGCGGGCTCACCTGGCCAGCCACCACCACCGGCTGCTGGCGCTGGCGCGCATCGGCCGCCTGGTGCTCCCGTTCCTGCCGCTGATGCGGGAAGCGGACTCCCAGGTAGCGCGGCTGGTCGAAATGCACGCAGACGACGCGGCCACCGGGGCCTGCGACCCGCGGTCGCTGGCCACCGCCCTGGTCACACTGGCCACCGCCGCCAGTCCCGCGCCGGCCCTTGCCGCGGCGGCCACCGACTCGGTGCAGCGAATACACCGCATGCTGGGCCCGGCCGAGCCACTGGGCCGCGCCCGCCGGCACCTTCTGCGCGGCACCGCCGCCGCGCTCGCGCTGGCCCCGGTACTGCTGGCCCTGGCCCCGGCTCTGGTGGCGCTGGCCCTCGGACGGGTCCCGGTGGCCTAGTACACCTGGCCGCCATCCGGATCCTGCGGTGAACAATCTTCCCGTCAGCCCCGTGTTGCCAGGTATGTGCACCGATAGCTACGACGGCAGCCCCGCCGGACCGGGAAGGCCGGAGGACGGCATGAAGCCGGAGGACGGCATGAAGCCGGAGGACGGCATGAAGCCGGAGGACGGCATGAAGAACGTCAAGGGCGGGCGGCTGCGCCGCTGGCGGCCGCGTCGCCACCGGGGCGGCGGACTCAGCCGGCGCGCGCCGGGAACAGACGCGGCCGGGAACCAGGCCGCGGCCGTGCCGGCCTCGCCTGGCGAGGCCGTGGCAGCCGCCGTGCAGCTGGCGATCGGGCTTCTCACTGCGAGCCTCGACTCGCCCGAGCTGGAGGGGTGGGCGGTAGAAGCCCTCACCCCGCACGACGCGGACGGCCTGGGTAACTTCATGGCCGGCTTGCACGTGGTCTCGCAGCGGCTGCTGCACGAGCTGTATGAGGCGACCGGGGAACAGCCGGAAGACACCCTGCGAAGACTGGCGATCCTGGCCGAGCACTGGCGAGGGACACTCTCCGCCGGCTAGGACAGCGCGCCCGCCCGCGCGGCGATCACCAGCCGCCGGACACCTGCCATGAGGTGAGTAACCAGCCACCAGGCCTGGCATCCAGGCGCCGCCCTGGCATGGCAGGCTCGGCCACCGCATGAGCAAGTCCAGCACGGAAGTTCGCCGGGCACCTCGACCTGGTGAACAAAGACTGTCTACTACTCGTGATAGTTAATACATGCGGCCCGCAGAGCTTGCCCGGCACCGGGCAGGACACCCGGCTCCGGCGCCCCTTGCTGGCCGACTCGGTAAGCGAAGGAGATCCCCCGTGACCACCACGACGACGCCCGGCATTCAGCTCAAACCCGGCGGGCGGCCGCGGCTGTCCGCGGGCAGCTGGCGGGTCGATCCGGCGCATTCGCATGCGTGGTTTACCGCGCGGGTCGCCGACCGGTCGGTGCGAGGGTGCCTGCCGCTGACCGGTGGGGTGCTGATTGCCGAGCCGGTCGAGGACTCGACGGCGCGGCTGGCCGCGAGGGCGAGCGCGGTCAGCACCGGGTCACCGCTACTGGACCGGCTGCTGACGGGGCCCGGCTTCCTGGACGCCGGGGCTTTCCCGGAGATCATCTTCCGGTCCGAGCTGCTGGCCTTGGTCCCGGCCGGGTGGCGGGCTGTCGGCCGCCTGCGGGTCAAGAACATCGAGCACGAACTGGCCTGCCAGCTCGATCTTCGCCTGAACGGTATGCCGCTAGGCGGCTCGCCGCGCATCATGGTCGCCAGCAGGTGGGTCCTCGACTCGAGGTGGGTAACCACCAGGTGGGTCCCGGGCCTGGGCCGCCGCATCATGATGACGTGCTCATTTTCCCTCGAACCGGATATGTGAGCGGCTGGGTTTCATCCGTCGCCTGTCTGCGCGGGTCGCTTGCCGCTGGCTGCGGCCTGGGCCCGGCGGCTTCGGCCGGATGCCGCTCCTGCGACGCCTGGTAAGCCGGAATCCGGCCCCCTCTGCGCGGCAGGCCGCGACAGGCTATGCGGCCGATCCAGTTCTGGTTCATGGCACCGTCCGGCCTGAGGCGTGTGATGCATGTCGCACCCCGCCGGCTCTCTTCCGCTGAACCCGCCAGATCTCCTATGCGTGTTAGTAGTAGAGAGCGACGCCACCCTCGCCGCGGCGCCAAGGCCCGCGGGGACGGTCCCGACAACTGGAGGAATCAGATGTTTGCTCGTCTCGGCCAACCGCAGCCGGCTCAGGGTGCGCAGGCGCAGGGCGCGGATATGGTCGCGCGCGCGGTGGGCGCGCTGGCGCTAGCCGCGCTGGCGGTCATTCACGTGGTCGATCTGCCGGCCACCCTGGGCCCGACCCCGCTGGTCGGCATCGGGTACTTCGGGATCATCGCCGCCGCGGTTCTGGTCGGCGGGGTGATGATTGCCCGGTCGCACTGGCTGGCGTGGGCCACGGCGGGCGCCGTGGCCGTCTCCGCGATGGGCGGCTACGTGCTCACCCGTGCCCTGCCGGGAGGCTTCCTGGGAGATCACGGCGATGTCGGTAACTGGCGCTGCCCGCTGGGCATTGCCGCGCTCAGCGTGGAGACCCTGATCATCCTGCTCGCCGCGGGCGCCGTGCTCGCCGCCTGGGTGGCGCGGGCCCGCGCCGCGAGCGTGGCTGAGGCGCCCCGGCCCGCGGCGCGGCGGGTGCCCGAGTACAGCCAGCCCCGCTGACTGCCCCCGGTCCAGGCCGCCGTGCCCGGGCCGGGGCCGTTCTCACATCCCGCTAGACGCTGCCCGGGCTTTTGCCGGGGCACCTGGAAGGAGCACGACGATGGGGATATCCCAGCCTGGCCCGCCCGGCCACGCGAATGCGGCCCCGTGGCGGCGGTGGCTGCTGCCGGCGGCCGGCATAGCCGGCGTCCTGACGCTGCTGGCGCTGCCGCGCGGCGCGCCCCCGGGCACGGCGCTGACCTACAGCCGGTTCGTGGCCGACGTCGGTGGCGGGATGGTCCGCGCGGTGACCATCGGCCCGGCGGGCCAGGTGGCCGGCATCCTGTCCGGCGGGCAGCCGTTCACCACCAACATCCCGCTTGCCCTCGGCGGCAACAGCCTGGCCGGTGACCTGGCCGCCCATCACGTTCAGGTCACCGCCACCGCCACCGCCGGCATGTCCTCATCGCCGCTGTCTGTGCTGATCGGCCTGCTGCCCCTGCTGCTCATCGGCGCCCTGATCTACTACGTCGTCCGGCACGCCCGCCAGCAGGCCACAGGACTCGGAGGGCTCGGCGGGCTGGGCAGGGCGAGCGGCGTGGCCAGGGCCAAGGCGCGGGTGATCGACGCCGAGCGGCCGACCACCCGTTTTGCCGACGTGGCCGGCTACCCCGCGGTGAAGACTGAGGTCAGCGAGGTGGTGGACTACCTGCGCGACCCCGGCCGCTACCGCCGTGCCGGGGCCCGCGGACCGCGCGGCGTGCTCATGGCCGGGCCGCCCGGTACCGGCAAGACCCTGCTCGCCCGCGCGGTGGCCGGCGAGGCGCACGTCCCGTTCTTCTCGGTATCGGGCTCGGGCTTCGTCGAGATGTTCGTCGGCGTCGGGGCTGCCCGGGTCCGGGACCTGTTCGAGCAGGCCCGCGGCCGCGCGCCGGCGATCGTCTTCATCGACGAGATCGATGCCCTCGGCGCCCGCCGCGACCACGGCGGTTTCGGCGGCAGCGACGAGCGGGAGCAGACCCTCAACCAGCTGCTCGCCGAGATGGACGGGTTCGACCAGTCCAGCGGGGTGGTGGTGCTGGCCGCCACCAACCGGCCGGACGCCCTCGACGAGGCGCTGCGCCGGCCCGGTCGGTTCGACCGCGAGGTCATCGTCCCGCTGCCGGATCGGGCCGAGCGGCAGGCCATCCTGGCCGCCCACGCCCGGGACAAGACCCTCGGCCCAGACGCCGACTTCGGCCAGATCGCCGCGGCTACCCCCGGGTTCTCCGGCGCGGACCTGGCCAACCTGGTCAACGAGGCCGCGCTGACCGCGGTCCGGGCCGGCCGCACGACGGTGACCGCCGCCGACTTCGCCGACGCTCGCGACCGGGTGCTGCTCGGCACCCGGCACACCAGCCCGCTGGCCCCCGGCGAACTGGCCACCGTCGCCGTCCACGAGGCTGGGCACGCCCTGGTCGCCGTCCTGTCCCCGCACGCCGACCCGGTCGCCCGGGTCACCGTCCTCGGCGCCGGGCAGGCCCTCGGGCTGACCGAGATGCTCCCGGCCGACGACCGCCGGCTGTACGGGGAAAGCTACCTGGCCGACACCCTCGCCGTCCGCCTCGGCGGGCGGGCCGCCGAGCGCCTGGTCCGCGGCGAGGCCTCCACCGGCGCCGCCGACGACCTGGCCTCTGCCACTGCCCTCGCCATCCAGATGGTCCGCGAGTTCGGCCTCAGCGCCAAGATCGGACCGGTCAGCTACGCCGGGCAGCCTCCCGGCCAGCCGTACCTCGGGGCACCCCGCGGGTACTCCGAGCACACCCAGCGGCTCGTCGACGAGGAGGTCGCCGCCCTGCTGACCAAGGCCGAGGCACGCGCCCGGGACCTGCTCACCCGCCACCGGGAGGCCCTCACCCAGCTCACCGCCGCCCTGATGGAGCAGGAAACCATCACCGGCGACCAGGTCCGCGCCCTCGCCCGGGTTCCCAGCCCCGCCCCCCTGTCCGCCCGCGGCCCGTCGCCGCATAACCAGAATATTTCACCCTGCAGCTGAACCTCGCAGTTCTACTATCCGTGTTAGTAGATAGTAGATCGTCAATACGACCTGGAGATAACCATGCGACATCCGAGAATCATCATCGCCGGCATCGGCCTGGCCGCCGTGGCCGCCATCGGCGGCATCACCGCCGCCTCGGCCAGCAGCTCGCCGGCCAGCAACGCACCCGCTGCCAGCCACAGCGCCGCGGCGGCGACCCTGCGCACCGCTTCCGCGACCGTCGCAGGCAAGACCGAGACCATCCTGGTCAACGGCGCCGGCCTGCCGCTGTATTACTACCGGCCCGACACCGCGGCGAAGTCGTTCGTCACCGGGGCGCTGGCCCAGCTGTGGCCGCCGCTGACCTCGGCCGCACCCGCCGCAGCCGGGCTGAATGGCAAGCTCGCCGTGATCAATGACGTCAACGGTCACCAGGTCACCTACAACGGCCACCCGCTGTACACCTTCGCCGACGACCACCCCGGCCAGGTGACCGGCCAGGGCGTCCAAAACTTCTTCGTCGCCACCCCCGGCCTCGCCCCGATCACCAGCTCATCGGCGCCAGCCGGGTCGGCCCCTGCCGCTCCGACAAGCGGCGGCTTCGGCTACTGACATCATCAGCTGACCCGGTCCGCTGGGCTCCGCACCTTCGTGCGGAGCCCAGCAGCCAGGAGGCGCCGCGGCTATGCCCAGGGCCTCCGTCACCTCCAGCGCCGCAGCAAATCGTCCCGGCAGCCCCGCGCCATGCGGGCACTTACGGAGGCCGCGGCCCCACGGGGCCGCGTGGCTCAGACAGGCAGACATGATGGTCACCAGACCCGCATCAGCCGGAAGCCGCCGGACCTGGCTCTGGCCGGCACCGGCCTGCGTCGGCACCGCAGCAGCGCTGAACACCGCGACAGCGCCTCAGCGCCCGGTCGGCAAGCGCATGGCGCGCATCGGCGCAGCCATCGCGGTGGCCGGCTTGGCGGCCGCCGGGATAGCCGGGCGGGCCGCGCTAGCCGCATCCTTCACGGTGCTGGGTCATCTGCACTGGATCTGGATCCCCGCCGCCATGGTGCTCGAAGCGGCGTCCATGGCCGCTTTTGCGATCATGCTGCGCCGACTGCTCGCGGCCGGCGGCGCCAGCGTCGGCGTCCGGCCGATGCTGGCCACCGCCTACGCGGCCAACGCGGTGTCGGTCTCGGTGCCCCTGGCCGGACCCGGGCTGGCCACCGCCTTCAGCTTCCGCCGTTTCAGCGGGCACGGCGCTGATGCCCCGCTGGCCGGCTGGTCGCTGCTGGCCGGCGGGGTGATCTCCTCGGCCGCCGCGGCTCTCGTCGGGCTCGGCGGCGGGCTGGCGTCCGGGAACATACTGGCCGCGGCGGTCGCTGTTCCCGGCGGCGTGCTCGCCGTAGCCCTCCTCCTCGTGGTCGCCGCGGCCACGCGCCGGCCGCGTCTACGTGGCGTGCTCGAACGGCCCGCCGCGTGGACGCTGCGGCACGGGTCTCGGCTGCTGCGCCGGCCCGCCGCCGACCCGGCCCCGGCCATCCGGGCCTGGGCCGAGCGGCTGGGCTCATTCCGGCTTCCCCCGTCGGGCTGGATGACGGTAACCGGCCTGGCCCTGGCCAACTGGCTCGCCGACGCGGCAGTCCTCGCCGTGAGCATTCACGCCGCTGGCGCCGCCGTGCCCTGGCACGACCTGCTGCTGGTCTATGGCTCGGGAATCGCCGCACAGAGCCTCAACATCACGCCCGGCGGCCTCGGGGTCACCGAAGGAACCCTCAGCGTGGCCCTGGTAGCCACCGGGCTGCACGCCAGCCAGGCGCTGGCCGCGGTGCTGCTCTACCGCCTGGCCAGTTTCTGGCTGGTCGCATCCGCCGGATGGCTGGTCCTCCTCTGGCTGCGCCACCGCCAACCAGCCCGGCCCGACACTGCACCGCGCGAACGGCGCCACCTCCCCATCATGCCGTCCGGCCGGGCCGGCGGCCCGTCGGCATCAGAACGCCCGCCGACCGGCATCAGGACCGCTGTCGGCCCCCGAGATCAATCCGCCTGGCACAGCGCCGCCGGGCCAGGACACGTCATGACCGCGGACACCGAAACACCGCCCTGCCAGCCATGCCGGGTCCGCACGAGCTGGGATTGCTGCACGGCTAGCCAGGCTCGGCGGCCGACTGGCGGCAGTTGGCCGGACGACTCCTGCCCGGCTGCACGCCGTCGCGGCTGACCGGCCGCCGCAGGCTTGGGCGGCAGCCATCAGGCGCCGAAGGCCCGCTCGCCGGGCCGGCCCCCGGCGGGATCGAGTGCCCGGCTGGGCGCCGGCCGGCGCGGGATACTGAACTGTGTCCACTCCCGCGCTGGAGGCCGCCGAGGCCCTGGGTCTTCCCCACCGCGTGATCCGGCATGGCCCGGTACGCAGCCTGGCCGAGGCGGCCAGGGCACGCGGCGTGGCGCCCGCCGACGTGGTCAAGACGCTGGTGGTACGCCGCGGAGAGGATGACTTCCTGTTCGTGCTCGTGCCCGGCGACCGCGCCATCTCGTGGCCGAAGCTGCGGCGACTGCTGGGCGTGAGCCGCCTGTCCATGCCCGGTGCCGAAGTGGCCAGGCAGGCAACCGGATACGAGCGTGGCACGATCACGCCGTTCGGATCGGCCCGGCCCTGGCCGGTGATCGCTGATGAGCGAGTGCGCGGCCGGAAGATCACTGTCGGCGCGGGCGAGCACGGTGTGGCCATGGCGGCGGATGCCGACGCGATCCTGCGGGCACTCGACGCGTCCGTGGCGGACATCTCCGACCCCCAGCCCGCTACCTAAGCCCGCCACGCCGCGGCGATACGCACCGCGATCCTTGTCGCCCGCGCGCTCAGCGACTGGCCGACCATCTCACCGACATAGAGCGCCGCGCGCCGCCGGACAAGTGCCGATAAAGGAGGTTCCATGCCGCGCTCATGGGGCAGGGATGAGAGTTCGCTGTGCCAGTTCGTCAAATGCGATCTGCACGCTGTCGGGTGAACACCCCGGTGCCGGGCAGCTGTCTCGGTCGCCGACCGAGGTGAGGTTGAGTTGGCCGACGTAGGACATCACTCCGCGCCGAGTGATCATTGCGGATGCCCGACAGCGGGTATGCATGCGGAACTGGCCACAAGGAGGGCATCATGACCACAGTTCAGGGTCCGTATCCGGCTCAGTATCCTGTTCAGTTCGCCGTCGAGTACCCGGACCGGCCGCTCAACCGGATTACCTCGTTCTTCCGCATCTTCGTGATCATCCCGATCTGGATCGTGCTCGGGACTGTGTCCGGCGCGACCTGGGAGTGGGCGGGAGGCCATTCCAGCATGGCCTACGGGGGGGCGGGCGCGGGCGGCCTGCTGTTCCTCGGGCCACTCCTGATGATCTTGTTCAGGCAGAAGTACCCCCGGTGGTGGTTCGACTGGAACCTGGAACTGCAGCGTTTCATCAACCGGGTGTGGACCTACCTGGTCTTGGTGAACGACAACTACCCGTCCACTGATGACCACCAGTGGGTCCATCTGGACTACCCCTTTCCGGACGCCGCCACGGACCTCAACCGGTGGCTGCCGCTGGTCAAGTGGCTGCTCGCCATTCCGCACTACATCGTGCTTTTCTTTCTGGACATCGCGGCGTTCTTTGTTGTGATCGCGGCCTGGTTCGCCATCTTGTTCACTGGCCGCTATCCGCGCGGCATGTTCAGCTTCGTCGAAGGCGTTTTCCGCTGGCACAACCGCGTCGTCGGCTACGCGTTCACCCTGGTCACGGACCGGTACCCGCCGTTCACGCTGGCGCCATGACCGGGCACCGCAGAGGGCAGGCCGGCTTCCGGCTTCGCAGGTACCTTTAGTTGTGGCTGTTCCTCAGTGCCAGGCTGCGCAGGCCAGGCGGGACGGGACATCCCAGGCGCCGGAGCGGGTCTTGGCTTCATGTCTTGGTGATGCCGCGGCAGGAACGGGGAGGTCCGCGGTGGCCAGCCGGATCTGGGTAGCCGCGTTAGGGGCAGTGGCACTGGCCGCGTCGTGCCTTTCTGGCTGCAGAAGCAGGCCGGATGCAGGGGTCTGGCGGCAGCCGGGCCATCGGCGCCAACAGGTTCCGTCGGCCGGCAGCCGACAGCAGCAGATCGACGACAACTGCCTGGGCTGGGACTGCTCCGTCGCCGGCCAAGCCGGCTACCGGGGCAAGTACGACGGCATCGGTGACCCAGGCTCAGCGGGCCTGCAGATCTTATTCGGCATCCTCGCGGGGACCATCCCCGTGGTGATAGCCACCAACTCCAACGGCCCCGCGTTGCAGACAGTCGTCCAAACCGCCCTGCGTACCGCCACCAGCCCCCGGTAACCGGGTCACCGGGCGCTGGCGGAGTCCTCGACTCTGACACCGCCGAGCTGGACGTCGAAGATGAAATGGGGAGCGGGCTGGTCGTTGCAGTAGGCGATGGTCTGGGCCATGGTGCCGATACCGACGAACGTCGTCTGGTCGGGAATGACCGGGTGCCGCCCGGTACCGTTGTCGGCCACCTGCCACCATGCTCCCATTCCCACCTGCGTCGGGTCGCTGGAGGCGGTGATAGGCCCGCCGGCCCAGGCCCGGTTGCCGCTGACGGACAGGCAGGTCACTCGCCCGCTGAAGGTGGTTTCCTGCCCGGCTTGCCAGTAGTCATACCGCCACCTGCCGCGCACGGTGCCGTCAGTACGTTTGACTGCGTGATAGGCGAGCGGATCCTGTTGCACGGTGACGCCGAAGACGCTGGGGCCGAGTAGCACGTACGTCCGGCCGTCCACGCGTGCCGTGACAGGGCTGTGATGCTCTGCCGGCGCGGCCGCCACTGGAGCCACGCTACCGATGACCATGATCGCGGCTGCGCACGGCGCCGCCGCCCATCTCCAGCTCGACATTAGGTCCTCCGACTCGACATCTGATCCGGCGGATCTGAGAATGAGCCTCTGACCAGCGGTTGTCTTGCACGAGCCAAGCGGTTTGGCACGAAAGCAACCACAGAGCCCGCTCCGGGAGGGCAGATGGCTGCAGGACATGTCCCCATCACGCTCGGCAGCAGCCGATCCAGCTGCGCGGACGTGGACGGCCTGCTCGTCACCTGGGTACGCTTTCCGCCACTGGCCAAGCTGCCGCTGCATACGCACGAGCGCGCCACGGTGGCGGTGATCCTCAACGGATCGTTTGACGGGCTGATGCGCCACACCAGCCATCCCTGCCCGGCATCGACCCTTATCACCGAGCCGTCCGGCGAACCGCACGGCAACCGGTTCGAAGGGGCGGGCGCGGACGTCCTGACCGTTCAGCCGGACCCCGGCCGGCTCGACCTGCTCGAACCATTCACCGGGGTGCTCGGCGAGGTCAACCACATGCGCGACCCGGGTGTGGCCTCGGTGGCCAGGCGGGCCGCGGGCGAACTGCGCATGCCCGACACCGTCGCGCCGTTCGCCATCGAAGGGCTAGTGCTGGAATTGCTCGCACTCGCCGCACGGCTACGGCGCACCGATGCTATCGGCGCTGAACGACGATCTCCGCGCTGGCTCAGCCAGGCCAGGGCGCTCCTGCACGATCAGTACCGCGAGCAGCTACGGCTCGCCGAGGTGGCTGATGCGGTCGGCGTGCATCCGGTACACCTGGCCCGCGTCTTCCGGCTCAGGTACGGGACACCGGTCGGCGCCTACGTGCGGGGGCTGCGGCTCAGCTGGGCCGCTGGGCGGCTGACCGACTCCCAAGACGCAATCGCGCAGATCGCGCAGGAGGCAGGCTTCTTTGACCAAAGCCACTTCACCCGGACGTTCCGTCAGCACTTCGGCCTCACACCGCAGGCCTACCGCCGGGCCGCCCGGCAGTAACAGCACGAAGCGCGGGGTTTACCGCCGGCCGATCACGACGGCGCGTGCAGCGACTGGAACTGCTCGACCAGCGGCCACATGTCCGCACCCATCTCTACTTGAGTGAGGAGGATGCCTACCGTGCCGTCCGGGTCGACGAAGAAGTCTGTACCCAGTCCGCCGGCCCAGCCGATGCGGCCACGCTGGGGTCCCGCTGTCTGCACGGCCACGCCAAAACCCCATCCCATGCCATCCCAGAACCCCGGGAAGAAGCTGTCCGTGGTCTTGCACGCCGCCGGCACCTGGTCGCTGGCCATCTGCCGTAGGTGATCGGGTGAGATCATCGGTTGCCCGTTGACCCGCCCTCCTTCGGCTAGCATCCGGGCGAAGCGGTGGTAGTCCCGTGCGGTGGAGACGAGCTCGCCGTGGCTGACATCGAACGACGGCGGCCCTGCGTAGAAACCGCCACCGGCGGGCTCGATCTCCACCAGTCCCCCCTCACCGTGCCGGTAAGCCGCCGGCAGCCGGTCCAGCTTCCCCTCCGCCACCCACAGCGCGGTGTCGGTCATCCCGAGCGGCCCGAAAACGTCCTCCGCCAGATGTTCACCGAGCGGGCGGCCCGTCACCCGCGAGATGAGGATGCCGAGCATGGCAAACGAATGGTGATAGCGCCATCCTTCTCCCGGCTGGAACGCCAGCGGAAGCTCGGTCAGGCGACGCAGCCACTCGTCGGCGCCCATCGCCGGTGGCTCCGGGCCCGCCTCAGTGCCGTTCCCGATCATCGCCTGCTGCAGCGGCGAAGCCTGGATCACCATGCCGTACCCGGAGGCATTGGTCAGCAGGTGGCGAAGCGTAATGGCTCGGCGAGCCGGCACGGTGTCGTCGAGCTCAGCCATGGGGCTGCGCAGCACCTGACGGTCAGCCAGCTCCGGCAGCCAGTCCACCAGACTCTGGTCGAGCTCGAGACGCCCTGCCTCCACAAGACGCAGCGCGGCAACCGACGTGATCGCCTTGGTCATGGACTGGATCCGCATGATCGCGTCCCCGCCCATCGGATGGCCGCCGATCGACGCCGCGCCCGCGGCGACCACCTCGGCGTTCCCGGCACCCACGAGCGCGACCCCGCCAGGAATTGCGCCGGCGTCAACGTGACGAATCAACAACTCCCGCAACGCTGTGCTCACTTCGGCGATCGTGCCACCGTCGTCCGCGGGGATCAAGCCACCGCCCACGCCGCCGTCACGACCGGTCCTGGCCGATCTGTTAGCGGGTGATCTGCAGTGCTTGCATGCCGCCGAAGTTCAGCCAGATGCGCGTGCCGTCTTCGACGATCTTCGCGACGGTGTTGTCGCAGTTCGGGCAGCGCATGACGATTCCGGCGCCGCGGAAGACGTGCATCGCACCGACCGCGCCGGAGGTGCCGCAATTGCCGCACGTCATGGTGGCGGTGGTCATCTCGACGGCGAACACCTCGGAAAGCATGCCTGCCACCGCGTTCCCGTCGAGCATCAATTCGTCCATCTCAGCTTCCCGTCGGCCCGAACCGTTCGGTCTTGATCGCCTCGGGCCGGTGCCCGAGGCCCACCAGCGCCTGGGCCGCAGCCTCGACGAACGGCGTCGGGCCGCAGATATAGACCAGCGGCCGTTCCGCCGGGCCCGGGCCGACTTCCGCGAGCATTTCCGCGTCGACGCGGCGCGCGTAGCCTGCCCAGCCGGGCGGCTGCGAGATAGTCAGCGTGTGCACGACCGTGAGGCCATTGCCACCCAGCCGCTCGAGTTCTTCGCGGTAGATGATGTCGTCCCAGCCGCGTGAGGACAGCAGCAGCCGGGTATCCACGTCGCTCCCGGCGGCGGCGCGAAGCCGGATCATCGCCATCAGCGGCGCAACGCCCGAGCCGCCGGCGATCAGCAGCAGCGGACCGCCCAGCGGCGGCTCCCAGACGAAGTAGCCGCCGACCGGGCCGCGGAGCTCGATCTGGTCGCCCGGCTGCAGATCGTCGGTCAGGTACGGCGAGACCTCGCCGTCGGCAATGCGCACCACGGTGAGCTCGACGCGTATGCCATCCGGCGCCGACGCGATCGAGTAGCTGCGCTCGGCCTGGTAGCCGTCGTCGGCAGTCAGCCGGACGTCGAGGTGCTGCCCCGCGCGGTGCCCGGCCCAGCCGGGGACGTCGAACGCGATCGTCTTGGCGCGCGGTGTCTCCACCACCACGCGGGTCGCGTCCGCGGGCTGCCAGGTCAGTCGCCCCAGTACCGTTGTTCCCTCCACGGATCTCCGTAGTCGTGGTACCCGTTGGTCTCCCAGAAGCCGGGCTCGTCGACCGCCGTCAGCCGCAGTCCCCGCACCCACTTCGCGCTCTTCCAGAAGTACAGGTGGGGTACCAGCATCCGCGCCGGGCCGCCGTGCACCGCCTGCAGCGGCTCGCCGTCATAACTGAACGCGACCCACGCCTTCCCCCCGGTGAGGTCTTCGAGCGGGACGTTCGTCGTGTACCCGCCGTCGGAGAACGCAACCGTGTAGCCGGCGGACGTCTCGACGCCCTCCAGCAGCGTGTCGACCCGGACCCCCTGCCACACCGTGTCCAGCTTCGACCACTTGGTCACGCAGTGAATATCGACGGTGACCTCCTCGCTCGGCAGCGCGCGGAACTCATCCCACGTCCAGCGGCGCGGCTCATCCACCTCGCCGCTGATGGTGAAGTCCCACCGCTCTACCGGCGTGTGCGGGGTCGGACCCGCCGACAGCACGGGAAAATCCCTGGTCACGTACTGCCCCGGCGGCACACGACCCGGAGGCGCGCCCTCGCGGCGGCCCCTGAAACCCCGGGAGATAATCGGCGACATCTGTCTTATCACGCTCGCTGCACACCATCGTCTCGCACCACCCCGCGCGCTACAAGATCCACCCGCGAATCCCTGTGACGGTCACCCGGCCCCCCAGTCACGCGCCTGCGATCAGGGACGGCGGTCCGCAAGGACATCGAACTCGTTGCCCTCGGGGTCGGCTAGCGTCACCCAGCCGAACTCGGGGCGGTTGTCGTAGACCACCGTGGCACCGAGCCCGATGAGCCGCGCGATCTCCTCGTCCTGGGAACGGTCGGTTGGGTTGACGTCGAGGTGGAGCCGGTTCTTGACGGTCTTGCCCTCGGGCACGGGCGCGAATGTCAACATCGGTGGCACTGGGCCAAGGCGGTGCTTGCCTTCAGGCACCATAGGGGAGCCAATTGCAACAAAGTCGTCCTGATCATCTTGCACCTCGTAGTCGAGGACCGAGCACCAGAACCGGGCGAGACCGTGGGGATCGGCACAGTCGATCGCAAGCTCGGTGAACTTACTGGTCATGTCAGGACCTCCCAGTCAAGTAACGGTCCGCCAAAGGCCACACGCTATTCGCAGTGTTCGACGGCGAGGTAAGCCAGACGTGGTGAGCGTTCGTCGAGCGGCGGTGGGGAAGACCACCGGCCGGCCGGATTGCGGGTCACAGCCTAGCCCTACCTCACCAGGCCAGCGATTTACTTGGAACGCCCCTGATCCGGCAGCACCGTGGTCCGGTGGTAACCCGCCGGGATGACGGGGCGTAGTTTGGCCAGGTTCACGGCCGTCGGCGGGAAGAACCGGTAGTCCGTCATGTATTGCCTGCCGGTGGAGAACTGCAGCACCTGCCGCAGCGGCAGGTAGCTGGCCGCATCCACCCACAGGCGGGCCGCCGTCGCGTGCAGGCCGACCTTGCTGCTGGAAAGCGCGGTCAGGCCGAGCTCGACGGCCTTGTGCCCGTCCGCCACGCCCCGCCGGATAATCTTGAACTGGCCGGTGGCGAGCTGGTGGCGGATCCCGGCCGCGTCCGCTGGCAGCCCGAGGGTGAGAGTCAGGTGATGCCACTCGCCCCAGGCGTGCCTGGGCGGGAAGATCCCGATGTAGGTGCCGGTGACGGTCAGGTCAGCCTCGCCGTCGATGGGGTTCATAGCGGGTGTGCCGTGCCCGGCGGGCATGGTGAAGATGGACTCGTCGTCCCGGAACAGCTTCCCGTCCGCGCCCAGGCCGAGTGTGTGGATTCTTACCTGCTGGCCGGGCCGCGGATACCACGGGTAGGTCAGCGTATACCCGCTGCCGCCGTGCTGGCTTGGGCCGGACGGCTGCCCTTGTGTCATGAGGATGTCGCCGCGGGCGGCGTCGATGGCCGCCAGCAGGCGGGTCCGCAGCGAGTGCGCGGCGGCCAGGCCCCCGCCAGCCCGGGGACCGGGCAGCAGCGAGGTCACGGCCACTGCCACGGCGGCGGTCACGGCCAAGGCTGCGGCCAGGACCGGAACCCGGCGCCGGGCGCGCACCCGGCGGCCACGGCTGATGACCTGCTCCACCGGGACGGTCATAGGGATCTTGTTTCGCTGCTCTCTGACCGCGGTGAGCAGTTCGTTGTCGTTCATGATCGGCTCTCCTGCTGTCGTTCGGGCATAAGGTCATCGCGCAACGCGGCGATGGCGCGGCCCAGATGAGCCTGAACCGTGCCCGGCGCGATGCCGAGCATCCCCGCGGTGCGGTCGGTGTCGAGGTCCGGCATCGGGACCTCCCGGCGGCGGCGCCGCCACCGGGAGACGTTCGCGTTCAGCGCGGTACGTACCACCCACGCCCTTGGTGCCGGATGCCCGCTGACCGTGCGCCACGATGCCCACGCCCGGGCAAAGGCCTCAGCCACAAGCTCCTGCGCCAGGTCCCGGTCACCGACGCTCACCAACACGGTGAACAGGCACTCGTCCTTGGCCGCGCGGTAGAACTCCGCGAAGTCCAATCGCTCGCTCACCACGCCCTTTCAACGCACAACCACCGCGCACCGGTTACCTGGCTCGTGCTGCATGCTCGATGGAGCAGCGAAATCGGGCGAACCCTGGTCACTCAGGGATCATCGATGACCATGCAGACCTGGGTTCAGGCCGGCTGATCGAGAATGGTGCTGCCAGTTCCTATATTCCGACCGCGAGCCGGGAAGGGGATAGAGATGGAAACGATCCGGTGGCGGCCCGCTGACCTGGAGGCCGCCTGCCAGGAGGCCGGGGTGGCCGGCACGCTGGTCCTGATGGACTTCTTCTCCCCCACTTGAGGCGGCTGCGCGGCGCTGGCCCGTGTCAGCTACCGCGAGGCGGCGGTCGCCGCCACCATCACCGAGAACTTTGTCCCGGTTCAGATCGACACCACCGACCAGGCCAGCGCCCCGCTGGTCGAGCGGTTCCGGCAGATCTGGACACCTGACCTGCGCGTCCTGGGTCCTGATGGGTTCGAGTACGACGCCTGGCAGGGGTACTGGCCTCCGGCCGAGCTCACCGCCCGGCTGCTGCTCGGACGGGCCCGTGCGCTGGCCCGCCAGCAGCGCGAGCAGGATGCCGAGGCGGCGTACGAGGAGGTCCTGCGCCGCTTCCCCCGCAGCTACGTCGCGCCGGAGGCCGCGTACTGGAAGGCAGTGACCCGGTACAAGCGGACCCATGAGCCCAACGACCTGCTCGGCGGGTGGCGGCGGACGCTGCACACCCGCTACCCGGACAGCCAGTGGCGCACCGCCCAGGCCTGGTCCGAACCTCCGCTGCGCGACTGACCATCCGCCGCCAGGCCGCAGCCTCCGCTCCCCGCGGTTGCGGCCCTGCGCGCTGGGCTCAGGCGACACAGAACTCGTTACCCTCGGGGTCCTGCATGACCACATGACCCAGAGCGTCGCCGTACCACTCCTCGCGAACCATCACCGCCCCCGCCTCGACTAGCTGAGGGACCTTCTCGCGGATAAGCCGCTCACGCTCAGCCCTGTTCCAAGGCCCCGGGCCCGCGACGCGGATATCTATGTGCATTCGGTTCTTAGCTGACTTGCCCTCGGGGACACGGAGGAACCCGATGGCCGGTCCTTTGCCGTCCGGATCGATGATCGAGGCATTGTCCGCCTCGTCAAACCCAGGCTCCTTGACGTATCCCAGGGCAAGAGCCCAGAACCCGGCAGCCCGCTGTGGATCGTTCGCGTCGCATCCCAAAGTCCAGTGCGTGGCCATGATCACCAGCCTAAGCACCGGATAACATCAACCCGCCAGAACTGGCCGAGGGTAGGCCTGACGTGGCTCCTCGTCCCGTGCTAGCTGAGACGCTGCGCGGCCTCGATTCATGGTCCGCTCGGTCACGACGGACCGCCTACCAACACCCCCAGCGGGTCATCGCCGGCGAGGATCCGACCAGGACCTCCAGTTCCGGCGGCAACCAGTCGCGGGCGAGCATGAAGGCAGTCAGGCGGCAGTGACCCTCCAGCACCACCAGGTCTCCGCCGAGGCCGGTTGTGACCAGGATCAACGATGGGAACCGGGCGCCGGCGGCGACCGCCTGCGCCATTGCTAGTGCCCAGTCGCTGTGCACCCCGAACGGGGCCACGCCGGCGCGGATGCGCGGGGCGGCGTCGACCGCCAGGCGGGTGCCCCCCGACAGCTCGACCCAGTAGTCGTAGTCGATGTACAGAACCCCGGCGAGCTCGCTGGGTGTGATGGCCATCCACTGCCAGCGGACGTCGTCTGGGAAGTCCTCAAACAATTCAGTGCGAACGCTGTAGCCGCGATGCGCGGTCAGGAGCCGCAGGCGCGCCTGGTTCTCGGTGTCGTCGCCAAGGTTGGGGTCGGTAACAACGCGCTCGGGGAGCCCGTCGCGCTCCAGCAGCACCCGTAGGCCGTCCTGCCAGCGAGCGCTGGGCAACTCGGTGCGCAAGAACAGCGCGACCATGTCCGCTTCGCTGCTCGGCCGCAGCCACCGCATACCCGGGCCCCTCGTGTCAGTCGTGAAGCCGCCATGCAGGGCCAGGGGCGAAGCACGCGGTCAGGGCCAGCCGGGCGGCGGGACTGTAATTGAAGGTGCCCGAATGCCACAGGTCCGGGCCGTTGAAGCGCCGCGAGGTCAGCCGCGTGGGCGTGGCCATGGCGACACGTTCCCGCGCCGCCCGTTATCTCGCAACGGGTTATTCCAGTCGCCGGGACAGTCAGCCGACCGACTCCGGAAGAGGCCCGTGATTCAACTGCGCGCAGGCCCACCCAAGTCGACCGAGTCCAGTCGGCGTTTAGGCCATCGGCCACGGGTAGACGCCTGAGAACCCCAGCGAGAGCTCGTCGAGTGCGCGGCGACTGAGCCGCGCCAGCATCGCACGAGCTGTAACGCGCCACCTTGCCCGTGATCCAGTTCCGGGACCGTACGGCCCGCGCCGACCCCAGGGATGACCGAGATGAACGCCGAGTCGAGGCATAGCGCCACCCGCCGCACGGTCCTGATTGCGGGAGCGGCCAACGTGGTCGTCGGGGTAACCAAGCTGACGGCTGGCATCTTGAGCGGGTCCAGCGCCATGCTTGCCGAAGCTGCTCACTCGGCCGCAGACACCCTGAATCAGGGATTCCTGCTGGCGTCGGTTTACCGGGGCGACCGGCCGGCCGATCGCGAACACCAATTCGGGTATGGCCAGGAACGCTATTTCTGGTCGTTGCTCGCGGCTTTCGGCATCTTCATCGCGGGCGGTGGCTTCTCGATCTTCGAGGGAATCCTCGCCCTCACCCGCACCGGCAGCGAAAACCCGGCGATCGCGTACGCGGCTCTGGCCATCGCGTTTGCCGCCGAGGGCACATCACTCATCCGCGCCTACCGCCAGGTCCGCGGTGAAGCGCGGAGTGAGAAGCGCACGATTGCGAGCCACGTGGAAACCAGCCCCGACACGACGGTCAAGACTGCCCTGTTCGAGGACAGCGCGGCGATAATCGGCCTGATCTTCGCGGCCGTGGGGGTCGGCCTGCGGCAGCTGACCGGCTCGCCGGCCTGGGACGGCGGGGCCTCTATCGCGATCGGGATCCTGCTGATCGTGGTCGCCGTCAAACTCGGCCTGGGCAGCAAGGACCTGCTTATCGGCCGGGCGGCCGATCCGCGGGACCAAGACCTGATCCGCGATCAGATAGAGAGCATGCCCGGCGTGGACAGACTGCTTGAGCTGCAGACCATGCACGTGGGCCCGGACAGCCTCATCGTGGCCGCCCGGGTGGCTCTCAACGATGCCATCACCGCGGACCAGGCCGAAGACCTGGCAGGCGAGATCGACCGCAGACTCGCGCGCAAACTTCCCCAGGACCTGCACGTCTTTATCGACCCGACCCAGACTGCCAAGGGGGAATGGGCGAGCCCGCATTAGCAATACGGCCACGGCCCCTGCGAGAGGGGAATCGATGATGCGCTCAGCGCCGGCGTAAAAGTGGAACCGATGAGCGGACCGCCCGGTGGGAACGGGCAAGGTAGGGACGTGAGCATCGTCGAGGAGAGCCTGCAGATTCCGGCGGCGGGTGCCGTTTTGGGGGCGGACGTCGCGGTGCCCGGGCATGCGCGGGGGGTGGTGGTGTTCGCGCACGGTAGCGGCAGCAGCCGCCACAGCCCGCGCAACCGCTACGTCGCCGCAGAGTTGCAGAACGCGGGTCTGGCGACCGTGCTGGCGGACTTGTTCATGCCGGCGGAGGAAGAGCGTGACGCCTTGACCGCGGAGCTGAGATTCGACATCGGCTTGCTCGCAAGCCGGGTGGCAGCGCTGACGGATTGGGCGGCGGCCGACGAACGCACCGCGGGTCTGGGCATCGGGTTGTTCGGCGCGAGTACCGGCGCCGCAGCGGCGCTGGTGGCCGCGGCGGAACGGCCCGGGACCGTCCAGGCGGTCGTGTCCCGTGGCGGACGCCCGGACCTGGCCGGGGAGTCCCTGCGCAGAGTGCGCCAGCCGGTGTTGCTGGTCGTCGGGGGCGCGGACACGGTCGTCATCGGGCTCAACCGTCAGGCGCTTGAGCAGCTGGCCGGCGAGGCCCGGCTGGAGATCGTCCCGGGCGCGTCGCATCTGTTCGAGGAGCCGGGCACGCTGGAGCAGGTCGCGCGCCTGGCCCGGGACTGGTTCCTCCCCCGACTGTGAGCGGGGGCGGATCGCGCTGCACACGTCACGCGAAGACCCGCTACGCCGCCACCCAGAACGCGATCGTCCCGGTCAACGCCGCCACAACACGCCCGGCACGCCGATCCCGGTCGCTACAGGCTCCCCAACGAGGTCGTGATCAAGCCCTGACTTACACGCAAGCCACATTACGATCCGGCGGCGAGCACACTGCGGGTCTCCTGGACGATCTCGATGTCCTCGCGGGCAGCTATCACGAGGGTGTGCGCCCTCGCCCGCTCGTCGCTGATGTCGGCGTCGCCGGTCACCTCATCGTTGTGCCCGGCGTCGATCTGGACACCCAGATGACCCAGCCGCTCCGCGGCGGCGGCGCGGACAACCGGCGAACGCTCGCCGACGCCGCCGGTGAACACGAGCGCGTCGAGCCCGCCCGCTGCGGCGGCCATCGCGCCGATCCCGGTAACCAGGCGATGGATGAACACGTCGAACGCCACCGTCGCCGCCTCATCGCCAGCGGCCGCGCGTGCCTGTACCTCTCGCATGTCGGCCGTGCCGGCCAGTGCCAGCAGCCCGGACCGGTGTTCGAGGGCATCCGCCACGGCACTGGGTGACAGGTCCTCGTGCTGCTCGAGCCAGAGAACCAGCCCGGGGTCTACCGTCCCCGACCTGGTCGCCATGACGAGACCCTCCAACGGGGTGAACCCCATGGTCGTATCGACGCTGCGCCCGTTCACCACGGCGGCCAGGGAGGCTCCGGCGCCGAGATGACAGGTCACCATGCGAAGCCCGGCAGGCCGGCGCCCGAGCAGTTCTGCGGCACGGCGGGAGCAGTAGGCGTGTGACAGCCCGTGGAAGCCGTACCTGCGCACGGCGTAGCGTTGCTGCCATTCGCGCGGTACCGCGTACGTGGCCGCGGCAGCGGGCAGCGAAGCGTGGAACGCGGTGTCGAAGCAGGCCACGGCGGCCACGCCGGGCAGCAGCCGGCGGACCGCGTCGTAGGCCGCCAGGGACTTCGGCTGGTGCAATGGCGCGAGATCGGTTAGTTCCCGCAGCGCCTGCTCCACTGCCCTGTCCATCAGCACCGGACCGGTGAAGCGGGTGCCGCCGTGCACGATACGGTGCCCGGTTGCATCCGGTGCCGGCCAATCGCGAAGCGTCCTGGTCAGATCGTGGTCGCTGACGTCCGAGTCCCGGGCTGGCAGATCTGCGCTCTCGATCGCCTGATCCCGGTCGTCGAGAAGGCGCAGCTTCAGGCTGGAAGAGCCGGCATTGACGACGAGCACCAGCATTTGTCCGTACCACCTCCGCGCTCAGCCTAGGCCGGGATGCCACGATTACCGGTGAGGAGCCGGGCCGGTGTGGCCGGAAGCGAGCGCGGGCAGGAGCGGCACATGAGCCAATCAGCGAATACCGGCGGCGGCACCGCTGCCGACACGGCCGCCGATTTCGAAACCGCCGGCAGCGGGAGGACGATCGCGCCGGAACCGTACGTGCTGGGCAACGCGCCCGGCCCGTTGAGCCGCGACGAACTGCGGCTGCTCGATGCGTGGTGGCGGGCGGCGAATTACCTGGCCGTGGGGCAGATCTACCTGATGAGCAACCCGCTGCTGCGAGAGCCGCTGCGCCCCGAGCACATCAAGCCGCGACTGCTCGGCCATTTCGGCACCGTGCCGGGCCTCAACCTGCTGCACGTTCACGCAAACCGGCTGATCAAGGCGCAAGACCTGGATGTCGCCTACGTGGTCGGCACGGGTCACGGCGGGCCGGGGCCCAATGCCTGCGCCTGGCTGGAGGGCACGTACTCCGAGGTTTACAGCTCGGTGCCGCAGGACGCGGAGGGCATGGCCGTGCTGTTCCGTCAGTTCTCGTTCCCCGGCGGGGTGCCGAGCCACTGCGCGCCGGAAACCCCGGGCTCGTTCAACGAGGGCGGTGAGCTGGGCTATTCGCTGCTACACGCCTACGGCGCCGCGCTCGATCACCCTGACCTGCTGGTGCTCTGCGTGGTGGGCGACGGCGAAGCCGAGACGGGGGCGCTGGCCACGAGCTGGCATTGCAACAAGTTCATCAATGCCGCCCGTGACGGGGCGGTGCTGCCCGTCCTGCACCTGAACCAGTACAAGATCGCAAACCCGACGCTGCTCGCGCGGATCTCGGAGGAGGAACTGCTGAACCTACTGCGCGGGTACGGCTACGCACCGCACACAGTCAGCGGCGACGATCCGGCCTCGGTGCACCAGGCCATGGCGGGCACCCTGGAGACGTGCGTGAAAGAGATCGGCGAGATTCACCACCGGGCGCGCGCGGACGGCGATGAATCGCGGCCCGCCTGGCCGATGATCGTCCTGCGCACGCCCAAGGGGTGGACCTGCCCGCCGGTCGTGGACGGACAGCGAGTGGAGGGCACGTTCCGGGCGCACCAGGTGCCGCTGCCGGGGGCGCGTACCAACGACGAGCACCGCCAGGCGCTGGAACAGTGGCTGCGTGCCTACCGGCCGGAGGAGCTGTTCGACGACGCCGGCCGGCCGGTACCCGAACTGCTCGCACTGGCACCTGCCGGCAACCGCCGGATGAGCGCCAATCCAGTCGCCAACGGCGGCCTCCTACTGCGTGACCTGCGGTTGCCAGCCTGGCAGGCCTACGGGGTGGCGGTCGAGAAGCACGGCGCCGAGCAACGTGAGGCGACCCGGGTGCTCGGCGGGTGGCTGCGGGATGTCACCCGGCTCAACCCGGCGAACTTCCTGACCTTCGCTCCGGACGAACTGGTCAGCAACAGGCTGGGCGACATCCTGGAGGTCACCGGTCGCAACTGGCAGGCGCAGATCGGCGAATACGATGACCGGCTCGACCGGCGTGGCCGGGTCATCGAGGTACTGTCCGAGCACATCTGCCAGGGACTGCTGGAGGGCTACCTGCTCTCCGGGCGCCACGGCGTGTTCACCTGCTACGAGGCGTTCATTCACATCGTGGACTCGATGTTCAACCAGCACGCCAAGTGGCTGGAGGCCAGTACCCAGGTGCTATGGCGGCGGCCGCTGGCGAGCCTGAACTACCTGCTGTCTTCGCACGTGTGGCGGCAGGACCACAACGGGTTCACCCACCAGGATCCTGGGTTCCTCGATGTAGTGCTGAACAAGAGTCCCGCGGTGGTTCGGGTCTATCTGCCACCAGACACCAACACCCTGTTGTCCACCTACGACCATTGCCTGCGGTCGCGGCATTATGTGAACGTCGTTGTTGCGGGTAAACAGCCGCAGGCCGACTGGCTGTCCGTGGACGATGCCGCGCTGCACTGCGCCCGCGGCGCCGGCATCTGGGACTGGGCGAGCTCGGACAGCGCTCCGGACACCGTGCCCGACGTGGTGCTTGCCTGCGCGGGCGACGTCCCCACCCTGGAGACGCTGGCGGCCACGTCCATCCTTCGCGCCGAGCTACCGGACCTGCGGGTCAGGGTGGTCAACATCGTCGATCTCATGCGGCTGCTGCCCGAGTCGGATCATCCGCACGGGCTGCCCGACCGCGAATACGACACGCTGTTCACCGTGGACAAGCCCGTCATCTTCGCCTTCCACGGCTACCCGTGGCTTGTGCACCGGCTCACCTACCAGCGGCACAATCACGACCACATGCACGTCCGCGGTTACAAGGAGAAGGGGACCACGACGACGCCGTTCGACATGGTGATGCTCAACGACCTCGACCGCTACCACCTGGTCATGGACGTCATCGACCGGGTGCCCGGCCTGGGGCCTCGCGCGGCCAGCCTGCGACAGCACATGGCCGACTCCCGGCTGCGGGCCCGGGCCTGGACTCGTCAGTACGGCGAGGACATACCCGAGGTCGCGCAGTGGACCTGGCCAGGGTGAAACCTGCTTCGTAGTCGCCGCTTAGCGGATCCCCCACAACATCCGGTGCCACCACCTGCGGGTGAGCAGCAGCTGCCACCTGAACTGCCGTGGGCGCTTCTCGTTCCAGCCGTGGATGCACCGGCTGGAATTGCCGAGCAGGCAATCACCGAGGCAGTCGCCCCAGCAATGCCGGCAGTGCCGAGCCCCGGACACGCGCGCTCCCGTCAATCGGCCTGACCGTACCGTCGCACCTGTACACAAACTACGCCGGGGAGCGGCCGCCAGCTCACCCCGCTCAGGCGAAGCGGTAGCGGGTCTGGGTGTAGGGATCCTTGCCGAAGGCGAGGACCTTGGCCGGGGCGATGCCGAAGACCAGGCCCAGGCGACCGGCCGGATCGCGGAACCCCCCGTCGGCGACCTCGAAGTCCCAGTCGAGCCTGGACTTCCACATCGCCGACAGCCGCTGGAGCTGCCGGTTATCGGTCAAGCGAGCCGCTGTTCCCTCCACCACGACGTCGAGCCCCGAGCGGAAGCGGTTGGCTCCCGCGGCGAGGATGCAGCTCGGGTTGGACCGCAGGTTCGCGGCCTTTTGCTCATGCGAGCCGACGCAGAAGTAGACCCTTCTGTCGGCCCAGATCGCCGGCAGCGGGGTGACATGTGGTCGCCCGTCCCGGCGCACGGTCGATAGCCAGAACATCTCGGATGCCGCCAGCACCCCGGCCACCTCAGGCCATGGCGGCGCGGTGGCGTCCGGCTCGCTGAACCCCTCGTTCAGCGACGCGGACGGTTCGGTCTCAGTCATGGCTACTCCCTGCTGTCTCCCCGGCGTCACCCATACGACGAACCAGGAGCCCCCGAATGGACGGGCACCTCCCCGTTATGCTCGTAGGGCCGGCTGGGAGAGCGGGGGAATGCGCTGATGCCTGAGGGACTGAACCCGATCGAGGCCGGCAAGAAGCTGCACGAACACGGCGAGGTCGCGCACGAGCAGGCCGAGCAGGCCGAGGGGGCAGATGGCCACGGCCAGCCCGCCCGCCGTCATTCCCGGATCGTGCAGATCTGCGAGGCGACCCTGCTGGCGCTGGTCACGATCGCGGCGGCCTGGGCGGGCTACTCGGCGGCGAGATGGGGAACGGCATCGCGCATCCAGATTGCCCAGTCGTCGACGCTGCGCAACCTCGCCACCCGGGCCGATCTCGAGGCCATCACGACCCGCAATTTCGACGCCTCCACGTTCAATGCGTGGTTCACGGCGTTCACCCTGGGCAAGCCCAAGGACGAGGCGATCGCGGAACGCCGGTTCCGGCCCGAGTTCCGGGTCGCCTTCAACGCGTGGATGGCGACCAATCCGCTGCACAACTCGCATGCGCCGCCCGGGCCCACCTACATGCCGCAGTACAAGCTGCCCGCCCAGGCGCAGGCCAACGCGCTTGACGCCCGGGCCACCGCGAAATTCAACGAGGGCAACCACGCGGGGAGTATCGGCGATGAATACGTCCGGATCACGGTCTTCCTGGCCGCCGTGCTGTTCCTGGTCGGCATCGGCAGCTCGTTCGCGCTGCACGGCGTGCGCTACGCCCTGATCACGATCGGCACCGTGCTGCTGATCTTCGCGATAGTGCTGATCCTGCAGCAGCCGGGACTTCCGGCCTGACCCCGGCCCGCACCGCTACGAGGGCGCAGCAGCGAACACGCCGGCGCACGCGGCGGCGGCAGCCGCCGCCCCGGCCCGGTCGGCGAGTTCCGGGGTGGGCTGGTCGCCGGCGATGAACACCCGGTAGTAGATCAGGGCGGTGACGGTCTGCAGTATCCCGGCGGCGTCGGTGCCGGCGGGCAGTTCGCCGCGGCGCACGGCGCGGTCGATCAGCGCGGTCATCGTGGCCGTGCGGGTGGCGAGAAAACGGAACAGGACCTGCCGCGCCGCGGGGTTCTGCACGGCAGCCGCGACCATGCTGGCCATGGCGGCCCTGATGGCCGGGTCGCGCACGCTGGCCACCACGGCGCGGGCGAGCGCGCGCAGATCGGCGTCGAGGGTGCCCTCGTCGGGCACGGGTATCTGCTGCGCCGCGTGCTCGGCCATCAGATCGGCCAAGAGCCCGTCCAGGCTGCCCCAGCGACGGTAGATCGTGGTCTTGGCCACGCCGGCCCGCGCGGCGACGTGCTCGACGGTCGCGCCCGCGTACCCGTGGTCGTTCAGCTCGCCGATGATCGCCTGCATGACGGCGGCGCGGGTGCGAGCGGTTCGTCCTCCTGGCCTGCGGCTGCCCGGCGGGTGCACAGTCAAGAAAACTCCTTTGCGTTGGGCGCCGGCCTCGGTTAGCCTGCACATTTAACGCGACTGTTGTCCTATTAGGAGTTGGTCCGGGTGCGTACCATCTCGGCTACCGTAGACATCGCCGCGCCTTCTGACCAGGTCTGGGGCGTGCTCGCCGACCTGGACGGCTACCCGGACTGGAACCCGTTCATCCAGTCCGCCTCCGGGCGGCTGGCCGAGGGGGCGACGCTCACCCTCCGGATGGTCCCGGCGCAGGGCCGGGCGATGACCTTCCGGCCGCGGGTGCTGGCCGTGCAGCCCGGGGTGCTACTGCGCTGGATCGGCCGGCTGATCATGCCGGGCATTTTCGACGGCACCCACCAGTTCGCGCTCGAGGACCTGGGCGGGCGCACCCGCCTCACCCAGTCAGAGACGTTCGGCGGGATCTTGGTCCCGTTCACCGGCACCACCATCAGCCGGACCGAGGGGGACTTCCGCGCCCTCAACCAAGCGCTCAAGCAGCGTGCCGAGCACGGCGCCGGCCAGTAACCGGGCGACCGTCGCCATCTCTATGGAGGATTGGGCATGACCGAGTTCTTGACCGTCGAGGGCGGGCGGATCGCATACGACGTGGCCGGCAGTGGCCCGCTGGTGGTGCTCTCGCACGGCATCGGCGATCACCGGGAGGTCTACCGGTTCCTGGTTCCCAAGCTGGCCCAGGCCGGCTACCGGGTGGCCAACGCGGACCTGCGCGGGCACGGCGAGTCCAGCATGGGCTGGGCGTCGATCACCCGCACCGACGTCGCCGGCGACCTGCTCGCGCTGATCCGCCACCTGGACGGGCCCGCGGTCATCGTCGGGCACTCGATATCGGGCGGGGCGGCCACCATCGCCGCGGCGAAGCAGCCGGAGCTGGTCAGCGGGATCGTCGAGATCGACCCGTTCACCAAGACCCAGAAGCTGAACGTCGGCGGGCTACTGCGGATCCGGCGCTACCGCCGCGGCATTCTCCTGCTCGGCGGCACGCAGCTGCTGCGCAGCCTGGGCGTGTGGATGCGCTACCTCGACGTGGCCTACCCCGCCAAGCCTGCCGACTACGACGATTACATGGCCGCGCTGCGGGCCAAGCTGCGCGAACCCGGCCGGATGGCGGAGTTCATGAAGACGGGCAAGTCCACGCCCGCCGACGCCGAGGCGCAGCTGCCCAACATCAGGTGCCCGGCCCTAGTCATCATGGGCATGCTCGACCCCGATTTCGCCGACCCCAGGGCCGAGGGCGACGCGATCGTGGCGGCTATGCCGCCCGGACTGGGCGAGGTGGCGACGGTGGACGGCGCCGGACACTACCCGCACGCGCAGTCGCCAGACGAGGTGGCCGCGCTGGTTATCCCCTTCCTCAAGCAGCACGCTGGTACCTAGTCCGGAGGCCGGGGGGCGGCGAGTTCGCGCCCACCGCCGGCCGGTAGATATTAGGTCCAGCGCGTCGCCGGCATCGGCGCGGACGAGGTTGGGGCAGCCGATGACGGTCAGCGAGGACTTCACGAGTCTCACCAGCCGGTTCCGCGGGGAATTGCTGGCTCATTGCTACCGGATGCTGGGCTCGGCCGAGGAGGCCGAGGACCTCGTGCAGGAGACGTACCTGCGGGCGTGGCGGTCCTACGACCGGTTTGAGGGCCGCTCGTCGGTGCGGACCTGGCTGTACCGGATCGCGACCAACGTGTGCCTGACCGCGCTCCAGCGCCGCAACCGCCGGCCGTTGCCGTCGGGGCTGGGCGCGCCGAGCGACGACCCGCAGACGCCGGTGGCGGCCGGGCCGGAGGTGCCGTGGCTGCAGCCGTTCCCTGACGCGCTGCTGGCCGCCGAGCACGAGGACCCGGCCGCGGTGACGGTGTCGCGGGCGAGTATCCGGCTGGCGTTCGTCGCGGCGCTGCAGCACCTGTCGGCCCGGCAGCGCGCGGTGCTGATCCTGCGGGACGTGCTGGAATGGCCCGCCGCCGAGGTGGCGGAACTGCTGGGTACCACGACGACCGCGGTCAACAGCGGGCTGCGGCGGGCCCGGGCCCAGCTTGCGCGCGCGCTGCCCGCCGAAGACGAACTGGCCGAGCCGGCCGAGCCGGACCGGCGGGCGCTGCTGGAGCGGTTCGCCGCGGCCGTCGAGAACGCCGACGCCACGGCCCTGGCCCAGTTGCTGCAGGAGGATGTCGAGCTGGAGATGCCCCCGATGCTCACCTGGTTCACCGGCCGCGCGGCCGTCGCGCGCTACTTCGCGTCGCAGCCGTTCGTCGGGCCGGGGCGGCTCCGGCTGGTTCAGGTCACGGCCAACGGGCAGCCCGCGTTCGCGTCATACCTGCGCGAACCGGACGGGACCTACCGTGCGCACGCGGTGACGCTGCCCAGGGTCACCAGCACCGGGATCGCGAGGATCGTCGCCTTCCGCAACCCGGACCTGTTCGGGCTGTTCGGCCTGCCGCTGATCAGCTCCGCCGCCCAGCTACCCCGGCTGAGCAGCGGCGGAGGCTGACGCCCGGACCGTCGGGAAAGTCGCGCGGCCGGCCAGGGCGATTCCGGCCCGTCCCGCGGGTCTATATCCGTGGGCCGCCAAGCAAGCGGCGCGGAATCTCGCAGAACTGGAGCCACTGACATGACAATCGCCGACAAGACGATCCTGGTGACGGGGGCCAATCGCGGCATCGGGCAGGCGCTGGTCGCCGAAGCCCTCAGCCGGGAGGCCGGGCGGGTCTACGCCGGCACCCGCCAGCCGCTTTCCCACCCGGACCCTCGGGTCACGCCGCTGACCCTGGACGTGACCAGCGCGGCGCAGATTCAGGCCGCCGCGGGCCAGGTCGAGTCCCTCGACATCCTGATTAACAACGCCGGCATCTGGCTTTCCGATGACCTGAGCGATCGTGCCCCGCTGGAGCAGCACCTGGCCGTCAACCTGTTCGGCATGTACGGCGTGACCCAGGCCTTCCTCCCGCTGCTGGCGCGGTCCCGCGGCGCCATCGTCAACAACCTGTCCGTGAATGCCCTGGCCCCGTTGCCGCTCACTCCGGCCTATGCGGTCTCGAAGGCGGCCGCGTTCTCCCTGACGCAGTCGTTGCGCGCCCTATGGGCCGGGCGGGGCGTGCGCGTTCACGCGATCCTGACCGGCCCCGTGGACACCGATATGACCCGGGGGTTCGACATACCGAAGTCCTCCGCGGAGTCGGTCGCGGCCGGCATCTTCGACGGACTGGAGAACGGGGAGGAAGACATCTTCCCCGATTCTTACTCCGAGGCCATGGCGGACGGCTGGCGCAACGGCACGGCGAAGGCGCTGGAGCGCGAACTTGCGGCGTTCGTCCAAGCAGCGCCGGCCCGGTCATAGACATCGGGACGATCGGAGGGAACAGTGACCGAGCACAAGACGGGAAGGCGGGCGGAGTGGATCGCTGCCAGCCAGGAGCTACTCGCCCGTGAGAAGGAGTACACCAGGCTCGGCGACGAGCTGGCGCGGCAGCGGCGCGCGCTGCCCTGGGTTCGGGTGGACAAGGAATATCTATTCGACACCGGCGACGGCCCGCGCACGCTGCCGGATCTGTTTGATGGCCGCAGCCAGCTGCTCGCCTACCACTTCATGTTCGGCCCTGGCTACGAGGCCGGATGCCCCAGCTGCTCGTCGACCGCTGACAGCTTCAACGGCGTGCTCTCCCACCTCAAGGCCCGCGACGTCACCATGATCTGCGTCTCGCGCGCGCCGATCGAGAAGCTGCTCGCCTACCGGCAACGCATGGGCTGGAGCTTCAACTGGGCCTCCAGCCACGACAGCGACTTCAACTTCGACTTCGGCGTATCGGCCGGGGAACCGATGACGCGCGATCCAGGCGTGCCGCAGCTCGAGGCCAGCGAGCTCGCGCTTCTGGAGCTGCTGAACGAGCAGCCGGCCGTCCGTGAGAACCTGCCGCTGGTCGCGACCCAGAACGCGAGCGCGAGCGGGACGAGCCTCGAAGGTTATTTCTCCGAGGGACACGGCGTCAGCACGTTCGCCCGTGAGGGCAGCACCATCTACCACTGCTACTCCAGCTACGCCCGCGGTACGGAGTTCCTGATGGGCTACTACGCGATCCTGGACCGTGCTCCGAAGGGCCGCGGCGAAGGCGATCAGCCCATGAACTGGCTGCGGCGCCACGACGAATACGGCGGCGAGTGAGAACCATGGCGAACCCGGTCCCCGGCGGCACCAGCGACTACAACACGACAATCATTGAGGAGTTCCGCGCCGGCCGGGGACGCGTCGGCGGCCCATGGGCGAACACCCCGATGATTCTCATCCATCACATCGGCGCCAAGTCAGGGATCGAGCGCGTCACGCCGCTGGCCTGCTCCGCTCAGCCCGCCGGCCGCTACGCGATCGTCGCCTCCAACGGAGGATCGCCAGCCGACCCGGACTGGTCCCGCAATCTCAGGGCCCACCCCAGGATCACGGTCGAGGTGGGTGCCCGGACGTTCACGGTACTGGCGGAGGAACTCGGCGACACCGACCGCGCCGATCTATGGCCCAGGCTGGTCGCCGAGTTTCCCGCCGTCGCCGAACACCAGGCCAGGACCACGCGGCAGATTCCGGTGTTTATGCTCACCCCCCTGGGCTGATCACGGATCAGACGCCGTCGTCCTCTTCGTCTTCCAGCTCGGCTTCCAGTTCGGCCTCGGCCAGGGCGATCACCAGGCCCAGCCCCTCCGCGATGTTCGCCGCCGCGGAGACCACGCGGCTGGTGCCGATGATGGGTGCCACGGCTACCAGGACGTCCTGGACGTCATCCAGGGTGAGGCCTGCGTCGGTCGCCGCTTCGACATTGAGCGCGTAAGAAGTTGCGGGCGCGTCCACCGACGCCAGCGCGGCCAGCCGGACGATCATGAATTCGCGCGGGGGCAGGTCGCTGTTCTCTATCGATGCGGCGGTCATCACCGCCAGAGTGTCCCGGACCGGCGCGTCATTGTCGGGCATCACGAGTCTCCTCTCAGAATGGGCACAGCCGTCCAATGATCTCGTTCCGGCACCCGTTCCGCCAGACCCGGACGTCTCCGGGTGTGTGCCCACCGCGGCCTGATCAGCCGAACCGGCGGACGGCCGGCGGGATCCAGCTGCCGTCGAGGATCTGCGGCTCGGGCCAGTAGGCGCGCAGGTACAGGGAGAACGGCCCGGCGGGCGCGGGCAGCCAGTTACTGCGGAGCTCGTCATCGTCCGGCGGCGTGGCCGAGGCGGTCAGGGTGAGCGATCCGTCGGCCGCATGATGCAGGTTCTTGTTCTTGGTGCCCAGCGAGTAGCGGTTGAGCTCGTTCGGGTGGAAGAAGTGATGCTCGTTGTACAGCGTCAGCGACCAGAACCCCCGGACCGGGGGCAGGTGGTGAGGCGGGAACGTCACCGCGTAGGAACGTGCCCCGTCCAGGCGCTCGCCGTGCTCGTCAAGGTCCTGGTAGAAGTACGTGGTCTCCTCGGGCGGGTTGACGAAGATGTTCGCCTTGCCCATCGCGGTCCGCGACAGGTAGTCGGTGCCGAACCGGGCGCCGTTGCGCTGGGTGCCCCAGTGGCCGGCCAGCGGCAGGCCGATGTTACGGAACTGGAACAGCTCGGCGACCAGGCCCGCGTCGGCCTCCGCCGCCGCCGCGCGCAGTTGCTGCGCCACCTGCTCGTCGGCCGCCGCCTCCTGCAGCAGCGAGTCCAGCCACCCGTACAGGGCTTCCTCTCCGGGCCGGGCCGGCACCTCGGCCATCACCTCGGGCAGCTGGTCGAAGAACCGCCCGGGATCGACCCACCGCGTTTCCCGCTCGCCGGAAGTGCTGCCCCCGGCTGGGAACGAGGGCGCCGCGGCCCATTCGGTGCTGCGCATCGCGCCGGTGTACTCGCTCAGCGGATAGGCCATCACCTGGTTGATGAGCGGCTGGATCGCCGCCCGGTCGTCGCTGGTGTCGTCCATGAACACCCGGGGGATGCAGACCGCAATCCGGGTGCCGAACCGGAACACCCCGGCGATGCCATCGGGGACTGCGCCGTCCCACGACTCCGGGGTGAGCAGATAGAGCCCCGGCTTGGTCTGGTACATGGCGCCCATCCGGACGAACGAGTCGGTGCGCTGATCCACCCCCTGGTACACCCAGAACCGGTCGCCGAAATCGGGCACCTGCACCACCGAGGGCCCGCGCTCAGCGTCGATGATCCCGAACCCGTACACCACATCCTGGTTCGGGCAGGCGACCACCTTCTCCTCCGGCGTTACGTAGTCATGCAGCATCGCCACGCTGCCGGGCGGCCCGACCGGGACCATCCCGCCCAGCAGCCCCGGCGCGGGCACCTTCTCCATGATCGACAGCCGGTTGTGCATGTTCACCAGCGGCCAGCCCCACAGGTAAGCCAGCCGCCCGACCGCACGGACGTAATCACCGGTCATCCTCGCGCCCGCCATGCTGCGAGACTAGGGCACATGCCTGCCGAACTGCGTTCCGGTCCGGGCGCGGTTGTGCTCGTGGAGGGGTTTAGCGACCGGTGCGCCCTGGAAGCGCTCGCTGCGCGCGGCGGTCGTGATCTTAACCGCGAGGGCATCAGCATCGTGCCGATGGGCGGCGGGACGAACATCGGGCACTTCCTGGATGCGTTCGGGCCGCGCGGGCTCGGCGTCAGACTGGCGGGGCTGTGCGACGCCGCCGCGGAGCCTGATTTCCGGCGCGGCCTGCAGCGGGCCGGGCTGGGCGCCGGGCTGGACCGCGGCGGCCTGGAACGACTGGGCTTCTTCGTCTGCGTGGCTGACCTGGAGGACGAGCTGATCCGCGCACTGGGTGTGGCCTCGGTCGAGCAGGTGATCGAGGGCCAGGGTGAGCTTGGATCGCTCCGCACTTTGCAGAAGCAGCCCGCGCACCGGGGCGAGCCCGCCGTGCGGCAACTCCGCCGCTTCATGGGCACCCGCTCCGGGCGCAAAAGCCGGTACGCGCGGCTGCTCGCCGAGGCGGCGGATCCGGCCCGGGTGCCCAGGCCGCTAGAGCGCCTGCTGGCACACGTCTGAGTGCCCCCGGGCTGCGCCCGCTCAGGGCTGGGTCAGGTGGAAGTAGTCCCGCGGCCGCGTCTCCCCCGGGTGAATGGTTGTGTTCGGCACGCCGCTGCCGGGCATCGCCGCCTCGAATGCTTCCCGCGATTCCCAGCGCGACAGCCCGGCCACCGCGTCCCCGTCGTACTCCAGCCAGGGTCCGATCTCGATGAGCCCGGGCGTTCCGGTCATCGACTCGGCCATCCGCTGCATACTGGCGTACACGTCGTCCCTGCGACCCGGTTCCGGGTAGTGAACAGCCATGAAGAGGTAGGACACGCGCAACCTCCGTTACCAAGTGGCAGGGTGGAAGGCTAGCGCGGCCGCCGGGTACGGCCGTCGTCAAGCACCCGGGAGAGCCTGGTGGCGGAGATCGCTGACGCCTGCGGCCGTGCGGTCCAGGCGCTGCGGGAGATCGCTTTCCAGCTGGAGCGCACGCAGGCGCCGACCTACCGGGTGCGGGCGTTCCGCCGGGCCGCCGAGGTGGTCAAGAACCTTCCGCCCGGCGAGCTCGAGCGCCGGCTGGCCACCGACACGCTGCCGGCGCTGCCCGGGATAGGCCCGGTCACCGCCGGGGTCGTCGCCGAGGCTGCCCGCGGCCAGCGGCCGTCCTACCTGGACCGGCTGCTCCAGGAGGCGCCGCCCGCCACCGGGCGACCGGCGCTGCGGGCCGCGCTGCGGGGCGATTGCCACACGCACTCCGATTGGTCCGACGGCGGCAGCCCGCCGCGGGAGATGGCCGAGGCCGCCCGCGACCTCGGACACGACTGGATCGCCCTGACCGACCACTCGCCGCGGCTGACCGTGGCCAACGGTTTGTCCGCCGAACGGCTCCGGGCCCAGCTGGCGCTCGTGAGCCAGCTCAACGACGAGCTGGCCCCGTTCCGCATCCTGACCGGAATCGAGGTCGACATCCTCGACGACGGCGCCCTGGACCAGAGCGAGGAACTGCTCGGCCGGCTCGACGTGGTGGTGGCCAGCGTTCATTCCCAGCTACGGATGCCCGCGGACCAGATGACCGAGCGGATGGTGACCGCGGTGTCCAACCCCCGCGTTGACGTACTGGGCCACTGCACCGGGCGGCTGCTCGCCGGCCGACGGCGACCGGAGTCGCAGTTCGACCCCGAGGCCGTGTTCACCGCCTGCCGGGACCAGGGTGTCGCCGTGGAGATCAACTGCCGGCCCGAACGCCAGGACCCACCCGGCCGGCTGCTGCGGCTGGCCGCCGAGGCCGGCTGCACGTTCGCCATCGACACCGATGCGCACGCCCCGGGCCAGCTCGACTGGCTGGACAGCGGATGCGCCCGGGCGGAAGGTGCCGGCATCACCGCCGACCGGGTGCTGAACGCGCGCAGCGCCGATGAGGTGGTCACGTGAACGAGATCAGTCAGCCATGGCCGCGTCGGCGAAGGCGCGCATCGACGGGAACTCCCAGTCCGGGCGGACCTCGGCCGGCGGCTCCGGGGTGGCGCCCCAGCCCGGCCGGTCGTGGCGCCGGTTGATCCAGACCGTCGGCAGGCCGGCCTGCCGCGCCGGGACATGGTCGTGGAACAGGCTCTGGGCGACGTGCAGTAGCCTGCCCCGCGGCACGCCGAGCCGGTCCGTCTCGGCCAGCAGCGCGTCGAAGTTGCGCGGCGACGGCTTGTAGGAACCGACGTCCTGCGCGGTGATCACACTGGTGAACGTGACCCCGAGACGCCTGCTGCTGGCGGCGAACGAGTCCCGGTCCACGTTGGACAAAATGATCAGCCGGTACCGCGCGGCCAGATCGGCGAGCGCGGCCGGGGAGTCGGGGAAGGCGGGCCAGTCGGGGACGGAGCGGGCCAGCCGCCCGGCGTCCTCGTCGCTGACCTGGGCCCCGAGCTCGCGGCCCAGGCCGCGCAGGCTGCGGGCCAGGATGTCGGGGTAGGCCTCGCCCGGATGCCCGGCCTCGGCCCGTGACTCGTGTCCGGAGTAGGCGGTCAGCAGCGCCTCGTCGCTCAGGTCGAGTCCCCGTGAGCGAGCCCAGGGCCCGAGCGCCGCGGCCAGCCCGGCCTCCCAGTCGATCAGGGTGCCGTAGCAGTCAAAGCTCAGCGCGTCGAAGTCGGTGACTTTCATGGCGGCTACCTGTGGCGGGCGCGGAAGTTCCTGTTCTTGATCATGTTGCCGCACGTCGCCATGTCGCACCAGGCCCCGCGGTGGGCGTGTGAGCGGTCGAAGAAGGCCCAGCGGCAGTCGGGGTTGCGGCACGCCTTCAGCCGCGGCCAGCAGCCCTGCTGCTGCGCGTCCCTCACCGCGAGCAGCAACCCGAGCAGCCCGGCGGTGAGCGAGTCGCGCGGCTGCGGGTCGAGCAGCATCCGGCCGCCCGGATCGACGCTGAGCCGCGGGCGGCCGCGGCGGGCCAGGGCGTGCAGCGGCGCCAGCTGCTCCGCGGTCGGCCGCGGTCCGCCGGCGTTGTGCGTGAGCAGCGCGCGCAGGCTCTCCCTGACCTCTCGGGCCTGACGCAGCTCGGCAGGCCGGACAGCGGCGTCGCCGCCGATCAGCCCGGCCGCGCGCAGCCAGGGCGTGGCCGAGTCCGGGCTAGCCAGCAGGTCTGTTGCGGTTTCCGCCTCCCAGGTGTTGACGAACGACTGCACCAAGAGCAGCGGCGGCGGAGCGGGCTTGGTCTCCTGGGGGTGCACCCATGACGGCGGCGTCACCCGCCCAGGCTAGCCGACCTCGTGACCATATAAAACATTTGACCGGTCACGCGTGACCGGTCAAGCTGGATTTACAGGTCACGAAAAGGGGGGAACGGAGGTGCCGTCATGCTCCTGGTAGCCGAACGAGCCGACGCCAGCCCTTCGGCCAGGCGGGCAGGTCCCTGGGACCGCGTCATGGTCCGGGCCCGCGCGGTCGCCCTGGACGGCGAGCTCGCCCGCGGCCACCCCCCGGAGGCCAGCGCGCGGCTGGCCCTCCGCGCCCAGCAGCTGGTGCGGATGCGGTCCAGGCGCGACCTCGCGGACAGCATCCGGCGCCTGCTGGCCCGGGCGGCGCGGCCTGACGCGTCGCGCTGGCCGCCCGCGACGGTGCGCTGGGAACGGGTACGCGCCGCGGCCGGGGAGTTCCAGGCCCTGGCCGACCGGCTGCTCAGCCCGGCGCCGCTGCCGGCCCGGGGCGTGGCGCAGGCGCGCGTTCTGCTCGGCGACGGGGCCGGCCCCCTCTACAGCCGCACCAGCCGCGACGACCTGCGCGCCCGCGTGGCCGAGGCGGTTCGGATGCTGGACCCGCTGGCCGGCTGGTAACCCGCTGGCTGGCTGGTAACCAGCCTCCGCCGTCGCCCGGTAGCGTGCCGTGACATGACAGACACAGCGAACAGCGCCGCTGACATGCTCGCGGTCGCGATCGAGGAGGCCGAGGCCGGGCTGGCCGAGGGCGGCATCCCGATCGGGGGCGCGCTCTTCGGCGCCGACGGCACCCTGCTCGGGCGCGGCCGCAACCGGCGGGTACAGGACGGCGATCCGTCCATGCACGGCGAAACCGCGGCCTTCCGGGCCGCCGGGCGGCAGCGCAGCTACCGCGGGTGCACGATGGTGACCACGCTGTCGCCGTGCTGGTACTGCAGCGGGCTGGTGCGCCAGTTCGGGATCAGCAACCTGCTCGTGGGCGAGGCGGCCACGTTCAGCGGCGGGCACGAGTGGCTGGCCCGGCACGGCGTCTGCGTCACCGTGCTGGACGATGCCCGGTGCCGGCAGATGATGACCGACTTCATCGCCACCCACCCGCAACTGTGGTTCGAGGACATCGGGCACGATGAATAACCGGGCACGATTTCGATACATCGTGACAACACGGCACCTGCCGCGCCCGTCCTGGTTACTATGCGCACGTGGACGCTGAGACCGCGAACGCGCTGCCGAGGCGCACATCCACCGCCCGGCCCCGGAAGGGTCGCCACCGGAGCCCGGACCGGCTCTCCGTGCCAACCGCTGCTCCCGTGCTGGTGCTCGCGGTTCCGGCACCGGAGTGCGCCGCCACCGAGCAGGTCGCTACCGGCGTTGCGGCCGTGGCGGGCACGCTGTGCCCGGCGGCCACCATCCGCGTCGGCTACGCCGGCGACGGGGCGGCGAGCCTGCCAGCCATGCTCAGCTCCATCGTGTCGGACCGCGCGACGGAGCCCGCCGGCGAACCCGATGCGTGCCCGTACGCCGCCGTGGTCGTGCCGCTGACCATCGCCCCCGACCCGGGCTCTGATGCCCGCATCGCGGAGGCGGCCGGCCAGGCCGGTCCCGCGGTCACCGTCACGGGCCCGCTCGGCCCGCACCCGCTGCTGGCGGGCGCCCTGCACGACCGGCTGGCCGAAGCCGGGCTGGTCCAGGCGCGGCGGCTGTCGGGTCTCAGCCTCGTCTCGGCGGCGATCGGCCTGCTCATCGGGGCCGCCGACGGCGAGCCGGCGCTGCGCGCCGCGGAGACCGTCGCGGTCCTGCTCGCCGGGCGGCTCGGCGTGCCGGTGGCCGCCGTCTCGCTCAGCAGCCGGGACAGCCTGGACGGCGGCGTGGCCAGGCTGCGGCAGGCCGGGGTCTCCCACCTGGCGCTGGCACCGTACGTTCTCGGATCCGAGATCAGCCCGCAGGAGCTGGCGGCGGCCGCGGCCGCCGCCGGAGCCGAGTGCGCGCGCCCGCTCGGCGCCCATCCCGCCCTCGGGCAGCTGGCCACGATGCGCTACGGGGCCGCCCTGCTGGGCCAGCCTGCCCCGGGCCCGGCCACCGCGGCACCACCCCCTGCGGCACCGCCCCCTGCGGCACCGCCCCCCGCCTCCGCGCCGGGCGCACCCGGTCAGGCGGCATACCTGACCACGCCGCCGACGACCGACTCGAGCAGCCTGCCCTGGCGGACCAGCACGTCCAGGTGAGCGCCGGTCTCCATCACCGCCATCATCTGGTTGAACAGGTCCAGGTCGTCGAAGTGCCGCTCCCGGCGGGTCCAGGTCAGCGCCCTCGCGGCCTCGTAGGCGGTGGCGGCACCCTGCCTGACGACCGCGGCGCAGGCGTCCAGGCGCCGGTCGTGGTGCCCGATCAGCTCGTCGATCCGCGCGTGCGTGCTGTCGGTCACGCTGCCGTGCGCGGGCAGCAGCCGCAGGTCCGGTAGCGCCTTGACCAGGCGCAGCGAGCTCAGGTAGTCGCCGAGCGGCAGCTCGGGCCGGCACGGCTCGAAGCCGATCGACGGCGTGATGTGCGGCAGCACGTGGTCGCCGGCGAACAGCAGCCGGTGGCCCAGGTCGGCGAACACGACGTGACCGCGGGTATGGCCGGGGGTCGGGATCACGCGCAGCGTCCTGGCCCCCACGTCGACCTCATCGGTCCCGGCCAGCCACTCGTCGGGCTTCTCCCAGTCGCCGCCGGCGTCGCGATCCGGCCATTCGCGGCGTATCCACTCGACGATCGGGGCGGCACCGAGCCGCAGCATCAGCCGACCGTAGACGGAGGCCGGGCTCTCGCTGCGGTTGATGATGAGCTCGAGCGACTCCTGCTCCCCCGCGCCGAGCAGCACCCGGGAGCCGAACAGGCGCCGCACCGCGATCGCCAGGGTGTAATGATCGCGGTGCACGTGCGTCACGAGGAACCTGCGCACGTCGCCGAGCTCGTGGCCGATGCCGGCCAGCGCGGTTTCCAGGCGCTGCCTGGCCTCGGCCAGCGCCCAGCCGGAGTCGACCAAGGTCAGGGCGTCGCCATCCTCGATCGCGTAGACGTTGACCGCGCGCAGCCCGTCGCCCGGCAGCGGCAGCGGGATCCGGTGCACGCCCTCGGTCACGGCGAATACGCCCGGCTGTTCCCACTCCCGCGAGCGGGGATCGATCCTGCCCCCCGCCGGCCCGCTGCCGCGATCGCCGCTGATGGCTCCTCCTCGTGATGTCCATCCGACCTTAGCTAACCGGCCCGCGGTTCTGACCCCCGCCCAATCCGCCGGGCCCCGCTACGCTGCTGGACAAGGGCTCGCTCGGGCGAGACCCGGTGGAGGAGGGTCCCGCGTTGGCGACCGCACGTGGCGAGGAGTTTGTGATCGCCTCCGGCAGCGACCAGGTGCCGGAGCGCCTCGCGGCGGCACTGGAACCGCGCTTCACGGTCGTCCGCGAGACACGCCGGCGGGCGCGGCAGGTGTGGCTGGATACCTTCGACGGACGGCTGCACGCGGCCGGGCTGACACTACGGCAGGTGGCCGGGGCGGGTTCCGGTGAGCTGGTGCTGTCCACGTCGGCGGGCACGGACGTGGCCTGCGAGCCGCTGGGGACGACGAGGTGGCCCCGCCTGCTCGATGTCATCCCGGCGGGCCCGCTGCGCGACCGGCTGGAGCCGGTGGTCGAGATCCGCGCCCTGCTGCCGCTGGCCCGGGCCGAGGGGACGCTGACCGAGCTGCGGGTACTCAACCGGCAGCAGAAGACGGTCGCGCGCATCACTGTGGATGCCGCGTCGCTGCTGCGCCCGGTGCCCGCCGTCCTGCCCACCCGGCTGGTCATCGCTCCGGTTCGCGGCTACCAGACGGCCGCGGAACGGGCCGGGCAGCTGCTCACCGTGGCCGACGGGTTCGCGCCGAGCCGGCACCCGGCCTTCGAGTCCGTGCTCAAGCTGACCGGGCAGCCTCCCGGCGGTGCCGCGGACATCGGCGAGATCACGCTGTCCCCCGCCATGCCCGCCCGGGTCGCACTGGCGGGCATCCTGCTCCGGCTGGCCAACACGATCACGGCCAACGTGAGCTTCGTCATCGGGGACGTGGACATCGAGTTCCTGCATGACCTGCGGGTCGCGGTGCGCCGTACCAGATCGGCGCTCAAGCTGGCGGGCGACGCGCTGCCCGGCGGGATAGCCGCTCGGTTCGCCCCCGAGTTCAAGTGGCTGGGCGATCTCACCACGCCGACGCGGGACCTGGATGTCTACCTGACCGGCTTCGACCAGATGGCCGCCGGGCTGAGCGCCGCTTCGCCCGGTGACCTTGAGCCGTTCCGCGCGCACCTGGCCACCCGGCGGCTCACCGAGCACCGCCGCCTGGTCCGCGGGCTGCGCTCGGCCCGGTTCACCGGCCTGATGGCCGATTGGCGCTCGGCGCTGGAGGCCGCCGCGAGACCGTCCGCCGGCCCGGAGCCCGACGTCGGCAGCCTGGCCGCCGACCGGATCGCGCGGGCCCACCGGCGGGTGGTCAGGCTAGGCTCGGCCCTCACCCGGACGGGAGCCGGCCACGGACCGTCCGGCACCGACCTGCACTCACTGCGCAAGAAGTGCAAGGAACTTCGCTACCTGCTGGAGTTCTTCGGCTCGCTGTACGACCCGCCCGCCTACCGGCGCGCGGTCAAGAACCTCAAGGGCCTGCAGGACTGCCTCGGCGAGTTCCAAGATGGTGAGGTGCAGCGAGAGGCGATCCGCAGGTTCGCGATGCAGATGCTAGCGCGGCGCGGCCCGGCGGGCGCCGGGCGGCAGGCCACCGTGCCGCCGACGACCGCGGAACTGGCCGCCACGTTGCTGGCGATGGGCGAGCTGACCGCCCAGCTGCACGCGCGGCAGCTCCGTGGCCGGGCCGAGGTGGCCGACCGGTTCGCCCAGTTCACCCGGGCCGGGATCCTGCGCACGCTCGGCATCACCGGCGGGACAGCCAGGTCATGAGGGTCATCGCGACGTACAACATCAAGGGCGGCGTGGGCAAGACGTCGGCCGCGGTCAACCTGGCCTACCTGAGCGCCACCGGCGGGTACCGGACGCTGCTCTGGGATCTCGATCCGCAGGCGGCGGCGTCGTACGTGTTCCGGGTCAAGCCGCGGGTCAAGGGCGGGGCGAAGGCGCTGATCCGCGGCGCCCGGCCGCTCGACGACGCGATCAAGGGCACCGACTTCGAGCGCCTCGACCTGCTGCCCGCCGACTTCACCTACCGCAACATGGACCTGGCGCTCAACCAGGCCAAGCGGCCCACGCGGCAGCTATCCCGCCTGCTCGGCCCGCTGGCCGACGAGTACGACGTCGTGTTCCTGGACTGCCCGCCGAGCATCTCGCTGGTTTCGGAGAACATCCTGCACGCCGTGCACGTGCTGCTCGTGCCGCTGATCCCGACCACCTTGTCCGAGCGCACCTTCGACCAGCTCACCTCGTTCATCGAAGACCTGAGCGGGCGCCGGCCCGAGGTGCTGGCGTTCTTCTCCCTGGTGGACCGCCGCAAGCGGCTGCACCGCGACATCACCACCCGGCTGCCCGCCGGGCGCTCGGACATCGCGACCGCGATCATCCCGGCCATGACCCTGGTCGAGCAGATGTCCGTGCGCCGCGCCCCGGTGCCCGCTTTCGCGCCGCGCAGCGCGGCCACCCGGCATTACCAGGAGCTATGGGCCGAGCTGCGCGCCCGGGCCCGCCTCAGGTGAGCGAACCTCGCGAACTGCGCGAGCGGCTGGTGACCGAGCTGCGCGCCGCCGACGCGCTGCACGACGACCGGGTGGCGGCCGCGCTGGCCGACGTGCCGCGGCACAAGTTCCTGCCCGGGATCGACCCGAGCCGGGCCTACGCCGACGACGCCGTGGTCACCAAGGTAGACGCCGACGGCCGTCCGATCAGCTCGTCCTCGCAGCCGGCGATCATGGCGCTCATGCTCGAGCAGCTCGGCGTCGAGCCGGGCCACCGGGTCCTCGAGATCGGCGCGGGGACCGGGTACAACGCCGCGCTGCTGGCTCACCTGGCGGGCGGGCCGGGCGAGGTCACGACGCTGGACCTCGATGACGACATCGTCGCTGCCGCCCGCGAGCACCTGGCGGCCTGCGGGTTCGGCGAGGTGCGGGTGGTCCGGGCTGACGGCGGGAACGGCTGGCCGCCCGGCGCGCCGTACGACCGCATCATCGCGACCGTGGGCGCCTGGGACATCGCCCCGGCCTGGGTCGGCCAGCTCGCCCGCCGCGGTCGGCTGGTGCTGCCGCTGGCGCTGCGGGCCGGAATCCAGTACTCGATCGCGTTCGAGCAGGCCGGCGATCACCTCGACAGCGTGTCCGTGCTGCCCTGCGGGTTCATGCGGCTGCGCGGAGCCTTCGCCGGCCCCGAGACGATCGTTCCGCTGGGCAGCCGTACCGGCATCCTGGCCGAGACCGACCCCAGGCCCGCCGGCGCGGAAGACCTGGAGTCGCTGCTGGCCCAGCCGGGCCGCGTGATCAGCGCCGGGGTCCGGGTCACGCCCATGGACCTGTACGGCGGGCTCGGCCTCTGGCTGGCCGCCCGCGAGCCTGGCCTCGGGCGGCTGTCCGCGTTCGGCGTGGCCAGCCCCGGTCAGGGCGCCCCCGACCCCGATCCCGCCACCGCATCCGGGCGGCCCGGCATGGGCATGGTGGCCAGCGCGCACGGGTGCGCGGCCCTGGTGCCGATGAGCGATCCAGGCGGCACTGACCGCGCCGGGCTGCGCACTGCGTTCGAGATCGGCGCGTGCCCGTTCGGAAGCGAAGGCCCGGAACTCGCTGCCCGGCTGGCCGGCCACGTCCGCGGCTGGGACGCCGCCGGGCGTCCGTCCCTGGCCGGCCTGCGGGTCAGCGCCTACCCGGCCGGGGCAGGCCCGCCCGGCGCGCAGCGGGGCGCCGTGATCGACAAGCAGCACACCCGGCTGGTGCTGGCGTGGCCGGACGCCGGACTCAGCCCGGGCTGACCCCGCGGGCGGGCCGGGCGGGCGGCAGGCCGCGGGCGAGCACGGCGAGGACGTCGCCCAGCACGTCCTCGGGAACCTGCCCGCCCGCCGTCCAGTCCGCCCAGCGCATGCCGATGAAGTTGCCGATGCCCGCGTACACGTAGGCGATGACCTCGGGATCGTAGTGCGGGTCGACCTGGCCGGCCAGCTGAGCGTGCCGCACGCCGCGTGAATAGCCGCGGGCCAGCCGCTCGTAGTACTCGCGGAACAGGCTGGGCGCGACGAACTCCGACTCGCGCACGATGCGGTCCATCCAGGGGCGCTTGGACAGCATCTCGAAGAACGCGCGGAAACAGGCGCGCTCCCGGTCCCGCTGGTTCTCCGCCTGCTCGATGGCCTTGCGCATCGCGGCGCGCAGGTCGGCGTTGATCCCGCGGACCACAGCGGCGAAGATCTCGGCCTTGGACCGGAAGTGCGCGTAGAAGCTGCCGGTCGCGATGCCGGCCCGGGCGCAGATCTCGGCCACGGTGGTCTGCTGGTAGCTCCGCTCGGCGAACAGCTCCTCCGCCGCCGCCAGCAGCCGCTCGGCGGGCGGGGACCGAGACGAGGATATTTCGTCCACCGGTCAGGGCGACGGTATGCCGCTGGCCGGGGCCGCCTGCTCGGCGCCGCTGAACGTGGTGACCGCGCCCGAGGGCGAGGTGTCGGTGGTCATCACGGGACCCTTGGGCACGATGATGCCGTTCTTGATCACCCCGACATAGGCACCGGTGATGCCGTCGTGGTCGGACGAGCTGTAGGCGTACGGCGCTATGGCCGGCCCCTGCGGCAGCCCGCGGTTGATCGCACTGACCAGGTCGGCCCGGGTCGGGTTCCGGCCGGCCTTGAGCATGGCCTGGACGAAGGTGTAGGCGGCGGCCATGCCGTAGAGCACGTTGCCGTCGAGCGGCGCCTTCGCGTCGTAGGTGGCGTGGATCTTCTTGAACAGGGAGATCCAGCTGTTGCCGGCCTCGCCGAGCGAGGGCAGGTAGCCGTCGGTGATGATGCCCTGGGTGAGCTGGTTCCCGTTCACCGTGGCGCCGCCCTTCTTGGCGAACGCCTCCAGCAGCCCGGCCAGAGTGGTCGGGTCGGCGCCCACGTTGCTGACCACCAGCTGCGGGCTGAAGCTGAGCTTGAGGCTGATCAGCTTCAGCAGCGCGGTGAAGTCCGGGATGGAGAACGACACCACGACCTGGGCGCCGGCCGCTTTCAGCGCGGCCACCTGCGGCGCGATGTTGATGTTGGTGGGGTCATAGCTCTGCCTGCTGACCACCTGCGAGTGCGGGATCTCCATGTCCAGGCCCTTCACCCCGTCCTGGCCGAACTCGTCGTTCTGGTAGAAGTAGCCGATCTTTTTCCCGGCGAAGTGCTGCTTGATGTAGGCGCCGAGGATCTTGCCCTCGCGGATGTAGTCGAGCTGCCAGCCGAAGGTCTGCGGGTAGGCGCTCGGGTTGTTCCAGCAGTCGCAGCCGGAGGCCACGAACACGTCGGGGACCTTCTCCGAGTTCAGGAACTTCACCACGGCCAGGTGGGTCGGGGTGCCCAGCCCGTTGAAGATCGCGTAGACGTTGTTCTGCAGTACCAGCTGGTGGACCACGGACACGGTCTTGGCGGGGTCGTAGGCGTCGTCGAGGTAGTGGTAGGTGATCTTGCGCCCGTAGACGCCGCCGTGATGGTCGACGTACTCGAAGTAGGCGTTCGCCGCGGGGGCGATGTCGCTGTAGCCCGGCGCGGCCACGCCGGTGAGCGGCTGGTGGCTGCCGATCAGGATCTGGGACTTGGTGATGCCGGGCGCGGACGCCGTGTTCGATGTCCCGGAGCCCGACCCCTTGCTGCCGCTCGAGCCGCACGCGGCGGCCACCAGCGCGAGGGCCGCTGCCGCGGCGACGACGCCTACCCGGCGCCGACTGGGTGATCTTTTCATGGCGCACCTTCTTCCGAGTGTTCACTGGCCGGCGCGGGCCGACGCGGAGTACTGACCGGGCCGTTTTCCCTGCGTTTGCCGACGGGAACGGCCGGGCCCAGCAGGCGGCGGACCAGGCCCTGGATGCCGTCGGGGAAAAGCAGGATGACGGCGATGAGCACGACGCCGTAGGCGGCGATCGGGATGTTCGCCGCCACGGAGCTGGACAGGCCGTGGCTGGTGGCCACGTCTGTGACGTACGTGGGCACGAGGACGATGATCAGGCTTCCCCACACCGCTCCGGCCAGGCTGCCGAGGCCGCCGAGTACCGCCCCGGCGAGCAGCGTGATGGAGAGCGTGACCGTGAAGGAGCCGGGTGAGACGAGCGTGGTGGTGATGCCGAGCAGTGCCCCGGCCAGGCCGGCGCAGGCGGCGCTGACCACGAAGGCGAGCACCCGCAGCGCGGCCACATTCAGGCCGGCCAGGGCGGCCGCGGTCTCGTCGTCGCGCACCGCCCGCCAGCTCCGGCCTATCCGGCTGCGGCCCAGGTTGGCCAGCAGGACCAGGACGATCAGCGCGGCCGCGCAAGAGATCCAGGCCTGCCAGCGGGTGAGCGGGAAGTTCGTCCCGAGGAAGGCCGGCGGGGTGCTGATGTTGACGGCAAGCCCCTGGTCACCGCCGAACACCCCGGTGAACCTGGTCGCCAGCGACGGCAGCGCCACGGCCAGCATCAGCGTCACCCCGGCCAGGTACGGCCCGCGCAGCCGGGCCGCGGCCACGCCCACGGCCAGGCCGGCCAGCGCCGCGATCGCGGCGCTGGCCGCGAGCACCGCCGCCAGCGGCCAGGCCAGGTGCATGAGGAGCAGCGCCGCAGCGTACGCGCCGACCGCCATGAAGGCGCCGTTCCCGATCGAGATCTGCCCGGACAGGCCGACCAGCACCGTGAGTCCCGCGATCGCGACCGCGTAGAGCGCGACCTGAGCCATCTGGTAGTCGCGGAACGCGTTCAGGGCGACCGACAGCAGGCCGAGGATCACGGCCAGCACGATCGCGGCGCCCAGGTGGCGAAGCAGCGTCATGGCTACACCTGCCGCGTGGCGGTCGCGCCGAACAGGCCGGACGGGCGGAGCATCAAGACCACAACCAGTGCGGCCAGGCCGAAGATGGGCACCAGGTCAGAACCCAGGTAGCCGCTCACGTAGTTGAGCAGGATGCCGAGGATGAGCCCGCCCACGACGGCGCCAGCCGGGCTGTCCAGGCCGCCGATCACCGCCGCGGTGAAGCCCAGCACGAAGATCGAGTCCATGCTGTTCGGGTACAGGAACGTGTTCGGCGTGACCAGCACGCCGGCCAGCGCGCCGATCAGGCCGGCCAGGGCCCAGCCGAGCGTGAGCATCCGCCCGACCCGGACGCCGAGCAGGCTGGCCACCCCGGAGTTGAACGCCGTCGCCCGCATCCGCAGGCCGACCGGGGTGTAACGGAACAGCACGGCCAGGGCGAGCGCGGCGGCCAGCACGGCACCGGCCACGAACACGTCGTTCCACGCGATGCCCAGCGCGGTCCCCCCGATGTGCAGGCCGGTGATGGAGAAGGCTGCGGGGAAGGACCGGAACTGCCCGCCGTAGATGATGCCGGCCAGCCCTTCGAGCAGGATCAGCAGGCCGATGGTCACGAGCACGGCGTTCAGCGGCGCCTTGCCCTCGGCCGGGCGCACCACCCGCTCGCACACCGCCCCGAGCACGAGGCCCGCGGCCAGCGCGACGAAGAAGCCCGCCCAGTAGTTGCCCGTGTGGTTGATAACGATCAGCGCGATATAGGTGGTGAACATGGCCATGGCGCCCTGGGCGTAGTTGAGGATCCTCGTGCCCCGCCAGATCAGCACCAGGGACAGCCCGATCGCGGCGTAGATCATCCCGAAGCTGATCCCGCCGAGGGTGAATTCGAGGAACTCCTGCATCGGCTCCTCCTACAACCCGAGGTAGTGCCGCAGAAGGCCGGTGTCGGACGCGAGCGTGGCGGCATCCGCGGTCGCGACGATCTTGCCCACGGCCAGCACGATCCCCTGGTCGGCGATCGTCAGCGCGCTGCGCGCGTTCTGCTCCACCAGCAGGATCGTCAGCCCGGTTGACTGCCTGAGCCCGGCGATCAGGGTCATCACCTGATTGATGATCTTCGGTGCCAGCCCGAGCGACGGCTCGTCCAGCAGCAGCAGCCGGGGCCGGGCCAGCAGCGCCCGGGCGATCACCAGCATCTGCCTTTCGCCGCCGGACAGCGTCGCGGCCGGCTTGCGCCGCCGTGCGGCCAGCGCCGGGAACTGCTCGTAGGCCTGGGCGAGCGCCGCGGACCGGTCGGCCCGGCTGGTCCGGCCGGACGCGCACAGCGCGCCGAGCCGCAGGTTCTCCTCCACGGTCAGCTCGGTGATCACGCCCTGGCCCTCGGGCACGTGCGCGATCCCGGCCCTGGCCAGGTCGTCGGGACGGCGCCGGGTCACGTCCGTCCCGTCCAGCCGGACCGCCCCGCGCCGCACCCGGACCAGGCCGCTGATCGCGCGCAGCAGCGTGGTCTTGCCCGCCCCGTTCGCGCCGAGCACCGCGGTAATGGCGCCCTGGCCCATCGACAGCGAGACGCCGCGCAGCGCGATCACGCCGCCGTAGCCCGCGGTGAGGTCTTCGACGGCCAGCGTCGGCGCCTCGGCCGCCGCCGGCTCGCCGACCGCGTCCGGCAGCTCAGCCATGGCCGGTCGCCCCCAAGTATGCGGTGGTCACCGCGGGATCGGTCAGCACCTCGGCGGGCGGCCCGGTCGCGATCACCTTCCCGAAGTCGAGCACGACGATCGAGTCGCAGGCCGCCATCATCAGGTCGATGCGATGCTCGACCACGACCACGCAGGTTTCCGCAGCCACATCGGTGATCACGTCCCCGAGCTCGCCCAGTTCCGCCTCGGACAGGCCACTGGCGGGCTCGTCAAGCAGCAGCAGCCGCGGTTGCGCCGCCAGCGCGCGGGCGAACACCACCCGCTTGCGCATGCCGTACGGGAGCTGATCCGGCATCCGGTCGGCGAGGTCGGCCGCGCCGACCCGGCCGAGCGCCTCGCGCGCCCGGTCGCGCAGCCTCCGCTCGTCCGCGTCCGGCAGGCCGGCCAGCGCGGTCCAGAACCCGGCGCGCGCGTGGCAGTCGGCGCCGACCATGACGTTCTCCAGCACGGACAGCCGGCCGAACAGGCCGAGCCCCTGCAGCGTCCTGGCGATGCCCAGCCGGGCCAGCCGGTGCGGGCGGGTGCGGGCCAGGCTGGTGCCGTCGAAGATCAGCTGGCCGGCGTCGGGCCTGACGAAGCCGCACACCGCGTTCAGCAGGGTCGTCTTGCCCGCGCCGTTCGGGCCGATGATCCCGGTCACCTGACGCGGCGCGGCGGTGAGCGAGACTCCGTCCAGCGCGGTGACGCCGCCGAAGCGCACGATCACGTCCTGGACTTGCAGCGTGCCAGGTGAACTGCGATTCATCGGCTCTATCCCGGTACAGACAGCCAAAACGCCGCCAATATGAACACACATTCAGGCACGGGCTGCGGCCGTGCGCAAGGCCCGCCGCGGCAGTCGACACCGATCGTGGCCGAACCGATACCTATCATCACGACCGACGGCAGACAGGTACCGAGCCCGGCGGAACGAGCCCGTGAGAGGCTGACCACAGTGACGCTGTGGGCCAGAATGACATAGGTGAGGGGCAGGAACGTGCGCGAGGCTGACGAGGCCGCTGGTCAGCTACCGGAGGCCGGGGGGTACGGCTCCCCGCAGGCGGTGGCGGTCAACGTCGAGCCGCAGCCGGTGGCTTCGCCGATCACCGGTGCGGCCATCTTCCTGGTCGTGACGATCGGCCCCGGACCGCAGCACGCCGACACGGTGCGCGGCCTGTGCGCGGACCTGGCCGGGCTGATCCGCGCGGTGGGATTTCGCGACCTGGACGGGCACCTGACCTGCGTGACGGGCTTCGGCGCGCAGGCGTGGGACCGGCTGGCGCCGGCGTCGGTCACGGGCGCGCAGCGGCCTGCCGGGCTGCACCCGTTCCGTGAGATCCGGGCCGGCCAGCGGCACGCCGTGTCCACTCCCGGCGACATGCTCTTCCACATCCGGGCCGCGCGGATGGACCTGTGCTTCGAGCTGGCCACCCAGATCACCGGGCGGCTGGGGGCTGCGGGGACGGTGCTGGACGAAGTGCACGGGTTCCGCTATTTCGACGACCGGGATCTGATCGGGTTCGTGGACGGCACCGAGAACCCGGTCGGCGCGGACGCCGCGGTGGCCACGATCATCGGCGCCGAGGATCCGGCGTTCGCCGGCGGCAGCTACGTGATCGTCCAGAAGTACCTGCACGACCTGGCGGCCTGGAACGCGATACCGGTCGAGCAGCAGGAGCGGATCATCGGGCGTGGCAAGCTGTCCGACATCGAGCTCGACGACTCGGTCAAGCCCAGCTACGCGCACAACGCGCTGACCACGATCGTGGACGACAGCGGCGAGGAAGTGCAGATCGTCAGGGACAACATGCCGTTCGGCTCGGTCGGCGAGGGCGAGTACGGCACCTACTTCATCGGCTACGCGCGGTCGCCCGCGGTGATCGAGCAGATGCTGACCAACATGTTCGTCGGCTCGCCGGAGGGCAACTACGACCGGCTGCTGGACGTCAGCACGGCCGTGACCGGCAGCCTGTTCTTCGTGCCCTCGGCCGACCTGCTGGAAAGCCTGGGCGCAGACGAGCCGGCCGCGCCGGGCGCCGGGGACACCACCCCGCCTTCCGGCCCGCCCGGCCGCAGTGGTTCGCTGAACATCGGCAGCCTGAGGGGAGACACCGAGGATGAATAACCTGCACCGCGAGCTCGCGCCGGTCTCCGATGGCGCCTGGGCGCAGATCGAGGAGGAGGCCGCGCGCACGTTCAAGCGCTACCTGGCCGGCCGCCGGGTGGTGGATGTGCACGGGCCGGCCGGGGAGGCGTTCTCCGCGGTCGGCACCGGGCGGGTGCGGGACATCGACGCGCCGGGTGAAGGCGTGCAGGCCCGCCAGCGCCAGGTCGTGGCGCTGGTCGAGCTGCGGGCGCCGTTCGGGCTGGACCGGACGGAGATCGATGACGTGGACCGCGGTGCCCAGGACTCCGACTGGCAGCCGGTCAAGGACGCCGCCCGGCAGATCGCCTTCGCCGAGGACCAGGCCATCTTCGAGGGCTATTCGGCCGGCGGCATCGGGGGCATCCGCGCGGGGACGACCAACCCGCCGGTGAGCCTGCCCGCCGACGTCAGGGAGTACCCGGAGGCCATCGCCCAGGCCCTCGGGCGACTCCGGCTGGCCGGCGTGGACGGCCCGTATTCGGTGGTCCTCAGCTCGGACGCCTACACCGAGGTGAGCGAGACGACCGACCACGGCTACCCGGTCATCGACCACATCAAGCGGCAGCTGTCCGGCGAGATCATCTGGGCGCCTGCCATCACCGGCGCGATCCTGCTGACCACCCGAGGCGGCGACTTCAGCCTGCAACTCGGCCAGGACGCCTCGATCGGCTATCTCTCGCATACCGACAGCACCGTCGAGCTCTACCTGCAGGAGACGCTGACGTTCCTGATGCTCACCGGCGAGGCCGCGGTCAGCCTGACGCCGTAGAGATGCCCGAGGGCGCTACGGAGCCGACGATGCGGGTGTGCGGGCGTTATCGCCGGGCACGGGTTATGGCGCGGTGGCGTCTCGCAGCGCCGCGTACTTCTCGCGCACCTGCGGGACCGGTTCTGCCTGGTAGTCAGAAGACTCCGGCCCCGGCCACGGCGGCGGCCCGGAGCCCCGGGCCAGCGCCCAGGCCGCCTGCCTGGCCGCGCCGATCGCGACGTACTCGGCGGCCTCGGGGACCACGACGGTAGTACCGAGTATCCCGGGCGCCAGGACGCGGACCGCTGCAGAGCGGGCGCCGCCGCCGATCAGCAGCACCCGGCGCGGCCGTACGCCGGTCGCGATCAGGTGGTCCATGGCGTCGGCCAGCCCGCAGAGCACCCCCTCGACCGCCGCCCGGGCCAGACTTTCCCGGGTGGCATTGGCCGTGGTGAGGCCGCTGAGGACGCCGGCCGCACCGGGCCGGTTCGGCGTCCGCTCGCCGTCCAGGTAGGGCAGCAGGGTCAACCCGTCCGCGCCGGGCCGAGCGGCCAGCGCGAGTGCGGACAGGGTATCGGCGTCCACGCCGAGCAGCCTCGCGGTGACCGTGAGCACCCGGGCCGCGTTCAGGGTGCAGACCAGTGGCAGGAACCGGCCGGTCGCGTCCGCGAACCCGGCCACCGCGCCGCTCGGGTCGGCCGACCCGGCCGGCGTCACGGCGAACGCGGTGCCCGACGTGCCGATCGAGATGACCACTTCGCCGTCGCCCAGGCCAAGGCCGAGTGCCGCACCCATGTTGTCCCCCGTCCCCGCGGACAGCGCCGCTCCCCACCAGGTCTGGCCCACCGTCTCGGCCGGCGCCGCCAGACGGGGCAGCTCAACCTCCCGGCCGAGGGCCGCCTTGGCCAGCGACGGCAGCCAGCTGCCGCCGGCGGGCCAGAAGTACCCGGTGCCCGATGCGTCGCCGCGGTCGGTGACCGGTTGCGCCGCTCCCCCCGCCTCTTCCCTCAGGGCGAGCTGCCAGGTCACCCAGTCGTGGGGCAGCATGACCATGCTGGTGCGATCGGCGTGCGCCGGCTCGTGCTCGGCCATCCAGCGCAGCTTGGTGACGGTGAATGACGCCGTGGGCACGCTGCCCGTCCGCCTGGCCCACTCCCCCGGTCCGCCGAACTCGGCGATCAGCTCCTCCGCCTGCCGGGCCGAGCGCATGTCGTTCCACAGCAGCGCGGGCCGCACCACCCGGCCGGCCTCGTCCACCGCGACCATGCCGTGCTGCTGAGCGGCCACCCCGACCGCGTCCGCCCGGTCGAGCAGCCCGCGCCCGGCCACCAGCAGCGCATCCCACCAGGCCCGCGGGTCGCATTCGGTTCCGTCCGGATGTGGCGCCGACCCGGTGCCGATCACGGTGCCGTCTTCGGCGTGACAGAGCACCACCTTCGTCGACTGGGTCGAGCAGTCCACCCCGGCGACCAGCATCAGCGGCTCCTGCGCGGAAGGCTCCGGTACCCGGGACTCCGGTACGGGAGGCTGGCTGGCCGCGCCTGCGGGCGCAGCTGCCGCCTGACACGCTACTCCCCGCCGACGTTCGCCAGCGCATGTCGCGTTTGTTCAAGACACGCCGCCTGGGTCGCGGCTACGTTCGGACGCCGAGAACGACACGGAAGGAAAGGACGAACGAAGCCATGACCGCACCCGCCAGCCTCGCCATGGTCAGCATCGACTGTGCCGACCCGCGCGAGCTAGCCGCCTTCTACCACCAGATCCTGGGCTTGGAGATCCTGCACACCGAGCAGGACTACGCGATGATCGGCGACGGATCGCTGTCCGTCGGCTTCGGCCGCATCGATGGCTATACCCCGCCGCGCTGGCCGGATCCGGGCGCGCCGAAGCAGTTCCACCTCGACTTCTACGTCGCAGACCTCGACCAGGCCGAGGCAGCCTGCCTGGACGCCGGGGCGGCCAAGCCGGACCACCAGCCCGGTGCCGACCGCTGGCGGGTGCTGGTCGACCCGGCCGGCCACCCGTTCTGCATCTGCGTCAAGCAGGAGGGCTGACGCGCCTGGTACCGTGCCCCGGTGAGCGGCCGCCAACCCGATGCCCTGGTGATCGGGGCGGGAGTATGCGGCCTGACCACCGCGATCTGTCTGGCCGAGGCCGGTCTTGTGGTCACGGTCCGGGCCGCCCGGCTGCCGCTCGGCACGACCTCGGCGGCGGCCGGGGCGATCTGGGGGCCGCACCTGGTCGAGGAGAGCGGGCGGGTGGCCGCGTGGAGCAGCGCGGGCCTGGACACGCTGTGCGACCTGGCCGGCCAGCCCGATACCGGGGTCCGGATGGCACGAGGCACCGAAGCCTGGCGCCACCCGGCCGAGCCGCCCGGCTGGTCGGCGCTGATGCCGGCTTTCCGGCGCTGCTCCCCCGCGGAGCTGCCCGACGGGTTCGTCGAAGGCTGGCGGTACACCGCGCCGGTGCTGACCATGACGGTCTACCTCGGTTACCTGCTGAACCGTTTCACCGGCAGCGGCGGGGAAGTGCAGATGGCCGCCGTCGACTCGCTCGCGGAGGCGGCCGCCGATGCCCCCGTCGTGGTCAACTGCACCGGGATCGGGGCCCGTGACCTCGTCCCCGATCGCGATCTGGTCCCGGTCCGAGGGCAGGCGGTCATCGTGACGAACCCGGGTATCACCGACTTCTTCATCGGGCAGCCCGACGCGACCGCGGAGCTCGTCTACATGTTCCCGCACGGCGACACGGTGCTGCTCGGCGGCACGGAGCAGCCCGACGACTGGAACCTGGACCCCGATCCCGCTCTCACCTCGCGCATCCTGGCCGACTGCACCGTGGTGGACCCGCGGTTGGCAGGCGCCGAGATCGTGGCGCAGCGGGTCGGCCTGCGGCCGGTCCGTCCCCGGGTACGGCTCGATTGCGAGCGGCTCGGCGCGGGCCGCCTGCTGGTGCACAACTACGGCCATGGCGGGGCCGGTGTCACGCTGTCCTGGGGCTGTGCGCGGGACATCACCGAGCAGGTCCTGCGCCGGGCCTGACTTGAGAGCATGCCTGGAAACCGCTGTTAGAATCCGGGAAAGGTCTGGCGCAGCAGGTCGAGCTCGACCCGGCCGGACAGGACCTGCACCGGCGGCGTGTGAAGGGGGTCGAGCCGTCCGTACACCAGGCGCAGCAGCGCCTCGGCCGGCATCCGGAGCGTGGGGACGCCCTCGTCGGCGACCCCGCCGCGCGCCGCGGGCATCGAGATGGTGTCCGTCACGTCGAGCCGGAACGCCCGCTCCGGGTCCGTGGTCTGGATGCCGATCCGGTAGGGCACGCCCGGCGGCTTCCCGCTGCACGCGGCTACCTGCGGAGCCCAGTCGACCAGCAGCGCCACCGACTGCGGAGCGACGACCGAGGCCGGGTCGAGGCTGACCGCGATGTCCCACGAGTGCAGCGCGTGCTCGCCCAGCCGCAGCCACACCAGGCCGACCGCGTCGTACTCGGTGCCGATGATCTTCAGCCGGATCCCGGCGAGCTGCTCGTCGCTGACCTGCTCGAGACGGCGCACGTGCTCCCGGTCGTTGACCAGGCATTCGACCGCCTGCTGGCCGGGATCGCGAGCGTTCCAGATCGCCCGGATGGCCCGGAATCCGTCTGGCCCGAACGGCTCGCGGCCCGACAGCGCGGCGGCCAGCGCCTGCTGCCCGATCTCCGCCTGGGCACCGATGTGCGCCAGCACCTGAGCGATCGTCCAGTCGGCGTCGTAGGAGGGGGCGCGTAGCTGCTCGGGAATGAGCGAGCCAACGAGGGCGGCGAGCCGCTGCTGCGAGCCGCGCAGGGCGGCGATCCACACGCGGGCGCTGGACTTCATTGGTTCCTGCCCTCCTGAATGGCCCAGTACCAACTGTTCCACGCGACTTGTCACTATGTGAGACGAGACGCGAGCTGCGCCCATGTGATCATCGAGCCATGGGCGAGACGGAGGGGACTGCGCCGGCGGCCGGGACGCTCACGGTGGCCCTTGACGTGCCATCGGCGCAGCTGCTCGCCGACCAGGCCGTGATCATCCAGGATCTCCAGTTCGTGATGGAGTGCTGCAAGCGGCTGCTGACCGAGCTGGCCAAGCCCGAGATCACCCGGGACGCGGTGGTGCCGAACGCGCTCTGGTCGGCGGCCCTGGTCGCCTACGCCCGCTGCTTCGGCCAGGGAAAGCGATTCGGTCTTGCCACCGAGGACGTGCGCAGCCTGCCGCTGCAGGGCGAGGTGATGAAGTACCACCAGTGGGTGCTCGCCGAGCGCGACAAGCTGACCAAGCACGCGTCGAACCCCTTCGATGCGGCGAAGATCGGGGCCGCGCTGTCCCCGCCTGACCGGGACAAGCGCCAGGTCGAGGGGATCGCGATCATGGCCACGAGTCGCGTGCTGGTGGACGATACCGGTGTACGGCAACTGGGTGGCCTGGCCTCGGAACTGGCGAAGCAGACCGCCGAGAAAGCGCAGAAGCAGCAGGACACCGTGCTGGCGGATGCGCAGCAGCTCAGCCTGGACCGGCTGTACAAGCTGCCGCCGCTGGACAGCGGCCCGCCGCCGCCGGGCGCCGACCCACCTGCCGCAGACGAGGCGTCCGACCCCCACTAGCCGGGGTCGCCCCGGCAGTGGTCCGTGAGGTGAGTCTTCTTGGGCTGCGCGGCTCCAAGGACCCCCCTCACAGACCACTAGGCTGGGCGCCATGAAGATCGGTTTCGGCGCCCCCGTTTCCGGCGCCTGGGCGACTCCCGGGAACCTGGCCGGCTTCGCCGCCCGGGCCGAGCAGGCGGGGTACGACTCTCTGTGGGCCTTCCAGCGATTGCTCGTCCCGGTGGGATCCGCCCTGGAGCCCGTCTACTACAGCGTGCTCGACCCGATGGTCGCGCTGGGCTTCGCCGCGGCCGGCACGTCCCGGATCAGGCTCGGCGTCGCGGTGGTGAACTTCCCGTTCATGTCGCCCACGGTGCTCGCCAAGCAGGCGGCCACGGTAGACGTCCTGTCCGGCGGCCGGCACGAGCTCGGACTCGGCATCGGCTGGATGCCGGAGGAGTTCGAGGCGACCGGGGCCTCCATGCGGGGCCGCGGCGCTCGCACCGAGGAGTACATCGCGGTGCTGCGCGCCCTGTGGGCCGACGGGGTGAGCCGGTTCAGCGGCGAGTTCTACTCCGTGCCCGCGGGCTGTGCCGATCCCAGCCCGGTTCAGCCCGGCGGCCCGCCCGTGCTGCTCGGCGGGTCGGCCCGGCCCGCGCTGGAGCGGGCCGGCCGGCTGGCCGACGGCTGGGTCACGTCCAGTCGGACCGACCTGTCCCGCATCGAGGACGGCATCGAAGTCGTCCGCTCGGCGGCCCGGGATGCCGGGCGTGACCCCGGCGCGATCAGGATCATCTGCCGCGGCGTGGTCCGGGCGGGTGCGGAGGCGTCCGGCGACGGTGGCCGGAGGCTGCTGCTGTCCGGCTCCTACGAGCAGATCCGCGCCGATACCGCCTGGCTCGCCGACCACGGCGTGACCGAGATCTTCTACGACCTCAACTGGGATCCCCGGATCGGCTCGCCGGACGCCGACCCGGCCGCGGCCGTGCGGCGGGCGGGCGAGATCCTCGACGCCCTCGCCCCCGACCGGTGACCGGCCGGGCCCGGGCGGTCAGCCGCGCGAAAGTCAGCTGCCCGTCATGCTGGGGCTCGCGGTCAGGCCCTCGTCATGGGCGATGGCCGCCGCCTCGGTGCGGCTGGCCGCGCCCAGCTTGGCCAGGATGTTCGACACGTGCACGCTGGCCGTCTTGGGCGCAATGAACAGCGCGGCGCCGATCTCCCGATTGCTGCGCCCGGCCACGATCAGCCGCAGCACCTCCCGCTCGCGGCTGGTCAGGCCGGCCAGCCTGCCCGGCCGCCCGTCGGCCCAGCCGGGCGACGGTCCGTGGCCGAGCCTGGCCCTGCGCGCCAGGTCATGGAGCGCCGTCCGCAGCGGCACCGCGCCGAGCTGGCCGGCGACTCGCGCCGCCTTGTCCCATTCGCGCTGCGCATCGTCGCGCCGCCCGGCCTCGGCGAGTGCCTCGGCCAGGCGCCACCTGGCTCGCGCGGCGTCGTACACGAAATCCGGGTCGAAGGTGTCAACCACGATCTCCCACGCCTGCGCCGAGTTGTCGCCGGTGGCGCGGCGCCACTCCGCCTCGGCCCGGGCCAGCCAGGCCCGGCCCTCCACCCCGAGGATCGCCTTGGGCCTGCGCCGGTTCTCCGCTCCCACCCGGGCGACCTCGATGAGCTCGGCGGCCGCGGCGACCTCGGTCTGCGCGGCGTCCTCGTCACCGGTCCCCCGAGCGCGCACGGCCCGGTCGGCCCGGGCGCTCAGCCCGATCGCGGCCAGCCGGATGACCGGCGGCCCGTAATCCTCTGACTCGTCCGCCTCGGCCTTGAGCGCCGCGTCGATCTCCGCCAGCGCGGTCTCGGCGTCGCCTTGCCAGAGCGCGTGCTCGGCGAGCAGCCCGCGGCCGGTGTACTCGGCGAACTCGGCCTGCGGCCAGAACGGCTCCAGCCACCTGCGGCGCTCGGCGATCACGTCGTCGTGTCCCCTGGCCACGTCGATGAACAGCGCCATCGCGGAAAGCTCGGCCTCCGGGTTGGTCGCAGGCCGGACGCTGAACCCGTCGGCGAGCTCCTGCGCGTGATTCCAGTCGCCATCGCCGTAGTGCGCGAGGTAATGCAGGTACTGCAGGTCGGTGCCGTACGGCGCGCGGGCGAGGCCCGCCTTCTCCGCCCGGCTGAATCCCTGGTGCGCGATCAGCGCCGACTCGGTCAGGTCGCCCCGCTCCAGCAGCACCCGGGCCAGCTGGAAAGCGGCCCGCAGTTCCACGCCGAGCACTCCGGCCTGCCCCGCCTGCCGGTGCGCGGCGGCGAATTGCTCGAGCATCTCCTCGATGTGCCCGATCCGCTCGCTGACCTGGCCCAGTGTCACCAGGGCATCGGCCTCGACCCACGGAGCCTCGGCCGCCCTGGCCGCCTGCAGTGCGCACTCGGCCTGCTCGCGGGTCCGCTCGTTGTCGGAGAACAGCAGCAGCACATTGGCGTAAGTGGCCATGGCCCGCGCCCGCTCCCAGGTCGGCGGCTCCGGCGGCAGGGCGTCGATGGCCGCCCGGGCGGCCGCGGCGGCCTCGATTTCCATCTCCAGCTGCAGCAGGTAGAACGCGAGCCGCTCGTTGACCCGGCAGACCAGGTCCGGATCGACCTCAATCTCGCCGAGCGCCTTGCTGACCCGGCGGAGCTGGGCCACGGCCCGCGGGATGTCGCCGCCAGCGGCGGCGTTGGTCGCGGACCGCAGGGCCAGCCGGACGCGGTCCATCCCGCCCAGCTTCTCCGGCCCGTCCACCCGGTCCCACAGGGCCAGCGCCTGGTCGTAGTGCCGGTGCGCCTCGGCCGGCGCCGCCAGCCGCTCGGCCTCCTTCCCGGCCCGGACCGACGCGGCGAACGCCCCGCTGATGTCGTGGCTGGCCAGGCAGTGGTGAGCCAGCTCTGCGGCCGACCCTGGCACAGAGTCCAGACGCTCCTCATCGGACAGCAGGCTGGCCAGCGTCGCGTGCAGCCTGGTCCGCTCGCCGGGCAGCAGGTCGGCGTAGATCGCCTCCCTGAGCAGCGCGTGCCGGAACATGTACCCTTCCTGGCCGTCGAGGGCCAGCAACTGGTGGGCCACCGCCTCGCGGATGGCCTCCTCGTACTCCGGAGCCGACAGTCCCGACGCGGCCATCACCAGCTCGTCGTCCACCCGGCGGCCGCTGACCGCGGCGGCGCGCAGCGCCTGCTGGGCGGCGCCCGACAGCTGCTCCACCCGGGTCATGAGGACCGCGGCCAAGCCGGCCGGCAGCTCCTCGTCGCCCTCCGACGCGGCCAGCAGCTCCTCGGCGTAGTAGGCGTTGCCTTCGGCCCGGTCCACGATCCTGATCAGCTCCGTGGCATCGAGCACGCCCCGCCGACCGCTCAGCTCCGCGACCGTGGCGATGTGCGCCGCGAGCGACGCCGGGTCCAGCGGGCCGAGGTCGACCGGGGTGACGTGCGGCAGCCTGAGCAGCTCCGCGACCACCGGACGCAGCGGGTGCCGACGGTGCAGGTCATCGGTGCGGTAGCTGCCGAGCACGGCCACCCGCTCGCGGTGCAGCACCCGGGACAGGAACGTGACCAGGTCACGCGTGGACCGGTCGGCCCAGTGCAGGTCCTCGAGGACGAGCAGCACCGGGTTCGTCTCCGCCAGCTCGGTGAGCAGGCCGAGCACCGCTCCGAACAGCTGCTGGCGGGCCAGCTCCCAGCCGTCACCGGCGGTTGGGGTGCCTGGCCCGTGATCGGGCAGCAGGCGGCCGAGCACCGGCCGGTCCGCGACCAGCTCGGCCACTCGCGCCGCGGCCTCGCCGGTGACGCTGCGCAGCGCGTCGGCGAGCGGCAGGTACGGCACGCTGTCGCCGAGCTCGGCGCAGCGCCCGGCCAGCACGCAGAAGCCACGCTCCCTGGCCCGCCCCACCAGCTCGGTCACCAGCCTCGTCTTGCCGACTCCCGCATCCCCGCTGACCAGGGCGACCGCTGCTTCTCCCCCGGCCACCGAATCGAGCAGGCCCAGCAGCCGGGCAAGCTCCATGGCACGGCCAACCATGGGTCCGCATGTGTCCTGCTGCATGACCACGATTATCTCATCCGGCTCGGACATTCCCCCACTCCGCGCCAGCCCGCGGTGCGCCCCTCTGGCACCAGAACCTTACGGTTCCATTACGCGGGCTTGGCCTTTGTGCCCGGGCCGAGCCTGGGGGGGAGTGGCCCGGCCCGGGGGCTCTTGGGGGCCAAGGCCAAGATTACTACTCAGTAAATAGTTCTGCTGACAGGTCCCCCGCGTCCGCGTCCTGGCGTGGCGGCCTGGGTAGCTTGATACCAGACGTACCAGCGAGACGGGGCTGACCATGCGAGCGCTCACGAAGAAGCAGCGAAACGCCCTCTACGACCAGATCGTGACCGCTGGCCTCGATCCCGCCCGCTGCGACTTCGCCGATGACGAGCAGGACGTCAGGCTGACCCACAACCCGACCGGCTCCATTTTCAGCACGCAATTGCACAAGTATGAGGGATACACGGTCAGGAAAAGCATCGGAGACGAGCCTGCTGAGCAGTTTTTCGAACCGACCTGGCCCGCCGTGGTAAATTCGGCGACCGTCTGGGCCGAGAGCGTCGAGGAGTTCATGAAGGTCCCGGACCTCTGGGCCGAGCTTCGCCGTGAGAAGAAGTTTCTCTCCGGCGACGAATACGAATCCGCGAACAATGCGCCATTCAGCGCTGCGGAGCAGTCGCGAATCGCTGGGCAACTGCGCGAGATCAAGGATTACCTGGCCGACCGGTACCCGCTGTCAGACGAGGAGATCTCCGAAGTCGAAGTCAGGCTTGATGAAGTCGCAGCGGCCGCGCGCCGCGTCGGGCGGAAAGACTGGCTGCTGATGTTTTACGGGGTGATGTTCACCCTGATAGTGACGGCTCTGCTGCCACCAGAGACCGTGCAGCGCATGATGGCCATGGTCAGCCACGGCCTAGGCGATCTCTTCGGTTTCGGCGAGACCTCGCCCGCCGCGTAGCGGCCGGGGGGCCGGGTCATTATGACCCGGCACCATGCCGTTTCACCAGTTCAGCGGGTTCTTGCGGGAGGGCTGGACCCGGGGCGGCTCGCCCGGCATCTTCGGGTAGTCGGGAGGGTACGGGAGGTCGCCCAGATCCCGGTCCCGCTCGTCGGCGGCCGACATCTCGAGTAGCAGGTCGAGGCGGAACGCCTCCGCGTCCGGCCCGTTGAGCCCGGCGTGCGGATCGGCGACGGCCGCGTACCGCGCGGGCATCGTCGCCACGGTGAAGTCCCCCGGTTCCACCTGGTCAAGCTCTTCCCAGGTCACCGGGGCGGAGACGGTCGCCTCCGGGACGGCGCGAGCCGAGTAGGCGGCCACGATCGTCCGGTCCCTGGCCGCCTGGTTGTAGTCGATGAATATCCGCTCCCCGCGCTCTTCCTTCCACCACGAGGTCGTGACCAGCGCGGGCAGCCGCCGTTCCAGCTCGCGGCCGAGCGCGATCACCGCGCGCCGGACCTGGATGAAGTCCCATTCGGGCGCGATCCGCACGCCCAGGTGCACGCCGCGCCCGCCGGAGGTCTTGACGAATCCGGTCATGCCGAGCTCAGCGAGCAGCTCACGAGCCGCTCGTGCCACCGTGGCCGCGTCGCGGAACGAGGTTCCCGGCTGCGGGTCGAAATCGACGCGCAGCTGGTCCGGGTGCTCGACATCGGTCCGGCTCACCGGCCACGGGTGAAACTCCAGCGTCCCGAGGTTGGCCGCCCAGGCGAGCACGGCGACCTCGGTCGGACAGACCTCGTCGGCCGCGCGGCCGCTCGGGAAGCGGATCTGCACGGTCTGCAGCCAGTCGGGAGCGCCCTTCGGCACCCGCTTCTGGAAGAAGGACTCGCCGTCGACGCCGTCGGGGTACCGGCGCAGTGTGAGCGGCCTGTCGCGCACCGCGGCCAGCATCCCCGCGCCGACCGCGATGTAGTAACGGACCAGGTCTTCCTTGGTCACGCCGGCCCCCGGGAACATGAGCTTGCCCGGGTTGCTGACCCGGACCGCCCGGCCGCCGACGTCGATCTCCAGTGCTTCCGCCCGCTTCGGCATGCGACCACGGTAGAGCAAGCACCCGCGGCCGCTGCGCTACGATGAGGCATGACTTCCAGCGCCAGGGCCGCACTCGACGGCCTCGAAGACAAGTGGTCGCGCCGCTGGGAAGCGCAGTCCGTAGTACAAGTTTGACCGGACAGCACAGCGCCGACCTGGAAACCAGAGCGGTGGCGTCTACGCGATCGACACTCCCCCGCTGACGGTCAGCGGATCCCTGCACATCGGGCACGTCTGCTCGTTCACGCACACCGATACGGTGGCCAGGTTCCAGCGGATGCGCGGCCAGGCCGTGTTCTACCCGGTCGGCTGGGACGACAACGGGCTGCCCACCGAACGCCGGGTGCAGAATTACTACGGCGTCCGGTGCGACCCGTCCCTGCCCTACGACCCGGACTTCAGCCCGCCGGAAAAGCCCGGCGGCCGCGAGATCCCGGTCTCCCGGCGTAACTTCATCGAGCTGTGCCAGCAGCTCACCGAACTGGACGAGCGGGCCTTCGAGGACATCTGGCGCCGGCTCGGCCTGTCCGTCGACTGGTCCACGAAGTACCGCACGATCGGCGACGACGCGCGGGCGATATCGCAGCGCGCTTTCCTGCACAACCTGGCCCGCAGCGAGGCCTACCTGGCCGAGGGCCCGACGCTGTGGGACGTGACGTTCCGCACCGCGGTGGCGCAGGCCGACCTGGAGGACAGGCAGGTCCGCGGCGCCTGGTACCGGATCGCGTTCGCCCGGGACGGCGGTGAGCCGGTGATCGTGGCCACCACCCGGCCCGAACTGCTGCCCGCCTGCGTGGCGCTCGTCGTGCACCCGGCCGACGAGCGGCACGCGGCGCTGGCCGGGGCGTCCGTGCGCACGCCGGTGTTCGGCGCCGAGGTGCCGGTGCTCGCGCACCCGCTCGCCGACCCGGACAAGGGCACGGGCGTCGTCATGGTGTGCACCTTCGGCGACGCCGCCGACATCACCTGGTGGCGCGACCTGCGGCTGCCCACCCGGCCGGTGATCGGCCCGGACGGCCGGCTGCTGCCCGACCCGCCGCCCGGCCTGGCCGAGCCCGCCGGTCGCACGGCGTACGCCAAGCTGGCCGGGCTCACCCCGGTCGCGGCCAGGGACCAGGCGGGGGACCTGCTACGGGACGACGGCAGCCTGGTCGGCGAGCCCGAGCCGATCACGCACGAGGTGCGGTTCTACGAACGCGGCAACAAGCCGCTGGAGATCATCACCACCCGGCAGTGGTTCCTGCGCAGCGGCGGCCGCGACGAGGAGCTCCGCGCGGTCCTGACCGAACGCGGCCGCGAGCTGGCCTGGCACCCGCCGTTCATGCGGGCGCGCTACCAGAACTGGGTGGAAGGCCTGACCGGCGACTGGCTGGTCAGCAGGCAACGGTTCTTCGGCGTGCCGATCCCGGTGTGGTATCCGCTCGACGACGATGGCCAGCCCCGGCACGAAGTGCCGATCGCGGCGGCCGATGACACCCTCCCGGTGGACCCGGCCGCGGCGGCGCCTCCCGGCTACAACGAGAGCCAGCGCGGCCGGCCCGGCGGGTTCGCCGCCGATCCGGACGTCATGGATACCTGGGCCACGTCCTCGCTCACCCCGCACATCGCCGGCCGGTGGAGCATCGACGACGACCTGTTCGGCCGGGTGTTCCCGATGGACCTGCACCCGCAGGCGCACGAGATCATCCGCACCTGGCTGTTCTACCAGGTGCTCCGCTCGCACCTCGAACACGGCACGCTGCCCTGGCGGCACGCCGCGATCTCCGGCTGGGTCCTGGACCCGGACCGCAAGAAGATGTCCAAGTCCAAGGGCAACGTCGTGACCCCGGCCGCGGTGCTGGACGAGTTCGGCTCGGACGCGGTCAGGTACTGGGCGGCCAGCAGCCGCCTTGGATCGGACGTGACCTACGACCCGGGCCAGCTGCGGATCGGCAGGCGGCTGGCGATCAAAATCCTGAACGCGACCCGGTTCGTGCTCGGCATCGCAGCCGAGGGCCAGCCCCGGGCGGGCCAGGACGTGACCGATCCGCTGGACCGGGCCATGCTGGGCAGGCTGGCCGATGTCGTGACCGACTGCACGAATGCGTTCGGCAGATACGATCACGCCCGGGCCCTGGAGCGGGCCGAGGAATTCTTCTGGTCCTTCTGCGACGACTACCTCGAGTTGGTGAAGGCGCGCGCGTACGGCGAGCGCGGCCCGGCCGGGGCGGCGTCGGCCGGCGCCGCGCTGCGCGACGGGCTGTCGGTGCTGCTGCGGCTGTTCGCGCCGTTCCTGCCGTTCGCGAGCGAGGAGGCCTGGTCGTGGTGGCAGGACGGATCCGTGCACCGGGCCGCCTGGCCGGACCCCGAGCCGCTGCGCGCCCTGGCGGGCGGGGCGGACCCGGGCGTGCTGGACGCCGCGTCGGCCGCCATCGCCGCGGTCAGGAAGGCCAAGACGGAGGCCAGGATGTCCATGCGGACGCCGGTCCGTGCGCTCGTGGTCACGGCTCGCCGCGATCACCTGGCGCTGCTGGCCGGGGCGGTCGATGACGTCCGGGCGGCGGGCCGGGTCGAGCACATCGAGGTGCGGCCCGTGACGGCACCCGCGACCGATCCCGCCCCCGGCTACGACGTCTCGTTCTGAGGCGAGGGCACTGCGGGCTCGCGGGTAGTCTCACCAGCATGGACAAGGTCACCAAGACCGAAACAGAGTGGCGGGAGCAACTCAGCCCGCAGGAGTACCGGGTACTGCGCCAGGCCGGGACCGAGGCGCCGTGGACGGGCGAGTACACCGACGCCAAGACCGAGGGCGTGTACCGCTGCCGGGCCTGCGGCGGGGAGCTGTTCCGGTCGGACGCGAAATTCGAGTCGCACTGCGGCTGGCCCAGCTTCTACCAGCCGACCGCGGACGACGCGGTCGTGCTGATCGAGGACCGGTCGATGGGCATGCGGCGCACCGAGGTACGCTGCGCCCGCTGCGACTCCCACCTCGGGCACGTATTCGAGGGCGAGGGTTACCCGGTGCCCACCGACCAGCGCTGGTGCATCAACTCGGTGTCCCTTTCCCTGGAACCTGCCGGGCAGGGCCCGGACGAGCAAGCTATTTCCGAACGGCACACGGCCAGCCCGTGACGGCCACGCTGCGGCTGATCACGCCCGGCGACCTGTCCGGCAACACCGCGCAGAGCAGCGGCATGCAGCGCAGCGCGGCGATCTCCGGTGCCCAGGTGGGCGCCGGGCAGCTGTGGATGGGACGGACGGTCATGGCCCCCGGCGGCCGGTCCGCTGACCATCATCACGGCGACAGCGAGACCGGCATCTACGTGGTCTCGGGCACGCCGGCGTTCGCGTTCCGCGACCAGGAGTCCGGGCAGATCGTCCGGCTGCAGACCGGGCCGGGTGACTTCGTCTGGGTGCCGCCGCACGTGCCGCACCGGGAGGAGAACCCGTCGCCGGACGCCGAGGCCGTGCTGGTCGTCGCCCGGTCCACGCAGGAAGCCATCGTGGTCAATCTGCCGGGGCTCTGAGACCCGCGGGCTACGGCAGCGCGGCGACCAGCTCGCTGACCGGCTTGCGGCGGCCGGTGTAGAACGGGATCTCGGCCCGGGTGTGCAGCCGGGCCCGGGCGCCGCGCAGGTGGCGCATCAGGTCCACGATCCGGGGTAGCTCGTCGGCCTCGAACGCGAGGATCCACTCGTAGTCGTTCAGCGCGAAGCTGGCCACGGTGTTGGCCCGGACGTCCGGGTACTCGCGGGCCATCATCCCGTGCTCGGCCAGCATCGCCCGGCGCTCGGCGTCTTCGAGCAGGTACCACTCGTACGAGCGCACATACGGGTACACGCACACGTAGCCCCGCGGCTCTTCCCCGGCCAGGAAGGCCGGGACGTGGCTCTTGTTGAACTCGGCCGGCCGGTGCAGCGCCATCACCGACCACACCGGCTCGCTGGCCCGGCCCAGCCCGGTCCGACGGAACCGTGCGTACATCTCCTGCAGATCATCGGCCGACGGCGCGATCCACCAGAACATGTAGTCGGCGTCGGCGCGCAGCCCCTGCACGTCGTAGCAGCCGCGGGTGACCACGCCCTTGCCCTCCGCCTGCTGGCACAGCTCGCTGACCTCGGCAGCCAGGCCGTCACGGGCGCGGGCGACTTGCTCCCCCGCCGCGTCCAGCACGCCCGGGCCCCGGACCCGGAACACCGACCACATCGTGTAGCGGATCAGTTCGTTCAGGTCGCGCGCCTTCGGCTTCTCCTGGTCATCGCCGCTCATGTTCTCATTGTCCGCCATCGGCGGCCGTGGTCCCGTCATGGCCCCCGCCGCGATTCGCGAGGTGCTTGAGCACTTGGTCGGCAGCCGTCCGCGCGGTGGCGATGCAGGCCGGGATGCCCAGGCCATCGTAGGCCGCGCCGCACACGGCCAGGCCTGGCTGGGCCGCGACCGAGGCCCGGATCCGCGCCACCCGGTCCAGGTGCCCGACGCTGTACTGTGGCAGCCCCCCGCCCCACCGGGTCACCCTGGCGTCGGCGGGCGGACCGCTGACCCCGGTGGCGGCAGCGAACTCCCCCGCGGCCAGCGCGGCCAGTTCGGCGTCGTCCCGCTGCAGGATCGCCTCCTCGCCGATCCTGCCAACCGAGCACCGGACGACGTGCAGGCCATGCTGGCCCGGCAGCAGGTGCGGCCACTTGACGGTGCTGAAGGTGACCGCCTTGACCGCGCGCCCGTCCACGGCGGGCACCAGGTAGCCGCTGCCGACCAGCGGAACGGCGAACGCCGGCCGCGGGTAGGCCAGCGTGACGATCGCCATGCTCGCATAGCGGATCTCGCCGAGCGCCGCCGCTGCTCCGGCCGCCACCGGGGCCAGCAGCCTGCTGGCCGGCCGGGCGGGCACGGTCAGGATGACCGCATCGGCATGCACGGTCTCGGGCTGGCTGGCCGCTCCGATGACCAGGCGCCAGCCGTTCGGTATGCGAGAAAGCCCGCGGACCATGGACCCGGTGCGCAGGTGCGCCCCGGACGCCGCGGCCAGGGCGGGGGGCAGCGTGCCGAGCCCGCCGGCCAGCGTGACGAAGACAGCACTCGGGCTGCTGGACGGCGGCGGCAGCAGGGTGCCCGCGGCCTCGGCCAGCGACCGGTGCTGCCGGGCCGCCGCGGCCAGCCCGGGCAGCGTCGCCTCGAACGACAGCTCCTCGCTGCGGCCCGCGTACACCCCGCCGAGCAGCGGATCCACCAGCCGGTCCACGACCTCCGGCCCGAACCTCGCCGAGATCGCCGCCGCCACGGGCAGGTCGCCGTCGATCGGCGTGGCGGGCAGCTCCGCGTCGAGCCTGGCCCGGGCCAGCCCGGCCGGCGAAAGCACGTCCGCGCGGGCCAGCGCGCCGAAGTCGGACGGCACTCCCATCAGCTGCCGTTCCGGCAGTTCGCGGAGCGCGCCGCGGGTCCAGATGCGCGCCGACGTGGTGC
>Ga0207665_10000051_pt1 | contig 74947 bp, 48 predicted proteins | sample LARL112metaG_FD_184351 | JGI IMG/M metagenome (GOLD analysis project Ga0207665, IMG submission 184351) | Corn, switchgrass and miscanthus rhizosphere microbial communities from Kellogg Biological Station, Michigan, USA - LAR L11-2 metaG... | ecosystem: Host-associated > Plants > Roots >... | reverse complement strand
TGTTGTGGCGGTCGATGCCCACTTCGGACTCCATTCTCTTCAGGAATTCGAGCGTCTTCTCGGGCTGCTTGGTCTCGTGACGTTGATAGTCCTGCCAGAGAACCTGGTCGGTGGCCGCATCGACGACGACCGCTTTTACAGTGGTAGAACCAACGTCCAGGCCCACCAGAAACATCGTTTGGTGATCATGCGGCTTTTGATCGTGCCGGACTTTGGGAAGCTCCAAGGGAGCGATCTGGACCAGCGGAGTACCTTTGTGATCGTGCATCTTTCCTCTTTCGTTCAACAACCCTGGATTCACAGCGCTAACACGGAGAGGCGGAAGAGCAACCGATCAGACTGCTCTCCGCTCCTGGATAGAGTTTCTAGTCGCCGCTGGCCGCAACTGGTGCGGCGACCGGAACGCGCGTGCGTTTCCAAAAGTGAGTGTCTTTGTTGATGCGATCGTTGACGTGGAGAATGAACTGAGCTGCGGTACCCGCAACGCCGTCTCTATGCGGGACGTGGTAGAAGGGCCGCTTCAGTTCCGGATGCTCGTCGATGTACTCGCGAATTTCAGCCAGGCTCTTGCCCGTCTTGCTGAGGCACTGCTCGAATTCCGTTTTTGCCTTGACCTTCGCTTCTCCGAGCGCCATCTGGACGCGGCTGTGAGCGTTGACCTCGCCTTCGCCCGACGTTTCAATGGGCAGAAAAATCATGTCCTTGAACTTGTTCACCACGGCAGATTGCACTCCGTCCGATTGCGATGACGGCATGCAGCCGAAAGGTTTCAGAGCAAGCACCATGTGGCAGAGTTTGTGCACCGTGTAGTACACGTTCTTGCCGACTTCAAGGTGGCCTTCTCCGCCGCGCGCGAACTGGTTATAGAACGGATGCGCCATTTCGGCCAGGTCGGTCTGCGGCACGAGATGGTGTGTGATTCCGCCGAGGTTCTTGATGGCGCGGTGGTAGAAGAAATTCCACATGCACTCGCCGGCCCCGATGCCCCACAACTTCTTGCGAAGGCCGATGTAGTTGGCGAACTGTTTTTTGAACTCGTACCACTCGGGATCGCGATGAGGGCGATTCACGGGCCACTTCGCCTTGGCATGCGCCTTGGCCTGATACATCAGGTACGCAACCCAGGTTGCGATCGGTTCGACGATTACCTGTGCGCCCTCGCGCTCCAGGAACTCGAACATGTGGAAGTTGCCATCGCCCTCGGTGATCTGTGCCCAGAATTCACCGGTGATTTTGACCATCGGCTTCACCCGCGTGCGATCAACTTCAATGGAATCCATCTTGTCGCGAGCGGCGCGCAGGGCGCCGAGGTAGTCCTTTCCCCACATGTTCTCGTGCCACTTACCGAACACGTTGGCAGTGTTGCGGAGAACTTTGTTGTTCTTGAATTTCGGCTTGGCCCAGTCCGGCGCGCGGTCTTCAATTTCAAATGAGTCGCGATTCTTTAGATCTTCGCAGAGGGTGTCAACCGCATCGCGGAACACGCGGTCGGTCTCGCCCTTGTTCACCTCGAAAGGACGGATCTGGTAGATGAGGTCGTTGAACACATCGCCGAGATGCATGGCGTTCAACATGCCGAATCCGAAATCGATGGTGAACTTGAGGCCAGGCTCGCCGGAGGCGGCCTTAATGCCATCGCTGTCCTTGAACAGCAGCACGCGGAAGCCGTCGAAGCCGGCATTCTTCAGAGCAAAGCGATACTCGGCTTCGTACATGCCGAAGCGACAAGGACCGCACGATCCCGCGGTGAAGAAAACGAAATTATCCAAAATGTCCTGGCGCGACATGCCTTCCTTCTCCAGGAATTGCAAGTACTGCACCAGGTTGCCGACGGTGAAGTAAGTCGGATTACACTGGCCGTTGTTGCCAAACTCCTTTCCGGTCTGGAAGGCGTTGACATTCGGCACGGGCAGTTTCTCGCACCGGTAGCCGCACCCCTGAAAGACTGCGCGGATCAAGTCTTCGTGCTTCCACGTAAACCCTCCGAACAGGATGGTGACGTGCTTGCGCTGTTCGGCGGTAAATGCTCGCTCCACTGGCCGATGAAAGTGGGTAGGCTGGTCGAGCCCGGCGATTTTGCGTAGGCGCGCGCGTTCGGCTGCGAGCCGGTCCTTGATTTCAGAATCGTTCTCGATGCGAACGAGGTTGGTCGCCATATCTTCCTCCGCGATAAAGGGATTGCGTGGGAGCTACCAATTGAGCGTGGAGTTCGCGAAGTTGTGCAGGCAGACAAGAGGCTTGGCACCTCCCGACAACATCTGGCCTGCGAACAACAAACATCCGAAACTCCCGAGGTTGGCTAGGAGGTTCGAGGTCTTACACCGGCGGAACTACTACGAGGGAGTTCCGTGGGCGCCGGACGAGCGGTGAACATTGCACGATGGCGAAATGTTCGAATTGCATGACCTGGGTTCAAAAGTCTGTTAGCTGCCCCATTGCTGGTAAGGCAATCCTGAAGTTCTAGCAGAAGCGGGGTAGCCGATTCAAGTGCTTACTGTAAAAACCCGAGGCGCTGGGGCACAATGGTCTGTGCGGTGTCAGACCGTTTGGCTCAGGGGCGTCCGCATTTGCGTGAGGCTGGCTGCAAGAAAATCGAAATAGTCGCGCATTCCTTCCCCGGATTTGGTCGACAACTCAAACACGCGCATTCCGGGACGCACGGCCTGAATATTGGCTCGGGCAACCCGCGAGTTAAATTCCACCGCCTCGGCCAAATCCATCTTGGTAATGACGGCGAGGTCCGCGCTGTTGAAGATGGTGGGATATTTGAGAGGCTTGTCCTCGCCTTCGGTGACCGACATGAGAACGATTCGAAGATTTTCTCCGAGGTCGTACGAAGAAGGACAAACCAAGTTGCCGACGTTCTCGATGAACAGAAGATCCAGAGTGTTCAAGTCCCACTCGGCGAGAGACTTTTCGACCATCGCCGCCTCGAGGTGGCAGATCGTACCGGTAATGATTTGCTTCACAGGGGCCTGGCTCCGAGCGAGTCGCACGGCATCGTTCTCGGTGGCGAGATCCCCGACCAGCGCGGCGACGCGGTAGTCCGGGCGGAGGGTGGTCAACGTCTTTTCGAGAAATGCGGTTTTGCCGGAACCGGGGCTCGATACCAGGCTGACTACGAAGACTCCAGCAGAACGAAATCGCTCGCGCAAGGAGCGCGCGATCACATCGTTTGCCTTCAGTACGTTCTTGCGAATTTCAACCAGCCTGGGCTCGGACATCGTCGGTCATCTCCAGTGCTACCACTTCAAGATCCTTGCCCTGCAAAATCTCGGGCGTGGCCGTGCCGCATTCCGGGCAGCAGAACCATTGCACAGAAGTTAGCGTTCGCCGAGCCTGACAGCCTCCACAAAAAACCACGATCGGGACTTCTTCAATGATCAGGCGGGAACCGGCCAGCGGCGTATCGAAGCAAGCCATCTCGAAAGAAGAGAGCAGCGCTTCCTTGACGACTCCCGAAAGCGCACCGAGTTTCAGATGAACGGCGGACACTTGCCCTCCGTGGCGCTGAGCATCCTCCTCTGCCATTTCAACAATGCTCATCGCGATGGAGAGTTCATGCATGGTCAGGATGCCTCGTCAAATCGCCCAAAGGCTGCCAGGGCGGCCTGTCCCAGGGATATGCCGCCGTCGTTCGGGGGGACCAGATGATTGGTCCAAATCCGCAAGCGAGTAATTGCCGTTGCATCTTTGAAGTCCGTCAGCAGCAATTCATTCTGGAATACGCCGCCGGAAAGAACGACCGTGTCTGACTGATACTCGGCGCTGAGGTCAACTACAGCGTCACGCAAACCATGGGCAATGCCGCGATGGAAGGATCGAGCGATTTCGGCCGGAACCCGCCCCTGCAGGCGATCACGAACGAGAGCCGCGAGGAGAGGACGAAAATCGAGTTGCCGGTCCGCGAAAGGGAACGAGTAGGCGTCTAACGGGGCAGATGTGCGCGCGAGTTGTTCCATCCAAATGGCGGCTTGGCCCTCAAACGTGATCGAGCGGGTGAAGCCCAGCAGAGCTGCGGCTGCGTCAAAGAGTCTTCCCATTGATGTCGTAGGAAATGTGCGGACGTTCTTGTGCACTAGATCGAGCGAATCGGTGTAGCGTCGGGAAAAGTGAAATGGCGCATTCGTTAGATCAGGGAGATTCTCGATCTGAGCGAGGAATCCTGCCGAGGCCTGGACAGGATTCTGGGCGGCTGCGTCCCCACCGGGCAGGGCCGCTGGTCGAAGGTGGGCCACTCGCTCGAAGCCCCCCGCCACGCTGCCGACCAAAATCTCTCCGCCCCAAATACTGCCGTCGTCGCCGTAGCCCGTTCCGTCAAGGCTGACGCCAATCACGCGAGTATTCCATTCGCCTCGCTCCGCCAACACCGAGGCGATGTGGGCTCGGTGGTGCTGCACTGGTCGCATTTCGAGCGCCTTGAGTTCGGCGGCATACAGGCTCGATGCATATTGGGGATGAGAATCGTGGACGACCAGCAACTCACAAGGATCGACCTCGTACATCGACAAGAGGTCATCGATGGTCTCGCGGAAGGCACGCAGCGAATCGTAGTGAGAGAGATCTCCGATGTGCTGGCTGAGGAAGGCTTGACCTTCCACGACCAGAGTAATCGTGTTCTTGAGGTCCGGCCCCACTGCCAGAATCGGCCTCTTCGTGGGCATGGAGGCTATCGCGCCGGGAGCATACCCTCGCGAGCGACGCAGAATCATTGGACCGAACGTGCCGACGCGAGCTACAGAGTCGTCGACCCGACGAGCAATCGGCCGCTCTCCAACCAGGAATGCATCCGCGATGCCCGACAGACGCTCCAGCGCTTGATCGTCCTCATACGCAATCGGCTCACTCGAACGGTTCGCACTGGTCATGACCAATACTTCGGGAGCCCCCGCGGCAAACAGGAGATAGTGGAGCGGAGTGTAGGGTAGCATCACGCCCAGTTCGCTGTTTCCAGGGGCCACCTCCTCGAGGCACTTACGCGCTTTTGCGAGAACGATTGGTCGCGCGACACACAGCAGTAACCGCTCCGACTCGTCAGACAGTTCGACTAGCGTCCGCGCCACTTCCAGGTCCCGCGCCATGACGGCGAATGGCCGTTCTTTGCGAAACTTACGCTCGCGCAAAGCCGCGACGGACACTGGATTTCGGCCATCACACGCCAGGTGATAGCCGCCGATTCCTTTGACCGCCAGTACTTTCCCTTCGCGCAGGAGTTGCGCGCTTCTGGTAATTGCCTCTGTGTTCCGGACTGACGTGGATGAGTTTTCTTGAAGCATGAACGCGGGCCCGCACGCCGGACAGGCTACGGGCTGCGCATGAAAACGGCGATTCGCTGGATCGTGGTACTCACCGCCGCAGAACGCATCGAACGGCCAAGGCTCCATCGTGGTGTTGCAACGGTCATAAGGAAGAGACCGCACCACCGAGTAGCGCGGTCCACAGTTCGTGCAATTGATGTAGGGGTACAGATAACGCGGGTTCACGGTGTCGAACAATTCCTGCAGACACTCTTCGCACACGGGTAAATCGGGCGAAATGCGGACGGTAGGATGCTCCGCCGACGTGCTGGTCCGGATGGTGAAATCTTTCAGGCCAACCAGTTCTGCTGGAGCAATCTGAATTTCAGAAATGCTGGCGGCGGGCGGCGGGTGAATCTTCAGATCGCGAACGAAGGCATCACCTTGTGCTGCCAACCGCAAGGCAGCAATTCTGCGATGTCCTTGTGCCAGACACTTCGTCACGATTTTACCCTTGATCGAAAAGGTGCTTCGATTCTTACGACAATATTGTCAACATAGTGAAACGCTCCCTACCATGTAAGGCCATGTCACAAATGTAAAACATGTAAGTTTGGTGACAGGAGCTTGACTCTATCAGCAACGGGCCCTTAGACTTTGTCGATGGGGGAGCAGGTGAGAAAGACTATTTTGCTGGTTGATGATGAAGAGGATCTTAGGATCACGCTTGCGCATCGTCTCAGCTGCGAAGGGTATCTTGTCGAAACAGCAGCCGATGGAGTGGATGCGTTCGACAAACTACGCCTGTCAGTTTTTGACTTAGTCATTCTCGACGTCATGCTACCTTATGAAAATGGGTTCGACCTATGCCGCGACCTTCGTTTGAGAGGAGTGACGACTCCCATTCTGTTACTAAGCGTCCGGAACCAGACAATTGACAAAGTAGTCGGCTTCAGACTGGGTGCCGACGATTACGTTACCAAACCATTTGCTTCGGAAGAACTCGTGGTTCGAGTAGAAGCTCTCCTCAAAAGGGTCCCCCGGCCGCATTCGGCGTAGCGAAATGCGAATATCGTGCGTCCTTGCCTGCGCATAAACTCATCAGCATAGGCTTCACATCTTGCATCCGATAGGTTACTAGCAGGAGTCAACTTAACGTTAAATGCTCAGGCCTGTAAATTTATACCCGATCCCGAACACGGTTACGATGAGTTCCGGGTGTTTGGCGTTTACCTCCAATTTTTGGCGGAGACTCGCAACGTGAAAGTCGACGGTACGAGTCAATGCAGCCGCGTCATAGCCCCACACAGACTGCAAAAGCTCAGCACGAGGTATCGTCATCCCCACGCGTTCTGCCAGATAGCGAAGAAGTTGAAATTCCCGCGCAGTGAGGGACACAACAGCGCCGTTGCGTAAGACTTCAGTACGTCGAGTGTCGATGCAAAGCGAACCGAACCGGTGAATTCCATGGCCTGCCCGCACGGGCACGCGGCGCAAGATAACTTCGATCCGAGCGATGAGTTCCGCCGTGACGAAGGGTTTGGTAACGTAGTCGTCAGCCCCAAGCTTGAGACCGAGCAACTTATCGATCGTCTCACTCCGAACGGTCAGCATAAGAATAGGGGTCGCCAGTCCCGCTTGTCGGATGTCGCGACAGACGTCGAGACCATTGCGATAGGGCAGCATGACATCGAGAATTATTAAATCAACCGGAATCGTGGTCGCCTTCTCGAATCCCTCTGCTCCATCCGCAGCCGTTTCGACGGTGTAACCCTCCCCTCGAAGGCGAATACCAAGGGTGGTGCTCAACTCTTGTTCGTCTTCCACCAAAAGGATGGTAGCATTCATCGTCTTCCTCCTCGCTCATTTCCAACAGTAGTTGCCATTGCGGAAGGCGCTTCGACAGAGACCGGCAAGTGAAGCGTAAAGACACTTCCAATTCTCACTTCGCTGGTTACTGACAGCTTGCCGCCCATCGCTTCAGCGATATGTTTTGCTATCGCAAGACCTAGACCAGTTCCGCGAATCTCCGTGCCAACAACCTCTGGGGCACGATGAAAAGGCTCGAAGATGAGCGGCAGCTCCGTCTTGCTTATGCCGATGCCATGATCGTGAATGCTGATTCGAACCTCGTGGCGATGATTCCCCGATTCATGAACTTCCGCCACAATGCCGATCCAGGAATTCTTCCCGCTATACTTGACCGCATTTGCGATCAAATTCTGCAGGCACTGGGACAGCGCGGACAAATCACCCGTGATTCTCGGCAAGTCTTCCTGAATTCGCTGCTCGATTGTGAATCCGGCTTCTTGTGCCATGACTAGCGCGTGTTGCTGAGCGCATTCGACGACTTGCGAGGCTTCAAGTGGGCAGAGGGTATAGCGACTCTTACCGCTTCCCATAGAGGCAAACAACAGAATTTGATCGACAAGGTCCTTTAGTCGACGGGCTTGCCGCCTGATAATCGAGCCGTGTAGCAATGAGTTCTGTATTCCCTCCGCAAACCCATCTGTGATGTTCTCGCTAGCAGACAGAATGACTGTGATCGGCGTGTGCAGCTCGTGAGAAACCGACGCTACGAAGCCTATTTGTTGCCTTGCGAGAGTTTGGGCATGCTGGCTCGCCGTCACGACAAGGGCCATAGTGGTAGATAGGAGTAGTAGGACGAATCCACTAATGAACAAGTTACTGCGCCATACTCTTGTGACCGCTGAGTCGAGGGGCCCTTCGCGATTTCGCAGGACCAGGAGCCAGGGCCCTTCATTGGATGTGTACTGGATGATTGGGAACCAAACTGGGCTTGAGAACCGATGCCAATCTTCGCCTTTCACAGACACTCTGTTTTTTGCCGTTTGCCAGAGATTGCCCTCGGTGCTCTGCGGCGGTGGTCCAAAAATATTCATCACTGAGTCGGAGGCACTGACGTCCCGAGGGTCGAATCCGGCATCAGACGAGTAGATCCGGCGCGCAGTCTTTCCCTCGGTGATGACTGCCAATTTGTATTCGAGTCCATTTTTGCCGCTGAAATATCGTTGGACCAGCTCGGGTAGGATTCTCCTTTGTATAGTCTCGAAGTTCAGCAACACCACAACCCAATCGATGGGATTAAGGCTGTTCGATGCCAGTTTAACTGACCCATGCTGTACGTAGTGGAAGATCGGATGAACAAGGGCCGGAAGATCTTCGTCAAATTGCCATCCGGTCTCTGCGTTACTTCTCAGAAGATGAGATCGGGAGGCTAGAATGTCGGTTCTTGAGTCTTCTTTGCTGGGTAAGTCAGCTGACTCCCACGCATGCAGTGCGACATGCAGATTCGAAGAATTCTGAGATAGATGATGCAAAAGAAGCATCATATTCGGAGGTATCGCGGACTTTTCTATGATTTCCTTCTCTGGATTCAGACGCAACAACCTAGCACCCGTGCTTCTGCTCGTTTCCCAGATGTAAATTTCTTTTACGAGATCCCGGTTGACATACATACGGTCCGTCGAATTGTTTTCTTTTGGTGCCCGACTCCACTGCGTGTAGCGATGCAGGTAGTCCTCCCAACTGTCCCTTTCCCCGGAATCCGGTCCGACCTGCAGAGCAACGCATATGGTCGAGAATTCGCCATAAAGGTCTAGGTGCCAGCTCATCATCACAGATTCGAGATCCGCTCCCATGCGAACCTCTGCCGCCCGCTTGATTTGAGCGTTAAACCGGTACTGTAGAGCTCCAACCAGGATCAACAAGATCGCAATTCCAGCAAGTACTGCGACCCGCGTAAAAGGGAACGCGCGAGCGGACTGTGTGCGGTGTTCAGGAGTCTTGGGAAATCTAGATGCGCGATTGTTGATCAGACTGAGCCAACCCACGCTGATCTCCTCCTACGGCAGGTCGGGCTCCAGCATCGAACTGCACGCTTGTTCGAGTTGCAGAACATCCCGCTCCGAAGTGCCCTTTCGGCACCCGTCCACTGGGCCCTGTTGGGGGAGAAAACAGAATTACTTTGCCAGCGTCGTCACGCAATTGCAAGGAGCAAACACTTCTTGTAATTTGACCTGACCTCTTTAACCCGCATGATGAATCTTGAACAGTGGATTTCTTACACCCCGGGCTTTGGCATCCCGCAATCACGGCCTACACTTCTTCCCTTAAGCCGGGGAGCAGCCCCTCATGCGTGAAGAAAACACTGGTAAATGAGGAAGAGTCTAGGGATGCCAATTTACAGAGTCAACCGGCAGGTCAGTGAATTTACAGGCACCTCACAAGTGTTATGTTTCCTTGCAAATCTTTCAAGTGCCCGGTTAAACGCCCATCACGAAGGCAGATTCAGGGTAAGTCTGCGGGTGTTCGAGAATAAGGCACTTGTGAGGAACAAAAGGGAAAGAAATTGGTCTTCGTTTCATTGGGTTGCTGATTTGTTCCGGATGACTCTCAGAAACATGCCCGCTACTCGACTACTAGTCCGATAGCGTGGAATTGGCCAATGACCACACTCACAAAGTCCCCCGTTTTCACCTTTCTACCTGGGTTCGAGAAGGTCATCCAATAAGACTGGTCCATCACGGGTGTGCTGGCCTGCCTTAACTGCCCAACCTTCTCCATCGTGGGGACAACCAATTTGACCCCAGCTTGCGAATCGAGCAAAAGAGGATTCGCCTTCTTGTCATTGAGCGCCGAAGCTTTTTCCGGATCGAGAACGCGCCAGCTAAATCGAATCAATTCCCCCGACTCTACCGCCTTGACTCGTAGAGAATCGATCCCCCAAAAACCCGCGTAATACATCTTTGCCCTTTTTGGCAATCCGTTCGGCAAATTGGGCACCGGAGAACCAGCCGGTTTCGTAGCCGGTGCTATCGATTTCGCCCCCACTGCTGGAGCGACAGAATTCTGTTTTGACTGTGCCATGAGACGAGCACTCCAAGAGCTGCTCGTGATGACAATTGTGATTGTGAGGAGTGGTGCCTTGAGGAAGAAACCGATGTCGTTAGCCATCTTGCTGACTCTCCTAGGTCGACGGACTGAAGCTTAGTCCGCACTAGTCCATTTGATGCAAACGTCTATTTCTCATTCTCCTTGCAAGGCTGCGAGCTTTTCGAATTCTTTTGTAACCGATTCGAAGGTTTCGTTGTACTCATTTGAACTTCGAGCCGCTGCTAGATCCTTCTCGGACATGCCCACAACGACTTTTTTTCGCAATTCTTCGTATCTGTCCGCAGACTTGGAATCGACGCCCGCGCAAGACTTGACAATAGCTTCAACCTGCCCGAGTGAGCCAGGGGGCACAGGAGCCGCGGCTGGAGCGTGTTGAGGAATCGCAAAGACTGCCATCAAGCCAAGGTTGCGAGTGAATTTCATCAGAGAACGTTTCCTGCCTTTCCTCCTCATGTCGAAAACCAATTGCACGGTTTGTTCCCCTCGTAAGTCATTTGTTGAGTTGCTCGTATTCGTTCTCGTGCGAGAGCGATGCTGCCCGTCGCAGTAACCGCCGAACAGCATCGTTCTAGTAGTCTCCTTAGCCTCAATTGGCCGTACCGCTCAGTACCGACGCCTGAGCACCAGCCGAGTCCGTGATCGAAACGGTTGCGCTCTTGGCGCCAGTCGATTGCGTCGTGAGTGGCCGAAACTCCACAGTAACCACGCAAGATGCTCCCGGAGCCAAGGTGGTTTGACTAAAGAACTGCCCGCCACCGGCGGGGCCGCAGGTCGAGAAGAAACCAATGATCGAGAACTCAGTGAGATCGGTCCCACCCAGAGTTCCTTGGGCGATGTTGGTGAGTGGCACATTCCCCGTGTTCTTGAGGATGAACATTTGGACCGGGCCGAGACTCCCCCTCGTCACCGTTCCAAAGTTGCGCGAGGTCGGAGTTAGACTCGCGCCGCCGACCTGTGTGATTCCTGCACCGGTCAGAGATACGGGTGAGCCGGCAACGCCAACACTAGCAGTGATGTTTACCGATCCGGTTGCGGGGCCGGTTGTTGCGGGTGAGAACACAACTCCGATGGTGCAGGTGGCTCCCGCATTCAGTGTCGTGCCGCAACTACCACCAGACCGCGAGAACGGAGCGGTGACTGTGATATTGATACCGCCCAGGGTTGCTGTGCCGGTGTTATGCAGTGTAAGCGTTCGGGCCGTGCTGGTCGTGCCGGCCACCACGGTTCCGAAATTTAACGGGCCACCAGTAACATGGGCACACGCGAAACCGCTTGTCAGGTGGTACTCGACGGCACCGATGTCAGGGGCGCAGTCGCGCGTATTGCCGAAGAAGTCAGTAGAAGGAGCGTAGGTCGCACTGGCTTTATCGATGGCCGGCGAGCTGCCGCTCAGAGCATAGTTCCCGAGCACCATGCCACTCGCTGGATTTGACATCGACAACGGGCCCCAACTGATGTTGACCCAATTGTTACCCTCATCTACGGTTGCGTTCGGCGTTAGGCTAAAGATCGGATTGGGCGCTGTCGCATCCGAGATCCCTGGGGGTACTTGGTAGCCCAATCCACCGTTCTCGGGCGGGACTCGCGAGCCATTGCAATACTGGCTGAGGACAGCCGGGTTACTTCCCAGGAGGTTATCCGCGCCGCTGCCATTTTCTGATGAGTTAGTAAGCAACGAGAACGTCGGAGCAAGGGTGAACCCGGAACCGTGGTTGCCCGGTCCCGTGTCACCGCGTGCGCCGATGTCCCAGTAACTGACGCCGCTCGGGCAGGCACCCGTGCTTGCCTGGTTCGGAGCAGGAGTCGAGCTAAATGCGTTGTACAGGGTAACTACATTCTGCTGGAATTGTGGGCTCATGGCGCCCACGCCGATGTTGAACGCCCGGTTCTGCCAGAAGAGATCGTTGTACAGAGCCGGATAAGAAATCTTAGTGCAAGTCCCGTTGGTGGCATTGGTGCCCGGAGCGTAATGGCCCGCTGGACAAGTGATCGCTCCAGTAGTGAACGACGACGTGAGCTGTGGACTGTTTACCATGGTCACTAAGCCAGCTGGCTGAGGCAGCGTCGTTGTGCCATTGTTGGTAATCGTGGGCGGGGGCGTCTGCGAACTGGCTAACGGAGCCCCCAGCGTGTTGAACAACGTGCCCGACGAGGCAGTGGTATCGTTGGAAGCAATCGTGTTGTTGACAAGGTTCACTACCAATGCATCTTCCAGAGATACACCCGCACCGTCCCATCCCGCCACGTTGTTAACGATGATATTGTTGGTGGCTTGAACGGAGTACCATCTCTCCGGATTTGCCGGGAAGCGGGCGATGTCGGCGCCGTTCACGGCCTGTAAGCGCAAGCCGCCGCCACTGCCGGCCTCCGCAGCATTGCCCATGAGCAGATTGGAGTTGATGACTAAGCCAGGACCGACGCCGTCGCTCAACCCCGGCACGCAGTCATTGTCAGTGACGCTGCCGCACTCGGTCGCCACCCCGTTAACAAGAGTAGTGCCATCCGGCGCTGCGCCCATAATAAGGAGGCCGCCACCGTTTGCCGGGATACTCGGGTTGGTACTCTGATTGAAGATAATCGTGTTGTGCTCGATGTCCCCGTTGTAGCTAAACCCGAGCTGCCCGACGCCGCCGCCGTCGCCGGAACTCATATTTCCGCACACCCAGTTGTAGTTGAACTTGTAGTAATCGGAGCCGGTGCAGATACTGACTCCGCCTGCACCAGCTGGTGTGCCCGTAAACAATTCGTCACCTGTAGAGGAGTTATACGTGACCATATTGTTGTGCATGTTCACGTTCAATTGGAGACAGTACGGGAGTTGAGTATTGGTAATGGCGCTGTCCTGGCAGGAACCGGGAGCTACGTTGTCCGCACTCGAGTTCGGAGCCAGGTAGGCCTCCGGGAATTCACCTTGACCGATGACCATGCCGCCCGAGAGCGTACCGGAATTGTTGTAAACGCGATTGTTGGCGATTTGTAGGTTGTGCGTCCAGGCGTGCAAAAAGATAGCGCCGCCCCCCTGCGAGGCGTCCGTGATCCCCAATGCATCGATGCTCGATGGGTTACACTGGAAATTACTAGGATATTGGTTGGTGTGACCGCTCCCGCTCGAGCAATTGGTTGCGGTTAGAAGTGTGGAACCATCCGGGAACCCGGCCTCCGCGCCGCTTCCGAAAACATCCGTAGCTCCTACGGGGATATTAACTCCTTTTGCCACAACTGTAATCGCAGCACCTTCGTAGGCTCCCATAATGGAGGGCTCTTGCAACTGCTCCGCCAGATTTCCGTTTACTGTGGCGTCCCAGCCGAGAATGCCCTCGAGGGGTATCCGATCCACCGCCATTGACGGGTAGTTAGGACCACCGGAGAAGTAGTTCCAAGCGTTACCGTCGGGACCAGTTGCACCCGTAAGGCTGGCAGGACAAGTGTAGGGTTTGCCATTGTTGGCAGTATCGGATGGGCTGTCGAAGGGATTGGTTCCAGCAGAGCCTGTGCTGGGTTGACCATTGAGGGCCAATCCAAACAGACAATTGACGGTTCGCCGCCAGGGGTCCAACTTCAGTGTGCCTGCGGGATGAGTAGTGGCATCGACAATGCTGGAGGCTGCTCCTACGCCTTGCAACCTGACCGGCTTCCACATGATCAGCAACTCATGGTATGTCCCGGGAGGAACAATGATCAGATCGCCCGGAGCTGCCGCGTCAATTGCTGATTGAATCGTACTGCCCCCCGCAAGCACGGTCGGTCTCTTGCCGCCTACGGTGACTGTTACCGCATCCACGGACTGCTTCCCATTGCCGGCCGTGATGACAAGTTCACCGCACCGCGCTGCTTTGCCTCCGTATTGAGCTTGCTGCTGAACAGCGCATAACGGCACTTCGTCTGGAACATTCACAGTGATTGTCGTATCACTCCAGCTCGTGACGGTGGCTGTGACACCGCCGATAGTAACGCTCGAGCGCGTGTTGCATGTAGTGTTTCCAGCGCTCGGCGACGTGCATCGGGTCCCAAAGCCGTAGTGGCGGCTCACTTTCTTCTGATTGAACGGAGCTGTTTGGGATGACGGCCCTGAGTAGCCATAGTTGTTTACTTGTTGGTCGCCCAAAGCATGGATGGTAAGTCGATCCCCCTCCTGCAACACCCAAGGACCAACTCCGGCACCATCCACTTCCTTGACGGCTGGAGTGGCATCAGGATAGGCGCAGTCAGGATTGTTGTAACCCGCACCCACGAAGCCCGCCGTAGGGACGACCGGCGTATCCAGGTAGTCAGTCACTCCCGGCATATACGGATCCTCATAGCAAAACTGGCTGTAAAGCGGATTAAAGAGGGGATCCGTGATCATCTGGTTGTACGTCGGCGAACTGGGATCGGTGTCCAGGATCGGTCCGGCGTCATTCATGCAATTCACCATCATGCCGGGCGCATACCCGGTTGGGTTGGGCGGATTCACTTCCCAAGTCGAATAGGTCAACCCGTTGAACACTCCCCACTGGTCGGAATACACGCGTGAAATTTCGTTTCCTGCCCAATCTCTGAACGATACCGGCATGTTGGGTGGTGAGAATTTTTCACCGAAGGTGGGCGCGAAGGGGTCAAATTCGGACGTGAAATCGTCCGTGATAATCCCCGTAAACTTGGAGGCGATGTGGGTTGACGTGAAGATGAAGAACTTCGCAATCGCACCTGCTTGATCGGTGAGCGTCACTTCTTTCCGGTCGCACAGCGGGCGCGTCGCTCCGGCAAAGGCCGCGACCTCGTGGGCCTCAGGGAAGATGCTCATATAGTCAGGCACAGTGCGCATCTCGCCCACACAGGGCCAGATCGGTTCGAACGGATAAGCGGGGACGGTCCCTGTTCTGGGCACAGTGCCCAAGCTCTGAGTGGGGTTCTGGGCGTTGTTGGCGTTATAGCCCGGGCCAGGATCATTTGCTGCCGCTACCGAGGCTTGGTCGGGAAGGATGTAAATGTTTCCCAGACCGCCGAACTCCTGAGTCGCCGGCGCGATGAAGTTGTCGCCGATCAGAATGTTCTTGTCTTCTTCCTTCACGAGTTCATAGCCTGGCGGCAGCACGACTTCAACCACGTACTTGCCCGGAGGCAGCATGGCTGTGCCGAAGCGGTAGGCATCGCTCGAATCGGGATTCGCGATACAGATTGTGCAGTTCGTACCGACAAGGGATCCGGGCGTCCCGTTAGTCGAGCCCGAACCCACCGGTTTTCCGGTGGTCGGATCCAGGCTGATGACACTGGGGAATGCGTAGGCGCCGTCGTAGGGCGCCGGCTGGATCTGGTTCCAATCGTGCATGCCGTCATAGCACTTATATTGCGAGTTGTAAGGGAGCGTATGCGCGGCGCCCCCGTCGTGCTGGGCGTTGTACGCGTCGAGGTAGTCCGGCTGGTTTTTCAGAGTGAAATAGAAGAGATCGGCCGTCGACTGACCTGGACAATTCATATAGGGCTTGTTGGTTCCCGGGTAGAACCCCTGGGCCCAATCGTCCCAGCTACTGGTTTGTGTGGTGTCCACCAACTTTAGAGTGGGGGTGACTCCATCAGCGGCGAATCCCTCTTGATAGAGGTTCATAGTGACGCGAGGAACCAAGGGCTCCCATTGCGTCTGGACCAACATCATGGGGTCATCAAAAGGACGAGTTGAGGCGTAGACGACATGTCCCGTAATACCGCCGTTCTCACCGTGGGTCGTGCCGGGGATGCAGGCTGGTGGGCAGGACGCATATGGCGCTTTCCCGAATTCAATGAAATTGAACTGGCCGATGAAGCCCTGCCAACCTTCCGAAAAGACCCAAGGCGGATCGATACGACCGGTCGAATGATTTGTCGTCGAACTGGCCACGGGCCCACTCGTTATCGAGGAACCGGTGCAGTCTGCGTTGTTGCAATAGACAGCGCCCGCCACCGAGAGGTCGCTAGGTAGAGGGAAGGGGTCGTAAGTGTTCGCCAAATTTTTGGCAATTACGGAAGACCCGCAATTCGGCCAAGGAGTGCCGCACACCGTGCCGTCTGCGGGTCCACCCGCGTCGTAGACCGTGTGAATGCCCGTGGTCTTGTAACGCGTAGGATCGGTTTCGACGGTATACCAATTGAACAGGGGGAAGGTCTCATTGAAATTTGCTACTCCGCCAAAGTCCGTCAAAAGATTATTGGCGAGCTCGCCGTCCCGGTACCGGATGCTAACCGAAGAAAGAGGGATTCCAAGCTCGTTGGACTGGTAGACGCCATCCTTGTTGTCGTCAATGAACGTCCGGGTATTGAGATCCGACTGCCATTGCTGTTGCGGAATATCTCCCATATGGTTGACGTTGCCGCCCGCGAGGGCCACCGGTGTCGAGAGTCCATCCACAATCTGATCATTCCACTGGTCGAAAACCGTCAGTCGCCAGTCCCCGGGGGGAAGACCTGCGAGTGTGAAGGTGCCGTCGGCGGCGCACTTGGCGAAAGCAAAATCCTCACCGTCCGGATCGCCGATGCTCACGTAGCATTGGGTCCAGGCGTAGGCATCACGCGAACCACTGCTGTAGAGTCGTTGATCTGGCGACCTGCTCAGGCGTTCCATCGTAATCTTGCCCGTCACGGAATTGGTACAGGGGCCGGCAGCAGTGACGTTGAGGTCGGTGCCGCCACAAACGCCGGGCAAGCGGGCATTGATGATCGCCGGATTAGCGAAGCCGATGGAGACATGGAATCCTGCAGGCCCATACTCCTGGAAATAGGCTGGCTCGCCGATCTTGATGAAAGCATCGTGGGCCTTCTGACCGTCGAGGGTGTTGGTTTGGAGCCATTCTTCGCCGCGCGCAATTCGGTCGGCTCCAGGCATGGCGATGACGCTATAAAAACCTGGCATCAGGTTGGCAATGACGGCCTCGCCCGCGAGCGGCGACACAGTTTTCCCATCGGATTCAAATTTCGGGCAGGTCACGATTTGCCCAGTGATGCCTTGCTGCGTTCCATCACCCGCAACCGCATTGGCGGTGACTTGTGTTGAAATTGGGCACGAGTCCATCCCTGTCGCCGGATCGATCGTGCCTGCGAGGCTGTTCGACAATGGCTGGTTAAACATGTCGTAGGTCATCTGCCCGGTCACGTCGCCGAAGGTGCCCTTTTGGTCGACAAGTTCTATGTTGAACCCCCCCAAGCCCGGCTCATTGGTCGCGATCACGTCGATTCCACCGCCGGCATCTTGTTCGCCGTTGAGCGGGAAGTCGTCCTCAAACACTTGCACCGAGAGTTTTGACGGCGGGTAAGGAGAGGGCTGTACCAGTGCAGTAACGGGCGCAAAGCTGGAGGTAGAAGTACACGTCCCCCTTGAGAAGCAGGGGGCAATGATCGCATTGCCGCCCATGCCGTGGCCGCAATGACCAGCAGCCATCCCTGCAGTAGAGCAATCAGGCGCACCTGTGTATCCGGCGCCAAACGGATTAGCCGCGTCGCCCGGCAGGACGGAAATGTAGTAGCGCTTGGTGGGATCAAGAACGACTTGGCTCGGATCGACCGCGGTCTCCTGTGTACCCGTAGTTCTACAAACGCCATTGCCGACATCGCATACGGCCTTAACGTGCGTCCCGAAAGTGGGAGATGACGGATTGTTGTCAAAGACAGTTTGGCCTGACTCGCACGATAGGGGCCCGGTGCAGCCCTGCGCAACATATTCCATGTGACTGGCGTGGAAATTCACACCAAAGGTGGGAACTGCGCCCCCTGTGACTGCTGCAGGGCAGCCCGCCGGTGGGGTTGTAGTGTTCGCCGTGCAGTTAGGGTTGATGTAGAAGCTCTTGTCTTCCTCTATTATCCAGCGGTAGTCACTGATCGCAGTTTTCTTGTCCCCACCGTCCAGAACTGTGACCCTCAGCCCACTGCCGACTGGGAAGTTGACAGTCGCGGTTACAGGCGACACGATGACGGTTCCCTGCGAGTTCTTCACCTGAAAGCTGAACGTGGCAGAGGTTGCCGTAATTGGTGCCGAAGCGAGTGATGCCGTGAACCCGCCATTCGCATCGAGAAGAACTGTCCCAGCGGGGGTAATGGTGGGGGCCGTCGATGTGACCACAGTAAGAGGATAGCCCGCTGCGTCTTTGCAGCCCGCCAGAAGGCCTGGTGTTTTCACAGCGATGTATGTGGAGATGGTCGCGTTGTAACTGGGAGGAGTGCAAGTGATACCGTTAGCTCCTTCAACCGTCGCGGTACCCAGGGTCACCGTGGAGGTTATGCTTGAGGAGCACGTCGTCCCGATAACCGTACCGTTCGCGCAGTAGGTGAATGAGTCTGATGTGGTTCCTGCATTCGGCACATAAGTAAACGTTCCGTTAGCGCTAAGGGTAACAGTGCCACCCGTCGGCGCTGACAGAAGTTGCGCGCCGAAGACATTAATGTCATTGGCAAGCAAGCCTTTCGAAGGATCGGATACGGTGAAGGGTGCGCACGGTGCTGTTGCACACGGGACCAAGGAGTTGTAGGTATCTGGATTTGCCACCGCTGGCGCGAGTGCCGGGGAGGCCGGAAGGCCGGCGCCATTGATGCTGATGTAAGCCAACATCCCGGAGTCGCGATTGATGGCGTTGCCGGAAAGGCTCAACTCGCGGTCGAATACAGCAAGGGCCGGCGTCGCGGCGCTAGTCGGCACATTGATCATCACATCATTAGTCTTGCTTGCGGCCATAAAGATGTCGCTCTGCACCTTGGGGACTCCCGGCGACAAGTTGCCATCTTCTGCAATGATCGAGAAGCCGGGAACCCCAGCTGCAGTACTAGTTGCCCCGGTCAGCGATCCGATGATTGCAGGCACGTGCATGCGCAGACCGGCGTTCACTAAGCGCAGCAGGACATTTCCGGTGCCCGCTGTGAGGCCTGTGGCGGGCGCAACCGGGAACAGCGAGGACGCTGCGTTGGTCCTATTGAACTCGACTCCATTAATCAGGTAGTAGAGCGGAATGTAGTTCACCACTGGCGGATAACACTGATGGTAGGTCGGCGAACTGGGATTACCGCATCCGCCGGGCTGTCCGGACCACACCATGGACTCGCTGAAGCCAACGGTGTTCACTGCGGCGTTAACCGTATTGTTTTGCACCGGGTCGATCTCACTGAACTCGAGCGGGACTTCTGCATCGTAGGTCACGGCAGGACGGCTGCCCACAGCGGGATACGCCGTACCAGTCGTCGTGCTCGGCGCGGTGGTCACCACCAGAATTCCGTATAGTCCCATGGGAACTTGGATGGACGGGTGCGTACCGGACTCGAGCAGATATGTCCCCGGCCGAAGCGCCGACCATGTCAGCGCTGTTGTTGCTCCCGCTGCCACCTCCGTGCCGAACGACTGCACACGTGGCCCCTGCACCGGCGGCGTACCGGGCGTCGTGGACGGGCTTACGGCGATGGGCCAAGTGACGTTAGCCTGCGCTTGGGAATGATCCGGACTCGGTGTGGTTGTCCGCTGCGATAGAACTCCAAGACCACCACCCACCTGACCCACGATGATCAGCGACGTGGGCACCGTGTTCGCCGTGGCGGAGCCGGTCGGGGTAAACAAGAGGTTGTTGGTGAGGTTGATCGTGAGACTTGTCGCCACGCCAGAATATGGGACAGAAATGATGATGGGCGACCAACCGGCCGACGCATTCGGATTCAGCGCCTTACAGGTCGCGGTCGCGGCAGTCGCGGCCGCACCACAACTGTAGCCCCACATCGGCACCGTCGAGCCATCGGGCTGAATCAGAGTCGATGGTTGCGCCGTCAGGTTGATCGTCTGCTGGGCAGCGGCCAAGACCGCTCCAAGGAGGAGAATAGTTACCGCCAGGACCGCTGTCTTCAAAGATTTGAGATAGTTGGATCGCATCGCTACTCTCCTCAGTTAGTTCGCCTCGTCGATCACAAATTCACGTGAATCCACCAACATCATCATCATCATTCCGCCAGGAAAAACGTTGTTGGTTGTAATCTCCCGTTCGTTATGCGAGTGCCACATAAATGCAAAGCCCCGCTCGTTGGCTGGATTGGCCTGCATGTTGGAGGGCAGCAGGTTGGTGCAGGTCAAGGTGTCGGTGGAAGTGGTCGCGCACGCAGGTGCAGTGGCACGTAGGGACGCATCCGGACCTAGATAGGGATTTCCACCGTACCAGGCACCGTTGGTGAGGATGTTCGGATCCGGCAGAGTGGCTGGGCCACCGCCTGCAACATCGCCGAAAGGCGTCACCTCTAACGGCTTGTTGTGGTCCTGACACCACTCCCAGAAGTTGATCGCAGTGGGAGCACCCGTGTTGTAGCCATTGGCATCCGGAGTACACGTAAGCGACGCCACCGGGTCGTTCGAGTCGCCGGGATGATGGCCGTACGGGTCCCAATTCAAGCCCCTTCCTGTGAAGTAGAAAATCCCATCGAAAGCCTGCCCCGGCGTCGTGTCGGTGTTGAACATCAGGATGCCGGCGAGATTCTCAGCCGGATTGCTCGGGCTGAGAATCAAATTTCCGTCCCGCGCCAGAATGCGCACGTGGTTGGCGTGTTCGTGGAAGGGATGTTGCCACCTGCCTTGGCCGACGGTGCGGATCAATGTCAATTCACCGGGGTGCATGTGCGGATTGCCGTTGTAAGGCTGGTGCGGATACTCGGCCGCGTAGTTGGGATCCATGAGGTCTGGCATGGATCGCCCGTTAATCAGAAAGTAGGCGGGCTTGTATGGCTCAGTGGGAACGTTGAGACTGCATCCCGGAGCGCCTGCCGTACAGCCGATCCGTGCCAAGACCTGTGCCTCTGCTTGGTGATGAATGTATGGATCCATCTCGGCCCACTGGAACAAATATTCTCGGTCGTAGCAGCTTTTGGCGTGGTCATAGGCGGCTGGCGACAGCCGAAAGTCGTGTTCACCCCAGTGCGCTTCCGCAACAAGGTTGGCAGCATGCAGCCCGCTTGTGCAGGCCGCGGGGACGTTCGCTGGGAGGACCACGACGGCGCCATAGAGGCCCATCTCGATCTGGAGGTCACTTTGCGTCCCGCTGTAATAGGAGCGGGTCCCCGGCGAGGAAGCAATAAAGCTGTAGGTCACCGTGCCGCCCGGCGCCGCCTCCTGCGCAAGCAGACCCGTAACACCGCCCGTTGTGCTTACCTGGAAACCGGGGAACAGAATTGAAGTGTTGCCGACGGCGGTCGGCAAATTATTCGTCAAGTTGACTGTGACCGTCTGTCCTTCCGTGACGATTAACGTTGGCCCAGGGACCTGCATCGACGGGCAGGTCGCGTTGGTAATGGCTGCGGGAGCAAAGCCCGTAGGTGCGCCGTTGCATCCGTAGCCCCACGAGTAAACCATCGCCCCGTCGGGCTGATTGAGGTAAGCCGGTTGGGCTGTCAAGTTAAAGGTTGGGCCGGTAATGCCGGGGGTCGCAGCATGTGCCGTCGCCATGAACAACATCACCATTACTATCGGCGACAAAAACCACTCGGTCTTCAAGATCGGTTGCCTCATTTTCATCTCCCTCATTGCCGAGTTCCTAATTGCATGTGTTACCGAAGGTGCTGCCGCCGCTTACACCGTTGCAGATATGAACCTCTGTCATGAGCCCGCCGTAATTTTCGGCGTCGTTTGACAGATGGTCGAGATTGGGTGTGTAGAGATAAAAGACGCTGCCCGCCGGATACAGACTTGCCGCGCAGCCAGTTGACCCGCACCCGGCATCGCTGGCATCCAGAATCACGTCGAGTGACTCACCGCCGCCCAGCGTGATCGAATTCGTGTAGTACTCCGTGTTGAGCCCCGCCTGATCGCGCAAGAGCTTAGCGTTCCATCCAACGACCTTCATCGGAATCCCCAGAGACGCCAACGTCGCATACTCGGAAACGCTAAGATCAGCAATCCGCAAGAGAGCCTTGCCACCTACCGGAATGTTGATGAGCGCAGGCAAAGGCTGCGAGTAGTGCATTCGGGTGTCGGAGGACACCGTTGCCTGAGGACCTGGCGTAACCGTGTCGGGGTAGCTCCGCCCGTTGAGCAAGAAGTATTTGTCTTTCATGTCGACAAATGCTTCCGGGTTGAAGGTCATGCCAACAAAGTGGAAGTTAGGATCGAAACCATGGATTTGAAGTGGGTACTCCACGTCATAAGCCGTCGAGCCATCCCCGTCGTTGTAGGTGTATTTTTGGGAGCTGCCCAGTTTGTCGGTACCCTGTGTGGGGCCTGTCGTGGAAGATCCCCCAAGCGGGAGTGCATTGGCACACAGGATGTCGGCGGCGGTATTACATGCGGTGCGGACGTCACCCTGCTGACTTTGGAGACCAGCATAGAGATTGGTGCCACTCGGCAAGCGATCTTGACGCGGACGCACATAGAGTTGTCCTACCATGCCCATCTGCAGGTGCTCGGGAGGAGTGATGTGGCAATGCCAGAAATATGTTCCCGCATCCGGAGCAAGATAGTAGTAAGTAAAGCTGCCGCCGATGTTGATAGCTACCGAAGCGTCGGGCACACCGTCGTAGAACGCCGACGCGTTGGGATACCCGTGAAAGTGGATCGTATGTTGCTCGAACAAGTCAGGCCGCATAATCATGCCCACATTGGTCAGTGTAAGAAACATTTCGTCATCCTCATCAAACGCAACCAGAGGCGCTGGGATATTCCCATTCATGACTCCAACGTCCATGATTTGGCGGGGATCCACGTGCCCGTCGAGACCATTTGCGGGGAGATTGGGGCAGGGGAGGGGGGTGCCGGCGGTCGCAGCTGCCGCATTCCCGGCGATACAATCAGCATCGGGGATGAGACCGACGGCACCGTTATAAGAAAATGCAGAGGGTATTCCGGGAGCAGCCCCGCTGGTCGCTCCATCCGTCGTGGCCGGATCACCTGGCACGAGCGCGTTCGGAGACACGGTGTTGAAGACACTCGGGAACTGCGTGCCAGCCTTGCCATTCGCGATGTCAGCAAGCCCTGAGAGCGGCCCGAAGGAGAACATGAACGTCTGCGTACCGTCGGCCATCGTCGAGTAGCCGTCACCGCCCGAGACTTGTTGGCACTTGATCGCGCCGTTGATGTTCGACGTCGGTGTCAGGTATCCCTTCGCGTTGGTCGTGAACATGGTCGGGCCGGTGTATGCAGGCTCAGAATTATTATTGGCCGCATTCGGGTGAGTGATGGTGCTGGTAGGACACTGGACCCGAAACGACTGAGCATTCGTTGCTGTCGCGAGACAAACGACTAGAACAGCGGGCCACAGACTCTGGATAAACCTTTCCATGACACATCCTCCTTTGTAACCTATCCGGGTCAACGGCAGCTGAGGCGGACATGCGTCATCAGTCTCACGGACACGTCCGCGCTGGATTACGGCTGCACCTGTGCGCTTGCCGAACCTATTGCCTACAACTACTAGGGCTTCCTGGGGGAGTTGGGTTGTCGCACCACATACAACGTCGATCAGACCGGATCGGACGGCGACCAGATGCTAAAGACGTGCTCAAGGTGACGTATTCGAAGCGATTCGGATTCGCCCGTTGACATCAAGCAATCCGACTCTGTCTCTTGAACTGGCTGGACGCGGGGGAGTACGACCTGGTATTGCGGAGCGTTGGGGGAACGTTCCTTCAGCTTTTTTGTGGCCAAGATACTTTAGCTAACTCACACTGCATTACTACTTTTTCCGTCCACATGAATGCGGAGTGTAGGGTTGCCACCTGCAGTTGTCAAGACAGGACCCGTAGAACTTTAAACTAACTTACAATCTAACAACTGTTTATTAGATGCTTACATTATGGGTAGATGCGTCTGACGTGTGCTCGGCATCACGCATTGAGGACGGCGAGCAGACCAAAACCCTAAGGACTCCTTCGGGGCGCTAAACAGCAGCTAGCAGCGTTGTCCTTACAACTCTTGCAACTCTGGCACCTTGTAATTTAGTTGACAGTTCAGCTGCGGCACTATTGACATGGGCAAGCGGTGATCCTACACTCCGCCTTCAGATGAGCCGAGAAGCTGTACTCGTGATGACGGTACGTAAGTGATCCCGTGCCCGCCCCCACTCCCCCTTCCCCTTTAGATGAAAGACCTGTCCAGTCGACTCGATGAACTCACAAGGTGCAAAGGCATGAGAATGGAGACAATTCGTAATGCAGCCGGAACTCAGGAACGCGACAGGCGCTATTACCGCACAGCGCCGTGCCTAACTGATGACTATCAATATTCCAAGTCGTTCGATGTGACTCACAGCATTGTGGAAACGGAGCAATATGGCGAACTCAACAGTATCGTCGACGATTGGTTCCATTCAGACCCGACCATTTTGTTTCAAGTGACGTTAGAAGCGATCGACCTTGTCGGAATTGGGTGGCTAGTTTGCGATGTTACCGGAAGGGTACTGAGAACCAATCGTCGCGCGGCCGCTATTCTAAGAACTCGGGATGGGCTGGAGCTTGATGCTTATGGTGTATTGAGCGCACCTCACGGATGCAGCGAATCGTTTGATGAGGGATTGCAACACGCGGCGCGCGCGCCATTGCCTATGCTGGGTGGTAAGTCCGATATCGGGTTGGCGGTCCACCGAGCGGGCAGCAAGCCGTGCTTGAGATTGCTCGTCCGTTCGATTCAATGGAATCCGGCAACTGATAGCTCTCGACGCATCATCACGCTGGTATTGATCCTCGACCCTCCGCTCCCCATAAAGCCAACCAACAACGATGTACGTCAACTCTATCGGTTCACTGCTGTCGAGGCTCGTTTGGCGACGTTGATAATGGATGGCAAGCCGCTGCGCGTTTGTTGTCACGAGCTCGGTGTCTGCCGTTCGAGGGTCTACGCCGTACTCAAGCGCATATTCATTAAGACTCGTGTGCACTCCCAAAACGAGCTGATCTCGTTGTTGTTCCGGATGGGATCGGCTATCCAATCGGAATGAATTCCCATGTGACGTGGTCACGACCCTATCCACGAGTTGATCTGACTCGCTCGCCTGGTCAGTCACGTGCGTTTGGTTGCATCCTCTAGCGAAACAACCCAACTGCCATTCCTCCGTGATTCCGGGGGTTTTATGACGAAGTCCCTGATACAGGGGCGGCCACCTTTCGGTCGGTTTGCCCCGGCTTCACCTCCCCAGAGCACAGGAACGAACATTCGCGCCTCCCAACGAAAAAGAGGAAACGCGTGTTTGGCAACGGAACAACAAACGCAGCCACGAGTCGCGACCTCTCCGATGAGCGCCGAAATATCCAGTACAATTGCCCCCCATGACCAATCTCACCTCAGCCCTCGAGCGACTATTGCAGGAACGCAGTCGTCTCTCATCACGACTCGAACAAATCAACACAGCAGTCGCTGCCCTCACAGGGGTAAGCAGCACTCGCAGAGGGAAAATCTCTGCCGCTAGTCGGGCGCGGATCGCTGCGGCACAACGGACTCGTTGGGCGAAAGCTAAGGGTCGAAAGATCGCTTCGATTGTTCCCAGGAAACGTCGCAAGATGTCCACCGCCGCAATTGCCCGGATTCGAGCTGCTCAGAAAGCTCGCTGGGCAAAATGGAGGAAGGCACAGAGGTCCCGTTAGCGGCGCGCGACGACAAGTCCAGTGAGGAACTTGAAATCCTGTGGACCATAGCCGGTACGGTTCGAGAATACCAATTATCTTAAGCGCCAAAGTCGATTCAGCAAAGGTGAGCTCTCACTCAGTTTCCTCTTGCGTGCTGTGGGCGAAATCAGGCAGGATCGCGGGATATCGCCTTCAACCCTACGAATTTGTATCCCAATCCCGTCACAGTGAAAATCAGCTGCGGCTGTTTTGGATCTTCTTCTAACTTCTGCCGCAGGCTCGCTACGTGCACATCCACGGTTCGAGTGAAGGTACTGGCATCGTAGTTCCAAACCTCCTTCAGAATTTCGCCTCGCGAGAGCGTTTCCCCGCTATGCTCAATGAAGTAACGTAGAAGTTGGAACTCGCGCGCCGAGAGGTTCACGGGTGTTCCACGCCGCGTCACCTGCGTTGCGCGAAGATCCACGTGTAAGAATCCCAACTCGAATATTTCCCTCCTGGCTGCTCGCGCTGGCCTCCGCCGCAAAAGCGCCTCGATTCGGGCTAGCAATTCCACTGTCTCGAAAGGCTTTGTCAAATAATCATCCGCACCCAATTTCAGGCCGACCACTTTGTCGACGGTTTCGCTGCGGGCAGTAAGCATCAAAATGGGTGTCGCCAGGCCCGCCTTGCGAATATCGCGGCAGATGTCTAGCCCGCTGCGTCGCGGAAGCATGATGTCCAGAAGGATCAGATCGAATGGCAAGCGAATCGCCTGGTCAAAACCTTCGTCGCCGTTCGCAGCGGACTGCACCACGTAGCCCTCGTCGTGGAGGCGATCACTCAGAGTAGTCCGCAAGTCTTCTTCGTCTTCGACCAGTAAGATGTTTTCGTTCATCCTTCGTTTTGTGAACTCCGGGCTGCGGTCTCTTCCTTGTGTACCTCCGCGGTCTCGTGGGCAGGAGCCAAGTGCAACGTGAATACGCTGCCCACTCCTGATCTGCTGGTCATTGTGAGCGTCCCACCCAGAGCTTCGGCAATCCTTCGCGCCAAGGTCAGCCCCAAGCCCGTCCCATGAATCTGGGCGTCCCTGACTTCCGGACTGCGATAGAAGGGTTCGAAGATGTGCGGCAGGTCGGCGCTGCTGATGCCGACACCCTTGTCCTCTACGCTGATCTGTACCTCGGGCCGCGCACCGGATTGCCCAACCCGAGCGCGAATCCCGACCCACCGGCTCTCGCCGCGGTACTTTACGGCATTCACGATCAGGTTCTGCAGGCACTGCGAGACCGCTGCAAGATCTCCCATTACGGGAGGTAGCCCCGCCGGTACATCCTGTTCAATGCTCACTCCGCTATGCTCAGCCAGCGTTGCCGTGTTAGTCAAGACGCTCTTCAGAATGTCTGCGACTTTCAGTGGACGCAACTGATATCGGCTTCGTCCTTCCTGCGTCGACGCAAACAACAGCACCTGGTCCACCAACATGGTCAGTTGTCGCCCTTGCTTCCCTATCACAGAGCCGTAGCGCGTCAACTGCTGCCTACTATCGACTAAACCGTCGACGATGTTCTCCGCTGCCGAACAGATCACCGTGAGGGGAGTACGTAATTCGTGTGATACCGCCGCCACAAAGTCCATCTGCAATTGGGCCAGTTGTTGGGCGCGATGACTGGCGATCAATACCAGGCTCATACTCAACGTCAATAGAAGAAAGACGCCGCCATTTATTGCCAGATTTCGCCGCCGCGCTCTCGCCAGTACGACCTCCAACGGATCGCCTCGTCTACGTACCGCCAGCAGCCACGGCGGCGCTGTCCCGGAGCCATACTGGATCACCGGAAACCACACGGGTCCCGCAAAGCTTCGCCAGTCCTCTAGTCGGGAAGACTCACCGCGCTGCGTAGCTTGCCAGAATTGTCCTTCGGTGCTTTCCGGAGGAGGTCCAAAGATGTTCATGGTGGCGTCCGCCTTGGCCAACTCCGCGCCCGCAAAATCCGCGTCGGACGAATACGCCAGTCCTTGCACGGAACCCGTCACCGCCAACTTGTATGATAGAATTCCGCGCTCCCGAAAGTAGCGATTAGCCAGTGCCGGCAAAGCCTTTTTCTCGATGTTGTCGCGGTCCAGTACCACGATGATCCAATCGACTGCATCCCGGCTGCCCAGAGATTCTTCCTTCCGGTACAGCGCGAACACATCGCTGAATCGCGGATTGTCGTAAGGATTTTTATGGTGAAAGATTGGGTGCACGATCGCCGGAACCCGGGCGTCGAACTGCCAGCCGGTTATGGTGTCGTTCCGGAAGATGCGCTGCCCGCCTCCCTCCTTGCTCTTTGTACCGGTGCCTGTTGAGGAAGGAGCAGCCTGCCAGGCTCCCAGCGCTGCTGGAAGGCTGTCAGAATGTACCTGCAACCGCTCCAATAATTCCTCCAGTTCGGACGGTGGCGGTTGCATTTCGATCCGCGAAGTCCCCGGCACCATCCGTAAGAATCGCGGTTTGCTCGCCCGGCTGGACTCCCAAACGTACACCCCTTTCACCAAGTCGGCGATCGGCGTGACTCGGTTCCATTCCGAATAGCGCTGCGCGTAAGCATTCCACCCGTCTTGTGCTCCCGAATCCGGCCCGACCTGCAGGGCCACGCAAATCGCAGCAAACTCTCGATACAGATCCAGGTGCCAATCCATCATGCGAGACTGCAGGTCGCCCCCGATTCTTTCCTCCCTCGCTTCATTGACCTGAGTCGTCCAGCGGTACTGCAGAGTGGCCAGCACGATCAGGGCCGTGGCGGACACCAGTACGGTCCAGAACAGGGAAGACCTCGGTGAAATTGCGCGAAACCCTCCGGATCCGTGGCGCGCGAGGAGTTGCATCATCTGCTCAAATATAACCGCACTTCACGAGATGGGCGAGCCCGTCAATATCATCCCCTCCCAACACTCGGGTAGGGGTGCAGCTGAATTCTTCCCGAAAGGTAATACTCCCTAAACCGATGGGCGGCTGGATTGTCGCCACTAAGCTCGGAAACAAAAAGCAATGTGGAGTTGCTGGTTTCATGACTTCGACGTCGCAGGTTGCCGTGAAGACGACTGATTCCGGGCAGCCATTGCTATCTTTTAATCTACGCAATGCAGATTGGACTTCACCGATCAGCCGTTAGAAACAGAATCGGAGTGGCCAACCTTATTGCCGGGTATCTTGACAGAGACCGAAGACGCTGCGATATGGAAGCACGACGTCGACTATCAGAAGATCGAGAGACAAAAAGTCAACCTTTCCAAACCTTCCTCTGCATCTTTCGCGGTTTCGACCACTTATCCTCACTCCGAAGGCGGTCGCTGGGCGTAATCTCAGGGCGTCTTGATCCTCGACTAACAGAATATTCGTTCATGTCAATGTCGTTGCTCCTGGCACACCCTCAGGTTCTCTTAGATGCGATTCGCCGGCAGGTGCCAAATGTAAAGTGAACGTGCTGCCCACGCCAACTTCGCTAGTCAGCGAAATTCTCCCGCCCATCGACTCAGCGATGTGCTTCGCCACGGATAATCCCAGCCCCGTGCCATTGATTTGAGCGGCTACCACTTCCGGACTGCGATAGAAAGGCCGAAATACCTGATTCAATTCAGCAGCATTGATTCCGACGCCGCGGTCCTGCACGCTGATTCTCACCTCGCGATTGCGCCCGCCTTTTTCCACATACACTCCGATCCATCGGCTCTTCCCGCTGTATTTCATCGCGTTCCCAATGAGGTTTTGCAGGCAGCGCGCGATCGCTTTCGAATCTCCCAAAACCCAAACGGCTGGGCTGGGTGGCCGGAAATCCACCGTGAACCCTGCCTGCGCTGACACTGCCACAAGATTCTTGCGAACGTCTTCGAATACCTCTGCCAATCGAACCGGGCCCACAGAATACGGGAGCTTCCCCGCTCGCACTGAAGCAAACAGCAGAATCTGATCGACCAGGTCCATCAGTTGCCGGGACTGCGTCGTAATGAGCGTTCCGTACAGGGCCAAATTTGGCACGAACCCGTCTGTCATGTTCTGGCCGGCTGAGAGAATCGCCGCCAGTGGCGTTCGCAGTTCGTGCGAAACCGACGTGACGAAATCCATTTGCAGACCTGCAAGATTCTGCGCTTGTTGACTGGCAACAACCACCAGAACTGTGGCAATGGCGAGCAGCAGCAAGATCACGCCGCCGATCATGAGATTGCTGCGCCAGACCTTGGTGATCGTGGCTTCCAGCGGGCTGGCCCGATGCTGCAGAACCAGCAACCACGGCCCCCCCGAACCCGTGCCTTGGATGACCGGGAACCAGACCGGCCCGGAGAAACTGCGCCACTGTTCGCCTCGTACCGAACGGCTGTTCTTTACCGTTTGCCAGTAGCTCCCTTCGGTACTTTCCGGTGGTGGACCGAATATGTTCATGACGGAATCGGAACTGCTGATGTCTGCCACTCCAAATTCGGGATCAGACGAGTAGAGCAATCGCGGGGTTTTGTCCGCCGCGACCACTGCTAGCTTGTATTCGAGCCCCGCCGAACCGGCGAAATATCGTTGCGTCAGGCCGGGAAGGATTCTCTCTCGGACAGTATCCAGATTCAGAACGACCACGACCCAATCGACTGGATCCAGCCGGCTGGGCGCGCCAGCACGGAACGCCGTCGGATGCGTGTGATCGAAGATGGGGTGAACAATCGCCGGGATTCTTTCGTCAAATTGCCAGCCTGTGATGGCGGTACTGCGCAGCTTCTGTGCGGGCTGTAGTCCAGCACCATCGACTCTGATCGCATCGTGGTCCGAACGCCAAGCACGCAAGGCTGCGCGCAAGCTTCCCGAGTTTTGTTGCAGGTGATCCAGCAAAGACTGGATGCCTTGCGGTATCGGCGAGTTTCTGATTTCGCCCTGCCCCGCGTCGAAGCGCAGCAATTGATGGTTTGACCCACGGCTGGTTTCCCAGATGTAAACATCCTTGATCAGGTCGTTATTAGCGTAGAGATTCTCAACCGAGTCAGGGTCGCTGGCCGCTCGAATCCATTCAGCGTAGCGGCTCATATAGTTGTCGCGAGTATCGCGAGCACCGTAGTCCGGTCCGATCTGCAACGCAACGCAGATCGCAGAAAATTCCCCATCCAGATCGAGTTGCCAGTTCATCATTGCCGACTCAAGATCGGCGCCCATGCGCACTTCCGTTGCTTGCCGGATTTGAGCATTCCACCTGTACTGCAGGGAAGCGATCGCGAGCAACAGTATTGCAATTCCGCAAAGTGCAGCGGCCCACGGCCACGACAAGAACTTTTTAGGCTTGAGCTGATGGGCCTTCCCGCGTGGTCGGGTTGTATTTGATCGGAACCAATTCAAAAGTGTTCCTCCGTGCACGTCGGGTACCCGGAAACATCCGAAGCAGTGCGATTTCGCTCCAAGCGGGAAGTGAGCTTGACCTCACCTTGCCAGCCCTGTTATTTCAATTGCAAGCAACAGTTTGCATATGAGGCAGGCCGATGAGTATCGAGGCGTCCTCTGCTGAAGAATTCGGGGGCAACTCACCGGACCTGGCGAAGTTTGAAGGTCATGTTCACGGAGTCGAGCGTTTGTAACTGGGCCTGATTCCAGCGGTGATCCGCGCGGAACTTCACCGCCGTCGCGCTGTTTCCGTCGCCTAAACGGAGGAAGCCTGCTCTTAATTCCGGCCGTCGGTACAGAGGTTCTTATTTCGGCGTAGTGGCCTTAAGCCAGTCCTCCACACTGCGTTCCGGCGTCGACTGTATTTGTCGCGATGCCAGGGGATCGTATCTTTTCTTCTGCTCGTCGGTGAGTAGCGCACGAATTCGCTGGACCGTAGTGTCTTGGAGTGCACGAAATCGCTCGATCCGAGCGCTTCCCGAGATTGACGGGTCACGCCGAATGCGCAGAGTTTGCTGCTGTCGCTCCTCCAGAATGGTCTTCACGGCGGATTGCTGTGCATCGCTGAGGTCCAAGCGCTTAGTCAAGATGTTAAGCCGAGCCTCAATATACGATTTCTTCGACCGGTGTGGAGGCGTTTGCTGCCGAAGACTGGCAGCGTCGGATGCCTGAGCAGACAAGAGTGTACAAGGCAATCCCAAAGCTAGAAGGAAGAGAGCGGCGGCAAACCGTTTCGGCAGGTCGTCGGCGGACATCATGAGAATACCGTCCTGTTGGGTGGAAGTGGCATACTGGCAACTCAATGATCGCGCTACCTCCCTGAACTCCTACTGCACAATGAGACCCTCGGCGTGAAAGTTCCCGATTGTGATGTTGACACGGTGCCCTGGCTTGACATACCTGCCTTTGTTCGAGAATGCCATCCAGTACACCTTGCCTGCCTCGGGCGAAGTGCTTTGGCGCAGTTGTCCGACTTTTTCGAGTGTCGGAACCATCAGCCGGACACCGGCCTGCGGATCGATTAGGGAAGGTTCGTTTCTCTTGTCGTTGAGCATTCTGGCCTTGTCCGGATCGAGCACGCGGTAACTGAAGCGGATGATCTCACCAGACTCAACCACCTTTACCAAAAAGTCTTTAACACCCCAGACCAGGGAATAGTGATCTCGCGCGCTCTTGGGCATAGGTCTGGTGCGGTAACGGTAAGGAACCACCGCACTCGAAGACTTCGCGCCCGGTGCGGTTGGGTTTTCGTTAGTTACTGTCGCCGAACTCCCGGGGGCAGGAGTTGGCGATTGCGTTGAACTAGACTGATTCTGTGGAGCGGACTGAGCATTCTGTCCGGCAAGGAGAGAAACACAACCGATCGTCAAGCTTGCTACGATCGGGAAGGGCGGCTTTAGCAAATTCATATACTGTTTCCAGGTTAATATTTCGTGCCGATCCAAAAGGCTCGTGTTTTTCCAAGCCTTTAAAACTTGGCGTCCTGAGCAGCTTTACACGCTTTCAGCGCATCCGCTTTGGGCGCCTTCGGCAGTTCCTCGCTGATCCAGGTATAGCTCTTCTTGTAGTCTTCTGAATCGCGGGCTTCCGCTAGCTCGGCTTCCGTGGCGTCCTTGGCAAGTTGTTTCTTCCGTTGCTGGTATTTCTCCGCCGACTGCGCATCCAATTGCGCGCAGAAATCCAGTGTGCCTTCCAGTTTTCCAAAAGCTTCATTGCTGTAAGGAACTTTCGCGAGCGCAAGTTGAGAAATGAGGACAGCGACGGCAAAACTCACGATGCGATTCATCTTCATATTCGGACTTCCCCACCCTTTCCTTCAAAATCTCTTCGATCTCTCCGTCCACTCTGGGAAACAAACACTGCTCGCGAGCAAAGTCACGAGCAGTATCGTCTACTTTTCGATTTCGTTGGTACCACTGGACTCTCAAAGCTCCTGCTAAAACACTCCTGGTGGACGCTGGCTCTGCTCGGTTGAGCAGAGACCAGCGTCCACCGCGAAGCCGCTAGAACACATTGATACCGCTCAGTGACACCGTCCCCGAAGCGGGTTCAGTATCGCTCACGTTCAGAGTTCCCGTGCCCGAGTGCAAGAAACCCGAAGCCTGGAATCTCACTGTCACCGTGCACGATGCTCCCGGTGCCAGCCCACCAGCAGGGCAGTTGTTACCGGACACCGTGAGCGAGACACCGCCAGTGACGCCGGAAATTCCGACGGTCAGTGGGCCAGTGCTACCGCCACCTGCCGGAGCATTGTTCCGGACGGTGACGTTTTGCGTTTGCGCGATGCCGCCGAGGGTAACGAAGGTCAAGCTCGTCGGCGAAACCGAGAGCCGAATCCCGTTACCGCTGAGCGGAACAGGTGAATTCGTTACCGGGACGTTGGCCGTGACGGTCAGGTTGCCGCTGACCGCACCCGCCGCGTTCGGCGAGAACACTACGTTAATCGTGCACGAACTGAGCGGAGCCAGAGTTCCGGTACAACTACCACCCGACCGAGTGAAGCGCGGCGACGAGAAGGCAAGGGTGATGCCCGTCAGGTTAGATCCGCCCGAGTTGCTCAGAGTCAACGTCTGGGCAGCACTGGTCGAACCGATGGCGACATTAGCGAAGGACAGCGGCCCGCCGGTAATGCTGGCTACTGCCGGGCCAGCGCTTCCGGTGAATTCCACTGCGCCCGCATCCACCGCGTTGTTGCCCTTTCTCGGATTACCGAAGTAGTCGTCGGACGGTGCCACGGCGTATGTGGCGCTCGAGTTATTCGGTGTGATGTAACCAATCGCTGGTGAACCGAACAACAACGAGTAGTCGCCCAAGACCGCTCCTGTGGCCGGATGCGTAAGTGCCAACGGACCCCAAGTAATGCTGATCCAGTTGTTGCCCTCGTCCACAGTTGCACCTGCAGTGAGGTTGAAGATTGGAACCGGGGCGTTGCCTTCGTTCGTGCCCGGGGGAACCTGATACCAGGCTCCTGCGCCAACCTCCGGCGGTATCTTCGAACCATTGCAGTACTGGTGAACGACGGTGGGATCCGCTCCCGAGTTTGCTCGGAAGCTGTTGTTCCCTCCCGAATAGTTGGCCGCATTGCTCATGATGGACGCACGCGGCTGGAATGTGACTCCAGAACTATGGTCGGCCGGACCGTGATCACCACGGAGACCGATATCCCAGTAACTGGTTGCGCTTGGCGGTGCGACGCACGCGCCCGTACTCGGCTGACTCAATGCCGGGACGAGATCGACCGTAGCCTGCAGCGCTCCCGCTGCGGGGTTCGTAACGACGATGTTGAAAGCGCGGTTCTTCCAGAATACATCGTTGTAGAGAATCGGGAAGGAAACCGTCCTGCAAGCGCCATTCACGACACCCTGGGTGGGGTTGGCGGTATTGAGTGGATGACCCGGCGGGCAGGTGATGCTCGCCGGCAAGGATGCCAGGAACTCCGCGCTGTGTCCCGCACTGGAGAGGCCGGCTGGTTGGGGATCCGACAGCGGCACGCACGGGATATTGGCGCCCTGGCCGTCGCGCGGACAAGGCGTTGGGGAGCTCGCCTGCGGCGCAAAGAATGCGCCGAAGAGCGCGCCCGACGATGCCGTGGAATCGTTAGAGATGATCGTGTTGTTGATCAGGTTGACTCCGATGGAGTCCTGCAACGACACGCCACCGCCGTCCCATCCGGCCACGTTGTTCGCGATGATGTTGTTAGTAACGTTGACCGAGAACCAACGCGACGGGGTCCTGGGGAAGAAGCCCACTTCCGCGCCGTTGACGCCTTGGAAGCGGATGCCGCCACCGCTGCCCGCCTCCGCAGCGTTACCCATGATCAGGTTGGCATTGATTACGAGATTGGGACCGATGCCGTCACCAACGCTGCCAAACGCATGGCTACAGTCTGCATCAGGCTCTCCCGGACAGATCGGATCCGTGTCTGGAGCGCTCATGATGAGTAGGCCGCCGCCATTGCTGGGCGTAGTTGGGTTGGTACTCTGGTTAAACAGGATCGCGTTGTGCGCGATGCTGCCGTTCCAGACGAATCCCATCTGGGAAACTCCAGCGCCGTCGCCTGTGCTCATGTTGCCGCATACCCAGTTATTGTTGAACTGGTAGTTGTCAGCACCTGAACAGAAGGCAACACCGCCTGCACCTGATGGGGTCGCAGCGAACAACTCATCACCCTCGGACGCGTTTGACGTCACTGCGTTGTGGTGAATGTTCACAAACCGGTTAAAGCAGTACGGTAGCTGAGTGTTCGTAATGTTGCTGTTCTGGCAAGAGCCGGGATCAGCAATCACGCCTCCAGCGAGGTAGGCAGGCGGATGTTCTCCCTGGCCTACCGTAATACCGCCAGCAAGTGTTCCCTGGTTGTTGTTGACGCGGTTGTTCGAGATTTCCAGATTGTGCGCCCAGGCGTGTACGAAAATTCCACCGCCGCCCTGGGAGCTGTTTGCTACCGACAATCCGTCAATACGTGACGGGTTGCAGTTAAAGTTGCTGGGGAAAGCATTGCAGTTAGCATTGCTGCTGGTCAGAAGCGAGGTGCCAGCCGGGTATCCTCCCGCCTCAGTACCATCACTCCAAGGATCTGCTCCGTTCGGAACGCGCACACCCTTCGACACGACCGTGATTCCAGCGCCTTCATATGCGCCCAACAGCGTGGGTTCCTGCAACTGCTCGGCGAGGTTGCCGCTCAGAGTAGTATCCCAACCCACAGTGGCTTCCAGAGGTAACCGGTCGACCTGCGGATTGCTCTTGGTCGGATTCCAGCCGGTGCTCATCCCCAAGCTGGGCCCGCAAGTGGAATCCCATGTCGCGGGTACGCCGTCGACGCCCAACCCAAACAAGCAGACCATGCGCTTACGCCACGGATCCAACTTGCCTGATGGATGAGGATCAGCATTGATGATGGTAGAGGCCGCGCCTACTCCTTGCAGCCGAACGGGTTTCCACATGATTAGCAGTTCGTTGTAGGTACCCGGGCGAACGATGATGAGATCGCCAGCCGTTGCGTGATCGATCGCAGTCTGGATCGACTCACCGGGGCTTACATAGGTCGGCGCTTTGCCGGCAACCGTAACCGTGATGGTATCCACCGAACGCTTGCCGTTGCCGGCGGTAATGACCAGCTGTCCGCAACGGGCAGAGTTTCCGATGCTCGCCGGGCTCGTGCGCTGTGCGATCGTGCAGGTTGATTGCTGCGTGCTGAGGCTCGGCACCGTGACACGAATGGTGGTGTCGGACCACGATACGACCGGAGCATTGACTCCCGCGATTGTGACCGATCCGGTACCCTGCGTCGCGCCGAAGCCATAGTGACGGGTAACGGTCTTCTGGTTGTACGGAGCGACAGTCCGGTCCGGGCCGGAGTAGCCATAGTTGATTACCTGCTGGTCGCCCAGCGCGGTGATGGTGAGCGTATGACCAGCAGCGCTCACGTAAGGACCATCCCCGTCGCCATCGACGCGGAGAATGGCCGGAGTCGCATCCGGATAAGCGCAGTCCGGATGGTTGTAACCCGCCGCGAACGCCGCCGTCGGGATCACCGGCGTATCCATGTACGAGGTCTGGCCAGGCATGAAGGTCCACTCGTAGCAGAACTGGCTGTAGGCCCCCTGATAGAACGGATCCGGTGTCGCGCCCTGACCGCGGTCGTTCATGCACGTCACCATCACCGACGGAATGTATCCGCTCGGGTCAGGCGGGTTCACCGAGAACGTCGAGTAAGTCAGGCCGTCGTAGATTCCGTGCTGGTCAGAGTAGACGCGAGAGACCTCGTTACCAGCCCAATCCTTGATTCCTACCGGTAGATTGGGTGGTGAGAATTTCTCGCCAAAAGCCGGGGAGAACGGATCGAATTCAGAAGTGAAGTCGTCCGAGATGATGCCAGTGAAGTGTCCGGCGATGTGCGTCGAGCTGAACACGTAGAACTTCGCCAGTACCGACATCTGGTCTTCCAGGATGACCTCTTTGCGATCGCAGAGGTGGCGAGTGGCCCCGGCAAAGGGCGCGTTTTGGCCTGACTGCGGGAACAGGCTCATGAAGTCAGGCACGACGCGGGCAGCACCCACGCAAGGCCAGAAAGTCTCCACGCTTCCCGTGTCGCCCTCATGGCGCGGGGTTACTCCCTCATCCGTACTCGGAATCAGGGAGTTGTTGGGGTTGTAGCTGGCGGAGACCGTAGCCTGGTCCGGCATAATGAAGATGTTGCCGAAACCAGCGAACTGCGTCGTCACCGGCGCCGTGTAAGTGTCTCCCAGCAAGATGTTCTTGTCTTCTTCCTTTACTAATTCGTAGCCGGGGGGAACGATCATTTCAACTACGTATTTGCCCGCCGGCAACATCGGGGTGCCATCGGCGGGATTGGCTACGCAGATCGTGCAGTTCGAGCCTGGGCGCGATCCCGGCGTTCCGGTACCCGCAGGCTGACCAGTGACCGGATTCTCAGGAATTCCGGTCTGGGGATTGCGAGCGACGATGCTGGGGAACTGGTACATGCCGTCGTAAGGAGCCGGCTGCAACTGGTTCCACATGTGCATACCGTCATAGCACTTGTAACGGGAGTTGAACGGCAGCGGAGTTGCGGCAGGACCTCCGTGCTGCGAGTTGTACCAGTCAAGATAAGACGGCTGGTTTGTGAGCGTGTACAGGAATATGTCGCTGGGGTCCTGGCCCGGGCAGTTCATATTCGGAATGCCGTCGGAGCGGAAACCCTGCGCCCACGCATCCCAACTGGTGGTCTTGGTTGTGTCTACCATGGTGAGGGAGCGGCTGCCATCAGGTGCTGTACCCTCTTGGTAGAGATTGATGGTCACGTTCGGAACCTGCGGCTCCCAAGTCAACTGCAGAAGCAGCGCCGGATCATCAAACGGTCGGGTTGAGGCATACACCACATGGCCACGAATTCCGCCATTCTCGCCATCCCGGAAAGGCATCTTGCCGAACTCCAGCAATTGGTTCTGACCCATGAAGCTCTGCCAACCGTAGCTGGTTACCCACGCGGGATCGACACGTCCTGTAGAGCCTCCAGTTTGTGATGTCGGGTCGAATCCAGGGTCGCCTGGGGGGCAGTCGGCATTGGCGCAATACCTCGCACCCGGGACTCGAAGGCTTGTGGGCACAGAGAAATCTTCATGCGTCCTTGCCATGAATGGCAGGAGGTTCGAATTTCCACATGGAGGGAATCCCTGCTGACCGCAATTGGGAGAGCCATCGGTCGGGCCGCCTGCGTCGTTAATCACGTGCGTCCCGGTGTTCTTGTAGCGATTCGAGTCCGTTTCCACAACGTACCAGTTGAAGATCGGGAAGACCTCGTTGAAGCCTGCAAAACCCTGGAGGTCGGTACTGTTGAGGTTGGAGATACTACCATCTCGGTACCGCACGTTGGTTGGTACAAGCGGCAATCCTAGTTCGGCATCCTGGCAGACGCCATCAGCGTATCCAGGGCTCCCGGGGGTTCCGTTGCCAACGTCTACGCACGTCCGCGTGGAGAGGTTGTTCTTCCAGCCGTGAACGCCAATTTCTCCCATGTCGCAGGTCGAGCCGGATGATCCCGGTCCGTGGCACAGCGACTGGTTGGTACCGCTGCCTACTCGCACGGGAGTCGTGATGCCGTCCACGATCTGATCGTTCCACTGGTCGAAGACCGTGAGTCGCCAGTCGCCTGCGGGGATACCTGTGAGCCTGAAGGCCCCGTTTTCATCGCACTTCGCGAAGGCGAAGTCAGCGCCATCCGGGCTACCCAAACTGGCGTAGCACTGGGTATAGCCAAAGGTATCGCGGCTGCCGCTGCTGTAAAGTCTCTCGTCCGATGGCCGGCTCATGCGGGCGCCCGTTTGGATTCCGGTCACCGTCTGGGTACACGCCGGCGCACCGGGGCCAGTGCAAAGGCTGTGACCAGCAGCATTGATAAACGCCGGGTTAGCAAAACCGATGGCAACGTGGAAACCGGCCGGTCCAAATTCCTGGAAGTAGGCAGGTTCATTTGCCTTGATGAATGCTTCATGGTCCGGGCCGCCGTCCAACGTATTGGTCTGCAGCCATTCTTCGCCTCGGGCAATCCGGTCAGCTCCCGGTGTGGCAATGACGCCGTATCTACCAGGTGGCATGTTGGCCACGATCGCCTGGCCAGCCATTGGCGACAGAGTTGTGCCGTCCGACTCGTACTTCGGGCAAACCGTGATCATTCCTGTGATGCCGGTTTCGCTCGTCACTCCGTCAAATCCTGTTCTGGGATTTGCAACGACTGGGCAAGCGTCATTGCCACTGACAGGATCGATCGTTCCCGCCAAGGCATTCGACAATGGTTGGCCGAACTCGTCATAAGTCAGCTGTCCGGCAGAGTCGCCCGACATACCGACCAGGTCGATGATGGTGATGTTGAAGCCGCCCAAACCGGGCTCGTTCGGCGATAGGATGTCGATACCGCCGCTGGCATCGTGTTCACCATTGAGCGGATGGTCGTCCTCGAATACAAAAACCGAGACCTTTGCGGGCTGCTGGTTCTCAGGTTCGACAAGCACTTTTACGCTGGTCTGTCCGGGGCCAATCTGAGCGCCGCCCATCGCATGGCCGGGATCCATCGCGTCGCCCGGCAGAACCGAGATGTAGTAATGCTTTGTGGGGTCGAGATAAACCTGACTCGGATTTAGTTCCGCCTTGGTGCCGACACCAGTGCGGCAAGCGCCGTTGCCAATGTCGCAGGCTGCTGGGGCGCCCAAGAGGGTTTGGCCCGACTCGCACGAGATTGTTCCTACGCATCCCTGTGCCACGATTGGCATGTAGCTGGTGTGGAAGTTCGTTCCATAGATCGCCGGAGCACCCTGTGGAGTAACCGTCGGACAGCCCGCCGGGAGTGGATTCGTCTGGCAATTGGGGTCGACGAAGAAGGTGCGATCTTCTTCAATGATCCAGCGATAGTCGTTCAGAACTACAGTTTGGTCCAAGCCGTCAACAACCGAGACTTGAAGGTTGCTTGGCTGTGGGAAGACGAGAGTGGCTGTCGCAGAAGCCCCAGGTGTGCCCTGCGAGTTTTTCGGGGTGAAGTTCAAAACGTGCGAGCCCGATGCTGCAACCGTCGCGTTAAAACCGCCATCCGGATCTACCGAGACCGTTCCACCCGCCAGAGTCGGGGCAGGCGACGTGGCAACCGTCAGCGGGTAGCCCAACGCATCCTTACAGAACGCGAGCACGCCCGGGGGTTTGATGCTCAGCGTCCCTGCGACATTCGAGGTGAACGTAGATGCAGTGCAAGTGATGCCGCTGCTGGTTTCGATCGGCGCTGCGCCCAACGTCGCCGTGGTGCAAGCGGAATTCGGCTCCGTGGCTCCATTGCCGCAATACCGGAATGAACCAGTGGCCGCGGTGGCAGCAAAGGTGAATGTACCGTTGGTGTTCAGGGTGAGGGTTCCGCCTGTCACCGAACCGGGGACAACTTTCACGCCGCTAATGTTTATGTCGTTCGCGATCACGCCCTTCGACGGATCGGAAACGGTTAAGGTTTGGCCATTGATTACGGAGGTGTAGGGGTCCGGATTGGCGACAGCGGCTCCTAGAACAGGGGCGCTGGGCAGACCGGCGCCATTCACGCTGATGTAGGCCAACATACCGGCATCACGTGCTGTGGCGTTCCCCGACAGGCTCAATTGACGGTCGAAGATCGGAAGTGCCGTGCCGCTGGCGGGCGCACTGATCATCACGTCGTAGGTTTTGCCCGCGGCCAGGAAAACTTCGTTCTGGATGCGGGGAACGCCAGGAAGCGGATTGCCGTCTTCGGCCATCAACGCGAAGCCCGCAGCTCCTGCGCCTGTCTGTGCCCCAACGATCGAAGGCACGTGCATACGCAGACCGGCGTTCACCAGGCGAACGAGTACGTTGCCGGTCACGCCCGTTGCCGGCGTAGTCGGGAATAACGAAGCACTGGCGCTCGCTCTGCTAAACGCAACACCGTTGATGAGGTAGTACACCGGGCTGTAATTGACCGCCGGCGGATAGCAAGTGTTGTAGTTGGCCGAAGTCGGATTGCCGCATTTCCCGGGCTGTCCAGACCAGACATTGGCTTCATCGAAACCAAGGGTATTCACCGCGGCATCAACTGACCTGTTCTGCACCGGATCGATTTCGCTGAGAACCATCGGGATATCAGCGTTGTAGGTCACGCCCGGATACGCAGTCTTCGTCACTGCGTCGGTCACAATCACGACGCCATACAATCCCATCGGACCCTGAATCGACGGGTGCGTGCCCGATTCGAGCAAGTAGGTGCCGGGCTTCAGATTCGCTGAGGACCAGCTCAGGGCTCCGGTCGCGCCAGCAAGGACTTCCGTGCCGAAGGATCGTGCACGAGGTCCCTGCGTCGGCGGCGTACCGACCGGCGTCGGGTCAGCCACTGGCCAAGTGGTCACTTGCGCATTCGTGTGGTCCGGGGCAGCCGTCGTTCCTTGCGGGCTTCCCAGACCGCCGCCCAACTGACCGACTATTGTCAGTGAGGTCGGCACCGAGTTGCCGTTCGCGAAAGAGAGGGCGTTTGTCAGGTTGATCTGCAATCCCTGTCCGGTGGGCACCGTGATCACAACGGGCGACCAACCGGCCGCCGCAGGATTCGACTTGGCGCAGGTCGCGGTTGAACCCGAGATCACTGCGCCGCAGGTGTAACCCCACATCGGCACGGAAGTGCCGTCGGACAGAGTGATGGCAGTGGGGCCCGCAGTCAGATTGATCGGCTGCTGGGCGACCGAGACACTGACTCCGAGGAGGAGAACAGATATCGCCAGGACCGCTGTCTTCAAAGTTTTGAGATAGTTGGATCGCATTGCTCTTCTCCTCAATTAATTCTGCTCATCAATCTGGAATTCCCGGGAATCGACCAGCATCATCATCATCATTCCGCCCGGGAAGATATTGTTGGTTGTGATCTCGCGCTCGTTGTGCGAGTGCCACATGTAGGCGAAGGCCGCTTCCTCAGTGGGAGGGTTGGCCACGGTTCCGGAAGGAGGAGTAGTTCCGGTGGGGCCAACTGCACGGACAGTCGCGTTCGGTCCGAGGTAGGGGCTACCGCCGTACCACGCACCGTTGGCAAGAATATTGGCGTTGGGCAAGGTCGCGGGACCACCGCCTGCGACATCTCCGAAAGGTGCAACTTCAAGTGGTTTGTTGTGATCCTGGCACCACTCGTAGTAGTTGATTGCCGTTGGAGCGCCCGTGTTATAGCCGTTCGCGTCCGGGGTACAGGTCAAATGCGCAAGCGGGTCTGGAACATCCGCCCGGTTGCTATGACCATAGGGGTCCCAGTTCAGGCCCTTGCCCGTCCAGTAGAAGATCCCATCGATCGTCTGTCCCGGAGTCGTGGTCGTGGTGAACAGCGCCGGGCCAGCGAGGTCGTTTGCGTTGCTCGCACTGAGAATGAGGTTGCCGTCACGGGCCAGAACGCGAACGTGGTTTCCGTGCTCATGGAAAGGATGCTGCCAACGTCCCTGGCCAACAATCCTCAACAGCACTTGTTCGCCCGGATGCATATGCGGGTTGCCGTTGTAGGGCTGGTGCGGATACTGCGACGCGTAGTTGCTGTCCATGTCATCCGGCATTGAGCGGCCGTTGATCATGAAGAAAGCGGGAACATAAGGCTCGGTTGCAACATTCAGACTGCAACCCGGAGCTCCAGCCGTGCAACCGGCGGTGGCGTTAACCTGCACCAAGGCTTCGTGATGGATTCTGGGATCCATTTCGGAGAACTGGAACAGATACTCGCGGTCGTAGCAAGCTTTGGCATTGTTAAAAGCGGCGGCTGCTAGCCGAAAGTCGTTCTCACCCCAATGCGCCTGCGCAGCCCCGTTGGAGGCGTGCAAGCCCGATGTGCAATCGGCCGGAATGCTGCTGGGCAGCACGATGATCGCACCGTAGAGGCCCATCTCTACTTGCAGGTCGCCTTGCGTCCCGCTGTAGTAGGAGTGCGTTCCGGCGTTCGCCGCGACGAACGAGTACGTGACCGTTGCGCCCGGAGCGGCTTCCTGCGTCAGCAGACCGGCTACTCCACCACTGGTGGTTACGTTGAAACCAGGAAACAGGATCGACGTATTGCCAGCGGAGGCGGGCAGGTTGTTCTGCAGATTGACAGTTACAGTGGCGCCCTGGGTCACGATTAACGTAGGACCAGGTAACTGCATCGTCGGACAGAAGGTAGTCTGGATTGTCGCCGGCGCAAATCCAGCCGGTGCTCCGTTGCAGCCGTAGCCCCACGAATAGACCATCGATCCGTCGGGTTGCGTGATGTATGCAGGAGACGCCTGCAAATTGAAGGTTGGGCCGGTGATGCCAGGAGCCGCAGCGTGCGCGGTTGCAGTGAAGAACAACGCCACTGCCATCACTGTAGCCAGAAGCAGTCGAGTTTCCGTAATTACTTTCTTCATGTTCGTCGCTTTCATGGCTGCGCTCCTAATTGATCCGGACTTCGGTCATCAATCCGCCGAAGTTCTCCGCGTCGTTGGACAGGTGATCAAGATTGGGGGTGTAGAGAAAGAACACGCTGCCTTGTGGGTATTTGGTCGTGTCGCTGGCATCCAGAATCACGTCCATCGACTCGCCGCCCGCCATCGTGATGGAGTTGGTGTTGTAGAACAGGTTGTTGCCCGACTGGTCGCGCAGCAGTTTGGCGTTGATGCCGATAACCTTCATCGGAATACCTAGCGAGGCCAGCGTCTGATACTCGGTTACATCTAGGTCGGAAATCCGCAACAGGGCTTTGCCGCCGGCGGGAATGTTGATGATCGAAGGCAGCGGCTGCGAGAAGTGCATCGCGCCATCAGTCGACATCGTGGCCAGTGGCCCTTCCGCAACCGTGTCGGGATAGCTGCGGCCGTTCAATAGGAAGTACTTGTCCTTCATATCCGTGAAGCCTTCCGGATTGAACGTCATGCCCACAAAGTGGAAGTTTGGATCGAAGCCGTGAATCTGCAGCGGGTACTCAACGTCGTAGAGGGTCGAACCGTCGCCGTCGTTATAGGCGTATTTACCGCTCGCGGCGCGTGTCACCGCATTCGAAGCGGGCAGCGGGTTGGTGCAGAGAATATCGGCCGAGTCGCACTTGGTCCGTAGGTCAGCCTGTTGCTGCTGAAGAGCCGCATAGAGGCTGTTACCCACCGGAACGCGATTCTGGCGCGGACGCACATAAATCTGTCCGACCATGCCCATCTGCAAATGCTCAGGCGGCGTGATGTGGCAATGCCAGAAGTACGTGCCAGCATCAGGCGCAAGGTAGTAGTACGTAAAGCTGCCGCCGATGTTGATCGCGACCGAAGCGTCCGGCACGCCGTCATAGAAGCCCGAAGCGTTCGGATAGCCGTGGAAGTGAACGGTGTGTTGTTCGAACAAGTCGGGACGCATGACCTGGCCCACGTTGGTGAGCGTCAAAAAGAACTCGTCGTCTTCGTCGATTGCCATCAGGGGCGCGGGAATGTTGCCGTTGAGAACGGCAACGTCCATGATGGGCCGCGGATCGACATGGCCATCAACGGGTGCTCCTGTCGTGCCGGTGCCATTGTTCGCATCGAGGTTTGGCGCCAAGCCGATTGCCCCGTTATAGGTAAACGCTCCGCCATTCAGAACTGTGGTTGCGGGATCACCAGGCTGAAACGGCGCGCCTGAGTACACCGTGTTGAACACGTTCGGGAACTGCGTGCCAGGCTTACCGGCGGCGATATCTGCCAAACCTGAGAGTGGGCCGAACGAGAACATGTAAGTCTGAGTTCCGTCGCCCATCGTTGCGAATCCGTCGCCGCCAGAGATTTGCTGGCACTTGATCGCGCCGTTTACGTGTCCCGACGGCGTCAGGAAGCCGCCGGAGCTGGTCGAAAAAGTAGTTGCCCCCGTGTAGGAAGGCTCCACGTTTGCTGCTGCGGGGTGAGTGATGGTCGTGGTCGGGCACTGCACCCGGAATGACTGGGCGTTTGCGGCAACTGCAAGACACACCAGCAGAATTGGCAACCAAGCGTGGTACGGCTTTCTTGAGAACATGCGACCTCCACAGAGTTCTTTGGGCAAGTGATCAATTCCTAGCTTCACGTAGGGGGAACTGCGGGAAATGGTTCGATCCATTTCTTCTCAGCTTTCTGATTTTTGACGAAACACCCCACGTCGCCGAGCTGTTCCCCACGAACAAGGCACGGAGACGTATGAAGAGTGACCGGGCAAGGTCAAAGGGGGAGGGATCCTGCGAAAGTCTCAGCCCTGGCACTCAAAGCTTGTTAAGGACACTTACGGCGCTAAATGCTTGAACAAGGGGAGTTACGTGTGAAGAAGACATCCGGGGGGCGCCAGCCTTACAGGCCGGGCAAGGACATCCTCTGCTGCTGTCTTTGTATCTCAGGTCGAATCGGAGTGAACATCCCCCCCAGGGAGTAGGGACTGTTAAAAATCTTGGTAGCTGTAAAGAAATCCTTTAATCTCGCCCCTGAAGCCGCCGTTTGAAAAAGTTGTTAAAGCCAGTCCGAGCCTGGGTTCTAGGCGTGCAAAGTTCCGTTAGGCAGTAATCAGCTTCTTGCGAACGGCGTACAAGATGATGTCGGCCGTGGTGTGGAGATCGAGCTTCTCCATGATGTTCGATCGATGCGTCTCCACGGTGTAAACGCTCAGATTGAGGATGCGTGCGACTTCCTTGTTGGACTTCCCCTCCGCCAATAGCTGCAGCGTTTCCTTTTCCCGCTCGGTCAACAGGTCGTAGCTGTCCTGCAGTCCTCGCTGTTGCAATTGCCGCATGTAGTCGCCCACCAGGATTCCGGCAATGGTCGGGCTGAAGAATGGCTTGCCCTCGGCAGCCGCTTCGACGGCGCGAACCAGGTCCAGATCTTCGCCGTCTTTTAGCAAGTAACCTTTCGCCCCTGCGGCCAAGGCTCGCGAGAGGTAGGTGTCATCGGCATGCATGCTGAAGATCACAACCCCAGTTTTGGGATTTCGCTTTACGATTTGAGCGGTCGCCTCAATTCCTCCCAGGCCCGGCATTACGACGTCCATGATGACGACATCCGGACTTTCCGTTTCGGCCAGTTGGACTGCTTGCCGCCCATCGGCAGCTTCGGCCACAATCTCAAACTGTTCTTGCTGCTGCAACTGCATGCGAAGGCCCTTGCGGACTACGCTGTGATCGTCGGCGAGTAACACACGGATTCGTTTCATGCGAGCACGTCTCCAGTCACCGGAATCCGCAGCGTCAGAGCAGTTCCGCCTCGATTGCGGGTGGCGATGGAAAAAGTCCCGCGCGCACCAGTTACTCGTTCCCGCATGCCAACAAGACCGAGGCCTCTCGAGCAGGTGCCTTCATCCAATCCAATTCCGTCGTCTTCTATGACGACATCCGCGGCAGTGTTCGAGACGCAGAGCGATATGCGAACGTGCTTCGCGCGCGCGTGCTTCGCGCAGTTCGTGAGCGCTTCCTGCACGCAACGGTAGATACAAACCCGATTCGCTTCCGGCAAGTCGGACGAGTCGCCGCTGGCGTCCACTACCGCTGAAATGCCTGTCTGACGGGAGAATTGGCGGGCCTGCCACTCCAGGGCAGCGACCATGCTGACATCGTCGAGCAACGCCGGACGCAGCCCCATTGCCAGGTCGCGCACTTGCCGAAGAGCCTCGGCATTCAACCGGCAGGTCTCTTCCAGATGGTTGCGTAATTCTTCCGGCAAAAGTCGATTCGATTTGAGAGCCCTGAGTTGAAGGCCATTAGCGGTCAGGAGTTGGCCAACCGAATCGTGGAGCTCGCGCGAAATCTGCTTACGATCCTCTTCTTGAGCTTCCCAGAAATCGGGAGAGGGCTCCCGCTTGATCGAGAAGACGCGCTTTTTCGCAACCAACCGTGGTTTGCTTCGGCCTTGTTCCAGAACGCGTCTGTAGCAGCCTAAAACGACCAGTGCGAGCGCAGATGCAATCAATACCACCGTGGTGTTCTGGACGAGTTCAGTCTGCCCTTCCAGATAAGCAACTGCGCTGTCCATGGCCACCCGCACTGCTCGGGTGCCCAAGATTCCTGCAAGAACGGTTAACAGCAGTAAACCAAAGCGCAGGTAGCGCTGACTTCCACCGATTTCGCTTAGTGAGGCTTGATCACTGGCTGGACTGTGTAACAACAGCCTCAGACCAGACACTTCTCTGGACATGGGACTTCTCCTCCAACGTAGAGGTTCAGGGTGCGGGGGAGACGAGTGCCTGAATATGTTGGAGTGAAGCTAGATGCGAAGAATGCTGGAGGCAGATACGTCGCAGGAGGAAGTGGTTTCACCGGCAAAACACAGCCGTTCCAAAACCGTTGTCTGGCTGATCACCGGTGGGGAAAACCGGATGGGTGCCTGCTGCAGAAGTTGGGTTTCAGTAGACCTGAATTGGGTGCGCACCGAGGTGATCTTCACGTCGTGCACATCAAGAAGATCCACATCGGGGTGAACCAGGACAGCAATAAACAGCAAGGCGAAAAACAACATCATGATTTTCGCAAACTTGCCTGTCCGATTCACTTGCTTTAACCCCATTTCGTTCAAAAAACCCCACAACGCTAAAGTCAATATCCCCTAACCAGCTGAGTCGGTCAAGGAAAAATACCGACATGGCTGGACAAAAAGTAATTTTCAACGGGATGGTGGTCCCCAAAGGCAGTGCCTTTAGTACCGTTACGGCAAAAAACACGCCTCCAGCCTACCCTCGTTATCGCGGCAATCTCATGCCCGCGGGGGATACCACTTGCAGTCCGGAGAAGAGACAATCCCCATAGTTTGATCGGGTCGGCAATCAGGCTTGGATCTTCCCCCGAACACCTCCCTCGCAATTGTATTTGCGCCACAGCGGAGAACACTACTATGCCCGCGCTTCAAGACTGCCTCAAACCTCAAGATCTGTGTCGCATGGTCGCGTCGGAAGCAAACCCCGAACATCGCGCCGAAGTGATTGCGCGTATGCGCGGCCTGATCGCGCAAGAGCGCCAGGTTACGCATTCGCCGGACAATGCCAGTTACCTCGTCGTTGCGGAGATGGTTCTGGATTTTCTGGAGGAGACACTCAACTCGCGATACGCGCAGACCGTGCAGTAGTCAGATTTGGCTTAATCCCGTTCATCCTCGCGTGGAATTCTCGACGTCTCCACGCTCACGATATTTCAAGGTCAACGCGAGACATCCGCTGATCGCTAGCGCGGCTCCTACCACCAGCAATCCTTGCTTGAAGCTGCCCGTCGAATTGCGCAGCGCTCCGATCGTGTACGGGCCGAAAAATCCTCCCAGGTTTCCGATCGAGTTAATCGCAGCAACTCCGACGGCAGCCGCGGTTCCAGAGAGCAGTGCCGTTGGCATCGCCCAGAACGGTCCCATCATCGAGAACACACCCAGCACAGCGACGCTGATCAAGGCGGTCGTCGCTCCGACGGAGTTAGTGTGCGCCGCGACGCTCAATGCGAGGGCACCCGCAAATGCCGGCGCCGCCGTGTGCCAGCGGCGCTCACGCGATTGATCTGAGTGAAGGCCTACAAAAACCATCGCGATTGCCGCCGTGACGTAAGGCAAAGCTGAGAGAACACCGATCGCGAGATTGCTCATTCCCGAGAGACTCTTGATCAGGGTTGGCAGCCACAAACTTACGCCATACGAAACGGTGTTCACCCCGAAGTACACCAAGGAAAGAACGAGGATGGGCCAAACTTGGATCGCACCTCGCCCCTGACTCTGGGCGACCTCGATCTTCTCGTTTTGCAGAACTCGCTCAAGCCACGATTTCTGCTCTGGGGTCAGCCAAGCTGCATTCTCGGGCCGGTCGACCAGATAGATCCACGCAATCGCGCCCAGCCCTATGGCTGGCACTCCCTCGAGAAGAAACATCCACTGCCATCCGGCCAGTCCTGATTTGCCTTGCAATCCGAGCAAGGCGCCTGAAAGCGGCCCACCCACCACACCAGACAGCGGCGCTGCAGTCATGAACCTCGCCACGGTGCGCGCTCGCGCCTGGGCCGGGAACCACGTCTTCAAATAAAGGATGACTCCCGGGAAGAAGCCTGCTTCCGCAGCGCCGAGAAGGAAACGAAGCGTATAAAAGCTTCTCACGCCTGTCACCATGCACATCGACGCAGATACGATTCCCCACATCACCATGAGGACCGCGATCCAGCGCCGGGCTCCGACTCTCCCCAGCACCAGGTTGCTGGGAACCTGGAACAGAAAATAGCCAGCAAAGAAAATGCCGGCTCCCAGTCCATACACTGAATCCGTGAAGCCCAGTTGCCGCTGCATCTGGAGCGCGGCGAAACCAAGGTTGATTCTGTCGAGGTAAGCAACGATGTACAGCAGGAACAGAAATGGCACGAGCCGAAAAGTCAAAATGCGAACGACTGCCGTATCAAGTTCTCCTCGGTCCGGAGGTGAGTCGTTGAAGTTTGTCGAAGGCAAACGTGCGTCCTACGTCAAGGCTAGCTTCTCTCGAATTTGCTGAACAATCTCCCGCGGGGTCGAACTCGCATTCACGACGACGGCATCGAGTGGTTCTTCGAGCGTCGCCAACTGACTCTCCAGCATCGGCCGTTTCATGTAGTGACCGGGGCGCTCAAGCAGCCTCTCAGACAACAGGTCAGGCTCGCCTTTCAGATATGCGAAACGCACCTGCGGATTAACCCGCAACTGATCACGATAGACTTGCCGCAGAGCGGAACAGGCCAGTACACCATTCTTCCCTGCTTCTATCCACTCCACGATGCGCGCACGTAACTTCCCGAGCCAAGGTTTTCGATCAGGGTCCGTCAATGGGTTTCCATGGCGCATCTTCTCCACGTTTTCCGCAGAGTGGAAGTCATCGGCGTCGGCAAATTCCCATCCCAGATCGGATGCCAGCAACGATCCCACAGTGGTCTTTCCCGACCCGGAGACTCCCATCACGACGATAACCAAGCCATCCCCCTGCGCACTCGGAATCCTCGCGCATAAATGCGACTAGCGGGGAGGAGTGGCGGACTCGACTTTCCAGAAATCGATTCCCACTGCCTGCTCCGGCACGTCAACGGTCGCCACGGTCTTCAGAGAATGGAGGTCAATCACTTCCACCGTTCCTGGTTCCGAACCTATCCCTTCTACCGCGACAAATGCGTATAAACCGTCAGGAGTGACGACGACACCATCGGGCACCTTACGTTTGGTTTGCAAGCGTACCAACTCGTATCCGGAAGCTAACTCAAAGACCGAGACCGATTGTCCACGCTTGTTAGTGGCCAGCATCTTGCCATCTTTGGAGATAGCCAGATTGTAGACTCCCGGCCCAGTTGGAATGCGTCGCCGGAGAGACCAGGAGTCCGCGTCCACCTCGACGATTTCGTCCGATTTATTGCACGCGACATAGATCGACTTCCCGTCTGGCGATGGTTGTGCCCAAGTCGGGCTGCAACTGGCGTTTGTCATCGTGTGATGATCCTGAGGCGGGGGACCTGAGAAGCCCGCTTCTCTTCCCTGGGTCAGTACAAAGTGCCGAGAGACGCTAAACTTCGACGTATCAATCTCGACCAGCATGTCATCCATCATGCAAGCTGAGTACTGCTTCGTACCCGCAGGATTGAGACGGGAACCGTGCGGCATGACGCACGTGGGAATACGCGCCGCTTCGACCATTTCATCGGTTGCGACCACCGACACTGAAGATGGAACCATGTCGCCGTGCAGATTGAAATTAACTTCGTAGATGAAATTGCCATCGGGCGTGATGTCCACTGTCGCCGGAAAGTATCCCAACGGTACCTGCCCAACGACCGTGTCGTCCTTTGTTCGATACTTCAGAGCTTTTCCATACGGTCTGCCATGGGCGATCGTGACATAGTAATACTGGCGATCAGGCGACATTACGATCCCGTGCGGCCCGCTGATGTCAGCGCCGGGCATCAGGCCGGTGTGCAACGTGTGATCGACCTTCGCGCCATCCGGCCCGAAGCGCACGACGGCAATCTTGTCCGCTCCCTCGCAAACCAGGTAAACAAAATAGGTTTTGGCGGGCGACGTTTCTTCTGCCACACAGCGCAGCACAGCTAAACAGGAGATGATGAGGAAACTAACCGTCCGCACGGTCGGCCCCCTCACGGAAGTCCTGGAGCAGTGGTAGATCCCTTGAACGTCGGCTTACTCAGCTTAACGATCCAGAGGCCGGAGTTGATGTCGTTGAAGTAGATCAATCCGTTGTGCGGCTGTGCTCCCCATGCGAATGGGAGATTGGTGCGATAGCCAGTGGGATCGCCTGTCCATAGACGAGCGATCTCTCGACCCTGGCGATAGAGATCGCCGCGCAACTCGCCAGACACGTCCAGAATTCTTCCACCGCCGCTGTAATAACCCATATAAAGGATGTCGTCTGCCACCCAGATATTGTGAGCCCCCGCTTCTGGTACGGAGTAGTGCGCCACAATGCGCGGATGCTCGATGTCGCTGACATCGACCACTTGCACAATACCGCGCACGGGAATTCGCAGGTGCGCCGCCAAATCGAATTCCGCGGGATACACCTCGTCGCCAATGTAAACGTAGTTCTTGTATCGGAACACGGTGTGCGTACCGGCCAGCCAGCCATCCCCGTAAAGTTCGTTGTGATTGACTCTGAGTTGGCTAACCAGTTGGGGGTGTTCCGGACTCCCATGCTTGATGCCGTTGCCGACATCGAGAATCACCAGGCCATCTCTCCAATAAGCGAGATAAGCTAGGCCGTCGACCACCTGCAGATCGTGCAAGTAACGCCCTGCTGACATCGGTCCAAAGTGTCCTTCAATTGTCGTCGCCAGGGGAGCGTCCACCTCCCAGCGCGCAACTTCCTTGGGAGCTTTCACGTCCGCAAAGTCGATCACGCGCATTGACCCGGTCGCGTCATCGGTGATGTACGCATAGTGTCCATTCACGTAGGCGCTGTGGACTCCGCCGGTAACGGTAGCCGTGTAGTCTGAAATCACACGGACGTGACTTGGATCGGATGTGTCGAGAAACACGATCCCATTTTTGCGGGTGGAGGCACCTTCCCGGGTGATCACTCCGATTTTGCCATCAGGCGTGGTGCTGACGTCGTTGATCAAGCGAGCATCTACGGTGACCGTATCGAGCAGTTTCGGTGATGAGGGCTCGGAAACGTCGTACACCCAGAGCTTGTCACTTAGGGAAGCCAGGTAGGCATAGTTGCCGATAATCCATTGCTCAGTTGTCTGCGTGTCCTTGGGCATGACGTGCGCGACGATCTCGAGTTGCCTCTCGGCGTTTCGAGGAGACACTACCACCGAACTGCCGGCATCCCTGCCTCCGCAAGTCGCCTTTATCACGTAGGTGCCAGCTTCCTCCGCCACGAAAGTACCATCGGGGTAGATGGCGGCACCAGCACCGATCACCTGCCACGAGATAGCGGGATCCTTGACGGCAGCACCGTGCGCATCCTTCGCGGCGGCTATGAAGCGGACCACATCTCCGGTGCGAGCCTGTGTGGTGGCAGGCTGTATGCTCAGGCTCGCTACAGGGTTCTTCACGATCGCAAAGCTGATGGTGCCGGTTGCCTTTCCGGAGCGTGCCCGGACCTTCCCCTGTCCCGGACGAAGTCCCGTTACCATGCCTGCCTTGTCGACGGTCGCGATGGACGGTGTTTCAGATGTCCAAGTGAGGGGAGCGTTTTGCTGAGGATCTCCCCTCGCATTTCTCGCAGTCGCGGCTAGAATTTCGGAACCGCCCACCACCAAAACTTTAGGCGTAGCGATATCGACAGAGGCGGGCGCTGCGGGCGACACGCTGATCTTGGCATAGCCCGTCTTTCCATTGATGACGGCGCCCACACGAATTTCTCCAGGCTGATAAACGGTCACGACTCCCTTTTCAGCTCCCGCAAGATCGAATGGCGCCGTAAACCACAAGGATGGAGTTCCGGGGATCACTTCGCCTGCGGCGTTCTTGGCAACGGCCTTGAATGTCAGCTTCTGCCCAACTTCGGCCGTCACCTCCTTCGGGGTGACTTCGACGGTCCGGGGCACTTCAGAAGTAGCTGGCTCTTGCGCGGCGGCCAGAGGCCCTGCCAACATCAGCACCACACACGCGAAAACCCGCGAGTGATTCATCATTGCTTTTTGTCTCCTCGACCGCCGTTTTGGAAGATAACGCTTGGAACACCGCGCGTCATGATATTCGAAAACAGCAAAGTGGCGTCAATGTTTTCCTAGTTCTAGGCACACGTATCCCCTGGTCAGTCCCGTTCGATGACCGGACTGAGCTGCGGGACGGTTAAAAAGGAGAGTTCAGGACCGCGAAGGCGGGAGTTAGCAGCGGTTTCGAGGAGTGCGGCGTTTCAGCGCCGAAGCAAATTCGAGCAATTTGCTTGCGGTTCGATCTGAGAATCCGAATCGGCGTTTTGCTTTCGAGTAGAGGTTGACTGCATAGGTGTCGAAACGAATGAGGAACGACTTGAGCCAGCCGTCTACTGGACGTGGTCGGTACGTCGTAGAGCGAACCACTGGCCGCAACTGGTGGTTCGAGGTGTAGTAATAAAGAGCAAGGCTCCGTCGCGACAAATCATCGGGACAGCGAATGGGCTCTGGAAAACCGTGGAAAGATGCGCAGTCGGTGTTGAAGATCACCGCGTGATTGAAGTAAGGAAAATAGTAGGCGGCGCGCTGCCTCATGCCGGCATCCCAGAACTCTAAGGCTCCGCCCCAGTCCTCACGCCAATTCGGCGTCAGATACACGATCAGGTTCACGCGCCGCTGCCAGTGAGGACGGTAGTGGTGCACCGAAAAATCCGTGTGTACATTCAGAAATCCGCCGCGCGCTACCTGATGTAGGCCTCCGCCATCCAGGACCGGATCAGCAATCAGATTTGGAATTCCAGTCAACTCCGACACCCACGCCACGAAAGGCGGCGAATTCAGCTCGTCGACAACTTCCCGGATTGAACTGGGAAATAGAGCGCGCCGATTGAGCCCCATCTTGTTTTCATTCCCATGCTTGTACCGGATCCATTCGGCCGAGTGGCTCTCAGGAAAATCATCAGCCACCTCGTTGGCCACCTCGGGTTCCAGAAATGGGGCAAGATGGAGGTGGGGAAACGGCGAGGCAGACTGGTATTGCCGAGCAAGATGTCGGACAAGAGGACCCCACTTGTCATAGGGAAAAATCGGGGCCGGACCAAGTGTTTGCCGAGCGCTTGACATGAGTTCGAACCAGTTAGTGAAGAATTTGTTGGGTGATGGGGCTGCCAAAGCCCAGGCGGCAGACAGCTACTTCCGGATTCTGGTACGGACACTGTAGAGTCGCTCGCATCGGCTGCTGCAAAACCACCCAGTCGATGCCATACTCCGCTTGTAAGCGTTCGAAGTCTTCGACCTGAAAGTCCTCCCAGTGCTTTTGGGCGTCGACCTGCTGCAACCATTCCTCGGCCAGCGGAGGAAACATTGAAACCGCTCCGCTGTCCTTCACCGCGTCCGCGAGCATGCTGCGCTGTGAAATCGCTCGGAACCCGTTAGAGTCCTCGCCAGTGATTCTCATGTGATCAGGATCGAGCGCAAACCGCGCATCCAGGGGCGTGTTGTCCCGGCTCCACTCAAATGCCTGCACCCATGGGTTTCGAGACTGAACGCCGGGCAACTCGATGTGCGCACTCTCAGGGAACAGAGAGCGCTGTGCAGCAAACATTCCAACACCTATGGGGAGAAACGCGAGGATCCACCGCCAGGCCCGTGCCTTCAGAACGTATTCCCCCAGGGTTGTTCCGAGGAAGACCAGCAACAACACGTACAGCAGGTAGAAGCTGCGGAGGGGCTGGATTCGCGCGAGCACTTCGAACCGGCTGGGAATCGCGAGGATCAATGCCACTACGAGGCTGCAAGCCCCCAGCAACATCGCGGCTTGGGAGATTCGCTGGAGTTTTTCTCGGCGCTGTCTGACTGCGAATCGGGTGACAATCCAAAAGATGCAGAGCGGTCCAACTGCACCCAATACTTCATACCACTGCCAATGCACCAGATAGTGGTAAGGATGGGTTAAGGCAACTTGATGATAGGCAGGAGTCGGAGCGGGATATAAAAACCCCAGCGGTATGACACTCGCTGGGGTAGTACGCCAACGGGCACTCTGTTCCATGAGGATGTACAGGGCGCAAAAAGCAAAAGCAAAAAAGGACATGAAGGGGTGAATTGCACCGCCCAAGATCAGACACAGGCCGGCGAGCCGGTACCTTCCTTCCACCAGCATCACGACCGCAAGCACAGCAGCAAAGGCGCAGAGGTTCCTTGGATTGACGTACTGATCCATGATGTAAAGCGCTGTGCCCGCTACGGGTAGCGTGAGCAAGGCGGCCACCAGTGACACGGCAGCCCATCGTCCCGGAACGCTTGGCGTACATAAGCTGGCCAGACGGAAGCAGGCCCACAAAAGCAGAAAGATTGAAAGCAGGTGCCACAGGAACAGTCCCTGGTACAACGAGAGGTGGGTTACCTTCACCGACCATGCGATCAGTTGCGGAAAAATCGTGAACCGCGCATGAGAAGTGAAGAACTGCTGGTTGAATGGGAAGAGTTCCGGCCAAAGCTGTTTTTCGACGCCGGGGAGGTAGATCGCGGCATCTTCGGCGTTCGGATGGTACCCATGGACGATCACTGCCGCGAAGGTCAACCCGACGAGAAAACCGATGTCTCTAAATTTCACGATTTCTTTGAACTACGCAGAGCGTTTTTGACTTCGGTTCATCGACGCCATAAGTCCATCCAGGGTGAGCTTGCGAAAATCTGCGAGGACCAGGTCGGCACCTGCTGCGAGCAAGCGATGGTCGTCGTCATCAGGCGCAACCCCGACGCAACGCAGGCCTGCACCTTTTGCCGCGAGCACACCAGAGAAGGCGTCTTCAAACGCCAGCGATCGAGATGGCGAAACTGACAGCGGTTCGCATGCCAGCCGATAGATCGCCGGATTCGGTTTGCTGGCCTCCACTTCGTTGGCGGTGACAATTTCCCGAAAGTACCGGCGAAGATTCAATTGCTCGAGCGTGAAGTGAGTGCGTCTGGCGCTGCCTGAGGTCGCGATAGCCAAGGGAACATGCCGCTCGCGGAGTTCATCCAGGAAATCCACAAGACCCGGTAGGGGCTTCACTTGCCAGATTTGTTTTCTGAAGAAAGCGTCCTTCTGCCGGGAATATCGATGATCTGAAGGTTTCCTACCTGTCCCTGACATAACCGTGAATCCACCGTCGGCATTGCTGCAGAATCACCGACGAGCACCCGTCTGTCCTTTAGGCGCAACTCGGTAAGCAGGAGCGGTGTGAAAGACAGGAAGCGATGTGGCTCTCTGGACCTTACTAGTTAAGAGGTTGTGGGATCTTGCCTAGAGCCTGGAGGAGAATATGCCACATGAAGACTGGGTTATCTTTTAAATATCGCGGCCCAAGGCGACGAGGTTCGGTCAACATTCGAAAGAACCATTCCAGACCCATACGCATCATCCAGCGAGGTGCCTGGGGCTTTACTCCAGCGTGAAAGTCGAAGGCTGCACCAACCCCAATCACAGCAGGGGCACTGATCTTTCCAGTGTGAGAGGCGGCCCAATATTCTTCCTTTGCCGCTCCCAGCCCGACCCACACAATATCGGGTTGGGCTGCATTGATCATCTCGATGATCTGCGAGTCCTCTTTTTCTGTGAGCGGCCTGAACGGCGGAGCATAGCTGCCTACGATCTCGATTCCCGGAAAACGCTCTCGGAGCCGCGCGGCAAGCTTTTCCACCACTTGAGGCGGCCATCCACCGTAAAGGAAGTGACGATACCCGCGACTCAGGGACCGTTGACAGACCGCGAGCATGAGGTCTGGACCATAGACTCGCTGCACCTGCCGATGGCCCATCATCCGGCTGATCCAGACAATCGGCATTCCGTCGGGCGTAACCATTCCAGCCTGGTTGTAGATTTGACGAAGCTCTTCGTGCCGCAAACACTCAACAATACAATGCGCCGGAACCGCGATCACGTAGTTTGGCGTTCGTTGCTCAATCCATGACTGGATTTTTGCGACAGCCATTTCCATATTGACTGCACTCACACCAACGCCCAGGATGTTTGCTCTATCCATCAGTTCGCTCCACTTCCTCCGCCATCTGGAACGGCGCTGCTCCCGCGATTTCGTTCGTGGAAGCCGACTCCCTGGCGCGAGCAAGGCTCGCCAGCATCGAACTGCTCCCCACGCGGAGGTAGTTGACTCCCTCAACACTCTCCAAGAAGTCAAGCTGGCGCCAACAATCGACTACGGTTCTACGCGCAGGGTAGCGAGCCCACTTGGCGCTGTCGATCTTTGCGAATTCGGGCCAGGGCGTGGCCAGTACCACTACATCGGACTTCGCAACGCACGCCATCGCGTTTGGGGCGAATTCCATTGGACTCCCCATACCCCCATTCGACATGTGCACCACCGCCGGATCGAACGCGACCACCGATACTCCACGCGATGTCAATTCCCCGGCTAACATCCACCCTGGGGCCTGTTCCATCACATCAGTATAAGGCTTATAAGTCAGGCCCAAGATGCCTGTTGATCCGCAATCGGACAGACACATCTGTACCAGATTGGCCAACCATCGGATTTGTGCCTTGTTGAAGTAGTCGGTGGCCTGGGCGATATCGGCCGGGGCCTCTACGCGCTGCGCCAACGATATCAGGGCAAGATTGTCGCGAGGAAAACACGGGCCACCGTAGCTGATGGCTCCCTTCAGATACTTCGGACCGATCCGGCTGTCCATGCCCAGTGCGCTGGTCACGGCATCTACACTCGAGCCAGGCACACGTTCGCAGATCCGGGCAAGCATGTTGGCGAAGCTGATCTTTGTGGTGACGAAGGTGTTAACCGCAAGTTTGGCGATTTCCGCATCTACAAAGTTAAGCCTCACCGCCGGGGGCCGATTCTCGCAAACTCGATGGTAGATGTCGGCCAAGATTTTGCCGGACCGCTCATCGGATTCGCCGATGAGCAGGAAATCAGGATTCATAAAGTCGCGGATCACACTCCCCAATGCGATGAATTCCGGGTTGTAGCAGAGGCCAAATCCTTGACCGGCACGCAGCGCGCTGGCCCGTTCCAGAGTCGCTCGAACCTCATCGCCAGTGCTTCCAGGCATTACAGTGCTAGTTAAGACGACAATATGAAAACCACTTTTTTTACGCAACGCCGAACCTATCTTTCGGCAAACAGGCAGAACATAGCGAAGCGAGAAACTGCCATCTGGCTCGCTCGGTGTCGCCACCACCACAAATGTTATGGTGCTTGCCAAAACCGCAGTTTCCACGTCCTGTGTAGCTTTCAGACGCCCCCTTCCGGACGCCAGCATTTCCGCGAGCCCGGGCTCGAAAATCGGTGATTCCCCTCGGTTTATGGCGTCGACCTTGCGCGCATCCGTGTCAACACCCACAACATCGAACCCTTTGGCGGCGAAGCAAGCCGCCATGGGTGCTCCTAGTTTGCCTAATCCGACCACAGAGATTTTCTCATTCATAGAACCTCCCAAACTTTCGATATGCAATGTGAGCGCTAGGCCTCCAACTGCAGCGCTTGACGATTTCCACCGGCGGAGTGTTCATCTTTCCGTGACATGCCGCCCTCCGCATCCTTTCAAAAAGCGCCCTGGGCGCTTTCACGGACAGGCGATGTTGTCGAATACTGGGCAGACGAACTTGAATACTTTCAGACCCATTGGCGGAGGAGTAGCGTAAAACCACCCGGCACTCGGTCGCAATTCGTGCGAGTAATTCCCGGTCCAAACGTCAGTACTGCCGGCCTGAACCCCAGCGGTCAGCATGTACGCCGTTGCGCCCGCACTAGCTGGCCAACTGAACGTACCGTACGGGTCGACCTTAAACTGATCATCGGTGGGAGCAACGATATCAGCAGATCCAGCCGAGCATTCTGAAATGACAATAGGACGTGGACTTGTACAAGAGGCTAGACCAATCAACAGGCAGGACGCTCCCCACAGGATGCGATGGCAACGGCTGGTCGAACCGAGCTTTGCTAGGTTTCCTGATCGGAAATTGTCAAGGCACGACGGGCTAGCTGTCATGTCTTAGTCAATATGTACGTATTAGAGAGAGTTCCTCAGTCGAAAGCTGGGCAATGTCAACCGACAGAATAAGTGGGCAATCCCGACGTCTCCACAACCTTAACTGCTCGCGTTCTTGTTCGATCGTCATTGGGTCGTCAAACCATGCCGGACAGTCGCTCATTGGAGTATACGGCCCAAGACAATATCTCTTGATGCCAGTAAGCAAATAGTCCGGGTCGTTATAGTGACCGGGCGAGGAAAATGCCGACAATGTGGCTACGTGTGCTGCCACGGCTTGAACGCGCTGGAAGGCCGTCAACCCGGGCCAGCCCTGGATCCATCCCAGATCATGGTCGGTCCGCCACATTGTTCCTCCCGCTCGTGCTCCCCATTCCCAGACGTTTCCGTCTCCAATTTCTGAAATGCTGAGTACTATATGCCTTCCAGTCTTGTCGAGCGCATCACGCATTTTTCTGTAGACCGGCTCGTTCGGAGGACCGGAGGCGTACAGACTGCACCAGTCATATTTTAGGAAATCGACGCCCCACGAAGCGTAAGTGTCGGCGTCCTGTTGCTCATGTGCCTCGCTGCCCGGGAGATTATCGCAAGTGAGCGGTCCGGGTGAACTGTAAATTCCGAACCGAAATCCCTTCGCATGCAGGTAATCGCCCAATGCTTTCATGTCGGGGAAGTTACTGTTTGGGTGGATGGTTCCATCTGCATTTCTATATCCCTGCCAGCCGCCGTCTACATTGACATAAACATATCCTGCGTCGCGCAAACCGGTTGATAGCAGCAAGTCTGCCTGATGACGCACGGCGACATCGCTCACGTTTTCATAGAACGCGTACCAGCTTGACCATCCTTTGGGAGGAGTTTGTCTTGATTCGCAACCATAACCAGTGCACGAAATTAGAAGCAAAGCACAGATTCTTAGTCCAAGCAGCACGCGCTTAGCGGCACTTCGACCGTCATGATCCACGTTACCAACGCATGCGAAAGACACCGGCATGAAGGTGCTGACTGCTCTTCGATTGCTGGCTATTCCAGTTTTACCGCTACTCTGCCCGTGTAATCAACGCGAGAGAGCAGGATCGTTATTTCGTTTTTGGCGAAATATTCGTCGACGGCTTTCCGGGCTCCTTCCCAGTGCCCGTAATCATCGACGATGAGAACGCCATGCTTGGAGAGCCGTGGGAACAGGTGCTCCAATTCGTGTTTTGTAGATTCATACCAGTCGGTATCGAGGCGCAGAAGAGCAATGGAGTCGGGTGCGTGTTTGGGGATTGTCTCCTCGACCCTGCCTTTCACAAAGTAAACCAGGCCTTCGTCATATCCTGTTGAATGCATCGCCAGCCGAACCTCCTCCAGCGTGGCGCGGCAAAAGTTAGACGTGTCGGGGCCAGTCTGAAGTTTCCGGAAGAACCTGTCGGCAGAGTGGCCGTTCAGGTCCACGTCCGCTGCAGTAGGCTTGGGCATGCCCTCGAATGTGTCGAAAAGGTGGAGTTCTCGCGTCGTGTCCCCTGCTTTCTTCAGGGCAAGGGCAGAAGCCATCATGCTTCCTCCTCTCCACACGCCACACTCGACGATGCTTCCGGGTATTCGATTGTGCACAATAAATTGAATAGACTCAATCAGAGCGCTGATGCGCTCCGGCGATGTCATCGTGTGGCGCTGAACCGACCGGACGATGGACCAAAGCTCATCGGAAAAATCGGGGGGACGCAGCAAATGAAGCGTTCCGGCCACGTACTGGCGCGGGTCATACCCAAATCTAGACGAAAGTACACGTGCCAGTTCCCTCATAATCCTTCCAGGCAGTCGACCGAGGGCGACTGGACGCAGAGCGCTTGGCGCAGCACTCCCACCACACTCTCAGCAAATCTGTCAGCCGTGTGATACTGCAAGAACTTGTTCTGGTTTGCTAGCCCCATGTTTCGCCTCAGCGATTCGTTATCGAGCAGTTGGAGGAGTCTTGCCGCGATATCAGCGGGATCCTGCTTGTTGACATAGAGTGCGCCGTCCTCACCCAGGATCTCGGGGATGGTAGCGTGACGCGTCGTCAACACCGGAAGGCCCGCCGCCATCGCTTCAATCACCGCTACCGGTTGCCCTTCGGGTGGATACCAGGTGGGAAAGGCGAAAACATCGCTTTCCTGAAAGATTCGAATCTTGTCATCACCGGACTTGGGTCCCAGGAACTTGACGTAGAAGTCAAGAGAGTGCTTGTTTGCCCATTCCCGTGCGCGCTCAGCCTCGGGAAATGATGTGTCGCCCACAAAGACAAACCGAACCTCAGTTGTTTTCTCAAGGACATCGGGAACAGAACGCAGCAGATCAAAGAAGCCTTTGGACTCGATTAGCCCTCCCAGGAAGAGGACCGTCTTTAAGGAGGAATCACCTGAAGAGCGCGACTTATTCTTGCATGCCTCGTAAATGGTGAGAGGGATGCCGTTGTATACGACGCGAATCCGGTCCCCTTCGACCAGCCCGGCGAATTTCCCGCGGAAACTATTACTCTGAACAATGGCCCGAGTCGCCTGTCTGAAGCAAAAACGCATAAGCCACTGAAACGCAGGCCCCCACTCCGCGTAGAGGGTGTCTAGATAACCTCCGTGGAGATGCAGTACGAGAGGCACTCCAGACAACCTGATTGGCAAAAGGAAAAGGCTGTCGCGAAGGAAACCCAGCCGACTCTCGGAGACAGGCATATAGACTAGCGCCGGTTGCTTCGACAACAGAAGCCACTGAAAGCGCGCCCCGTGATAGAGAGCCAAGGCTATGTTACGAATTTCAAAGCGCCCCACGTTATCGAGAGTCCGCCTGTCCGCGGTGTCGAGATGAACAACTTCGAAGGACTCCTTAAGACCCGATTGCAGCAACAACTCGGTGAGCACGCTGATGCCGTGGGCCGGCGGCGGCGTTGGGCCGACAATAAGCACAGTATCGGCCCGTTCGATTCGTTTGTCTGGCGCTGGGGTCAGCATAACGCCGATTCGTGACTCAAATGAGAAACCTTCTCAGCAGCGGTTCCCCCGCGTATACCTATGTGCTGAAATTTTGTAGCACACGCGTTCTGTGTTACTTTCCACCTTTTGGAGGACCGAAGCAATATGAGTGGCTCGATTTATAGCGACGGCAGCTATCTGAAATCGAACCCCGGTTGGCACGTTGAGGACTCTCCTTGGAAAGCCCAGCAAGTCCTGAGAATGCTTCAGCAGCACAACATCAACCCCCGTACTGTTGCCGAAGTCGGCTGCGGTGCCGGGGAGATTATTAGACAGTTATCCTTGCATCTGCCTGCCGCTACATTCTCTGGATTCGACATTTCGACAGACGCGATCGCCTTGGCGCAGACTCGACAGAACGAACGAATCCATTTTTTCAATATGGATCTCCGCGCCAGCCCCGTTTCCTTTGATGTTCTACTAGTAATGGACGTCGTTGAGCATATTGAGGACTGCTTTGGGTTCCTGCGATCCATTCGGGAAAAGGCGGAATATAAAATCATCCATATTCCACTCGACATGAGCGTTTCCCTTCTGGTGCGGAACCGTCTCATGGACGTACGCAAAAGTGTTGGGCACATCCATTATTTCAGCAAACCCACCGCATTTGCTTTACTTGAAGACACGGGCTACCAGATTCTCGACTGGTTCTACACACCTGCTTACCAAATCGCTCCCAAGGACCCGGTGCACCGCGTTATGGCAGCAATTCGCTCCTTCACGATGACCGTGGCTTCGGATTTTACTTCGATGATGCTGGGGGGATGCCCACTTTTGGTGTTAGCGAAATAGCGGACGCGAGCGACTTCCCAGAGAATTTGGGAGTGTTGTTGCCCCTAGGCACTTTCTTTGTCTAGCCGTGGCTGCCGCGCTGGTAACAGCGCCATCCCGAACAGGCTTTGTTTAGAATGCTCCTCCAACACGGCCGAATACGAGGGCTGCACTTGGGAAACCCAATCGTTAAACGCGGAGTTTCCTTGCACATCGTCAGCAACAACAACGGCCTGAGGCGCAAGAAAAGGAGTTACGATTTCAAACTCGCGTTGCATGTTGCGGTACGTGTGCAGGCTATCATGCACGAAAAAGTCGACCTGACCCAGTTCGCGCGCAACCTTCGGCAGCAGTTCGCTGCTCCGACCTCGATGTAGTCGCCACTGGTCCCGGAGATGGTTTGGAACTAGCTGACCCACAAATTCATCTGCTGATTTCCCTAAAGGGGGAAGATCGATGCTGTGCAGCCATCCACTACCATTGGTATGTAGTGCTTGGAGCAGAAAGGCAGAAGTCACCCCGTAGCAAACACCCGTTTCAACGACCGAGCGTGGCCGCGCAATCCGCACCAGGACGTAACATAGGCGAGCAAGAGCAAAGTCTCCGTTGTGGTATAGCGGGAAAGGCGCATTCGACGGCAGAGCCCGGATGCCGCGCGCTACCTCCTCCTCAATCAGGCTCAACTCTTCCTCGCGTAGAAAAACCCCCACATCGCCTGGCAAAAGCAAAGTTAGGCGTTGAACGAGAACGTCCCAAGTGAGTGTTTTGTATCCGGGAGCGCTGTGCCTGTAGATCTCTGTCTTGGAATCGACCATCGTGGCCACGCGATTGTAAAATTCGCGCGGCCGTCGCAGAAGAAGCGCCAACAATTGCAGGACCTTGGACGAGTTCAATGAAGAGACCCTTCAAGTGATTGCGACGCTTGGTTTGGTTGACACTGGCGTTGAAAACATTCTTAACCCGATCCCGATGGTCAACCAGAAAATCGATGCCAAGAAGGGACTCTCTAACAATAGATTCAAAAGACCGAAAAGACACATCAACATTTGCCCGATCAGGAGAACATAGAGCACTAGTCCATCTGAGCGCGAATTTAAGCCACGGAGTTTCTTCCAACCGTTCCATTGAAAGCCTGCCACCAGCAAGACGAGTGGCGTCAGTCCTAGCACGCCCATCTTGTACAGAACCGTCAAATAGGTGTTGTGAGGACGCGCATCGGACTCATCGAGATCGAATTTGAAGGGGATTCCATATGCCTCCCCAATAACGGGACTCTGGGTAAATCGGTCGAAGGCCTCCAGCCAGGCCATAAATCGGAAGGTAGCGTTGGGGTCGTCCGCGTAGTTAAGCGTACCGGACACCAGTTCCGTCTCAGCCCGTTCTACGAAGGTTGAACCTGTTCTCGTCTGAGTTACGGCCCACACCACGGCAAACAGCACGAGCACGACTCCCGCTAATAGGCGAAGGGTTCGAACGCTGAGTCGTAGCTTGCCTGAAGGGCTGGCAATCATCATCATGAAAAGACCGACCGCAAATCCAAGGAAAATTGTGCGGGCATTGATCAACAGTATCCCGACAAGAAGGATCGCAGCTAGCAACCACCCAAGTATCGGGTGAATCGTTCGGTTAATCGTCAAAACGACCGTACCAACTGCAGACACCAACACAAAAATGCCGTAAAGAATGTAGCGCCGTTGGCCGGGCTGTGCTAGAAACCAAGCCAACCCATTTAGAGTGGCAAATATCGAACCTACGGCCAAGACAATAAAGACCCGGCGTACTCCATCCCAGGTCTTGACCACATGAAACCCAACAAATGTGAACAGCGCATACACAACGATCGCTGCGTCTCTCGCTACCAGCGTGAGCTCCTGGTGCGCAACCACGCCACGCACAACGTTGAGCGCCCCGACGGCCACGAATGCCAGAACTAGTCGACTCCACCAGCGATCGAGCACAAGGAAGCGCGTCCCTACCTTCCGCAAAAGACTCCAAAGAAACAAGGCGAGGACAATATCCGTGGAAAATAGCGGAAGGCCTGGTATTCGGATGTACGCGAAGTCCTTCGAGTATGCCACTGTGTTAAGAACGAACCACAGCAGAATCGACTCCCCTCGCGCAGCACCAGTTTTTCTTGCGTACAAGTAACATAACGGGAGCGAGACCCAGGCAAAAACGTACGCGGCCCAGAAAGACTCATACTCCAGAACTGGTGTAGGCGCCGCTGTTCCCTCATCGGGCATCGGATCACGGCTGAAACCGTCCGTCGCCACAATAACGGTCCCCAAGATCAGTAAGACCAGCAGCCAGAAGTTCATCCACGGCATTCCCCCGAGCAACTTGCCTCGACCAGTCGCCGGCAGAGTGGTGCGGATTCCCAAGCTCCTTTCCGGATTCGTGGGTAATGCGGGCATTAGCAACTCATGTGGTGTGCGCGGCGACGGTAGAGCCAGGCGAGCGACAGGGCAGCTACGCAGCTCGATACCAACATTCCGGCGGCGGCGCCGACAACACCCAGCGTATGAGACAGAGGAACACCGATACACAGCGTCGACAGACTGGCCGCCACGTATGCCCAAAAAACGGAGTCTGGTCGCTCGACCGCGCGTAGCCCCGCCCCCAATACCATGGTGGCAACGGCTGCGATCGGTATCGCGCCCACCAATAACACTGGTAGTCCGGAATATTCCCGGTAGTTGCCGTCATAAAACGTCTGGAACAGCGTTGCGCGGAACCACAGCAGGATCGCCGTATACCCAATTGCGGCTGGGGCCAGCAGGGTAAGCAAGGTTTTCATCGTTCGAGTCATGCCAGTAATGCCGGATCGGTCGCGATGGCGCACCAAGGTTGGGATCAGGACGGCAGACAGCGCGGCAAGGGTGTGCAGAACGGGATTGATCAAATTGATCAGCGCCCGAAGAGCCGCGCTGCCCTCCAGCCCAGACATCGCGGGAAGCACGGCGTAATAGATGTTGTCGGGAAACCACGCAACGACCGCTGAAGCTACAGCCCATTTCCCGTAGCGCCAGTGATCTTCAGTGACGGCCCGTAGAGTCAAACCATGGGAAACTCCTCGCCAGCGGAAACCGAGACGGATGATCAGGAATACCGCGGACACCAGCCCTGCCAACCCCATTCCAAGAAATGCTGTAACGGGCGAGAGCTGATTTCTTTGCCGAAGTAAAAACAACGCGCCGATCAGTATGCAGAAATAAAAACCTCCTCCAATAGCGGCTCCGCCTGGCTGCAGGCGAGCGTAGAAACCACCGCGCCCAAGCCAAGTCAGCAGGACAAAAGGGGCCGCCAGCGCCAGGGCGGCAAACGCGTGCTGGACACGGGCCGAATACAACCAGCCAAGCAAGAACGAGACCGCGAGCATGGAGAGGCTAACCGCGGCTAGCATCGCTATGTTGGAACGGACTAATAGTCTGAAATAGCCCTGAAAACTACCCGCATAACGACTAGAACCGAAGACAATCATCGGTTCATAAATGCAAGCGGAGTAGAGCATTGAGAACAGCAGAAAGCAGGCAAAGGCGAGAGCGAAGGCGCCATACTCCGATGGTGAGAGCCAGCGCGCCAGGAATACATTCACCAGGAAATGGGAACCTGCAAACAGCGCTTGCCCAAGCACAGCAAGCCCCGCCTTAGAAGACGCCGATAGAACACGGATGGCAGTCCATCCTTGCCCGAGGGGCTCAAGTGCGACGACATCCGGGGGGCTGGCCACCACGGTAGCCTGGTCCAAACGTGGACCGGAAGACGACTCGTGCGATATGGAATCGGGTTGATTTCTCACTGTGGCCCGACATCAGGAAAGTAGCGTTCCTGACGCCATGTACAATTGGCAGATCACTAACACATTTAGTTCGGGGATGCGGATTTCTTCCACAACTTTCGGATTTTGAACATCCATACACCCATTCGACCCCTAGCGCTGTGCAAAACGCTCACCGCCAATTGCTTCCCCGGATCGTCATCGCTCACCCGCTGCCAGTGTGCTACTACGACGATCCACCCACACACGCCGGCTAGTGAGAAGAAGGTCAGCAACGAGATGACTAACCATCTTTGGGGCGACGATTTTTTCTCGGGTATGAAGGCCTGATCCACCACATTTACTGTCGGCACCTCCTTCGCTTCCTGGATACGCGCCAACTCATACCGCTGGCTCAGTAGTTCGAACACCGTCTCCTCGACCTTCAGTCGCCGGTACAGGTCAGCCCACTCCACGCCCAAAAGCGGCAATTTTCGAATTGAGGGGAATTGCTGATCGCCTTGTACCGCGCCCGGGAGAAGTGAAGCATCCGTCCCTCCTAACTTCGCCGCTTCCCGCTTGAGTTCATCCACGCGTGCCTGCATGGCCCGTACTCGAACATTGTTAGGGGTATAGACCTGCCGCAAGGACTCGAGCTCTGATTGCGCCGCGATAATCTGGCCCTCGAGGACCGCTGCTGACTCCACCATAGCCTTGGTCTGCTCTTTGATGTCCAGGGCTGTATTCTTGCTGGCGAACTCACTGAATTGTCGCTCTGCGTCCTCAAGATCGCTCTTTACCGACGTGAGGCGCTGTTCAATAAAGATGCGCTCACGACGCGCTGAGAAGGTGCTGACGTGCGACAGCAACAGGTCGAGTTCCTCAACGTAGGCCTTCGCCATATCGCGAGCCTTCTGGGGATTCGAGGCCCGCACCGTCACCGAGATGACGCCGCTTTTGCGATCCTCCGAGATTTGCGTGTGGTCATCCAGCGTATTTCTGGCATCGTCTTCGTAGCGATCCCAAAACCTTCCTCGCAGGTGAAACTTGTCGACGATATGGGTCTGAACGGTGCGACTATGCAGAAGATCTACGAACAGGGCCCCGTTGTTCTTCATTCCCAAAGCGCTCCCGGCGATCGAGGCCAGTCCGCTTGGTACTTTCCCGGCCCCGGACCCAGATCCGGCACCGGCAGACAGGGCAGCCAATATCATGCCACTGTCACCCAAAGAGTCAGGGGGCATGAGCCGAACCGTCGAATCGTATCTGGTGGGCAGCAGGAAAGCGATGATCGTGCTGACAATCAGCGCTCTTACAGCAACCTTGGATAAGAGCGCTCGACGTTCCCAGATGAGCGCCAACATCTCCACGGTGTCCCACGACTCCGCCGTGTCAGGCCGCATAACCTCCGCCTCGGGGTCGAAACGATCTGCGCGCGACAAGAGTTCGGGTTCCCCAATCGTGTCCTCCTCACGCACCACGACTTTGCGTCTCATACTCTCCATCATCGTTCCTCGGCCATGCAGCTACGTGCGTCTAGCGGGGACTGCAAACTTCGGGTGCCCCGCACGAGCCTCCATGGGCTCGGGGGCAATGGACGGCCGCGTTCCAGAGCTTCGCGCAGGGTCACATCAGATGCCACGCATGGCAAAAACGGAGGTATGCAGAAGTATCGCCAGGTCCATGAAGAAATTGCAATGCCTTATATAGTAGAGATCGTATTCGATGTTTTCGTGTATCAGGAAAGCTCGGTCCCCGCTCAGCTGCCACAAACCGGTTATGCCGGGCTTCACTTGCAGTCTCTGTTTCTGAGCCGGCGTGTACTGTTCCACGATGAAGGGCATCTCGGGTCGCGGGCCTACCAGCGACATACTCCCTTGCACGACATTCAGAAGCTGCGGCAGCTCATCCAGACTTGTTCTACGGAAGAACCTCCCAACCCGAGTGATCCGCGGGTCGTCGGCCGAGAGCGGCGAATATTCGTAGGGTGCGGCGGCGGTCTGCATGGTACGAAACTTGTACATCCAAAAACGTCTTCCACCCTGTCCCACGCGTTCTTGCCGGAACAAGACTGGGCCGCGTGAATCAAGCCGGATGACGGTTGCCAACAGCAGAAAGATTGGTGCGCCTAACACCATTAGAGCGAGCGACCCAAAAAGATCGCAAAATCGCTTCAGAATATCGTATCCCCCCCAACGGCTCGATTTTCCGAACGACGCGAGTAAGACCCCGTCAATGTCCTGGTAATCGATCCACGGATCCGTCGGCAAGAGGTGGCCCGGCACAAAAGAGACTCTTGCGTTCGCACCCAGCGTCCCCTCTATCGTGGTGGTGAATTTCTGAGTCTCGATTGAAGGAATAGCGACTATCACCAGGTCAATCCCATGATGCTTGAGCAATTCCATATTGAGTGGCCCACGGAGAATGGGTGCCGAGCGGCGGCGCTCGTATCCCATTTCGAAGACCATGCTGCCCACCTTAGCCGCGTCATCGTCTACAAAAGCGATGGGATCAAGGCCCAGCTTGGGAGATCGCTTCAACGCGGAAAAAACGCGCCTGCCCGTGCGCCCCGAACCATAGATCAGCACCTTCTCGATGCCATATCCCCGGGAATGAAGAGCACGTATCAGGAAATACATGATTGTCTTCTGGATGAACAGCGCGAGGGGAACCAAAGTCAAGCACAGAAGTACCAACCACCGCGAGAAAAGGTTGCTCGTAAGGAAGCTTACCGCAAGCGTGACCAGGAAAGCCTCGGCGGAAACTCGTAGTACCTGTTCTGTTTCTCTCACGCGGAGCAAACTGTTGCCACGCCGGTATGCTCCTACTCGGTCCAGCATCAGAACCATCACAATTGCCAGCGCCGAGGCCAGGCCAAAGATGGATCTGGCCGGGTAGTGGATGTTTTTTCCCAGAGAAAGCGAGTCGTAAATAAGGTAGCCCAGCGTCACGGCAAGCGTCACCGTGAACAAATCTGCAATCACCTCACAGAACACGACCGCCCGCCGGAAACGAGCGGCTGCAGCGCGATGCGACACCGGCTGTAACAGCCGCAAATCTACGGGGAGCGATTTTCCCGGGACCTCTCGGGACGGCGCCGGAATGACAGCTCTGTTTTTCACTTCCGAATGCTCCAATGGGGGTAAAAAACCAACTGAAGTGAAGCAGTCGTATTGGCTTGAGGAACCGCGGAAAGAACAGGAAAGTTCCACTGCTCGTACTGCACGAATGCAGATAAAGCAACTTTGGGAGACAGCATGAATTCAGCTCGCGCAGAATAATCGACGGATCTTCCACCGCCGATGAAGTCTTTCGATACCTGTTGCAGACGATATCCCAACTGCACTTGATTTCGCGGCGAAAACGAATAGGTCATCCAGCCTTGTCCGCCATGCCCGGCTCGCCCGATCCAGTTTCCCATCAGATTTCCCTGGTTGGTGTAGCCGGAGCGGTAGCGGCGCAGACCGTAGTACACAAACCCGGGCGCAAACTCGCTGGTAGTCGGCTCATTCAAACCCTCTGCGCGAAATTCCAGTTTTGGAAGTTTTGGAACCTGTGGCATATAAATGCCGGGATTTACGGTCGCTCGTTTCGATCCGATGGGCGAAAGTTCATCCACGACCAGCGTGTCACCATAGATAGTGAGCCACTTGCGAATGCCCGGCACGCGATAGCTAAAATCCAATGACGAGATCCGCTTGCCTGGGTTTGCATTGCTTGCGGTCGGACCACTCTGCTCGTGAACGTAAAAGGTTCGCAAGTAATTTCGCCAGGTAAAAGGCAGCCCGGGTCCTGCAAACTGGGCGGTGATTCCCATGCCAAATTCGAAATTCCTGGTCGGCTTGAAGCTAGCTTTGTACCCGCTAATAACGGGTTGCGGTTTTATGTTTCCGGGACCGAGTAACGTAGAACCATTCAATTCGAACTGAGTGCCGCCCAACTGGCCCAGGAGATACTCGGCACGCATAGGCCCTAGCAACTTCGACAGCAACGGAACCTTGAAAGGCGAAACGCTCTCGATTTTCAACATCATCATTGAGTCGGCGTTGTTGCTTAACAAGAGCGAGCCTGAGGCTCCCGGTCCCATCCATGCGCTCTGCTTGCCGAATGAAATCTGAACATTGTTGAGGGCTAGACCCACGGAAGCATCGACGACATGAAGTCGATCGATCGTTCCCACCCCACTCGGCACAGGCGTGGTGAAATCCGCATTTGCGATGGCTATTTGTGTCGGAAGAGTGTAACCAGGAACCGCGGGAGCGTGCTGGTACTCGGCGCGAACATCAAAGGATAACGGTCCCGCGACCGCATGGCCGCTCAGCCCGGTAATGTTGTTGATTCCCTTCCCATAGGGTCGGCCATAGTCGTTGATGATCGTCTGTCCAAAGTGATACCCGTCACGCAAGGGTGTTCCGGAGATACCAGTTATTCTTGTGTAAATAGAATCCAAACTGATTCCCTGGTTGGCGGCTCCCCCCCGCCGAGCGGTCTCCGGCATGAACTCCTCTGATAACGCGCGATAAATTCCTTGCGCGTCGCTGTCAAAATCGTTGGGCGATATCTTCTCTCCGGCTTCTCCGACCAGGCGAGCACACTCCAAGCGGGTCCAAGGGCGCATACCGGCATAAGCGGTATCGATGTATCCCATCGCTGCCAAACGTTCCAGTGCAGGATAGATCCAACTGTCCAGGGCAACTGCCGGCGAACTCATGAAGGCGGGAGACCGCCCTCGGTCGCCTTCCATAAATTCCGCCGGGGACTCCCATGCACCGCCATTCAGCTGCGGTTCGTGGCGCCGGCTGTAGATACTCTGCGCGACCAGGTACCCCAAAACGCTCCCGACCAGCACGTCAGACGGAAAATGCTGGCGAGCACCAATCCTTGCAATGCTCACCGTGGACGCCAACCCGTAAACCAACAGCTTGGGAAGCGTCCCGGGATATTCATGGGCAATCACACCCGCGATTGACCATGCGGCGGCCGCATGTTCCGAGGGAAAGGAGGCGCCGCTTTGGAAAAACGCACCGCTGCCGTCACCCTGATTGGGGCGGTCTCGACGTAGGGAGTATTTCAGAGCCTCCGTCATTACCAGGCTGTTTACCGCTGCCTCGCCCGCCAGGAACCCAGTCTCTCGCCAATGAGGGTTGTGCTTGGGAAAGCTAAAGAGGTATAGCCCAGCTCCCGCTCCGACCAAACCCGCGACCCCCACGTATGAGATCCTGTTGTTGCGCTGGAGTGTCGTTGGATTGTGTGAGAGCGACGCGCTGTAATCCCGATCAGTCGCCAACAGCGCAGCTGTGAGTCCGCCCAGGGGAACCAGCCAGGTTGCATCCGCCAGCCGGATTCTCGCCGGAGCCGTCCAGATGTGCTTTTGGTCCTGGCCAAAATCGGTCAACAACTGCGGAACCCACTTTCGGCTTCCGTCGGCGCTGGCATCAGCTTCCCTGTGCGATCTCTGGACTGTCTTGCATTCTTGACCGGCCTTGCCACGACATTCTTCAGGACCGGCGGGCGCAGCTTTCACCTTCCTATCCTGGGCCCAAGCGTTCTGTAACAAGCAAAGGGTTATAGCAAAGCTAGCCAAGAGCCCGCCAATAGCCCGTGTCTTCGTTCGCACTCGTGAGGGGCCTATGGTTTGAAATAAGCGACCGTGAGGGCAATTGACGAGGCGACTTGCGCGGACTGTAAAAGTATTGGCCAAGTGCGAGATGCGAGTTTCGGCGCCATTTCCGGCACGATGATCGAATCGCCCGGTTTCAGTACGGCGCCCATTGGATCCCCAGACCAGGTTCCCGAATTATTCTTGGCGGCCAGCACAGACCCGTCTGCGCGGAGAACAAAAGCTGCCTTCTTATCGGCGATCTGAGTCATACCTCCGGCCTGGCTCAAGTACCATTTGGCACTCCGTCCTGGAACAAAGTTGACGGCCGTGGCATTGAAGACCTGCCCTTGCACCATAACGTAGCTCATCGTCTTCGGAACGAGGAGTTCATCTCCGTCACGCAATGCAACATCAGACGGCGACTTGGCGAATTTCTTCAGGTCCGGCGGAATATGGACCACGACCCGGCCAATGGGCTGGGTCGCCTCCAGTTGTTGAAGCGCGGTTTGAGCCTGGGCGATAGCCGTAAGTTTGGCGTTCCTCTGATCTGCGTCAGCTTCAGGCAAAGCAGCGAGATGGTACTGCTCAGCCTTAATCCGCTGCACCAACTCCAAGTGAGACTTCATCTCGATCTCTCGAACTTCGCGACGAACCAAAATCGCTCCGTAAGGATAGGCTTGATCCGTAAAGCCGCCGCACCTTTGCAGGAGAGAACTCAGAAGTTCTCCGGGCTGAATGCCGTATGTCGCTGGATGTTTCACTTCACCTCGAACCATGACGGACGCTCCCAGATCGCTCCATTCCGGGAGCTGTCGAACCGTGAGCACATCGCCGTTTCGCAGCGCAACGTCCTCGCTGGCGTCGCCGCCCAAGACGTTGGAGAGCTTAATTTCAAGTCGCTCGTTGGAGGCGTCCGAGGGGGTACTGGCTGCGAACCGAGTTAGATCGGCCCGGTCCGGGTAGGCGCTCCTTTTTAGTCCGCCCGCCACCCTCACCAGGTCTTCGACTCGCATGTTCGCCGTGAGGGGGTATCGTCCGGGCTTGGCCACCTCACCTTTTATATAGACACTAGGCGGCTCCACCTGGGCTGGGTTGCGGTGAACGAGTAGACGGTCGCGTGGCTGCAGAACGATATTGTCCACTGGGTTCCCGGCAAGTGCCTCACGCAAATCAATGCTCAGAATCTTCGAGGTTCCATCCGCCTGGGTCCGAAACACCTGCACACTTTCCAGCGAGGCATTCGGAGTGGCTCCGCCAGCCAGGTAGATGGCGTCCCGCAGATGTGCTTGGCCGGACGTACGGTACTTGCCAGGAGCTCGTACTTCTCCGCCGACCCAGACGTCGGGCGGCGCCTGGAAATCGTAGCGGCTGAACACTCGCACGGTGTCCAGGGGGTGTAGCGTCGGAGCCGATCCGGGATTGGCAAGTGCCGCCGCCAAATCGAAACTCTCCACACTCGGATGAAAATCCGGAGCATTGAGACGAATGATCTCTCCGTAATGGGGTGCAGGCTCGGGCAACAGATCTCCGTACGAAGAAATCAGATCAGTCAACTTCATATCCTTCTTGTATGAATAGCGCCCGGGCCGCAAGACGTGTCCCTGAAGGTAGATTGCATCTTCGTTGTAAGCCGCGATGGGGAACAGGTGTATTTGGTCTCCCCCCCGGATCTGGAAGTCTTGGAGCTGCGGGTTGACCGAGCTCGGATCGTTGGTTGATGTGAGATTCAATGAGAGCATCGTGCGCTTTTCGTGCGCCTCGATACGCTGGACTTCGACGTGGCGCAGAGCTGCCGCCGGCAAGATTCCACCAGCGAGTTCCAGCACCTCGACGAGAGAGACCTCTTTCCGCAATTCGTACACCGCCGGGCGACGGACCATGCCTTCGACCGTTACCAGCGGCCCGGTCGGGGGCACCAGAATCGTATCGCCGGTCTGCATCGGCTGCAGATCAGGACGCACTCCGTGCAGGAGCAAGTCGTAGGCGTCCACGTCCTGGACCAGTTGCTTGCCGCGGTAGTGCTTCAGACTCCGCAACGACCCCCGGCTCGTCACTCCGCCCGCCATCACTAAAGCGTTCAATGGAGTGGAAAGCGAACTCACGTCATAGGGACCCGCCTCCACAACCTCGCCCACCACGTAAATCCGAATTGTCTTGAGACGGGAAACGGAAACATCGGCTGAGACATCACGGAACTGGCTTCGGAGTGCGTGCTGGACTGTGAGTTGCACATCCCCGAGATTCTTGCCACTGACCTGCACTGGTCCCACCTCGGGCAGCGACACTCGCCCCGTGCGGTCAACCACCCGAACCAGCCTTTGTGAGAATCCTCCCCAAAGGTCAACAGCCAGACTGTCACCGGGTCCAACCACGTAGTCGGGACCTACGGGCAGATCCATGGGGATTGCGCCTGACTGGTTGTTAGCATTCCGAAAGACGTCAAGGCCGAAGCGCTCTGCAGGCCGCTGTGTCGCCGAGGCCTGCATGTACATGTCATAGAGTGACGGAATGTCTGCATACGGATTGGCGGGCCGGACCATTCGGGCAGGGTCGCTGCTTTCGTCAAGAGGCCTGCCCGTTTTCGACCTGGTCGGACGAATGGACTCGTTAGGGGTTGTGGATGCACTGCCAGGGTCATAGCGATCGGGCAGATCCGGACTACCATGACTTGCCATCAAATCTGCAATGCTGGGAGTCGCCGAATTGTTTCCAGGTATCCCAAACATTCCCGGACTCGAGTTTGCCGGGCT
>Ga0207665_10000050_pt1 | contig 76268 bp, 65 predicted proteins | sample LARL112metaG_FD_184351 | JGI IMG/M metagenome (GOLD analysis project Ga0207665, IMG submission 184351) | Corn, switchgrass and miscanthus rhizosphere microbial communities from Kellogg Biological Station, Michigan, USA - LAR L11-2 metaG... | ecosystem: Host-associated > Plants > Roots >... | reverse complement strand
CTCGCAACTGAACCCACGGGTGGTTCAGTCGGAGGAAGAATCTCGGGCTTGGTTTCCCGCTCGATGTTGGCAATTTCGGTCTCGATCTGCGCTTTGAATTCGTTGGAGGCGCGCTTGAACTCGTTCAAAGCCTTGCCAATCTGCCGGCCGATCTCCGGCATCTTCTTTGGCCCGAAGATAATCAGGGCCAGCAGGAAAAGAAATACCATTTCTGGAAAGCCAAGATTCATACCCAGACATGATACTGCCGGACTCTGATCGGCAGCAATGTGATCCAGATCACCCGCAGTATATTTTCTCGTGGACTCATTCCCCTCATTTCACGGTATCCTTGCGCGACCCGATGGCCGCCGACTCACCCTCCCCACAGCAGCCGACTACCATCCCCAACTGGTCTGCGCGCATTCCGGCGCTCGATGGTCTGCGCGGCGTCGCGATTCTCATGGTCCTGCTGCGGCATGCTGTCTTTGGTGTAGGGTCGGTGCCGGGGATCGAAACTCATTCGCGGCTTAGCTTTCTGTTTCTGTCGGCTGGGCAACTCACCTGGAGCGGCGTCGACCTGTCCTTCGTGCTCTCCGGCTTTCTGATCGGGGGCATACTGCTCGACGTGCGATCGTCGGACCGCTACTTTCAAACGTTCTATCTGCGGCGCGCCTATCGAATCCTGCCGCTGTACTTCGTGGTCATCGGGCTGTCGCTGCTACCGCACTTGCTGGCACAGTTTTCTGCAGCTCGGGCCGCGCGCACAGCGCCACTCCCCACTCCCTGGTGGGCATATGCCTTGTTCATCCAGAATTTCTGGATCGCCCACATGGGGACCTTCGGGCCAAGTGGAATTGGTATCTCGTGGCCCCTGGCCATCGAACAACAGTTCTACCTGACGATTCCCCCATTCATCCGCAAGGTGCACCCCCGCAATCTCCTGATCGTACTGTTGATGGTGATTTTCTGCGCGCCGTGGCTGCGTGTGCTGCTACATTCCAGCATGCGTTTCGCCGGGCTGGCCAGCTACGTGTTGACACCCGCGCGTGCCGATGCCTTAAGCCTCGGCGTCCTGGCCGCGTTGCTGGTGCGCAATGTTGTCTTCTGGGAGTGGCTAAAATCACATCGCACGCTGCTGTGGTCCGTCACTCTCTTGTTGTTTGCGGGCACGTGCTACATGACGTGGCAGGGCTACGACGCGCTGTCCTTGCCCATGACGACCTGGGGATTCTCCTGGCTAGCCGTGTTCTACACCTGCATTCTGCTGATCGCGATCCTGCCGGGCCGTGGGATTGTCGTGGGCATCCTTCAGAACAAATTCCTGATGTGGCTCGGAACGCTGGCTTACTGCAGCTATCTAATCCACGTCGCCATGATGAATGCCATACGGCATCCCCTCAAGGTGCACTTTCCGCAATACCCGGTCGCGGCCTGGCTGTGCGGGGGCATTCTCGGGATGATGCTGACGCTCGTGATTGCCTCCCTTTCCTACAAATATTTTGAGAAGCCTCTGCTGCGCCGAGGACACCAGTACACGTATTAAGGGGCGGCGGTCGTGTGGTTGCCGCTAGCGATTCCGCGATTACTTCAGTGCCTGGCCTTCCGAAGTACGAGGCTCAGTCATATGGGCTCTTTCAGCAGGGGGTTTTATCCGAAAGAATAGAAGTATGCTGAACGGGTCCCGCTCGTCTCTGCGTCAGCTTGCCTTGTTGGTCGTTGTCCTCACGGTAATTTCTCTGCTCGGCTGCAGTGGCGGGATGTCTTCCGCCGGCGGTGGGGGCGGAAACGCATCCGGTTCAGGAGGCTCGGGCGGATCAGGCGGTTCCGGCGGATCTGGAGGTACGGGCGGCACGACAACCTCGTGCCAGCAGATGGTTCTGGGCCAGAACGCCAGCCTGGGCGGATTCCTTCCCTTCTCGGCCAACAGTCTTTGGAACACCGACATCTCGACGGCGCCAGTCGATGCGAATTCCAATTCCATCATCAGCAATTACGTCGGATCGAGCACGCACATGCACCCAGACTTCGGGACCGATCCGACTTACGGCATTCCCTACGTGGTTGTGGACGGGAATCAGGCGCTGGCCACTATTCATCTTGGCGCCTACGCGGGCGACAGCGATCCCGGCCCCATGCCGGTTCCGGCGACTGCACCGGTGGAAGGTGGCGCGTCGAGCACAGGGGATCGGCACGTACTGGTGCTCGATAACGCGAATTGCTTTCTGTACGAGCTCTACAACACAGCACCGGGTTCTGGCGGAAGCTGGAGTGCAGATTCCACTGCGGTCTGGGATCTGCTGGGCGACGAAACGCGGCCTTATACGTGGACCTCAGCCGATGCGGCGGGCTTGCCGATCTTTCCCGGGCTGATTCGCTACGACGAAGCGGCCTCCGGCAACATCAAGCACGCTTTCCGCTTCACGCTTCCGCACACGCGCGCAGCCTTTATCTCGCCCGCCTCGCACTGGGCCGCTAATACCAGCGACGTGAACGCGCCGCCCATGGGCATGCGCCTGCGCTTGAAAGCCAGCTACGACACTTCGGGATTCAGCACGCAAATGCAGACCATCCTGACTGCGATGAAGAAGTACGGTCTGATTCTCGCCGACAACGGCAGTTCGCTGTACGTCACGGGTGCGTCCGACAATCGATGGGGCAGCGACCTCGACTCTCTGAAAACTGTGCCGGCCACAACGTTCGAAGTCGTGCAGATGAGCCCCATCTATACCGCGTCAAACGTTCCGACAGGGACAGCGCCCACCATCTCCAGTTTCACAGCCAGCACGAGTTCGGGAGCAGGCAGCAGCGTTACGCTTTCCTGGTCCGTCAGCAACGCGACTTACATCATCATCGGCCCGGCACCGGGTGCGGTGCGTGGCACGAGCGTGACCGTAAAGCCCGCAGCCACGACGACCTACATTTTGTACGCAACGAACCAATACGATCGGGCGCAGGCATCCGTAACCGTAACGGTTCCTTAACGCACCCCTCTGTAAATTCCGCGCATACAACCAAAGAAAAACAGTGCAATCGCGCTGATTCTTCATACAATGCTGGATACACAGCGGCAGCCTGCTTGATACCTGCTGCCTGATCTCGATTTCGCGCGGCTGGGGTCGCGATGTCAAAGCCCGAGTGGTTCGGATTCGCCCTGTTGGGTTGCGGCGCCTTGTTCGGCTTTCTGCTGGGCGGCGCGTTCGGCGTGGCGTTCGCCTGCGTTTGCCTGGTCGTCGGACTTGTTCTCCTGGTTGCCTCGGAAGCGCTAGGCACCAGGCGCAAATCAGCGGATCCCAAAACTTCTTCCGAGCCCCCCACCCATCTGCTCGTTTTACTGAAGGAAGTGCACGCGCGCCCGCATCGCGCTGGCAAATTTCAGGAGATCACCGACCCCCATCAGACCGGTCTGGAGTTCGAGATTTTCGTTCACTGCTGGCTGGTGAACGACACCGATGAGCGCATGGGTATCACAACGACTCGGTTGACCCTGACCAAGCCAGGAGGCACGCCCGTTCTACTCGAACGCGTTTACGGCGATCTGGGAAACTGGAAGCTCGGCCGCTTGCGGGATGAACTCGATTCCTGGGGCGTGCGTTACCTGCAGGCCGCGCAGGAAGCAATGTCGGAACTGCGCTGGGAAGACCCCCTCGAAGGTGGATCGTCGCGGGAAGGCTGGTTGCACGTGCGAGTGCACGGCCTGACTCCTGCGGAAATGCAGAATGCCCGGCTCGAACTTGAGGTTCTTGACTCGCACATGGCCAGCCACGTTGGACAAGTGCCCGGACCGCATCAAATACCTGGTCGGATTTGGCCATTCCGCGGTGAAGCGGCGCCCACGGCATCGATGCCCATGGCGGCTGATCCCGGCGCGCGCAGTCCGTCCTTAGGCTGAAGTCACGCTATATCAACCCCCGTAAGTCTTATAGGCGGAGTGAATTAGACAAGAAGGTTCGCCCTTCGGCTGATGTCCCACACGCTTTCCCGCTGAGAACACCGGACCCGGCTCCGAACCGTCTAACACCAAGTGTTCCAAACTGGCCTTAATGGCTCTTTTTTCTTTATGTTCCCCGCATCTCGGCGATCGATTTTCTCATCTCAACTGGTACGGTGTGGGATAGTCGCTTTGGTAACGTGACGAGGGTGAATCCGTCACATAAGTTGCTGGTATTGCGTGCTATACTGCGCAAATTGTGCGGGATTTCCGGGGTTTTCTCCCCAAATGAAGGACTTTCAAGATGGCAGGTAGTTCCCGTCGTTCTCTTTTCCTAGTGGCCGTCATCCTGGTCGCTTGCGGTTGTCTGGGCATGCTGTTTGCGCAACGCAGCCCCATGGTTCCACCCAGCGCCGACTCTGACGTCAAGGACAGCCTGAAACAGTTCACGCAGGTGTACCAGGTTGTCGAGGACAACTACGCCGAACCCGTGAACGCCGATAAGGCCATCTATAACGGCGCGATTCCGGGCATGCTGCACGCGCTCGATCCGCACTCGAATTTCTTCGATCCCAAGTCGTACTCGCTGCTGCGCGAAGAACAGCGCGGCAAGTACTACGGCGTCGGCATGACGGTCGGCCCGCGCAACAACAAAGTCATCGTGATCTTCCCGTTTGTCGGGACGCCCGCCTACAAAGCCGGCATTCACCCGGGCGACGTGATCATTGCCGTCGACGGCAAGTCCACCGACAACATGAGCACCTCGGATGTCGCGGACCTGCTCAAGGGCCCCAAAGGGACGACGGTTCACATCACGATCCTGCGCGAAGCGGTCGAGAAGCCGATGGAGTTCAGCCTGGTGCGCGACGAGATTCCGCGCAACAGCGTCGATCTCGCCTTCCTGATCAAGCCCGGCATCGGATACCTCCACATCACCGGCTTTCAGGAAACCACCGAGCATGAAGTGGCGGACGCACTCGAAAAGTTTGGAGACCTGAAGGGGCTTGTGCTCGATCTGCGTCAGAACCCCGGCGGGTTGCTCAGCGAAGGCGTGGGCGTCGCCGACAAGTTCCTGAAGAAGGGGCAGCTGATCGTTTCGCACCATGGCCGCTCTTCACCCGAGAAGCGCTACACCGCGATGCACGGCAGCGGCGGCAAGGAATATCCGATGGTCGTGCTGGTGAACAAGGGCACGGCTTCGGCAGCGGAAATTGTTGCCGGCGCGATCCAGGATCATGATCGCGGCCTGATCGTGGGCGAAACCACCTTCGGCAAGGGCTTGGTGCAGACGGTTTATCCGTTAGCCGAAAACACGGGCCTGGCGCTGACCACCGCGCGTTACTACACGCCGAGCGGCCGCCTGATTCAGCGCGACTACTCGAACATCTCTCTCTACGACTACTACTACAACCGCGATCCTGACGCGAGCGGCGCCAACAAAGAAGTGAAGCTCACCGACGGCGGACGCACGGTGTACGGCGGGGGCGGCATCACGCCCGACGTCAATGTGCCCCCGGTGAAGAGCAATCACTTCCAGGACACGCTGCTGCAGCACTACGCGTTCTTCAATTTCGCGAAGCGCTATGTGGTCAAGAACAACGTTGCTAAAACCTTCACAGTCGACGATGCGTTGATGCAGGAGTTCCGGAAGTTCCTCGACGAAGAGAAGATTCCCTACACCGAGCAGGATCTGGTCGAGAACAATGACTGGCTCCGCTACAGCATCAAGAGTGAAGTCTTCGTGGACCAGTTCGGCCAGGACGAAGGCCTGAAGATTCGCGCGGAAAACGATCCGCAGATCATCAAAGCGCTCGACTTGCTCCCGCAAGCGCGCGCGCTCGAAGATCACGCGAAGCAAGTGATCGCCGAGCACAACGCTCCGAAGGCGGTCTCGCAGTAGCAGATTTGATTGCTGTCCTAAGCGGCCCGGAAGTTTTTACCGCCGAGCACGCCGAGAGCGCCGAGAACACTTGTTCCCTCGGCGTGCTCGGTGATCTTGGCGGCAGTTGTTTTGGCGCCGCTTTAAAGATGGTTACCCCCTGTCCTTCCTCCGCATTGACTTGCCTATTGCCCTATGTGAGAATCCGGCCATCAGCGGGCGGTTTCGCCGCATGGCTCGGTTTCCGCTCTTCAGGAGCCTCGTGACGTATTTTCCGAATCCATCACAACTGGCGTCCCAAGGCTCGGCATGATGTTGCAAAGCGGGTGGATCCTGGCCGTGTTTCTGGCCGCATGGGCAGGTGTGATGGATTGGCGCTTCCGCCGGATCCCGAACTGGTTGACGGTCCCCGGGCTGGTGGCCGGGACTGCAGTAAATGCGGTCGCCGCTGGCTGGCCGGGAGCAAAGTCTTCCTTGCTGGGTGCTGGATTAGGTTTGCTGGTTCTGCTGCCGTTCGTGGTCATCAAGGCGCTGGGCGCCGGTGACTGGAAGTTGATTGGCGCGATCGGTGCCTGCCTCGGGCCGACGCGGCTCGTGGCGGTTTTGATCGGGTCGATGCTGGTCGCCGGCGTGATGGCTTTTGTCCTGATTATCTACAAGGGACGGCTGCGGCAAGCAATGGGAAACATGGGACGCATGCTGCGAGCCTTCGTCACGCTTCATCTGCCGGGCGCGGAGGTTTCGCTCGACAATCCTGACGCCGTGAAGATTCCCTTCGGCGTAGCCGTGGCGTTCACGGTGCTGCTGTTCGGCGTGCGGCGCGCATTCGGCGCGGTGTAGGAAGACATGAAACTGGTAAAGCGAATTCTGGTCGGGACGGCGGGCGCGGAAATTGCCGAGACTGCCGTGGTGCTGCCCCTCCTGTTCACGGTGCTGCTCGGGATTTTCTTCTTCGGGCGCGCCTACAATATCTACGGAACGATCACGCAGGCCGCCATGCAGGGCGCGCGCGCGTCAGTGGCTTCGTCTTGTGCGACATGCACAAACCAGGCACCGACCGCCGATCAGATCGCCACCAATGTGGTGGCGCCTGTCCTGCAGGCTTCGCACCTTGATCCTGCGCGGGTGCAGGTGTTGACGCCGGCCGCTTGTGCCTGCGGAACGGTGGCTTGCGGAAGTAGTGTGGCGTGCGATCCCGCCGGAACCGCCGCGACACCGGCGATTTGCGTCCAGCAGAACGTGAACATCTCAGGCAGTGGCGGCACTGCGCAGTGCGGGACGTCGGTCGCGTTTCAGTATCCCTACGGATTCAACCTGCCATTCCAGTCCTTCACCCTGAATCTGAAGGCGACGGCGCAGATGCGAGTCGAGAACCAGTAATGCAGCTCACTCTCAAAATCGCACCGGTCCTGAGAGCATCGGGCGCAGTCTGCCGCGAGACCAGTGGCTCGCAGATTGCCGAGTTCGCCGTGGCCCTGCCGCTGCTGCTCGTCATGGTGGTGGGCATCTTCGATTTCGGAAACGCCTACAACATCAAGCAGAAGGTAACGAACATCGCGCGCGAAGCAACGCGCATGGGTGCGAGCCAGCCGACCGCAGACCTGACCAATCCGGCGCCAGCGTCGATCTTGGCGATTCGTGACCTGGTCTCCAGCGCTTTGCTGAGCAGCAAGCTGCCCGATTGCGGACTGGGAACAACCGCCGCCACGCCCGCAGGCGGAGCCACTCCCTGGAAGTGGACGTTCACCACATCGTGCGGGAGCGCGGGGAACCTGGTTCTCTCCGTCGATCGCGGCTACGTTTTCACCAGCACGCTGACCGCAGGCGGCAATTCGATCAAGATGATCAATACGCAGGTGACCCTGCTATATCCGTACCAATGGCAGTTCAACCGCATCGTCACGGTGATGTTGCCCACGGCAATTTATCCGGGGACCACCCAGATTTCCGTTGCGTCTATGATGGCGAACCAGATGTGAGGATGCCCATGATCCGACGCGGAACGAACCGACATCCAAAACACGACGAGCGTGGCGTAACGATGATCCTGGTCGTGCTCGCCATGCTAAGCATGCTGGGCATCGTTGCCCTCGCTATTGACGTGATAACACTGTATTCCGCGCGCAGCGAGACGCAACGCGCTGCCGACTCCGCAGCCTTGGTCGCCGCCAAGATGCTGGTGGACGCAGGCGTGACCGGCGATCCCGGCAATGCGGCCCTGCAGACTACCGCGCAGACGATCGCCACTACCGCCGCGAAAGACGTTGCGCGGCAAAGCGTGATTGCAGGACGACCGATCCAGGCAGCCGACGTGACGGTCACCTTCCCCAATGGCGCGAATACCGCACAGTTTTCTATTAATCCCCAAGTCAGGGTGACAGTTCAGAACGCGAATCTGCCAACCTTCTTTTCACGCATATGGAGCCGGGCGGCGTTGACCGTACGCGCAACCGCCAGCGCGGAAGGATTCAATCCGTCGAACGCAACCACCATTACGGGTGGAGCCACTGCTCCGGTCATTGCCCGTTGCGTGAAGCCGTTCATCGTCCCCAACTGCGATCCAATCCACGCAGGAGGCGGATGCGGAGGAGCGGGAGCTACCTTCTTCAATACCGCGACGGGCACGATCACGAATCCAGGCGCGGCTCCGGGCGGGATCATTGGCGAACAATTTCAGATGGTTTCAAATTGCGGGCCGGGTCCGGGTCCGGGCTGCGCGGCGCAGCCCCCTACCGTTGGTCCCGGTGGCGGCGGTTCGAGGCTCTACTACTACCCTGCGCAAATCCCAGCAGCCACCAATTCCTGTCCCGCTGCCTGTGGTGGCGGCACCAATTTCGAGAATGACACCTCGTGCTGCAATCCGACCCCGATCTCGTGCGGTACCGCTCCGCCGGCCGCGCCCGGGGTAAACCAGCTGACGATCGATGGAACCGTCTACCCCGAAGGCGGAGGCGGTCCGGCGCAGAACGGCGTTGAGTGCCTGATTCATCAGAGGCCGGGCAATGGGATGGATAACCTTACTTTGCCGATCAGTTATCCAATGCAGATTGAAGTCGGAAACAACCACCCGCTGGCGGGAACGGTCTTGTCAGCCAATGACCCGGTGACCACCAGTGATTCGCTGGTGATTGTGCCCGTCTATGACGATACGACGGGTGGAGGTGCCGCCCCGGCAGGGCCGGTGAATATCATTGGTTTCCTGCAGGTCTTCGTTAACCAAGCATTCCCGGGCGGCGGCGGACCGAAGGCGGGCGAATTCCGGGTGACCGTGGTTAACGTCATCGGCTGCGGAGCCACGGCCACGGCCGCACCGGTCTCCGCCAGTTCGGCCATACCCGTACGTCTGATCCATCAGTAATCAAGCGTGTTCAGTCTAGTTTGGCGGCGCCGGAGGATCTCCGGGCTGCGGCGTCGTGTCGGGCGGCATCGAGTCGCCTTGCGGCTGAGAATCATCATCGACTACCGGTGCTGGAGGTGGCGGTGGCGCGCCCACGCTGCGTTGCGGAGGTGTCTGCATCTGGGCAACCGGAGTGGCATCTTCCTCGGAACTCGGGACCGAGGAGACCACGCCTCCTGGCGATTTCGGGCTGAGAATCACGCGCTCGACTTTGTTGGCGTCGGCATCCGTGCCCACAATGATGAAGTTGTAGCGTGAGCCTTCCAGCAATTTCGAAATCACTTCGCGCTGCGTCCCGGGTCCCAGCATGACGGCAACAACTTCCTGGTCCGCACCCACGGGCACACCAATATCGGCCTTCAACTGAGTGCGGAGTTCATTCAACACCTCCGCCAGCGAAGCTTTATTCGAAACTAGCCTCAACTTATCGTCCTGAAGAGTGACCTCCACTTTCTTGACTGGCGGAGGAGGTGCGGCGGCACCGGCTGCCGTAATACTTTGAGCGGAGGGTGGCAGCGTGCCTCCCGCAGCCGCCGGTAATTTCACAATCACCGACCTGGCCGACGGAAATACCTGGTACACCTGCGCGGACTTTAGATCGAGCACGACGCGAGTCACGGGCGGTTTTGCGCTCAGCAGGCTGACCCGCACACCCTTCACTTCTCCCTGATTCACGGCCATCGCGCGCAACTGCGGGCCGGGCGACGCTTGCGGAAAGTCGATGACCAGGCGGTCGGGCCCAGTCACGGTCTGCACCGCAGGCTCGATGCGCTGGCTGGTTTCAATCTCGATCTCAGTTGCGTCGCCAGATTTCAAAACGGCAACTTTCTTGACTTGCGCATTGCCCGAACCAGCGGGCCAGCGCGAGACGGTGATCCCCGCCACGGCTGCAGGAGCGGGAACCGGACTCCGCGCGGACGTGGTCGTTTTCACAGAAACCGGCCGGATCGCGGATACGGGAGCGGCCACCGCGGGACGCACCGACAAAGTCGGCTCAGGTGCCGCTGGCGCAGGCGAGACCGCGGAGGGCGGCGCCGACGTGGGCTCAGCTGCCGGGTCTGCCGCGACGACCGTGCTCGCCTCCCCAAGTTTCACGATGACCGACTTGCTCGACGGAAAAAGCTGGAACGGCAGCGGCGCCTTCAAGTCCACCACCACCCGCGTCACGGGCGGATCAATTGTCACGCGACCGATGCGCACGCCTTTTACGAGGCCCTTATTCACGGTTAGCGCGCGGAGGTCCGGACCGGGCACGGCGTCGGAAAAATCGATGATCAGGCGGTCCGGGTCGGTGACCACCTGGGTCAGCGGCATGACGCGCTGACTGGTTTGGATTTCAATTTGCAGACCATCGCCCGACTTCACGACCGCAACATGGCGAATTTGGGCCTTTTGCGCGGTACTTGCCGGGGTTAGGGAGAGGAAGAAGCCCGCTACCAGGAGAGCGATCCAGACGACCTTGGGGAGGAGGTTCATTGCGTAACCTACTTTGTGCGCGATTGTAGCAGCCCCAGGTACCTGTGAATTACACATTAGTCGTAGTACCGTGGGGTCCCGGCAGCGGGCAAATCGACCGTCCGCCGCCCGTTCCAACGCCTTGCCTTCGAGAACTTTGGCCACTTGAGGTAGGGTTGGCGGAACCCAGTCACCGCTCTGAGGTTTCCAGGGCCGAAACTGCCGCACTGGAATCGGGCAGGTCAGCCTCTGCGGTTCGATTTTGTACGCCCCTTGGATTGATCGCGCTCCAGAATCGTCAGGAAGCAAGGCCGCCCAGGAGAAGAGCCGATCACTGCACGAAACGCACTCTTGTGGCAAACTTACGGCTCTAACAAAACTGCACGTGTTCCACACCATGGCTCGATCGCGCTGGTCGCTGTTCAAATTCACTTTGTCGAGAGAAACAATGCCCACATTCGGTATTCGGCTTCGTACATTCATTCCTTCCCTGCTGACGATCGGAGTGCTTTGCGGTCTGGCATCTGCCCAGCCGAAGCCCCAGCTTCATGTGATGCCGATGCCGGCCTCGGTGCAGTTGGGATCTGGGCAACTCCCAATCGATCGCTCCTTCTCTGTCTCTACATCGGGCACACACGACGAGATGGTGGATCGCGCCGTGGATCGCTTTAAAGACCAATTCACGCGGCGCACTGCCATTCTTCTGCAGAAGCCCGTGGACCCTGCGCACACGACGCTCACCATCCACGCCGACCACGGCAGTCAGAAGGTCCAAAAGGTCGGGGACGACGAGTCTTATGACCTGATCGTTACGGAATCAGGCGCCAAGCTCAACGCGCCCAATCCGCTTGGGATTCTGCGCGGGCTCGAGACCTTTCTGCAGCTCATCACCATTACGCCGAGCGGCTTTTCGGTGCCCGCGGTCACGATTCACGATCAGCCCCGCTTCGTGTGGCGGGGCACGCTGATCGACGTTGGCCGGCACTTCATTCCCATCGATGTCCTCAAGCGCAATATCGATGGCATGGCGGCGGTCAAGCTGAACGTGCTGCATTGGCATCTCTACGACAGCGAGGGGTTCCGCATCGAGAGCAAGCGTTTCCCCAAGTTGCAGGAAGATGGATCCGACGGCCGCTACTACACGCAGGAAGAGATTCGCGAATTCATCGCCTACGCGCACGATCGCGGCGTGCGCATCATGCCCGAGTTTGAAATGCCGGGACACAGCCGGTCCATGTACGTTGGCTATCCCGAACTCGCCAGCGGCCCGGGCCCATACAAGATGGAGCCGGGCGCGCCCGACGCGGAGATGGACCCGACGCGCGGGGAAACCTACAAGTTCCTCGACAAGTTTCTGGAAGAGATGGCGGGACTTTTTCCTGACGAATACTTCCATATCGGCGGAGACGAAGTTGCCGGCAAGGAGTGGGAAGTCAATCCGAAGATTCAGGCCTTCATGCGCGAACATGGCATGAAGAACAAGCAGGACCTGCAGGCCTACTTCAACCAGCGCCTGCAAAAGATTGTCGCCAAGCACCACAAGATCATGGTGGGTTGGGACGAGGTTCTGCATCCCGACCTCCCGAAAAGTGTGGTGGTGCAGTCCTGGCGCGGGCAGGAGTCACTGGCGACGGCCGCAAAGCAGGGCTATCGCGGGATGCTCTCCTTTGGCTATTACCTCGATCTCATGTGGCCCGCATCGCGGCACTACGCAATCGAACCGCTGAGCGGCGAGGGCGCGTCACTCAACGCGGAAGAAAAGGCGCGCATCCTGGGCGGCGAGTCGTGCATGTGGTCGGAGTTCATCACGCCCGAAAATATCGACTCGAGAATCTGGCCGCGCAATGCTGCGATCGCCGAGCGGCTGTGGTCTCCCGCGAGCGTGCAGGATCCAGCCTCGATGTACGAACGGCTCGCGCAGGTGAGCGAGCGACTTGAAATGCTTGGCCTGACTCATCGCACTTCCCTGGTACCAGCGCTCGATCGCATGGCGGGATCGGGCGACGTGACTCCCTTGCGCACGCTCGCCGACGTGGTCGAACCGGTGAAGGACTACACGCGCATGGACAACATGAAAGGGCCCCTCGACTTCCGCGCACCGTTGAACCGGCTGGTGGACACCGCACGCCCGGAGAGCGATCAGGCGCGGCGCTTCCATGAAGCGGTGCAAGCGTACATCGCAAGCGGCTACAAGGATCGCGCCTCCGAATCTGCCATCCGAGGACAGTTGACTGCCTGGCGCGACAACGACCCGCGGCTGCACTCCATGCTCGACACGTCTTTTCTGATGGGAGAGTTGGCGCCGCTGTCCGCGGATCTTTCCAGCGTGGCCTTCGCCGGCCTGTTCGCGCTCGATTATCTCGAGAAGGGTGCGCCCTCGCCGACTGCGTGGAGAACGCAGCAACTAACTGCACTCGATGCCGCAGCAGCACCGCACGGCGATCTGCTGCTGATGGTTGTGCCCTCGGTAAAGCAACTAGTCGAGGCTAGCGGGCAAGCATCCCAGATCAAGAACTAGGCAAAGCTTGAACCGCAAAGCTCGCAAAGAGAGGCCGCCAAGTGCGCAAAGAGAGGCTCGCGTTTATCCATTACAAGGTGCTGATTATATTACTCTTATAGGTTATCCGAAACGCCTCTGGAACCAGCTACAATAGTTATCCACTACTGAATAATATCCATTGACAGTGATCCATTTATGGATCAAGCTAGGGGCTGGGATGCCCCGCGGCAGGAGGACCCGTGCCAGCGGATGGCAGCATGTACAAAACGATCCCACAGCCGCGTTACGCGGAGGAACTGGCGCGGCTGAAAGATTCGTCGGTCGCGGAGGAAATCCAGGCGGCCGAAGAAGCCATCGCCCGCTCGCCATATCAGCCCGAGCCCAAGGCGGCGTACAAGCTGTTGTCGCCTCCGGAGGCGAGTGACGAACCGGAGCCTCTGCAGTTGATGGTGACCGTCCTCCGGCTGCAGATTCTGAAGAACGGGTTCGTGGTGAGCTACACGATTCGCGAATACGGTCAGCTGGTGTACCTGGAAGATCTGGATCTTCCCTTCAAGTACAAGCTGCCCAAGTTTCAACCGTGAGGAGCCGATGAAATTCGACCTGACCGAGAAGGACGTGAGGTTGGTGGACGGAAAGTTCGTGCAATTGCCGATGAAGCGCTTCGTGGCGCTCACCGAGTACGTGGAAGATCTGGAGTCGCGCTTGCTGTCGGCGGAAGTCAATTTGCGTGAATCCGCGCGCGTGGGCCGGGAAATGGAGACCATGCCTGCCTCCGCGGCAAAGCAGGGGCTTCCGCAGGACGAAGCCAGGCAGGTGGAGAGCGTGTTGCGCCGCCTGGAGCCTGCTCAACTGAAGAAGGCAATGGAAGAGAAAAGCATCTCCGTGAGACGGCTCGCGATCCTTACCGGAATTCCCTACGCCACGCTCTACCGCTACGTGCACGGCGCGTCCGTACCCACGCACGCCGCTAAGAATATCTGGCTGACGCTGAGCAAGCTCAAGAAGCGTCACTGGCAGCAGAGTGCCGCGGCGGGCACATCAAAGGAACGGCGGTAAGCCATGTCGGATGAGCTTGCGCGTGGATCCGACGCTATCAACATTGCAGCGGCCGACAAGCTGAAGTTTTTCTCGGAGCACGTGCGCGGCGTGCTCACGCTATCGAGCGCCGCGGTGCCGGCCATTGTCGGCGTGTTCGGGCTGCTGTTCCGAAAAGACGCGACCGGAGCTGAAACGCTGCCACCCTTCGCCCGGACGTGGCTGATCCTGCCTGCTCTTGCAGTCCTGTCGTTTCTGATTTCGATTCTCGCCGGCGTGATCTACAGCTACGACCTGTGCAAGAAAACCGATCACATGGAAGTGCGCATGCCGAGACTCGACCTTGCTTCCATGGCGTTGCATGTCTTCTTCGCCATCGGAGTATTGCTCTTTTCGGCGTGGGCGTTCCTGATGATCTTCGAGCTGCGCTGAATGCAGAGTTCGACCGACACTGCTCCCGCAGGATTTTCTTCGCGGATACTTTAGGGGGAAAAGGGGGAAGCGGGGGGAAGTACCGCTCTAGTTGCTCGCTACGTGATCCACTACGAAGGCGCGCAGGTCGCGCAGCATCGATTCCACATCATTTTTCGAAACTTCCGACCACAGGCCGGTCATCGCTTTTTCATGAAGACTGGTGCACTCCGCAAGTTGCTGTTCGACCAGGCTGTCATAGACTCCCTGGCGTGCCAGCTGCGCGATCATTTCGTCAACCGTCGACATCTCCAGGCTGTGGTCGGAGCACAAACGACGCAACGCTTCTTCCAACGCATCGCCCGCCAAAATGGCTGCACTCTGATGACGTCCCATATTCAAATAAGCCTGCGCTTCGGCAAGAAATTCCCCCGTAAGCTCGGTGCCCGCCATCTCGGCCACGGGCGTGGTTTCAACCGCGGTCTCCGCGGAATCAAAGCTCCATGCGGCTTTCAGTACGGCCATGCCGCGAGTAATGTCCATCCACATCTGAATTTCCTTTCTTCGTAGGGCAGATTTGGTTTTTTGCCCTTCGTTACCGGAGTATTCGCAGGTAATGTTCCATCGGTTCCAAACTGGGACTTACCTTCGATTACCTTCGGATAGGTGGTTGGTTTTGTGGGAGTTACCGGCACTCAGCCCTAGTACCATGCGACGCCCTTGGCAGGCGGCAGGGGCCCGGATGGCCTCCGATTCGCCGCGTTGCGTCACTTGTAAAGCGATTATTTGGCAGATGGCACGAAAGTGCTATCGGGGCCAACGGCTGGAGACAATCTTCGACCACAGCGCTAACTCTTGCGCTGTCGCTTTAGAATTTCTCGAGGACTTTTCCAATCATGGACCCGGGAGTGTCGACCTTGTCGCAGTACATCGCGTTCTCAGGCTTGCGATGAAAGCTATGATGACAACGCAGGAGAATACCGGCATCAAACCAACAGATGTTGTAGTACGAGTCGTATTCCTTCGACTCGAGAATATCGTATGGGATCATCAGCAGCGGTGTGTCTTCGTGAACATAAGGCGCATTTGGATTTTTGTAGACTTCCATTTGGCCGTTCCTAGTGAGAACCACGTACACCTCGTTGCCTGTGAACAATCTCGTCGCGAATTTCCTGGCCAGCGGAACTCCGCCCACCAGGAGTGCCAGACCAATGCCAAGCGCAAAAGCGATGATCACTCTCATACATCGATACCCATACTAAAGGTCAGGATCTCCGTCATCGTTCGGTTCAAAACGGCTGGTAGTCTATCCGCGAAGCTACTCTTCTCGAAAGAGCCTCACTTGCACAATTCCGTGGTCAGCACTTCCCTGCGCCGACGTGCCAAGCGGTCGACGCTTCCCAGCACGAAAAAGTAAACGACAAAAGCTAGTGCAGCCAAAACGCAGAACCCCACAACAGCGAGCCATTGGCGCTGATAGCTACGTGCTATCAGCAAGACAATTGCGGCCACTCCGAACACCACGCCCTGGATCGCGAAGCTCGCCAAGACGGTGGTTTGTGACGCGCGCTGCCGCCCGAACGTTCCGAACTCGGTTTTCTTCGGAGAATACAGTGACAGTAGATTTCCAGCCGCGAGATTCACCGGCGCCGCGAACAGCAAGCCACTCAGCGTGATCAGAAGCGCACTAGCGGTCGGCGGACGGAACAGCAGACACACGCCGATCCACAACGCCAGCAACTCCGCGGCCAGAACACCCATGTGCGCGACGTTCTTGCCGAGCATCACACCTCGAAAACTGGCCGGGGAGACCAGAAAGAACTGGATTCCTCCCGCGTCCGGTCCGAAATTGTTGTAGATCAGATTGGTCAGCAGCAAAAGAGCGTAAGCGGCGCCCACCGGCAAACCCAGCTCCGGCCAGTTCTGCAGAAATCCAGCGCCTCCCGAGCGGCCACCCAGGCCGAATACAAAAAGCATGACGATCGGCGTCACGAAGGTCAGAAGAACCGGCCCGCTGCGCGAGAGATACCGAAATTCTTTCTCGACGACCGCTGCGGCTTCCTGGGACAAACCCGGGATTTTCCATGCTAGGCGAACACCCGGGCGCGATACTTCATCCTTCCCGCGATCGACGACCTCGCTCAGGTTCTCTCCGCGAAATTGCGCGCGCAGTCGAACGCTGAGGATGCGCAAGATCACGACCGCATAAAGAACGAGCGCACCGAGCAATCCGAAAGCCAGTGCGATGTGCGCCGCCGCTTTGCTCGCCAGTGCGCCAGCCGCAATGCCCGGCGGCAAGACAGCCTGTATGGGATTTGCGAAGTGTCCGGCCCAATGGAAGGCGGCATTCGACCGGTCGCCGTAGCGGCTCAGCATCGGCCCAATAAGCTGCAAACTGATCATCGCCAGGAAGAACAGCACGGCAAAGATTTCCCGAGTGCGTCGCTGCCCCAACCAACGTTCCACCCAGGCAAAGATCATCTGCGTCAGCATCATGTTGACGGCGGCAAATACCAGCAGGACGATGAAAGCCCAGGGTATCAATCCGGGGCGAGCCCATCCGATCCCGAGCAGGATCCCTACGAGCCAGAACGTGCCAAGCACCGTGGCAGGGTCCAGCGCTCCATACACAAGCCGCACCATCACGTAAGTCCGGTAGCTGAGGGGAAAGCGCAGCAGGTTGGTCGAGTCGATGGATTCGCTGAGCGCGGTAGCCATCAAGGGAAACATCTGCCAGAACAGAAAGACTGGCCACAACAGTAGAGCGAGGGCTTCCGGTTTGCCTTGCGACACGAAATACCAGGCGCCCACACCCAACAGGATCGCGCCGCCCAGCCCGCCTCCGGTGATGACCGCGCCGATTACGACACGGGAGAATAGTTCCACGGCGCCGCGCTTGGAGCGCAGTGAATGAAGAAAAATCTGCCAGCGCACGCTTGCGATGGCCACAAGCTGAGCGCGAGAGTCATTCGATGCCGCTATCCCAACCAAGACAACTCCTGTTCGGCCGAACGCGCCCCACCCACGGTATGGAGAAAAATTTCTTCGAGCGTCAACTTTCCTGTCGACCCGGCTTCTGCAGCCACTGGCACTTGCGACTCGACGCCCGCGCGCAATTCTTCCAGCGAACCCTGCGCGACCAGGACACCGCGATCGATGATGGCCACGTGACTGCAAAGCCGCTCGACGATTTCGAGAACGTGGGACGTTAGAAAAATAGTGGCGCCGCGCGCGGTCATGCGTTGCAACATCGACTTGAGCGTCCCTGCGGCGATGGCGTCGACTCCTTCGAAGGGCTCGTCGAGAAAGAGAATTTTGGGACCGTGGATGACGGCCGCGGCCAGAGCCAGTTTTTTCTGCATACCGTGGGAGTAGTCGGTGACCAGTTTGCGGGGTTCATTCGCGAGTTGCATAAACTCGAGCAACTCTGCGGACCGTTTGGCAGTCGTTTCGCGATCGAGGCCGTACATGCGGCCGACGAAGGTCAGGTACTCGGCTCCCGTCAACCGACCGAACAATGCGAGACCTTCAGGGACAACTCCGATCTGGCGTTTCACTTCGCTGGTGCGTTCGGCAAAGTCGAGGCCAAGAATTTCAATGCGACCCGAGGTCGGAGCCAGAAGCCCCGTAAGCATTTTGATGGTGGTGGACTTCCCTGCGCCGTTGGGGCCGAGAAAGCCGAAAAACTGCCCGGGAGCGACGCACAGATTCACGTCGTTTACCGCAACCAGTTCTCCGAAGCGACGCGTTAGATTCGCGGTGGAGACCGCTGGAACCTTGGTGGGCGCGGAGGTTCCGGTTAACTGTGCGTCTTCCAGCATTGGGTTTCGAATCTAGCACATGAGTTACGCTGGACGGTATCCGATCATGGCGATGCAAAACTTTAACCATTCCTAATATACTATTGATTTATATGTGCTATATCATCGTAGGGTGCGGCCTCCTCTGGGCAGGCTACCAACCCAGCGCGATGACTTCCTTTCACCGGTGCGTTCAATCCACTCGTTGATCCAAGACCTTTCTGCTCACGCGGATGCTCCCTAGACCGTCCAAAACTCTGGCGAACCACGCGCATCTGAAACGCGTATAAGCCAGTGTGTCAGTGTGGGGTTTGGTAATGGATAGGAGCGATGCGAAATCTGTGGTTTTCTTCGGTCCGTTCGAGGTGAATTTTCGTACGCAGGAGATTCACCGCCAAAGGACAGTCGTGCGGCTCTCGGGACAGCCCTTTCAGATTCTGGAAGTGTTGCTCGCGCGCCACGGCGAACTCGTGACGCGTGACGAATTGCAGCAGCGACTCTGGCCGGGCGCTTCCCTGGTCGACTGCACCCACGGTCTGAATGCAGCGATCAACAAACTACGCGAGGCGCTGGGTGACTCGGCCATCACACCACAGTACGTCGAGACCCTGCCGCGACGCGGATACCGCTTCATCGGAGAAGTTCGTAGGCAGTCCTCTAGTGAAGCCGCTTCCATCGTTCCAGTAGTTTCTCCGATTGTCTCCGAGAATATTCTTGTCTTGTCTCATCAGCGGGAAGAGTCCCAGCCGGCGTACGCCTCACCACGGCACTGGCCGATCGCTCTCGTCGCTAGTGCTGCATTGTTAACCGGAATTCTCGGAGGCATTGGATTGAATTCGCATTTCCAAAAGCCTCCCGGCCCGCAGGCCGTTGCCGCACCCGTAGGTCAGGTCCAAGTTGCGGAAGCTGAATCCAAAGAGCGGACCACTCAAGGTGCGGCGGAGTCGAAATCGCCCACTGCCCCTTCGATGCGAGTTGGCGGAGCAAGTGCGCGTCCTGCCGTTCTGCGAAGCTCTTCTTCGGAGGGATCTCGCACATACCCAACACTGCATACGGTCGTATCCGGCAGCGGCAGCGCTGCCCCGCAGTTTTCCCCCGACGGAAAGCACATCGCTTTCATGTCGAACCGAAGCGGCCCGTGGCAGATCTGGGTCAGCTCAGTCGACGGATCACATCCCGTGCAGATCAGTTCCACCGACAGCGCGGGAACTCCTCGCTGGTCGCCGGATGGCAAGGAGATCGTGTTCGACGCGCCCTGTAACGACGGAACCTGTGTATTCGTCGCACCCATAGACCGTTCCCAGCTCGCTCGTCAGCTCGACGAAGGGCGCGTTCCCAGCTTTTCACGGGATGGCAAATGGATCTACTTCGCCTCTGACCGTCACGATGACTGGCAGGTCTGGAAAATTCACAGACGCGGTGGCAACGCGGTGCAAGTCACCAGAAAAGGCGGCTTCGCAGCTCTGGAATCGTCTGACGGTTATCTCTATTACGCGAAGTCGGGATGGAAACCCGAAATCCGGCGCATCCCGGTTGCGGGCGGCGAAGAGTCGATCGTTTCGAGCCAAGTAAGGCCTCTTACGTGGTCCAGCTGGACGGTGACGCAAAAAGGGATCCTGTTCAGCTCCGGCGTACAGGGAAAAGGTCCGCAATTAAACCTGTACGATCCGACGACCGGAAAGCTTCACGAACTGCTAACTCTGCCCAGTTCGCCGAGGTGGATGGGCGCAACCGCCGACGGGCGCCGGGTCGCGGTGAACAACGCCAACGAAAGCGAGATTACCCTGGTGGAGAATCTACGTTGATCGCGCTAGTGGATTACGTCCATCACTGAAAGGGCGCGCGTCTCGGCTTCCACCAGATCGGGCGTTAGACGTATCTCATACGAGCCCTTGGCAACTTCCGTGGGACGCCTGCCTGCTCCGAGAGCACGCAAAAGCGGCAGCGGATCCGCGCCGAACGGAACACGCCGCTCTTCCCCGTCCAAAGCGACGGCAAGAACCGCGCAGTCGTACGCTAAAACCTCCGGCAAGAAGGGCACGTAGGGTTTGCGTTCCCGGAGGAAGGTAGCAAACGCGCTGGCTTCGTCCAGAGCGAACGGCTGAGGTGGATGCGTCTTCCAGAACTCAGCCAGCAACTGCTCGAGATAAGCGGGACCGCGCTCCAGCATGATCAGGCGCGACGAGAGCCGCAGCGTGCGGACGACCATCGATCCTCGAAACTTCTCGACCATTTCACGAATGATGGCCAGGCCTGGATCTTTCCGCATTTCATCCGCCAATGGCGACGAGCAGGGCTTGTGTACGGTGAGTTCTGCGAGCGTGCGTTCCCATTCGAGCGGCGATGGATGCGCATCAGCGGGAAGAACGGTGCAGGTTTTGGCGGTCTTCATTGAGCAGGCTGTATTGCGACGCGCCCAAAGCCGGTGCAACGCTTCGAGTTGCGCACGAAATTCCGAGGACGAGATTCTCGCAAAATAGGACGGGTATAACTCAAAGACGATTGCTTTCAAATTGGGTAGTCGGGGAACGATCCGGGTAGCCAGTTCCATCAACTCCGGCGGGACTGCGCCGGAATGCGCATCGAGCCAAAAGCCGCGATGCCCATGGCCTCCAGCCAGATGGATCTCCCACACGCGCTCGAGCGGTATCTGGTCAATATAGTCAGCGAGCGGCTGTCGGCCATTGCGTTCGTTCGTCCAGACATTGTGCAGGTCCAGCAGGACGCCGCAATCGGCTTGGTCGGCAACGAGTGCCACAAATTCGCCATCCGGCAATTCCTCGGTCCGGGGTCGCAGGTAATTCACCCCGGTCTCAATGGCGAGCGGGACGGGCAGGCGAACCGCCAGTGCGCGCACCGAGGCAACCGCCGCGTCAACCCCTGAGATAGTCTGGCGAGGCGGCAGCAGAAATCCCGACTGCCAGTCTCCCGATTTGTCGGCAACACGGTTGAAGCTGAGATGTTCGCTCACCCACGGAGACGAAAGTTTCCGGGATACGCCAGATAGCCGCGCGGCTTCATCTTCGGGGGGCGGCAGTGTACCGCCGACGGGAAGGGCTACGCTGTGCGCCAGTATTGGACGTTGATATCGACGCAAGGCTGCAAGAGCGGTCTGGTCGAGCATCAGACCTTCCGCGTCTTTGTGCCGCCGCCAGAGCGACTGGGGTTCCACCTCCAGTACGTCGACCAGTTCTTTGTTCGCTTTCAACACCGGGTCAAGTTCGGGGAACCAGTTCAGTCCAACTCCAAGTTCAGGGAGATTCATGGGCCCTCATGCTCGGCCACGGCTTCTTTTACCTTGAGGGATGCCGGGTCGATGACAAACTCGCGCGTGCGCGGCAAGACCGCTTTCTTGCCGCGGGCGAGATTCATGGCCGCCACGATCGCTGCGACATTCGCGAGGGCCGTTTGAAACTTTTCGAGATCGCAGGCCACTGAGATGGGCAGCGTCACCCGAATTGGGGTGCCTGTGACTCTTTGCGCCCTTTCCCTTCTTGTAGGCATGACGATCTCCTTGGTCTCACACAATCCTTCCTATAAGCATTCGGGAGAAGTACTCGATGGATAGTGCCGAAGAGCGGGTCAGCGTTTCACGGCAGCGGAAGGAAAAACGAGGGCTCCAGCGCGACGCGAAAAAGCCGAGCGCGTCTGTCACCACTCGGCTTTTGGCTTGCTAGGTTTCTAGTTGAAAAGCACCTACGGAGTTTGTGGAAAATCAGGCAGCCGCCGCGCTTAGGGCCTTAATGTCATTCAGCAAAATTTTCTCGTGGCCCTCGGGGTTTACCTTTTCGTACACCGTCCGAATTATCCCCTCCGGGTCAACCACGAACGTCGTGCGTTCCCAGAACTTCATTCCCTTCCATTCGGATTGTCCAAGACCCAGCGTCTTCATCAGTTGAGAGTTGGTGTCGGCCAGCACATCGATAGTGAACGCGAACTTGGTGCAGAAATCTTTGTGCGAGCTGACATCATCGGCGCTGATGCCGACGATCTTGATGCCGGCCGCATCGAAATCGGCTCTGCCTGCGGAAAACGACTTCCCCTGGATAGTGCAACCCGGAGTGTCGTCTTTCGGATAGAAATATACGACCAGCCAATGACCCGCGTAATCGCTAAGGTTGGTGATCTTGCCGTCCTGATTGGGAAGAGAAAAATTCGGGAAGGGACTGCCTGCTTGCATCATGAAATTGATTATTTCCTTTCATCGAGATGCTGAAATTGTAGTCGATTCGAGACTAGCATCGTGGCATTTCAGGCACTTCGTAAGGCCTGCCACTTGGCTGGATCCATGCCGTCGGCTGAGAACAAGGACACTCCCGAAGCGCCGCCTTCCCGCGCCATCCGGATGGTGCGGGTCATTTCGTCCACTTTCATGTTGTGAATGAAAATCCCGCTGTAGAGAGGCCGATGGACAGCGGCCACTCCTTCCTTCGTTTGGTCGCGAACCCACTCCGGACCGGCCTCGTAGAAGACGTGATAGAGCATGGGCAGATACGCGTCCAGTTGGAAGCGCCCCCAATCCTGGCGCACCATCTCACGCGCCCGGGAGGGTCCGGGAAACACGGCGGCCGTGATGATCTTGCCCTTGGCATGCACGGCCGGAACGAGATAATCGTTCACCAGGTCCACCACCATATCCCAGCGAAACTTGAGCCACGCGTCGACCATGGCCTGATCTTTCACTTCGCCGTTGCCAATGCGGATCGGATCGATACCGGACTTCTTCTTGAATTGGTCGCGCTCGTACGCGCTGTACCCGTAGTCATACGGTGGGTAGACCTTATCTTGCACGATGTTGTACTTCGACCATAAGCCTTTCGGCAGGATTGCATCCGGATGCCGAATGTAGTCCAGATGCACTCCCGTCAACTCCGGGATCGATGCCAACTCCTTGACAGTCTGCTGCACCCATTCGCGGACTTCTGGCCGGCCAGGGTCGAGAAATTTGTAGTACTCCACGTAGGCTGGCTTATCGACGGCCGACTCGCCTTTCGCGTTCACGTTGTACCAGTCGGGATGCTTCTGCACGATTTCCGGCACCATGCAGGGCATCGACCACATCCAGGCGTGGACTTCCAGGTCGGCGCTGCGGGCAAGCGGAAGGATTTTGCTGAGCACATCGCTCTTCACCGGCAAGTGCTTGCTAGAGAAGTAAGCATTACGGCCGTCGTAAATCTCCGGCAGAATTGCGCGAACCCCACTCTCTCGCGCGGTCGCGAACAGCTGCTTCCATTCATCCGCGGAACGATCGGGGGCGAGCGGCACCCACATCCAATTCTTCTGGGTGGAGTCGGTAGGAATAGCGCCTGCCCGCCATCCGCCGGCCGCTAACGCTGCGGCGCTGATCGCGCAATTTCGGATGAACGCTCTGCGATGCATACAGAGGGCAGCCTAGCACAATCAGCTCAAAGAGACCGGGCGACGCATCCGTCGCCCCCGCAGTCTGGTTCCTGACTCTGCAAGTCAACCCTCAACAAACGGGCGGTGAGCCAATACTTGCTTTTGTCAACTATCTTGCTTGATACTTGAATGGAAGGATCTCGGAGGTGTTCGATGTCTGGAACCGACGCCACGCGGCAAGCCATCCGCGATGTCCGGCGCTTCAACCGTTTCTACACGAAGCAAATCGGACTGCTTCAGGACCACATGCTGAGCAGCCCGTTCTCCCTCACTGAAGTGCGCATTCTCTACGAGATTGCCCATCACCGGAATCCGACCGCGTCTGACCTGATCGAAGAACTGGGCCTGGACCCGGGATATCTCAGTCGCTCCTTAACCAAGCTTCAGCAACAGCGACTCCTCAGGCGCGAGCGATCGGCTGCGGACGGGCGCCAGAGCTTCCTCATCCTCACACCCAAGGGGCAGAGCACGTTCCGGCCGCTCGAAACTCGTTCCGATCGCCAGGTAGCCGCGATGCTGAGCCGACTGACGTTGGGGCAGCAGAACCAGTTGCTCTCCGCCATGCATGCGATCGAACAGCGTTTGGATACAAATCACCGGCCTGATGCCCGCCCTACTGCATACACGTTGCGCACGCATCGACCGGGCGACATGGGTTGGGTCGTACACCGGCACGGCGACTTGTACTGGCGCGAATACGGTTACGATGAGCGCTTCGAGGCCCTGGTGGCCCGCATTGTCGCGGATTTCGTTCAGCACTTCGATTCGAAACGCGAGCGCTGCTGGATTGCAGAAAGGGATGGCGAAATATTGGGAACGGTCTTCCTGGTGAAGAAATCCAAGACCGTGTGCAAGCTACGGCTTCTGCTGGTCGAGCCGACCGCCCGCGGGCTAGGCATCGGACGCCGCCTGGTCGGGGAATGTGTCCGCTTCGGGCGCCAAGCCGGCTACAAGAAAATGATTCTGTGGACGCAGAGCGAATTGGGCGCTGCCCGCCACCTGTACAAAGAAGCCGGCTTCCACCTGGCCGGTCAGCAGCGTCACAAAAGCTGGGGCCGGGGCAATCTGATTTCAGAAGTTTGGGAACTGAAGCTGTGAATCGTGCCCTTGTCGGATGCCACTTCAATTCTGGCTGATCAAAGCCAAGCCGATAAGGCACAGGATCACACCACTCACATTCCGCAACGAAAGGTGCTCGTGAAAGAAGGCTAATCCGATCCCGACGAGCAGGAGCGCACTCGCGCTGTTTCCAATCACAGACAGTAGACTCACGCGCCATCCGCTGCGGTACGCCAGGAGGACCGCCAGTTCTACTCCGACGATCGACACCCCCACCGCGGCGCTGGCCCAATTCACACTTCTTAGACTCCAGGAGCCTGCCGTCCGCGCGGGATACAGAGGAATCAACAGGAACGTTCCCGCCAATGCGGTCAGGTAATTGATGACCAGCGAGAAGACGGGATTAACCGACCCGGGCACCGATTTCTGGGCAATGTGGTAGGTCGTTGTACCGACGATCATCAAGATGACTGGAAGATAGAAGAGCATCGTCCCTCCGCGGGCGTGAGCGAAGAGAATAAATGGAAATGCTCGTTGAAGACAGGACGAGGCAGCAAACATCGCACCAACCGCAAGCGGTGAACCGTAAAGGGCTAGGCGGACGCCTGCACTGTCGGAGATGCCATCGGGCGGGGGGATGTCCCAGGTTTGTGAATCGGAATACGGAACGAGATCCTCGTACCACTGCTGTTCGATTCGATTTCCATCACACCATGAAATGGATGTATCCGTTCGCGCATTCCGCGGATGCCCACGCCGCCGCCTTGTGCCTGGATCGAGGCAAGCCGTTCCGGCGGAATTCCCTTGCCGTGGTCGCGAACATCCAGGCCCACTTCCCGGCTGTTGGACCACACGGCGATTTCGGCTGTCTTGCTTCCGGAATGCCGATGAATGTTGGTGAGACACTCCTGCAACAGGCGGAACATCATCAACTCCATGTCGTGTCCGAATCTTCCAAGGTTGTCCGGGATATTCACCGAGATACTCATCCCGCTGCGTTCCGCTAGACCTTCCGCATACCAACGCAGCGCAACCGGCAAGCCGCTTTCGTCGAGCAGTGGAGGATGAAGCAGATATGACATCGTTCTGATTTCCTTGCTTAACTGATCCACATATTCCTGCGTTTCGTTCAGGCCCTCCACCACTTCGGGAGAGCTGTTGCGAGCAACCTGTGCTACGTGGGCCAGGTTCATACCCAGGGCTGCAAGGATCTGCCCCGCGCTGTCGTGCAATTCGCGCGCCACGTGTCTCCGCTCGTCGTCTTGCATCTGCAGCATTTTGTGGGACAAGTCGCGGAGTTGTTCCGACTGCTGGAGCACTTTTGTGTTGCGCGCTTCCAGTTCTCTGGTGCGGGTCCGCACTTGCTCTTCCGTGAACTCCTTGCTTTTGCGCAACGCATCCTGCGTGTTGCGGAGTTCGGTGATGTCGGTATTGGTGCCGAACCACTGCGTAATTTTGCCGTGCGCATTCTTAATGGGAACGGCGCGCGAAAGGAACCAACGATACTCGCCATCTTTCCCGCGCAAGGGGAAGGTGTCTTCCCACACTTGGCCAGTTCCGAAGCAATCTTTGATCTTTTCGACGACGCGGTCCACGTGATCCGGATGCAACACGCTCTGCCAGCCCGAACCCTGCATCGCATCGAGCGTGGTACCGGTGTAGTCGAACCAGCGCTGGTTAAACCAGTACATCCAGCCGGAACTATTTGCCATCCACGCAAACTGTGAAATGTTGTCGGCCAGCGTGCGATAGTTTTCCTGCGTCCGTTTGACGTCGGTAATGTCGACGCCGGTCGGATGCAGGAAGATCACTCGACCCTTCTCGTCGCGGATTGGATGAAGTTCGAACTCGACCAGGCGCTCCGTTCCGTCTGCCCAGTGATATGGCAGTTCCGCCCGGTAGGGTGTGCCTTGCGCGCCCTGGAGACACGCTGCCCGGATCTTCTCCTGAACTTCGCGCGAGCCTCGCCACCATCCCGCCAGCCAGAACGGCTTGCCGAGAACTTCTTCCGCCTTGTAACCGCAGGCATCGAGGCAAAGGCGATTCGCATCCATGACCGTACCGTCAACGCTCAGCACGCCTGAGAACACCGTGGTCTGGTCAAACACGGCGCGGAATTTCGCATTCGCCGCGAGCGCCTCGAACTCCGACTGTTTGCGCCTGGTCACGTCGGTGCACGCTCCCACCATGCATAGCATCTCGCCATGCTCGTCCATCAATGGCCGCGCCCGGCCGTACAGCCAGCGGATTTTCCCGTCGCCTAAGACCACCCGATGTTCCATGTCAAAGCTGGCTCCCTGCCGACAGGCTTCGACGGCTGCCTTCACCGCGGCAATATCTTCCGGATGCACCCGCGACATGGCGTCGGAAAAGTGTTGCAACGTGTCTTCCGAGGAAAAGCCAAACAGTCGCTTAAAGTTTTCGTCGAGCGCCAGAAAATCGCCCGTGCGCGGGTCCCACCGGAACGTGCCCGTATCGGAAGCCTCCAGCGCGACATTCAATTGCTGTTGCTTCTGCGAAACCGCCTCTTCCGATTCGCTCCGCATGCGCGCCATATCAACGTGAGTCTGGACGCGCGCCAGCAGTTCGCGCGCACTGAATGGCTTGATCAGATAGTCGTCAGCTCCGTGCTCAATACCCTCGACTCTCGCCTCTTCGCCGGCGCGTGCCGAGAGCACGATGACCGGAATGGTGCGGGTGTTGGGATCCGCGCGCAGTTCACGAATTAAGCCGAAGCCGTCCAATCGCGGCATCATGACATCGGTGAGCACAATATCCGGAGCTTGCTGCCGAATTGCTGTCAGCGCGGCTTCGCCGTCGGGCGCCGAGCGGACCTCGTACCGCTGCGCGAGCATCTGGATCAGGTATTGGCGCATGTCGGCATTGTCGTCCACCACCAGAGCGACGGGGCGCCCACTGCTTCGTGAAACGGCAATTCCCGCCGTTGAGGCAGCGATATTCACCTCAATCTGCGTCGAATCGTGCGATCCATCGGGCAGCCACCGCAGCGCTTCCTCCACGAAGGCTGCCGTGCCTCTGACGCTCTGACCTTCAGTACGCGCCCGCGTGATCCGGTCGGGAGGGAGATGTTCTTTTCCCCGCGGGATGCTCACGACAAACGTGGTGCCTTGGCCGACGACACTCTCAACCCGAATCGTCCCCCCGTGCAGTTTGACCAGTTCCTGCACGAGTGCGAGTCCAATCCCGCTGCCTTCGTGGGTGCGGCTGCGCGTGTTCTCGATACGATGGAAACGCTCGAAAACTCGGGGCAGTTCTTCCTGCGGGATGCCCACTCCGGTGTCACTCACGCGGAGTTCCACGTTCCGTCCGGCATCAGTCAGGGCGACCGTGATCTTCCCTTCGAACGTGAACTTGAACGCGTTCGACACCAGATTCAGGACGATCTTTTCCCACATCCCCCGATCGACGTAGACGGGATCGGCGAGCTTCGGACAATCCAGATCCAGTTCGAGCCCGGCCTTTTGCGTGGCTGACCGGAACACACTTGCGAGTTCCGCGGTGAATGACGCAAGGTCGGTCGGTTGATACATCGCCTGCATTCTTCCCGCCTCGAGGCGCGAGAAGTCCAGCAGAGTATTGACCAGGCGCAGCAAACGGCTACCGCTGCGATTGACCATTTCCAGCTGACTTTTGGCCAATGGTGACAACTCTGTGTCGGCCTTCGCCAGCAGTTCCTCAATCGGGCCCAGCATGAGCGTGAGCGGTGTGCGAAATTCGTGGCTGACGTTGCTGAAGAAGGCCGTTTTCGCGCGATCGAGTTCGGATAGTGCATCGAGCCGTTGTTTTTCTTCTTCAGCGGCGCGCGCGTTCTGGATCGCCGCCGCGACCTGATCTACCAATAGATCTGCAAATGTCTGATACTCCGCGTCCAGACGGCGCGTGGGATTGATCCCAGCAATGAGTACACCCAGGGGCAAACCCTCACCGCGAGACGTGATGGGAAGCACAATCGCTTGCGACAAACGCTGCTCCGCGGCTCCCAGGGGAAATCCCTCGATCTGAGCGATGGGCACAACCCGCGATCGGCCTCGCTTGACAACGTCCGCAAATGGCCATAGCGAACGGCGCCCGCTTCCGCTGGCCAGGTCGACCAACTTCGGCATCAGACTTCCGCTTGCGTCATGCAAGCCACAAGCTTGCTGCAAGCGTAGCTGCTTGTCTCCGCCTTCCATGAGGTACAGCAACGCAAATGGGACGTCATCGGGATTCTTCGCCAACGTTGCGGCCGCCCAGGCGCAGGCAGCGTCCGTCGTCTTCTGTACGAGCGCATTCGCAGACAGTTCCGAAAGCGTGCGCAACCGGCGCGCGTTGATTACCTTCGGCGTTACTTCCGTCGATACGCAAAACAGACCACCGACTTTTCCAGCCTCGTCGCGAATCGGACTGTACGAATAGGAATAGTAAGTTTCTTCAAAGAAGTCGCCACGGTTCATAAACAGGCGGACTTCGTCAACGAAAGACGATTCGCCCTGCTTAAACACCCTATCCGCCATGGGTCCGCAGATTTCCCAGATTTCAGACCACACTTCGGCCGCCGGCCTGCCCAGCGCCCAGGGATGTTTCGCGCTGCCCAACACCTGGATGTAGGCATCGTTGTAAAGGAAGTGCACCTGCGGTCCCCATCCGATCCACATCGGATGCTGCGAACTCAACATCAAGCTGACAGAAGTTTTGAGACTCTGCGGCCAAGTACTAATCGCACCCAACGGGGTCTTCGACCAGTCATATCTGCCGATAAGTAAGCCCAGCTCGCCGCTTCGGGCGAGCCAGTCCGGAACCACCACTGCTGAGGGAGAAGAAAACGAAGTTCCTGCGGTTTCGACGCGTGGTCCTCCCACCAGCTTATCGAGCACAGGCAGCAAGGTTCCGAACAGCTCTTGTTTGGCGACGTGAGCCGACGCGTTCACTTCTCGCGCCTGGATACCCACGACCATCGGATCGTTCTGACTGACGATCACAATCTTGGACGCGGGGAGTTCCTTGCGAAGGATGCGGGTCGCGTCCAAGCCATTCATGCGAGGCATGGAGACGTCCATGAGCACCACGTCTGGACGAAGCGCCCGGGCCTTCTCAATGCCCTCTAGTCCGTCCGAGGCTTCTCCGCAGATCGTCCAATCGGGCCTTGAACCTAAAAGAGAGCGGATGCCGTTTCGAACGGAAGGCTGATCGTCCACCAGGAGTATTTGCAATCCCATATCGATTCCGCGGGAGACCCTTCTCTCGCTCAGAACGACTTTAGGCACCCGTCGCCAGGCGTGCGCCGCACCGGAATGGAGAGTTCACAAGCGGGAGGGACTCTCGTACCCGAGGCTTCTAACCCTTCATATATACCCAGCGCCCGGAGACAACGATATACGGTGTTCACCCGATCGAGCCATCGACAAGACGGCGCCCCTTTTGCGCTGAGCACTTCAAATCTTTTGCTCTTTCCAGCGGCCGCGCCGGAACAGCAAAATGCCAGCCGCAGCGATGCAACCCTCAGCTATCACAATGGAAAAGAACACTCCCCTGGATCGCAGGTTCATCGGGATCGCGAGCCAGTAGGCCAGCGGTATCTCAAGGAACCAGAAGCCGAACAAGTTCACCCAGGTCGGCGTGATCGTATCGCCTGCTCCATTGAAAGCCTGCAGCATGACCATTCCGTACGCGTAGCCGATGTTTCCGTAGCTCAGGATTCGCAGGCAGGAAGCGGCCAGTGGCACAACTTCCGGGTCTTGCGTGAACAACCGCACAACCGGTTCCGCAAAAACGATGAGCACAACGCCGACGGATCCGAGAAACACCATGTTGTAGAAGCCGGTTCGCCACACCGAACTCTCGGCGCGCTCGGGCTTTTTCGCACCAAGGTTCTGCCCCACCAGCGTCGCCGCCGCATTGCTCAGGCCCCATGAGGGCAGGATCACGAAAATGATGATGCGTATGGCGATGGTGTACCCCGCCAATGCCGCCGCCCCAAACGTGCTCACAATGCGTACCAGACCGATCCAGCTGGTGTGCGCAATCGCGAACTGCAAAATCCCCGTGATGGACACGCGCAGCAATCGCCAGAGCACAGCCAAATTCACTCGAAGATGCCGAACGAGACTCGGCAAGCGTTCCGTTCCCTTCCCCAATCTGTAGAACTGGTAGAGGACGCCAATGCTGCGGCCCGTAAACGTGGCCAGAGCCGCACCCGTCACGCCCATTCGTGGGAACGGACCCAGTCCAAAAATCAGGCAGGGATCGAGCACGAGGTTGATGACGTTCGACACCCACAACAGGCGCATCGCGATCGCGGCATCACCCGCTCCGCGAAAGATGGCGTTGTTCAGAAACAGCATCAGGATTGCGCCTGACCCACCCAACGCAATGCGCGCGTATCCTGATCCGGTGGCGACGATGTCCGGCGTCGCTCCCATGAGTTGCAGCAGCTTGGGGGCGAGGACGAAGCACGGCACTCCGACCAGCAGAGACACGGTCAGCCCTAGAACGATTGCCTGTACTCCAGCGACCGATGCGTCTTCAGGATCTTTTTCTCCGATGCGGCGAGCGACCATCGCAGTCGTCGACATGCTCAGCCCGATGGCCACGGCGAAGATGAGGCTCAGCAACGACTCCGTCAAACCCACGGTTGCCACCGCATCAGCGCCCAGACGTCCCACGAAAAAGACATCCACAACAGCGAATAACGATTCGAGGACCATCTCGAGCACCATGGGGATGGCCAGTAGCAGGATCGCAAGATTGAGATTGCCGGAGGTGTAGTCCTGATGCGAGCCGCGCAGCGCTTCGCGAATGGATGGCCACAATCTTTGCTCTGGCAGATTGGGAACGGCGGTAGCGGTGTCCATGAAATCCTGTCAAAATTCTGCGCGTACGGCATAGCGCCGAAAGAGCTGTTTCAAGAAAGATGTTTTGGCGACTCAAAGGTTGCGAAACGAGAAGTTTCAGCGGGCCGAGGGGAAGGGCTTAACGAAGGGTGTAATGATGCGCATCTTTCAATCACCTGGTATAGCGGTGAACTGAGTTTACTCGATTCCAAGTTCTTTCGCCAACGTCCTCCACTTGGAATCCACCAGCGCCTTGGTCTTACCATCCATTGTTATTTCGTCAGGCCAGGGCCGCGCGAAACCTTCGCTCGCCCACTTGCGCGTCGCATCCACGCCCATCTTTGATCCGTAGTTCGGCAGCCGCGACGCGTGATCCAGCGAGTCGACCGGACCGAGTGTGAACTGGATGTCGCGCTCGGGATCGATGTTGTTGAGCACCTTTAGCGTGACTTCGCCGATATCGTGCACGTTCACATCTTCGTCCACCACCAGGATGCACTTGGTGAACATCGCCTGCCCGAGTGACCAGATCGCGTTCATCACCTTTCGCGCCTGCCCCGGGTATGACTTGCGAATCGAAACAATCATCAGGTTATGAAAAACGCCTTCGAGCGGGAGGTTGATGTCCACCAACTCCGGGATGGTCAATTTCATCAGCGGCAGGAAAATGCGCTCCACCGCCTTTCCCATCCAGCCATCTTCCATGGGCGGCTTGCCAACGATCGTAGTGGCATAGATAGGATCCTTGCGATGGGTCACGCACGTGACGTGAAAGACGGGATACGAATCCTCCAGTGAATAGAAACCGGTGTGATCACCAAACGGCCCTTCCGTTCGAAGCTCGTCGAGGTTGACGTAGCCTTCGAGAATGATTTCCGCGTCGGCCGGAACTTCGAGATCGACAGTCTCGCACTTCACCAGCTCGACGGGCTTTTGCCGCAAGAATCCCGTGATGATGAACTCTTCTACATCTGGTGGTGCAGGAACAATCGCCGAAAACGTGAGAGCCGGGTCCGTTCCGATGGCCACGGCTACGTCCATTCTTCCCGATGGCCGGTCGCCCTCTGCGAGCACAGAACCGCCTGAAGAGCGGGCCATTATGTCAACGCTCGCCGACCTCGACTGCGCGCCTGACTGCGAAGCCACGGCTCCGCGCAGGGCCTCGCGGTAGTGTTCAGCGGCCACCTTCTGACGTTGCCAGTGCATGCCCGTGGTCCGCTCGTCGTAAACCTGCATGCGGTACATGCCGACGTTGCGCTTCCCGGTCTTTGGATCTCGCGTGATTACACAGGGCAGCGTGATAAAGCGGCCGGCGTCTTTGGGCCAGCATTGCAGAATCGGAAAATCGAGCAGCGAGAACTTGTCGCGCTGGATGACTTCCTTGCAAGCGCCTGTCTGAACTGATTTAGGGAAGAACTTTCCCATCTCCGCCAGCATGGGAAGCATTTTCACTTTGTCGAGGAAGCCCTGCGGCGACTTCACATCCATGAATGCGCGGATGCGGTCGGCAATCTGGTCCAGTGCGCCAACTTCCAACGCCAGACGCACGCGCCGTTCCGAACCAAACTGGTTGATAAGCAGTTGCGATCCCGGATGGCCCTTGATGTTTTGAAAAAGGAGCGCCGGCCCGCCCGCACCATATTTCGCCGGCGAACCCTTGCTCACACGGTCCGCGATTTCCGCGATCTCCAGGATCGGATCCGCCTCGGTGCGAATTTTTCGCAGCTCGCCCGCACGCTCCAGCGCAGAAATCCACTCGCGAAGATCGTTATAGGCCAAATTGGGCTCCGGTGAGAAAACACACGATTATACGGGAGCCGTGAATATCCGGCCGCCGATGGGCATTGGCCGACCGGATTGTTGAGCGGTGAATCGATCCTGCGGAAATGTCGTACATACCTCAGTATGCGGCGCTTTCTTCATCGATTCCTGATCGTCGCGGTGTTGGGTTATACGTCTCTGTGCTGCATTGCAGGTGTCTTTCTCGCCGATGTGACGTTGCATCCGGGTCGCCGCCCACTGACTGCCGCTGACGAATTCCGGGCCCGTGGGATGTCGAATCGCCACGACGCGCAGATCGAGAATGCCGCCCTCTCGGCGAACGATGGCGCCTTATTACAAGCCTGGTTGATCCGGCCGCAGCGTGGAAATGGTGATGCAGTAATTCTCCTTCACGGATTAAGCGACAACCGCATCGGCATGATTGGTTATGCTGAACTGCTCGTAAAGCACGGCTTTACAGTTCTGCTCCCCGACGCCCGCGCACACGGCGCAAGCGGTGGTGCCCTTGCGACCTACGGCCTCCTGGAATCCGACGACCTACGTCGCTGGTTTAAGTGGCTCGACTCCCACGAGCACCCCGGTTGCATTTTCGGATTTGGTGAGTCGATGGGCGCCGCGCAATTGCTGTCCGCGCTGCAACCTGAGCCGGACTTCTGCGCGGTGGCCGCGGAATCGCCGTTTTCCACCTTTCGCGAGATTGCCTACGACCGTGTCGGACAGTTCTTCCATACAGGACCTTGGCTCGGGCGCACGCTCCTTTTCCCCATCGTCGAAACCGCTTTCGCCTATGCGCGCTGGCATGACCACGTCGACCTTGCCGGAATTTCGCCTTTGAATGCCGCAGCTTCGAGCCACGTTCCAATCTTCCTAATCCACGGCCAGCAAGACAGCAATATTCCAGTCCGGCACTCCCGCGCGATCGCTGCGCAAAACGCTTCCCTCGTTCTTTGGGAAGTTCCCAACGCCGACCATTGTGGAGCTGTCAGTGTTGCGCCCGAAGAGTTCGAGAATAAATTGATTGCATGGTTTCAACGGCATACCCGGGTGAAAACTGCAAATCTTTCGTCCAATCCGCGTTTCCCATCCATCACAGCATCACAATTGGGCATCTTTCACGTATAGTGTCCTGCCGAAACTTGTGGGGGTGGATTTGCGACGAGTCGTGGTGACAGGAATGGGTGCGGTCAGCCCGAATGGTGTGGGACGGGAAGCCTTCTGCGCCGGCGCCTTGGCCGGCAGGTCCGGCGTGCGCCGGATTTCGCATTTCGATTCCAGCGAAATTCCGGTGCAGATCGCCGGCGAGGTTCCCGATTTCGATGAGCTCGCCTGGGTGGAGAAGCGCGAACGAAAACACGTATCTCGCGTCCTGCCTTTGGCGATCGCCGCTGCAAGCGAAGCGCTAGATCAGTCGGGAATCAATCCGAACACCCTGTCTCTTGCCGAGCGCCAGCGTTTCGCGGTGATCGTCGGATCGGGTGGAGGATCACAAGAGTTCACCGAAGAACAATATCGCCTGTTCTTCCATGAAGACTACCGCCACATGAGCCTGTTTTGCGTGCCGACGGGCGTGATGGGAACTTTCTCGAGCGACCTGAGCATTCGCTTCGGACTGCGCGGGCCGAGCCAGGTCATCACGACCGGATGCACGTCCTCGACCGATGCCATCGGCTACTCGATGCGCCTGATCCAAGGTGGCCGCGCGGACCGCGTTCTCACGGGGGGCGCCGATGCACCCATTGCGCTGGGAATTGTGAAGGGCTTCATCTTGATGAAGATTCTCACCGACTCCTGGAACGCAGCGCCGGAGAAAGGTTCAAGGCCATTCTCCGTCGACCGCGACGGCTTTGTGCTGGCGGAAGGGGCGTGGATGTTTGTCCTCGAAGAGTACGAGCACGCGCGAGCACGGGGCGCCCACATCCTGGCCGAGATCGCAGGCTACGGGTCCACCTGTGAAGCGTTCCATCGCGTGCGCTTAAAAGAATGTGGGGAGGAGCCGGCCCGGGCCATTGGGTTAGCGATGAAGCAGGCCGGCATCGCTCCCACCGACGTGAACTACGTGAATCTGCATGGCACTTCCACCCAGCTGAATGACCGCATCGAAACGCAGGCACTGAAGCTGGCCTTGGGAGAGCATGCGCGCAATGTTCCCATGTCGGCGCTGAAGTCGCAGATCGGGCATCCGCAGGGGGCATGTGGGGCCGCCGGCGTCGCCGCTACCATCGTCGCAATGCAACACGCGCAAATTCCGCCGACCATCAACCTCGACACGCCCGATCCGCAATGCGATCTGGATTACGTACCCGCTGCAGGACGGAAATCCGTGATTGAGCATGCAGTGTGCAATTGCATCGCATTCGGATCCAAGAATTCCGCACTCGTGTTGCGCAATGCGGCATAGAACTGTGAGGCTTGAAACGTGCTGAATGAAATCGTGGGTTCCGGCTTCGCCGCCCGCTTCGAAGAATTGATGAAGAAGCTCCAGGAGCTGGCGGAACCGTTGAGCGATGACCAGTTCTGGAACAAGCCGTTTTCGTTCGGCAACAGTTTCGGACACCTGGTTCTTCATCTGACCGGAAACCTCAACTACTACTTCGGAACCGAGATCAACAGGTCCGGGTACGTTCGTGATCGCCCTCGCGAGTTTACAGAAACAGCGCTGCCCTCCAAGAACGATGCCTTGAAGAACCTTTCAGACGCGGTCGCCATGGTCGCACGAACGGCTCGCTCTCAAGCCGAAGGTGACTGGAGCAAGTTCTATCAGGCCGCGGGCGAAGAAGATGCCGAGAACCGGTTCAACGTCTTCCTGCGCTGCGCCACCCATTTTCATTTGCACATTGGGGAGATGACCTACTTGCAGTTCGCTCTGCTGAAGAACTGATTGATCGAAGCGACGTTAGTCTTGGACCCTCTGGGAGAGGACGCGACAGCCCTAGCGCGAGTCTGTTGTGCTCTCTTTGCGTCCTTGGCGGATTCTCTTGGCGTTCTTAGCGGTTAAGAGATCTACTCTGCCCACTCATCTAAGCAACTCGCAAACCGCGCCCTCAATCTGCTTCCAAGCCTCCGACCGCGGATCGATAACATCGTAGTGATCCGCATTCGCGATCTCCACTAGCTTCACATTCTCGCCCTTCGCACGCTTTACCTCTACGTACTTTCGACTGAAGTCAGGCGGCACCACGTCATCCTTTGTTCCGTAGATCAACACTTCCCGCGCCTTGCTGATCGACAGCTGCCTTGGATCCGCTTCCTGATAATGCTCGGCGACCTCCACAGGCTTGCCACCCAGAAACTCCACAACCGCGTCGTTACTCAGATGAAGTTCGAAGGCCCGCTTCAAGTCAACCACTCCAGCCAACGATACCACCCGCGTGAGTGCAGGCTCATGCGCTGCCAGACAAAGCGCAAGCTGCCCGCCCGCGGAGTGTCCCATCACCAGCACGCGCGCCACATCCAGCTTGTACTGTTTTGCAATCTGCGGCAGAAAACGAAATCCGCTTGCAACGTCTTCAAAACTCCCGGGCCAGCCTCCGCCCACATTGCCCACACGCCGATATTCCAGGTTCCAGGTGGCGATTCCTGTCTTAGTGAGCGCAGCACACAAGTGCCCGGCGTGTTCTAGCCCGTACTTCGCGCGCCAGAATCCGCCATGGATATTCATCACTACCGGGAACGGCCCGCTCGCTTTCGGAATCCGCAAGTCGCCGAACTGATTGGGATCCGATCCATACGGAAGGCGGTGGTCGGCCGGGGGAGGCGTAAGACCTAGTATGTCTTCACTCATCAGGGGCTATTCTGTCTGTAACAAACATATCTCAGATACAAACTTTTACTTTTGAAGACTTGACTTGCGTGTCCCGAGGTTATAAAGTCGCCGCTCTCGCTGGCAAATCGTTTTTCTGTTCGAGCTGAATAGCGCGACTACGCAAAGATCGGGCATATCGTCACAGCAATAAAGCCGCACCGAATAAATATAGACGACAGCTTCATGCCCTGGATGCTCCCCTCTGTCGTAAACGTTTCATGCCGGCGGAATTAGGCCCCGATTTGTTCCCCCTCGACCCGCGATACTGACCAGCGCTGCGTAGCTCGGCCGGGTATCGAATTCCCATGGATTAAGAATCACACTCAGGAGGAGCTAATGCTTAGCTTTCGCACTTGCGTCTTAATGGTCGCGCTTGCCGCCACGGCTGCTATTCCGGCAGTCGCACAAACCTGGAGCGCACCTCAATTCGTGGCCAATGGCGGCGGAATTGCCGTGTCCACCAACGGAACAACTTCCGCGGTCCTTTTCATGCCGCTATCCGGAGGATTGCAAGCTTCCGTAAAAACAGGAAGCTCGTGGAGCACTCCCGTTACTCTCACCTCTCTGGGCAGCTTCGGAGGGGGCACGGGCAATATTAAAGTCGCACCTAACGGCGACGTGCTCGCCGTATGGAGTTTTCGGACAACCAACACCTATCTGCCAAATGAAGCGCAGGCCGCTTTCTTTACTGGAGGACATTGGGGCAGCCCCATCACGATCTCGAATAATGTCTACGGCAACGTCAACAGCTTCGGGCTTCCTGGAATCGGCTTCGACAGTCACAGCCAGGCCACCCTGATTTGGGAGGAGATTACAAATCCCACCACCGTGGCATGCGCTCTTAAAGCAGAGACCGGCAGCGCAGCCAGCGGCTTCGGGTCTGCGCAGACCATCTCCAATGCTACGACTTGTTACGGCTCTGCGAAACTGGCCGTGAATTCGGGCGGCGAGGCCGTGGCCTTGGAAGGCGCGACCGGCATCCTTAGCGGCGCCGTCGTCGCAATCAGTCGCAGCCTCACTGGCACGTGGGGAACACCGGTCACCGTAGCCGCATCCGCATATCGCCAGAACGGTGTGACCGTCGGACTAGGCAACGATGGCACAGCGGTTGCCGTATGGCGCACGCGTTCAGGCGTTTCCTACTCGATGCGGTCCGGAGGAACGTGGAGTGCCGCCGCGGGTCTACCCGTGCTGGTGGGCCAGGCGGGCGGACTCACTGGCGTGGCCGTGGACGGCAGCGGAAACGCCGTCGCCATCTTCACGCAGGTGACGATCAGTCCCGGAACCTATGCGACGTATCGCCCGGTGAACGGAACCTGGCAGACGAAGGTGCAATTGAGTTCCGGACTTCCCGTCGCGGCCACTCCCGCCGGAACATTCGTCGCGTCCGGCACAACCGTCTCGACTCGGCTCGCCGGTTCGTCCAACTGGACTACGCACACCTTCTCCGGAAGTGCAATCGTCAACGCCGGCCCGGGGACTGCCATTGCACTTGTCGGTCCGCAGGTCAGCGTTTCAACTGCGTCGGTCCCTTAGAGCCTACGCGAACAATCCAGTCATAGACAATACGGGCCGCAGTCACTGACTGCGGCCACATTTTTAGAATTGTTAGCCGGCGATACGGAAGAACTCAGAACAATTCTCTCAGCCCTGATCCGGCCGTATCTCCACAACCGTCCCTTCACCCCAGCCGTACTTGCTGCTCGAGGATGAGCGAATCTCGCCCAGGACTATGGCGTCATTTTCCGCCGTCAACACACGGGCGCGCGCATTAAAGTTTCGTTCGCCCACCCGCACCTGCACCGCTGAATTGGCTCGCAGATTCTGCAACCAGAGAGACGTCTCGAATTCCGCAATCACGTAGAAGCAGCCATCGCGCTCCGTGAACCAGATTTCGATTTCCCGCGGCAGCCCGGTCTTCCTGCCACGGGTCGTGAGGTAGAGATACTGTTCCTGGCCGATGTTACTGCCCCTTCAGTTTCAGCTTGTCCTTGTTCTCTTCGAGGAACTGGCGCAGATTCTCCGCCGCATCCAGAAGACGTGTCCATTGCTCGTAGTACAAGGTCACAGGAAACCGTCCCAGCCCGTACACGCTGACTCCGCCCTTTTCCGACACGCGAAACTCCATCGCCCCGCTTCGCTTCTTGGTTTCGACTTGCTTCTCCAATTCCTGGAGGCGCGCTTTTAGTTCGTCGTAACTCGGCTCAGCCATAAGACCTCTTCAATTCGTAATTTATGACGGGATCGCACCATGATAGAGGCGCGACTAGCTTCTCGTCGAGCACACATCCGCTAGAAGTATTTTCCCAGCTGGAAGTAAAACTTGTGGTGACCGCGATCGCCCACACTGCCGCCGAACACAACCGGTCCAATGAACGACTGCACGAGCACGGCGGCGTTGAAGTCATTCGGCAATTTCGAATCGGTGGCGTTCACCGCCCCATAGGCCTTTCCAATTTCGTAGTTGGCGATCGCATAGACATTGTTTCCCAGCAGCGGGGATAACTCTTTCAGACGCCGAATGTATCCCGGCTGGAAGAGAAAATACTGGTTCGTGAGCAGTTCGTTGGTTCCGTACGCCGCCAAGCGCTGCGGTCCGCCCAGGCCGAACATTGGCAAACCAGTGTTGCGGTAGCCCATCGTTGAACCGCCTGACCCAATCAGAAAAATCGAATTCGTCTTCAGGATGGGATGAAAATATCCCAGCCGCGCTTCCGCCAGCGGAAAATGCTCGGTTGCGTCGGGGTTCGCGTCATAAAACTCCAGGCGCGATTGCACCAGGTAGCCTTTTCGCGGAAGCGTCGGGTCGTCGGTGTGGTCCACAACGTAGCGCACCCGCGAGAAGCCTTGACGTCCGCTCACATCGCTCAACAATCCTGGAATCCCGATGGTCCGCGTCAACGACAGGTGCTCAATCTGATAGCCGAAGCGCAGTTCGGAAAATCGGTTGAAGGCGACGCCGAAGTCCAGACCTCCGCCCGCATCATGCTGGCGGAAGGTCGCGATGCGGCTGTCATTGAAGTAAAGATCAAAAGGCTTCGAAGTCGCAAACAGCCGGGGCGCCGCAAAGAAATGACTGAACCAGTTCAAGGGATGGTAGTACTCCGATGCCGCTCCATAACTTGATCCAATGATGAAGTCGTTGCGGAATTCCGACCCGAACCCGCCGATATCAAAGAAGGTCACGCGCGCGCCTAGCGAAAAGCGCACATCGGTGTAGTCCGAACCATCAATGACGAACAACGGGTTCACCGTCGGTGGCGCGTAATCCTTCTCGTCCGCTCGAATCAGTAATCCGTCCTGCCCGTTCTTTCGCGTCAATTGAAAGCCCGCGCGCGCGAAGCGTCCCAGTCCGGTGACGTCGGTCAGATCACCATCCAGGCGTTTGAAGTCCACTGGTTTCCCGATGTTGTCCGCAAGACTTTTCTGAATTCCTTCCGCGATGACGGGAGCCGTTCCCGTGACCTCGACGAATTGAGGCACCGGCACATCCCGCCGCCGCCCTTTGCGCAGCTCCACGTATTGCGCCCAGTCCGTGTCGTTCAGCGCAAGTTTCTCCAGCAGCGCCGCCCGTTCCTGTGCTCCGACGTAACCGACCTCGATCAGTTTTTCTGACAACTGATAGTCGGTCATGTTGTAGTTCTGGGTGTGCGCCGGAATCAGGATGTCGGCCTTCTGGATGCTCGCCAGCTCGTTCGTTCCGATGATCACGCCTACCGAACGCTGCAACACGGCGAATGCGGAGAGGCTCTCATCCGGTTTCAGTGGAGGCACCTCCAGGTGTACGGCAATCACGATCTGCGCGCCCATGTTGCGGGCTACGTCCACCGGAAGGTTCTCTACGATCCCGCCGTCGACGTACAGATGGCCGTCGAGCCGCACTGGACTGAAAATCGCAGGCAAAGACATCGTTGCCCGCAGTGCCTCCGAGAGCGAACCTTGTCCGAACACGGTGGCTTGCCCACTCACCAGGTCCGTCGCTACACAGCGGAACGGCGTCGGCAATTCGTCGAAGGTTTTCAGGTTCGAATAGGGCAACGCAATGCGGTCCAGAATCAGGCCCACCTGGTGTCCCGAGTTGAACCCGCTCGGAAAGGCGATCCCGCCCTTCAGTCCGAATTCGAGATCGTTGGGATACTCCTGCTTATCTTCTTTGCGCCGGAAGGAGCGCGCCCCGTACGGAAGCTCGTTGCGGAAGGAACGATTCCAGTTGATGTTCTCCACGAAATCCTGAATTTCGCTGCCCGACATGCCGGTGGCGTACAAGCCGCCCACCAATCCGCCCATGCTTGTTCCCGCAACGTAGTCCACCGGGATGTGGTGTTCCTCAAACCACTTCAACACGCCGACGTGCGCCAGCCCTAGCGCTCCTCCGCCTTCCAAAACCAGAGCGATCGAAGCCCGCTTCGGGGCTTGCACCACCGCAGGTGTCGGAACGCTGGTATCCGGTTGCGGTTCATGCTGTTCCTGAGTCCAACTGGCAATTGCACCGGCAAACAAGACGAGACTGACACACAGGTAGGAACGCAACTTCATGGCATCTCCGGAATAAAACAGGAAAATGAGTATATCGGTGGTGACTGGCGACAGTGAAGACGCGGCTGCGCGAACCAGCTAGCGGGGCGAGAGAACAACCAGGTTCGGGTTTTGCGTTTTTAAGGAGAAAGCGGCGCCTCGCAACGCCGCTGCAACTGCTACTTCTTTTCGATGTGCTTGGGCGAAGCCTTGCTCAGAGTGGCCAGCAGCCGTCGCGCAGCGGCGGGGATGGGAACCTTCCCTTCCCGCACAATCTCCTTGGCGCTGATCTCTCGGCCATACAGCAATTTGTTCCCGCCATCATCAGACCGCAGGGTCGAACCTGCCAGTGAAATTCCGGCAAATAGCCCCTTGGCACGCGAGTAAGAAAGGATCTCGGCTTTCAACACGACATCTGTTTCCGCCGACGCGTTTCTTCCCACCGGTCCCGCGGTGGCCGAGGCGTCCGCGCCCAGTTTCACTTTGCTCGTCATCACGGAGTTCGCACCGCTCTCATTCATGATTAGCAGCACAAAGTCGGTCGCTTGTGCTCCGATCTGCAACCCGAAGCTACCACCCTCTAGTGCGAACATCGCCGGTGCACTCCACGGCCCGCCGAATTCCTTTCCCGACCGGCACGTGATCACTCCGCGGCCATAGCTTCCACCGACAATGAAGGCTGCCTTCTTCACCGACGGATACACCACCACGCAAACTGCCTTGTTGAGCAGATCCTTCGGGATCCCCTCAGGCATGCCGAGGATCTCCTTCAACACGACCGCGGACTCATTCAACCGATCCACTTCCTTTTTTTCTTTTTCAGCTTTGTCTTCGCCGAATAGGGGAAGGACGAACAGCAGGGCTAGAACGGTGACCAACAGCTTCCTGTTCATAAGTTCTCCGATTTAAGAAGTTGAAGTGCGCTGCCATGATCGGCGTCGCACGAGTTGAACCGCATGCGTTGGAGGGCTTCCGGGAAACGATTGGGAATCTTATACGCGTTCCAAATGAAGGACAACTCTGGGCGCGACACTCACCAAACTCGACCAACCTGCCCAGCAAAACAAAAGCCTCGCCGGGAAGGCGAGGCTCGATTTCTATTCGAAACTGTCTTACACGCTGAACGAAGATCCGCAGCCGCAGGTGCTCTTCACGTTGGGATTCTCAAACTTGAAGCCCGCGCCTTCCAGTGTCTCCACATAATCCACTATGCAGCCGTTCAGATACATGACTGAGGTCGCATCCACGAATACCTTCAGTCCGTCGAAGTTGAAAACCTTATCCATCATCCCGGCGCTGTTTTCGAATTGCATGGAGTAGGAGAATCCAGAGCAACCTCCGCCCACCACACCTACCCGCAGGCCTGCGGGAGCCGGATTCTGTTGCGCCATGATCTCTTTGACCTTCGCGGTGGCGTTGGGTGTCAGTGTGATCGGCGCCTTCTTCACTTCTGTCATCGGTGTTCCGGTCGCAGGTGTCGTAGTCGTTGCCATTCCACTCTCCTTGAGCGATTTCAGCGATTATAGCATCGACAACCGCCGAAACCCTTTGAAATCCTCACTCGGGATGTGCCACCTCAGGCAATCCCTTCAATCACTTAGATGCGAACCTTCGGAAAAGGACGCAATGCCTTCTACCGCCAAAAAAGCCTTCTCCCCGCGGCATGGAAACGGCGCTATAATTCCGCTCGATGGGCCCTTCCCCGATGCTGGCTGTGGGGATCTAATACCGTTCGCCTGACAGCAGGACCCGCGGGGCTGGCTCGATATCAGTGCCGAGGTGGCATATGTCTCCTATGGGCTGGATGGCTACTGTGTGGGGCGTTCTCACCGGTGTTCTGGTAATCCTGCTGATCTACCGCAGCACACTCACAATGCAAGAGGACGAACAACTGTTCCTCGACGACACCAAGTCTGCGATGGAGCAGGAACAGGCCGAACTCATGAAGAAGGTGAATAAGATCAACCCCTTCGTGAAGATTCTGGGGGCCGCCTCTGGTCTCATGTTCCTCGTCCTTGCGGGCATGTTTATCTACCAGGGATTGAACAACACGAATCCGTAGAGAACGCGCCCGTCGATCGTCCAAGCCACGTCCCTTGCGCCTTCCCTATGCTGGAGTGTGTCCGGACCCGGAGCCACTTCTCTCGCATCGAGAACTTCCCAGCCTGGGGCATGTTTCCCATCGAGGAAATTGCCAGGCGTCGTGCTCCCGTGTTCGCTTCGATCCTGCCTCACCCACTATGGAACATCTTGAAAATAGAACGAGTGCGCTCCCAAACCAATGCTAGAATGGCGCAAATCGCTATAAGACCGCGTGGCTTCGAGCGAACCCTCGATGCGACCACCACCTTGGACTTGTGATCGGCGTCCTGGTGAAGCCCACGCGCTCGACGCATCTCGCGCGATTCTTCAATTAGGAGTTTTGATGGATTCAGGGCACTTGGTGAGGGGGACCACCTCAACAATTCGCGAGGTTCCGCCCGCCGGCTCCTTTGAATTTGGGCCGCCTTTGCAACCTTGGCTCCCGTCGCAAGAGTCGGCGCTGCGTGAGTATTTCCGCGTTCTCATCAAGCGCAAGTGGACCGTCATCGGATGCCTCGTCACCATCTTCAGTCTGGTCGCGATCGCCAGCTTCAAAATGACGCCCATCTACGAAGCGGTGGGCCGCATCGCGATCAACAAGCCCGACTCCAATCTCGTCAATTTTAAAGATTCTCAAAACGGCGGCGCCGACTACTCCGACCCCACCGACATGGATACCGAGGTCACGATCCTGCAAAGTGACCTGCTTGCTCTGCAAGTGATCAAGGCCCTGAATCTCGACAAGCTTCCTGAGTACGGCGGCAAACCTTCCAGCGGCCCCGTCGACAACCTTGCGCCCGATCCGTTGCAGGCCGATTCCGCACGAACCTCGGGTTTGTTGGGCGGCTTCAAGGGCGGGTTGCGCGTAGCGTTAAAGCCGAACACACGCATCGTTGAGATCCGCTATGTCAGCACGAATCCCCAACTCGCCGCTGCTATCGTGAACAAGCTGGCGGAGACTTATACCGAGCAGAACTTCAAGACGAAATTTGAGTCCACCATGCAGGCCTCGGACTGGCTGTCGAAGCAGTTGGTTGACCTGCAGATGAAAGTAGAGACTTCACAGGAAAAACTCGTCCGTTTTCAGAAAGAACACGAGATCCTCGGTGCCGACGAAAAGCAGAACATCATCACCGAAAAGCTGGGCGAGCTCAACAAAGAGCTGACCGCCGCAGAAGCCGCCCGCATGGAGAAGGAGTCGCTCTATCGCCTGGTGCAGTCCGGAGACCCCGATGTGGTGGCCTCTACGGCGGGAGCTTTGGAAACGGGCGGAGCCGGCGGTACTGGCGGCCTCGCGCCGCTGATTGCGAGCCTGCGCGCCAAAGAGGCTGACACAAAGATCCAGGTCGCCGAGTTGAGCACGCAGTTTGGCCCGTCCTATCCGAAAGTCGCACAGCTCAACAACCAGCTGAAGGAAGTCGACGCTCAGATTCAACTGGAACTCAAAAAAGTCGCCGATCGCGTACGTGGCCAGTTTCTCGCCGCCCAGCAACAGGAAATCATGTTGCGCGAGGAGTTCGAAAAGCAGAAGCAGGAAGCCAACAAGCTGAATGAGAGTGCGATTGAATACCAGTTGCTCAAGCGCGATGTCGACGTCAATCGCCAGCTGTACGAAGGCCTTCTGGAGAAGTTGAAGGAGGCTGGCGTTACCGCAGGACTGAAATCCAACAACATTCGCGTGGTAGATGTTGCCCGCACGCCGACTTATCCGACCGAGCCCAACATTCCTCGCAACCTGGCCTTCGCTTTGGTGCTCGGCCTGACATCTGGGATCGGGCTCGCCTTCCTGCTCGAAAACATGGATAACACGGTGCGCACCACCGAGCAGGCACAGGTAATCTCGGGACTTCCGGCTCTAGGCATGATTCCGATGGGCTCGAAGAACGGGATCGACTCGACCGGCAAGAAATTGTTGACGCTATCGTCGTCGCGCGAGGCGGTTGAACTGGTCACGCAGGCGCGGCCGCAATCGCAGATGGCAGAATCGTACCGAGCTCTGCGCACTTCCCTTCTACTGTCGAATCTGGGCACGCCTCCAAAGATCATCATGATCACCAGCGCCCGGCCGCAGGAAGGCAAGACCACCACCAGTATTAACACCGCGATTGTGCTGGCCCAGAAAGGCGTCAGGGTACTCCTGATCGACGCTGATCTCCGGCGTCCCAGCGTTCATAAAACCCTCGGCATGGGGCCGCGCAGCGGCCTGAGCAACGTGCTTACCGGCAGCATCACGCTCGAACACGCCATCACCCGCTCGCCCATTCTCTCGAACCTGTTCGTGTTGCCCGCAGGAACGCCTCCTCCGAATCCAGCCGAACTGCTGGCGTCCTCCAACATGCGCGACCTGCTTGCTGACCTGCGCGAGCACTACGACCACATCGTCATCGACACGCCTCCGACCCTGTCGGTCACGGACGCTGTCGTCCTGTCGCAGCGCGTCGATGCCATCATTCTCGTCATCCGCTCGAGCAAGACCACCAAACAGGCCCTGCGCCGTTCGCGCGATATCCTGATGCAAGTGAACGCGCGAATTACTGGAGTGTTGCTCAACGCCGTAGACCTGACCTCTCCCGATTACTACTACTACTACGAATACCAGGGGAAATATCACGACAGCTACTACCGGGAAGATGGCGATCCGGAAGAGGCTGCCGCCGATCGCTCGGCGGGCGACTAGCATCTGCGCGCAAGACGCACTACAATCTCGCGCGATCTTCAGTCGCAAAGTTTCGGAAGTCCATGCAGATTGTCCCCGAGTCACCTGCCAAAAAACGCGCCCTGCGATGGGGATTGCTCTCCCTGTCGGCGATCTACCTACTAGTGGTGACTCTCCAGTTCGTGAGCGACTGGCTCGGCTCTCGTCCTGATCCCCGCAGCCTGCGCGCCGCCATCAAACTCGATCCCGGCAACGCCGACTATCACAATCAACTCGGGCTCTATTACGATCTGGCGCGAAACTACCAGGCCTCGATTTCCGAATATCAGGCAGCGAGTCGCCTCAATCCGCACTATGCCAAGTACTGGCTGAAACTGGCCGACGCCTACCAGATGACGGAGGACACCAACAGTCAGGCGCAGGCCGTGGAGCAGGCCATCCACTACGAACCGACTGGACCCGACGTCGCCTGGCAGGCTGCCAATCTCTATCTGGTGCAGGGCCGCATTGACGACGCGCTGCGCGAGTTCCGTGTGGTCATGGAGGGGACGCCCAACATGGGCACGCTGGCCTTGCGATACTGCTGGCGCGTTCGGCCCGACGCCGAGGTCCTTTTACGCGATGTTCTGCCGGCGACTCCCGGTGCATATCTTTCCTTCCTCCAGTTGCTGACCGCCAAGAAAGATACGGAAGCCGCTTCCAAGGTCTGGGACGCTATCGTCCGCCTGCACCAGCCCATCGGAACACCGCCGGTCTTCGAATACATCCAGTACTTGTTGCTGCAGAAGCAACCCGACGAAGCCAGCGTCGTGTGGCGGCAGGCCACTTCCCTGCTCGGTTTGAATGCTTACTTGCCTTCGTCGAACAATCTGATCGTCAATGGAGATTTTCATCTCCCCGTCCTCAACGGTGGATTCGACTGGCAGTATCGCAAGCAGTCCAATGTCTCTCTCTCTCTCGACACCGCTGAGTTCCACGCGGGACCTCGCTCCCTGGCGATCGGATTCGAAGGCCCCGGTGTGGACGAGGCAGGCATCTTTCAACTGGTCTCGGTCGAACCAAACACGGGCTACGACTTCACCGGCTACTACAGGAATGGCGAGATCGACGGCGTGGGCGCTCCCCATTTCGTCTTGCAAGACATCTACTCGAACAAGGTATTCTTCCAGAGCGACGACCTGAAATTCGGCTCTTCCTGGCGCCAGGTGTCGGGTACGTTCACGACCGACGCCGACACCAGAATGCTCGTTCTACGCGTAGCCCGCGTGCCGGCCGGGAGCCCGATCCGCGGCAAGTTGTGGATCGACGATTTTCGGCTCGTCGAAAAATCCCAGGCCGAGGGCCACTCGTGATGGCTTCGACCCTGGCGCCTTCTGCGCCCAAACTCAGCCCTCAGTCGAGCCCAGGCATTTCGCCCGACTCCCTTTTGCTGGCCGGAGTCTTTGCCCTTCTCTTCTTCGCGCCCCTGGCGTTTGGCACAACCGAGAGCTGGTCGGTTTTCGTTCTGGAAGCCAGTACGATTCTCCTGTTCGCACTCTGGGTGTGGAGGCAATCAGCCGACGAGGATTGGCGCATCCGTGAGACTCCGCTTTTCAAGCCGATGGCGGTGTTCGGTGCAGTCGTTCTCCTCCAGCTCATCTTCGGATGGACGGCCTACCGGCACGACACCTTCTCGCACGCCCTGCTCTATCTGACGTACGGGTTGCTGGCATTCCTCACGATACAGACTCTGCGCAGAAGCTCGCAGGCAAAGAGTCTGGCCGTGGCCATCACGGTTTACGGAGTTGCGCTCGCCAGCTTCGCTCTCCTACAGGGCCTCTCGCCGAACGGCAAGCTTTACTGGCTACGGACCCCGCGCATGGGAGGTTGGATCTACGGACCCTACGTCAGCCACAACAACTACGCCGGTTTGATGGAGATGCTGGTCCCAATCCCCCTGATCTTCTGCCTCACCCGTTACGCCCAGGGACACGTGCGCACGGTGATCGCCGCCGGCGCCGCCTTGATGGCCGGAACAATTTTTCTCTCCGGCTCCCGCGGGGGCATGATTTCCTTCGTGGCTGAGATGAGTCTCTTCGGCGTCGTCCTCATCCGCATGCAGAAAGGTCCCAAAGTCGCCGCAGGCGTTGGCGTTTTCGCGGTCGTGATGATCGCCTTACTCTTGTGGATCGGCGGCGTTGAACTTACCCGGCGCGTGGGCACGATCGGCACTGAGACCAAGCAGGAATTGGCTGGCGGGCTGCGTTGGACCATCGATAAAGATGGCTTCCGCATGTTCGTTCACAAGCCCATTCTCGGCTGGGGACTCGGCACCTTTCCGGTTGCCTACCCCCAGTTCCGCACTTTCTACACCACCTTCTTCATCAACGACGCGCACAACGACTACCTCCAGTTTCTAGTGGAAACCGGCGCTGTAGGCTTCGCTTTGGTGATCTGGTTTGTCGTAGCTTTCTATCGCAGTGCGCTGAAAAAACTGCGCGACTGGCCCGAAGATATCAGTAGTGCTGTGACGCTGGCTTGTCTTCTCGGCTGCACCGGAATTCTGGTGCACAGCTTCGTCGACTTCAACTTGCAAATTCCCGCAAACGCCGCCTGGTTCTACGTCCTTTGCGCGATTGCTGCGTCTCCCTACACACTGGAATCACGCCAGCGCATGCGGCGCGCCCGCTCGCGGCATCCTCGCGATTCCGAAGACACTAAGCCTGCCTCCCCGGAACAGCCTTCCCCGCAGTTCAGTTGATTTAGAAGAATTTCTAGGAAGCCGTCGGCGACATGGAACCAGCTCTTTCCCGATAGAGCGACCGTTCCACTTGCGCCGCCATCTTGTCGATCGACAAGGGCGCTCCGACGAACTCCGCAATTGCCACGGCTGCCTCGCGAGGCCGCGCTACCACGTCGGCATGATTCACGCGCAGCATCAACACATACGGCTTGTTCGCGAGCCAGCCGTCCACTTCTTTCAAATGCTTCTGGAAGGCTGTGATCACGGCGCCGGTCGGCGTGCGGGGAACCTCTTTCCCCATGCGTTCCAGCATGCGGTTTTGCGACGCCACCACTTCTTCCAGCGGACGCATCATGAACACGACACGATATTCATGCGTTCCCGGCAAATGCGCCAGCAGTGCCGAAATGATCTTCACGACTTTGCCTTCGCCCGCCGTGATCGTCTCAGGCTCCTGCTTCAGCGCTTTGGCCGGTTCCCACTCAAAATAGCCTTTGGGATTGTTTTCATCTGCAGAGCGCAAGCCATCGGTGAGGGCAGGAAGGCCGCCCGCCACCAGCATCTGCATCATTAACGAGGTCCCCGATCGCGGCAAGCCCGACACAACTGTGATCACTGGAAGCAAGGCCTCAGAAACAGAAATAAGTCCCGGACGCGATACTCGCGCGCCGGGACTTACATCATAACCGAGTGATCAGTGCTGTCTCACTACGGCTTGGTGTCGCGCAACAGGTCTGCTAGTGGCACTCGGTACAAATTTCCCAGACCGTTGAACAACCCGCGAGAAGCCTTCACGAACTCATCATAGGTAATGGGCGTGCTGCGCGGTTCCGTAGACATTCCGGTTTCACTGGTGAATAGCAACCACTTACCGTCTCCTGAAATTCGCGGGCTGTAGTCGCGCGCCCGCGTATTTGCGGTCGGCCCCAGATTCCGCGGCTTCGTCCACTTTCCATCCACGTTGTAACTGATGTAGAGATCGGAACTCCCCAAACTATCCTCGCGCCCAAAAGCGCCCAGCAGCAGGAAGCTTTCGTCGGGCGCCACAAATGCCTCAAATGTGAAAGTGGTCGGCCCGTTGAAGTCCGCTCCCAGATCCTCCGCCTCCTGATATTTCCCGTCCACCAGCCGCGTTCGAAACACGTCGTACTTCCCGCTCTCGCGGCTGGACGTGAAGTACATGTTCCCGTTGCTCGCGCGCGAAGCAAACACCTGGTCAAACCCGTCATTCACCGGGTTGTGGACAAACCCCGGTTCTCCCCAGCCCTTATCCGTCTTCTTTACTTCCCAAATGAAGAAGTGATGCCGATCGACTCCATCCACCGGGCGGTCTGACGCAAACAACATCGCGTTTCCATCCGGCGTAAGCACCGGATCCGTATCCCGATACTCGCCCGAAAACGGCAGCACCGTCGGCGCACCCCATTTTCCGTCCTGCCAGTGCGACTCGCACATGATGTACAGATAGTGTGGAGGCACGCTCTTTTCGAAATAAAGTGTCGATCCGTCCGCAGTGATCGATCCGCCCAACTCGTCATCGGGCGTTCGAGATCACGCCCTCAGCAATCATCTCGCCCGCGAATCCCGGCTTCGGCGCAGCGTAAGCGCAAGCAGCCAGTCCATAAACAATGGCGCTCAGCAGGATCTTCCTTCCCCAGAACAGTTTGCTCATGGCCGGGCTCCCTTGTTGGCCAGTTCAAGCGCGTCCACACTGATGAAATACACATTGCCATGTCCGTTCAGCGTCGAGTGCAACATCTCCTCCATCTTCGCGTAGGTCACTCTCGGTCGCATCGGGATCGTGAACGGACTCCGTTCACTCGTGAAGAAAAGATACTTGCCGTCGGGCGTAAGGCTGGGAGCGCTCTCGTCGCCAAACGTATTGATTCCGTGTTCCAGATGCTTCGCTGCGCTCCATTTCCCCTGTTCGTTGACGCTCACGTACAGATCGCCCCGCGGATACAGCACACCGCCTCCCATCACGGTCTCCTTGCGGTCCCCATTGCCGGGCGGGCCCTCGCCAGCAGACGCAAACACGAGAAGGCGCTCGTCGGGAGAAACGTAGGGATCGGTCTCGAAGAAGGCGGAGTTGATCTCCGGACCCAGCATCTCCGGCTCTGCATACTTCCCGTCCACGCGTCGCGAGCGGTAAATGTGAAGATGTCCATCGGCCGCCCGGCTCGAGCTGAAGTAAACCGTTCCGTCATTCGTAACCGAAGCGCCGAAATTCCAGGCTCGCTCCGGAGCATTCACCGGGGCAGACAGCGGCTTCGGTTCGCCCCAGCCTTGTCCTTGTCGTTCGACCATCCAGATGCGCCATGGTCGAAACTTCGAATCCGGCACCGGCCGGTTCGACGAGAAGTACATCGCCTTGCCGTCCGGCGACAGGCGCGGCGTTGCATCGAGGTACTGCCCGGAGAACGGAACGACCTCCGGCTTGGACCACTTTCCGTCGCGAAAACGCGTGACGGAGATCAGTCCCAGATGGGGGAAGTTCGTGTATTGATCCTGCTTCGCGAAATAGAATTCCGTGCCATCGGGGCTGAACGTGGCCCCGAACTCGTCATCTTCCGTAGAGACGACGTTCTCGGCGAATAATTGTGGTAAAGCCGTCAAGCCAACATCGTAGGGCGCCCGGCCGGAAGGGGCCGATAGCGCCGCAGCCACCCCTATCGCAGCCACGCAGAACAGCAAGCAGACCTGAGACAAGCGCATCGCCAGCCTCCAGGAAGGGACGCATGTCAGCGAAATCTCGTGGTTGGACGTCCGCCCATAACAACTGTCACCCGTCAAGCCGAGATGTGGCCACAGGAACTTCCTATCGTTGACTCTGCCTCGGCCTTGCGATACTTTTCTGGCGGTCAAGGTTCCACCTCGACATTCGTTAGCTCCTGGCGCGCAGTTTGTAAAAACTGCCGCTTTGTTACCACGGTCATCTAGGTGTTGTATGGGGAACGCGATAGTTTGAACTTCGGTTTACCCCTATGAAACTCTCCAAAAACAATCTCGCAACCTTGGGCGGCTGCCTACTCCTGGCCACCCTCGCCCTTGTGTCGGTAGCGCAGTCGCAGAGCCGTGCCTGGCTCATGAGCAGCGCGGTGGCCTCGATGGACTCCCGCTCCGCCTATGCAACCGACATCGAAAGTCAACTGCGCCAGCGTGGCGTCGATGCGCGCGTCCAACTGGCTGGCGATGCTCGCGACGTTCTGCAAGTGGAATGGACGAGCGCCCGCCACAGTGACATCTACTCTTTCGTGAACTCCAGCGTCGCTGACAAGGCCCGGCAGATGGGATTCGGTTCCATCGAAATCCTCGACGGCCTGCAGCGTTGGGACTATGACCTGACCCGTGAATCCATGGTGTGGAGCACGGTACAATAACCTAAGAACACGACTTCATCGAAGGCACGCTCTACTCGGGCGTGCCTTTTTCCTTTGTATGCTCTCGTCCCGTGGACGCTTGCGACGAGCATCTACACGCACAAATTGTTAGGGAAATCCGTAACAACAACTGAGGAAGGCCGATCGACTTTCGGCTGGCCTTTACCGCGTCTTCGGCGAACTCGAGTAGTAAGGCTCGCCTTCTTTGTTCATATGCTCGGGCGGTGCGTCGGAGGAATGCAGAACCACCTGACTGATCTCATTGTCGCCGCGAAGCACGTCAACTTCTTTTTCAACCGACTCCAATTCACCTTCCGTCGCCAGTTCGTACCACATCAGGATCTTGTAGTGTCCGGGCGGCACATGGCTGATCTGGAAGTTCCCATCTGGATCCGTAACTGCGAAATATCTGGTCTTCAACACCACCACCGCGCTCATCTGCGGATGGATATTGCAGAAAATATAGGAGACACCCGGCTGGCTGAACTTCACTTTCCGCATCGCTCCGCTCTCGTAGAGTCCAAGATCGAACGTCTTTCCCTGGTGAATCGAGAACGCGTTGTGAAAGAACAGATCCTGATTCGGAAACTCGATTTCCGTGCCCTGCGTGATGGCGAGCACGTGCGGAATGAACTTCTTTCCCTTTTGCAGAAGTCGCCCCGCGGGTCCCGGTCCCACGGGTAGGGGAGTGGACTGCAAAGGCGTCAGCCACACCACCACGTCGCCGCTTTCGGCGGCACTTTCATCGTGATGCAGAACACGCACGGAACCGTGCACAGAAGAGTCCTGGGCGTTCAACCGAACCGCGCAGGCCAGCAAGAGCGCGCAGCAAAAAATCGCCCAGGCACACCTCCGGACGAACACAATCATGCCCTCGGGATGCCTGTTGCCCACTCCATAACGCGTGGAAAACATGAGTAGAGAATTGTCGAACCCGAAAGTACTAAGCGCAATGTTACTCGTGTTTGGCGGGGTTACTAAAGTGTTTAGCACTTAAAAAAAATGATCGTTAAGCTTCTCTCTGCGCATGTTCCCGAAAGCCTTCGAACACCTGCGAACAAAACTGCTCGCGGCTATGTTGGCGGTAGTATTCCTGCTGACAGCCTCGGTGCTGGCGTTCGTCCAGATACGAATGCGCGCTCACGTCGCCGAAGACCTCGCCTCCGCGTTGCGCATGGAATCCGCGGTCTACACCAAGGTTCAGGAAGCCCGCCGCCAGCAAACCGAGCAGAGCGCGGCCCTCATCGCGAACATGCCCGGCCTCAAGGCCATGATGTCGGTGCACGATGGGCCCACCATTCAAGACGCTTCCGAATCGATTCTCGAAAATAGCGGCGCCGATGTCTTGATCCTGCAGGATCCCTCCGGCGCAACCCTCGCCCTGCACGCCAAATCGCAGAAGGTGGCAACCTCCAGCCAGCGCATGCTGCTGTTTCACACTTCCGAGAAGCATGACTGGTGGTTCGTCAACGGGCATCTCTACGATCTGACCTTTGCCCCGATCACTGCAGGATCCGGCTCAGAAACGCGCTCCCTCGGACTGGTAGCCCTTGGCCGTGAAGTCACGCCCCAGGGAATTGCGGGTCCGGATGGTTTGAAAAGCGGGCCGGTCATCTTCGAGCGCGATGGACGCGTGTTGCTCAGTTCTCTCGACGCCACGCTTTGGAATGATTTCCAAAGGTGGCTCGCCGGCTCGCCGCTCTCCTCGGGTTCAATTCACGAGATCGACCTGGGCGGCGAACGTTATCTCGGTAGTTCCATCGGACTCTCGGGCGACCACCCGGTGCGCCTCTTCTGCCTGAAGTCTTACGACCAGGCCACTGGCTTCCTCGATTCGCTGAATCGTGCGCTGCTTACCATGGGTTTGGTGGCCGTCCTCACGGGCTCGCTGTTCGGCTTCGCATTGTCACGGCAGATCACGCGCCCTCTTGAGGATCTCGTCCACGCTAGCCGCCAGATGGAAAAGGGCGATTTCGAATTTCCGATCATCGCTCACGGCGAGGATGAAGTCGCCGAACTCACGCGCGCCTTTGCGCAGATGCGGAAAAGCCTGCGCCTCTCGCGCGAAGGCATGCTCCGCTCCGCAAGGCTCGAAGCGGTAGGCAGGCTGGCAGGCGGCATCGCTCACGACTTCAACAATCTGGTGATGATCATCAAGGGCTACAGCGATCTGGTTCTCGAATCCGCGAACGAAGAGACTCGCCCTCACATCGAAGAAATCAAACGCGCCGGCGATCGTGCCAGCGGGCTCACCCGCCAGTTGCTGGCTTTCAGCCGCAAGCAGGTGCTTGAGCCTCAAGTGCTCGATCTCAATCACACTGTGCGCGGCATGTTGAAGATGCTTCGCTTGCTGCTCGGCGAGGATATCGAATTGCTCACCAGTCTCTCCGAACAGATCGGGCGCGTCAAAGCCGATCCAAGTCAGATCGAACAGGTCATCATGAACCTCGCGGTAAACGCGCGCGACGCGATCCCCGGCCGCGGCAAGGTGATCATCGAGACCCAGTTCTGCAGCCTCGACGACTCCTACGCCGCCACCCACAACGAAGTTGTCCCGGGAGACTACGTCCTGCTCGCCGTCACCGACAACGGCTGCGGCATGAACAGCGAGACCGCCGCGCAAATCTTCGAGCCGTTCTTCACCACTAAGGAACCCGGCAAGGGCACCGGCCTGGGACTCTCGACCGTCTACGGCATCGTGAAGCAAAGCCGCGGTCACATCACGGTGTACAGCGAAATCGGGGTCGGCACAACCTTTAAGGTCTATATCCCGGCCGTCGACAAGCCCGCCACGGCCACTCAGAGCCAGCCCGACGAAGTCCTTCCTAAGGGACACGGCACCGTTCTGCTCGCCGAGGACGAAGCCCCCCTGCGCACCCTCGCGGCCGAAACCCTGAAGCGGCTCGGCTATCACGTGCTACCTGCAGGCAATGGTCTGGAGGCTTTGGTCGCCGCCGATCAGCATGAAGGCAACATCGACATCGTCGTGACCGATATCGTCATGCCGCGTATGGGCGGGCCGGAACTGGTCGAGAAGCTGCGTCGCAAGCGCCCCAACTTCCACGTGATCTTCATGTCCGGGTACACCGAGGCCGCCGTGCTCGAGAACGCGAACATCGGCAAAGAAGCAATTCTGCTCAACAAGCCTTTTTCAACGGAGACGCTGGTCCGGAAGATGCGCGAGGTTCTGGAGGCGGATGCGCCCGAAGGACAGTCGATTCCCGCCCGCATCGACATTTGAGTAGTTCAAATCTGACCGGCAGGCAAATTCACAAAAGGTTTACTGGCACTTATTTCCCGGGCACTTCGGGCTGACGGGTTCATCGTCATGCAGCAGCGACCACGCTGCAATCCCACCCGCCACGCCGATGCCGATGCCGATCGCTGTTGGAGAATCTAGGATGCCACCCGTCGCCCCAGGCACTGCGCCACCCGCTCCGCGATCTTTTTTCTTCTTACCCTTTTCGGTGGTCTCGTCGCGCGTAGTTTCCTGCCCCTCCGCCAACGTAGAGGTGGCGCCGCTGGCATCGATCAACTTGACATCGCCCTTGCGCGCGATGATTCGCACCGCCCCGTCCGTATCGTGAACTTCAAATTCCGTCCACGAAGCCGCGGCCGGAACGACTTTCAGGCCGCCGATCTGGGCCGCCATTCCCTTGGACGTAGCGACATTCATGCTGCCGTGTTCGAGCTTCACAGCGCTGCCCTGGTATTGAATAAATGAGTCGGAAAGGACCAGCACACTGGTGCCGCTGGACTTGATGTTGGCAACGGAATCGGACTTCGTTTCCACCAGGTCGCCGGCAAAAATCGCCGATGACTTGGGAATTGTTCCGCCGTTGATCCACGCCGTGCCGTTCGTGTACAGCATCGCCGCCGCGGAATCCGCCGCGAACGAAGGCGTTCCCATCAGCATGATCAGCAGCCAAGTCAGAATCCCGCGAAACGTCAAAGTTCGCATTGCTTCTCCAACTGCCAGCTCGGGAATTTGTGCGCTATGTTAGCCCGTAACTTGTTGAGAGTCAATCTCTCTGACGGGACAGCAACGCTTGCAACTTCCGCTTACTTCGTCCACCGGTCCACGGCCTGCCACCAGAACATCCGCAGCCACTCGTCCACGTTCGTCTTGGCCCATTGTCGATGCTTCCACCACGGCGCTCCAAACTGCGCATCGTCGTAGGCGGCCGCTACACTGAACGTCCAGTCCGGATCTTCCTTCTGGAATATGCTCAAAGAGCGCCGTGTGTGGAAATCCGAGGTCACCAGCAGCACCGACCGCGCCCCTAGCTTCCGCAAACACTCTGCTGCCTCCAGTGATTCCGTCTTGGTCGAGAGTGCGTGAGTCGGGCAGATCGACAGCGCCGCTGCCTGTGGCTGCTGCGCTGCCCACTTCTCCGCCAATTGCACGTACGTCACGCCATAGACCTTCGGATCAGCCGGAACGTCGAAAACCACCCGCGATCCGAATCCCTGCCGCAACAATTCCAGAGCGCGCGCCGGCCGCTGCTCCGTCTCCCCCGCCAATACAAGAATTACGTCCGACTTCACGGGACTATCAACAATCAGGAATGTGGACGAAGTCGCCGCCAGCCAGAGAACAGCAAGGATCAGAACAGCCACACGCAGTCTGCGCGAAAATTTCAACGAACCGCCTCGCCTTCGAAGGATTGCATCTCACGCCCGTTACCGCAGCGGCTATTCGAATATGCGGCTAGGGCTGACTCCGAAGCCTGTAGCCTAAACCCTCACTGAGCAGCTTTTTCAGCATGTTAAAATCTGGGAGATTCCCCACCAAATCATGACGATGCGCACTGTATCTTCTCTTTCTACCGAACTCAAGACCAGGATCGAAAACCGCCAGGCTCAGGTCGCCATCATCGGACTCGGTTACGTTGGGCTCCCTTTGGCCCTGCTCTACACTGAGCAGAAGGTGCGCGTCACCGGTTTCGATATCGACCAGCGCAAAGTCGACACACTCAACGCCGGTGGCTCCTACATCTTCCGCATCACGCCGGAAGAAATCTCCACGGCTCGATCCGGCGGTCTCACCGCCACGTCGGACTACGCCCGTCTCACCGAGATGGACGCGATCATCATTTGCGTCCCCACTCCGCTCAACGAATATCACGAGCCTGATCTCAGCTACATCACCAACACCGGCCACGCGATAGCTCCGCACCTGCGCGCCGGACAGTTGGTCATTCTTGAAAGCACCACTTACCCCGGCACCACCGAAGAAGTCCTCGTCCCGATTCTCGAGAAAGAAAATAAAGCCGGTCTGAAAGCGGCGCGCGTTGGACAGAACGCCGAATCCGATTTCTTCGTGGCCTTTTCACCGGAACGCGAAGATCCCGGCAACACGACGGTCGCCCGGCGCGACATCCCGAAGGTTGTCGGTGGCCTTGACCCGCAGGCTGCCGATCTCGCCGCCGCGCTCTACGGAAAGATCTTCCAACGCGTCGTCCGCGTGTCATCTCCGGCTGCCGCCGAGATGACCAAGCTTCTCGAAAATATCTACCGTTGCGTGAACATCGCGCTGGTGAACGAACTCAAGCTGCTCAGCCTGCGCATGGGCCTAGACATTTGGGAAGTCATCGAAGCCGCCTCCACCAAGCCCTTTGGCTTCCAGCCGTTTTATCCCGGGCCCGGACTCGGCGGGCATTGCATTCCCGTCGATCCCTTCTACCTCTCCTGGAAGGCTAAGGAATTCGACTTCCACACTCGCTTCATCGAACTGGCCGGCGAGATCAACTCAGGCATGCCTTATCACGTTATCGCGTCGGTGGTCGGCGCTCTCAATCGCCACAAGAAGTCTCTCAATGGCGCGCGCGTACTCGTCTTGGGCGTGGCCTACAAGCGCGACATCGACGACCTCCGCGAATCACCTTCCCTCACCATCATCGAGCTTCTGCAAAAAGAAGGCGCGCAGGTTAGCTACAACGATCCGTACTTCCCCACGATCGGCAAAGGCCGCCGCTACGACCTGCAAATGAAGCGCTCGTCGCTTGACAATCTGGGCCAGTACGACTGCGTCCTCATCGTCACCGACCATTCCGACTACGACTACGCCAAGATCGTCCAGGAGTCGCAATTGGTCGTCGACTCCCGCAACGCCACCAAAGGCATTCAGAGCGACAAAATCGTCCACTGTTAGCGGATGAGGAACGCCATGTTCGAATTTTTATCCCAATGGCTGCGCGGCATGAAAACCTACCCAGAAGCTGTAAAGTTTTGCCCCTTTCGAAAGCACAGAAGGGCAGAAATCGTGTTTTGCATCTAACCCGCGATGGGGTAAGCGGTTAGAGGATTTATCCTCCGGAAGAATTGGCCTTCTGGTTGCAGTAAAGGAGCTCCGGAGTTGTACACTTAGCGGGTCCCGGTCCGTCTCCAGGTTCAACACCCCTTCGGATCGGCTGCCTGCAATGCAGGAGAATTTCGTTGGAGGGCAGCTCTGCCGAGTTGCCGGACATCTGAGACCCTTATGGCTTCCGACCCTTTGAAGACGCCGTTCGCATTGCTCCCAGATCGTAGGCCCCCATGGAAAGAGTTTGGTTTCAGCATGGTGACCCAGGGAGCTGCCATCGTTCTCATCCTCTGGATGGTCGGCCTGCGCGCTCAAATCCTGCCTGCTCCGCAGCATAACTACATCGAGATGGCGCTGGTGAACACACCCCCGCCCGTCAACCACAAGCCGGCCCCGGTTCGTGAGTTCAAAGTGCCCGAGCCCGTGGCGCAACTCAACACACCGATTCCCGAAAACCTCCGCCTGCCCTCGTCCACTCCCAAGCCCAAAGTGAACGTCGAGGAGACCCAGGCGCCGAACGTTCAGATGGCCGCTTCCAAGCCCGATCTGCCAACGGCCGCTCCCGCAATTCCCAGGCGCCTGGTGCAGACCAACGTGTTCTCCACCGGCAGTTCCGCCACTCCCACTATGGCCGCGGCCCCGCAAAAAGTGCAGACTGGCGGTTTTGGCGATCCCAACGGCGTACCCGCACAGGCCAATAGCAACGGTAAGCCTGCCAACATCGCGCAGCTTGGATCCTTCGATCTTCCGGCCGGTCCCGGATACGGCAACGGCACAGGTGGCGCGAAAGGCGCGCGCGGCGTCGTGGCCAGCACCGGATTTGGAAACGGGGTTGCTACCGGAGACGGTAGCGGTCGGATCAACACGTCACGGGGCAACGGAGTCGTCCGGCAAGCGGGTTTCGGAGATGCTGACGCTGCTGCCGTGCAAACCGTTCGCCCGAAAGTGGCCGAGACCGCTCCTCGCGTCACGCCTGCTGAAATTGTTTCCAAACCCACTCCGGCTTACACCGATGAAGCTCGCAAGGCTCGCGTCGAAGGCGAAGTTCTTCTTGAAGTGGTTCTCGAAGCTTCCGGAAAAGTTCGCGTGCTGCGCGTCGTCCGCGGACTGGGTCACGGTCTCGATGAATCTGCGGTCCGCGCAGCTGAGCAAATCAATTTCAAGCCGGCTCTGCGGGATGGCCAGCCCTCGGATTCTACGGCCGTGTTACACATTATTTTCCAGTTGGCCTGAAGCTGCTCGTTATGAAGGGGTCGAATGCGTAGTCTGAAAGCGGTCTGGTTCCCTCTTTTCACGGTGTTCGCTTTGGTTTCAGGGTTGGCGGCTCAGAACGCCACCTCGCCAGGATCGGATCCCGACACCACGACGCCGGCAACCGTCACCCAGTTACCCGCCGCCTCCGCTCAGGCCGCTCCTTCGTCTTTCGACCAGGTCATCGACCGCGTCGTCGAACGCGAACACTTCTTTGTCGCGCAGATGCGGCACATGCACCCTCTCGTCGAGACCTATATCCAGAACATGAAGCCTGACAAGGAAATGGGCACGATCCCGGTTGGCGATCACTATTTCCTGGGCCGCCTCGACATGAGCAACGGTACCGAGGACCGCACCTTCATTGGCCGCCCCGGTTTCGGTCGCCGCATGCTCAACACCCTCACCAGCGTTTATTCCATGCACTTCCTGCCTCTGGGATTCGCCCAGATGGTGATGCTCGATGACGATTTCCAGAAAAAGGCCTACACGCTGACGTTCGTCCGCCGCGAGTTCCTGGGCGAGACCCGCTGCCTCGTCATCGACGTGCAGCCCAAGGACAAGTCCGGCAAAGGCCGATTCCTGGGCCGCATCTGGGTCGAAGATCAGGACTACAACATCGTTCGCTTTAACGGCACGTATTCCCCGCACGCCAGCACTGCGCTCTATTTGCACTTTGACAGCTGGCGGCTCAACATGCGCCCAGGCGTCTGGCTACCCGCATACGTCTACAGCGAAGAGTCGGATCTGAAATACCGCATGTCGCAGAACCTTCACTTCAAGGCCCAGACCCGCTTGTGGGGATACGATCTCAAGAATCTCGGACGGACCGACGAGTTCACTTCCATCCAGATCGACTCGCCCCAATCCGTGAAAGACCAGAGCGAAGCGGGACAGGATGCTACCCCAGTCGAAGCCGAGCGCAAGTGGCAGCATCAGGCCGAAGAAAACGCCGTCGAGCGCCTCCAGAAGATTGGCTTGCTCGCACCTCCTGGCGACGTCGATAAGGTCCTGACCACCGTCGTCAACAACCTCATCGTCACCAACAATCTCGACATCCAGCCCGAGATTCGCGCGCGCGTCCTGCTGACCGCGCCCTTGGAATCGTTCACCATCGGCCACACCATCGTCGTCAGCCGCGGCCTGTTGGATGTGTTGCCCGACGAGGCCTCGCTCGCCATGGTTCTGGCGCGCGAACTGGGCCACATCGCGCTCGGCCATCAGGTGGACACGAAGTTCGCCTTCAACGACCGGCTGTTCTTCGCGGACGAAGACACCTTCTCGGCGATTGGTTTCCAGCGGAACCGGGTTGAGGAAGAACAGGCCGATAAGAAAGCGCTGGAATTTCTTACGAACTCACCCTACAAAGACAAGTTGGGCAACGCCGGACTTTTCCTGCGGGCGTTGCAGGATCGCGCTCCCGACTTGAAAAATCTGATTCGCGCGCGCTTGGGTGATGGGCTGGTGAGCGGCAAGACGCTGCGTATGTCGGCACTATTAGGCAGCGCTCCGCAACTGGACGAGCGCAAGAAAGATCAGATCGCGGCCCTGCCTTTGGGCGGCCGTATCAAGGTCGACCCCTGGAGCAACCAGGCGACCCTGGCCAAGACCAAGCCAGTCGCGCTGCTGTCGGCGCGCGAGAAGATGCCATTCGAAGTCACGCCCGTCTTTCCTTACCTGACTCGGATCCCGAATTCAGGCGCGGAGAGAGTGGCCTCGACGGCTACTGCACCCGCCGCCAAATAAGGCACGCGCAAACTTCACATCTTCCAATTAACCGGGGATGCCCGCGCTTCAGAACGAAGCACGGGTGCTCGCGACCCAACAGGGCAGATCGCGTAAAAGCGGAATCCGAGGGACCTACTGGATCGCGCTTCCGACTTGAGAAAACACCGTGTTGGCGTTCGATCCAATCAACCGGATCGTGCCCACAACGATTACCAGAATCACAGCCAGCATCACCGCGTACTCAGCGATGTCCTGTCCAGATTCTTCTGACCATAACTGCTTCAAGAACTTCATAACGGGCTCCTCCCCCTCTCATGTGCGGGCCGAACTCTTAATGTCGAACCGCTCAGACCCAAAAGCGCAAACTTTTGCCTAAGCGTAGCTTGCCATAATGCTAGTTTTTCGCGCTAGTAGAACCAATGGCACCGAAGTGGCTGGATATGGCACTTTCGTGCCATATGGATTCTATGCCATTGTACATAAATGACTTAGCAAGGTCATCACGGAATTCCTTTTATCGGCAACCCCTGATTCACAGCAAACAATGCCAGTTCCAGTCGCGTCGAGACCCCAAGCTTATCGAAGATGTTGCTCAAGTGATGCTTCACGGTGTCTTCGCTGATTTTGAAATATTCAGCGATCTCTTTGTTGGAGTAGCCAGCCACCACGGCCGAAACGATTTCCAGCTCTCGCGGCGTCAGGCCGAACTTCTTCTGCCGCGACTCCTCGTTCGAGGCCTGCATTTGCATGCGCAGGTATTGCACAAGGTTCGAAACCGCTTCTCGTCCCACCCAGTACTCTCCCGCCATGACGGTGTGAATGCTTTTGAGCAGCAACTGCGTCGCGGAATCCTTCAGAACCACGCCCCGCGCTCCCAGCTGCAGGGCTTCGACGATCTGGTGCTTTTCGGCAGCGGCGGTCAGCAGAATGACCTTCACTCCATTCGCGCCACCCGTGCTCAGGTCGCGTAAGGCTTCCAGCCCAGGTTGCCGCGGCATGGCCAGGTCCAGCAACATGACGTCCGGCTTCAACTGCCGGGCCAGCTTGACGGCGTCGCTGCCGTCGGAGGCTTCTCCAATGACCTTCAACCCTGGCTCTGCCTCCAGCAGGCGGCGTAGGCCGTCGCGGAAGATCGGGTGATCGTCGGCGATCACGATGCGTATAGTTTGCTGCGATCTTTTAATGTCCATATTCGGCATCTCGGTGTTTAGGCACCCGGACTTCGAGCCGCGCCCCACGGCCAAGGTTCGATTCTATCGTGAGTTCTCCATCAATCAAACGCACCCGCTCCATGATCACGGTCGGGCCCTTGCCAAGTTCCTGTGACTCCGCCGGTTTTATCGTCCCCGTAAATGGAAAACCCTTTCCGTTGTCTTCCAGAGTCAATATCCAGTGCGTGGGGTTTTCCGAAAAGCGCACCAGGCTCTCGGTCGCCTTTGAGTGCTTGCGCACATTGACTAGGCCCTCCTGAACAATGCGGGCCAGCTCCCTGCAGACTCTAGGGGGCATGTGCGGGTGCTCCACTTCGCTGACAAAGCGTGCGCCGATGCCAGTCTCTCGCTGAAACCTCTCAACCGTATCGACGAGGAACCGGACGAAATTCGACGAATCCACTTCCAGTGATTTCATCTGCTGCATCAACTCGCGCAGCTTGAGCACTTCTTCGCGCAACAGGTGCTGGATTCTCGCCAACTCGCCGGCCACCGGGCTAGACTGCGTCTCTGCCTGGCGCCGCACCACGTCCACCTGCATCTCCATCGCGATCAGGGACTGCACCGCACCGTCGTGCAGTTCGCGCGCGACGCGGGCGCGTTCCACCGCTCCCGCCCGCTGCCGCAGCCGCCGCAACAGGTAGACGTTGTACACTGCCGGTCCCACCTGGCGCACCAGTTCCTGCAGAAAGCGCAATTCTTCTTCGCGGTCGCCGCTCAGTATCGGGTCGATAAGAAAGATCCGTCCCCACCATTCCTGTCCAAACAGGAACGACACCGCCATCAGCGATTCGAACGGATAGGTCTTCGCCAGCGTGTCCAGCGGCTTGTCGGTGGAATTGCGCAGCCGTACTCCCTCGCGATCCAACGAGACAATCTGCGAGGTCTCGCCTTTGCGAATGATCAAGGAGGCGTCTGCCTCGACCTCGTACAAGTACACTTCGCGGTCCGTAGGCAACGACTCCAGCCAATTCAATTGCGGAGGACCTGAATTCACGGCCTGCAGGTCGCCTACGAACACGCGATACTTGTTCGTCTCCTGCGAGGCGATCAGCGCGCGGCGCGCTCCGTACATCGCCAGCAACTCCGCCAGAATCTCCTGCAACGTGACCGTGAGGCCCGCTTCCACCCGCGCCCGCCCCAGAACCCTCGTGATGATGGCGCGTTCCGCGCGTAGCCTCTTCTGCTGCTCCGCCAGATAGCCCAGCAACAGTCCCATCACCAGCAGATACGCCGAAAGCATAAATAAATGCTTCGGCTCGAACTGCCAGCTCTGCACCCCCAGCGGCAGCAGGCCGTGACTGGTCATCACACCGTCAAGCCATGCCAGCCCGCCTCGATTGATGAACAGGCTCTCAACCCACAAGAGCAACACAGTCGCCAGTGCTGTGCCGAACGTCTCCCAGAGACCCCACCTGTACGCTGCCGCTGCCAGCACGAAGACGAAGAACAACAGGAACGGGCCGCCCTGGCTGGTGGCAAACAACACCATGAGCACCGGCCACAATACGTCGCCAGCGTGCACAAGCATGCGGAACGCCGAGGTCGATTCCTTCCGGAAGCGTAACAACAGCATGACCACGACGCCGTGCACGATATAGACGCCCAGAATCCAATACGCCCAAGGCGAATAGCCCAGTTCGCCCGGATCCATCCAGAGCGCTACCAGTGCAGCGATTGCCAGGAATACGCGGGCCGACGCAAGCCACCGCTCGATCCGCCGGACCTCTCCCATGTCGATGGGGGCCCGCAAGCGGGAAAAAAGACGATATGTATTGGGAGAAAACGGTGCCCGGCTCACAACTCCCCAATGGGTTCTCGTGCGATGAACACGGATATTATTGATTCAACACCCGGATAGCAAGTCAAAGTTCGCCGTGGTGCAAGAGCTCCACTGGACAAAAAAGCTCCGCACAAACACGCACTTATGCAAGTGGCTGTTCAACCCTTCACGATTTTCCAAGGGGGGAGGCACAAGCCGCCAGATCTTGATCGGCTCGTGGCCTCGCCGTTTTCGCAGCTCAAAGCTCCCGGCCCGTCGCTGCCTCACCGCGTTACCTAAGTAACCTACGTAACATTTGTTCACCGTCTAGAATGACGCCCAAGGACTTCTCTTTTGTCTGAAAGCTCCAAACTCTGGATCTTGGCCGCGGCCTGCCTGGTGTTTGCGCAAGGCTGCGCTTCCCTGCTGATCGCGCCCGGCTTCGCTCTCAATGTTTTCAGCGACGTCACCCAGTGCATCCTGCTGCTCTCGGGAACTGCAGCCCTCCTCCCTAACATCAGAAAGAATCATGGGCGCGTCCGTTTGTTCTGGACCTTGATGACGGTCGGCATTTTCTTCTGGCTGACCTACCAGCTGCTGTGGACTTACATCGAAGTCGTCCTCCGCCAGGAAGTTCCCCAGCCTTTCGTCGGCGACATCGTGATCTTCCTGCACCTGGTGCCGATGATGGCGGCGCTCGCGCTGCAACCCCAGGCGCAACAGAACGAGCATGAGGCGCGGCTCGGCCACCTCGACTTCGTTCTCTTGCTCACCTGGTGGGTATACCTCTATGCGTTCGCCGTCATTCCGTGGCAATACGCGCAACGCGACGAAGTCGCTTACGGTCGAAGTCTAAACGCCCTCTACCTGACCGAGAAACTCGTCTTCCTGGTGGCGCTCGCCGTCATCGGCCTGCGGAGCCACAAAGGATGGCGCACGATCTACGCGCACTGGTTTGGAGCAAGTCTGGTCTACGCACTCAGCTCCTACATTGCGAATTGGGCCATCCTGCGCAACGTGTATTTCACGGGGAGCCTTTACGATCTTCCGCTGGCCGCGTCCATGGGATGGGTTAGCGTGGTGGGCGTCATCGGCCAGGACATCCACCCGCAGGAGGAAAAGACTCCGGCAAGCGGCCGCCACGGTGTTTGGGTTGCGCGTCTCGGCATGATCGTAATCCTGTCCCTGCCGATTCTCGCGGCCTGGTCCGTGTTCAACTCAGGTGCTCCGGCTCGCGTGCGCAATTTCCGGCTCGTGCTCACGCTCGTCACCATGATGATCATGGGCGGCATTGTTTTTTTGCGTCAGCATCTGCTTGATCGCGAACTCATTCGCCTGCTGCGCAGTTCGGAAGAATCTTTCAATAACCTGAAGCGGCTGCAAACCCAGCTCATCCAATCGGAAAAACTGGCTTCCCTCGGACAGCTGGTGGGCGGCGCCGCGCATGAGCTGAACAATCCGCTGACGGCGATGCTCGGCTATTCGGAATTGCTGGCCTCCTCCGGGCTCACGGAGGAGCAGCGTTCCCTCGCCTCGAAGATCGCACAGCAAGTTCGACGAACGCGCGTCCTGATCTCCAGCCTGCTGAATTTTGCCCGGCAGGTTCCGGGCGAAAAAGTTCTGGTCGACCTCAACTCGGTGGTGCGTACTGCTCTCAAGCACAACCAGCCACAGTTCAGTTCCCGGCGCATCGAGGTGCAAGTCAATCTTGCGGATGATCTGAAGCAGGTCTCCGGCGATCCCAATCAATTGCTGCAGGTCGTCCTGCACATTGCGAGCAACTCGCAGCAAGCGCTCGAAGAAGTAGGCGGCGGGATCTTTTCAGTGCGGACGCGTCAGAAGAATGACACGGTGATGCTGGAACTTTCCGACAACGGCCCGGGGGCTCGCGAGCCGGAGCGTGTCTTCGATCCCTTCTACACGACACGCTCTCTTGGCAAGGGCGCGGGCCTGGGACTGAGCGCGTGTTACGGGATCATCCAGGACCATCACGGCCGCATCCTCTGCACGAACCGCGTGGAAGGTGGCATGACCATCTGCATCGAGCTTCCAGTGGCCGGGACCGAATCCATCATGGTGCCACCGCCCGAAGCGCCGGTGGCAACTCTTTCGGAAGCCCCGCCGGCGGTTCCACCCACAGTCAACTAGCCCAGCTGCACCATCCCCGATTCGGTGCCAGAGATTTCCAACGTGCGCTTAAGTTGCCCGCATGCCGCATAGATGTCGCGACCGCGTGGACGTCGAATGAACGCTGGCAGGCCAGCTCCCACGAGAATCTTCTGAAACGCCAGCACGCGCTCCGTTGGGGGCGTGCCGAAGGCGATGCCTGGTCCAGGGTTGAGTGCGATCAGGTTGACCTTCGCGCGAACTCCGCGCACCAGTTCGACAACTTCGCGCGCGTTCTGCGGAGAGTCGTTCACGTCCGCCAGCAGTACGTACTCAAACGTCATCCGCTCGCGCGCCCGCAGAGGAAATGCGCGCGCGGCTTCAAGCAGCACGGCGAGGTTCCATTTCTTATTGATCGGCATGAGCTGCGTGCGCAGTTCGTCGTTCGAAGCGTTCAGAGAGATTGCCAGCTTCGGCCGCACCGCCTCGGCGCCGAAGTCATAAATGCGCGGCACGATGCCAGCCGTCGACAACGTCATACGCGACTCAGGAATGCCCACTCCTTCGACCAGCAGGCGCACCGCCTTCATGCAGTTGTCGAAATTGAGCAAGGGCTCGCCCATGCCCATGAAGACAAGGTTGATGCGATCTTCCGGCGGCGAGACTTTTTGGTCGCGCAGCACGGCGCAAACTTGTCCCACGATTTCACCCGCGCTGAGGTTGCGCTTCACACCCAGTAACGCAGTGAGACAGAACTGGCAATCGACGGCGCAGCCCATCTGGCTCGAGACGCAGATGGTCGCGCGATCCGAACGGCGTGAAGGCTCGTTTCCGGCGTCGGTGCCATCGCCGGTCTCACCGCCATCGCCTTCGGGCATCCATACGGTCTCGACCGTCTGCCCATCCTCGCACGTGATGAGATAGCGCACGGTTCCATCGACCGATTGAAATTTGCTCTCGATGCGCGGCGCGCCGATGGTGACGTCCTGCGCATTGAGTTCGCTTCGCAGGCTCGCGGGCAGCGTAGAAATTTGATCGAGGGAATCGACGCGCTGGCGGTAGAGCGCCTCGAAAATCTGCTGCGCACGATATGCCGGCTCGTTCAGTTCGTCGACGAGGGCGGCGAGATCTTTTCGGTCGAAGCCGATCAGAGGCTTGTGTGTAGAGCTGGTCATGCGGTGGCGAGTTAACTTGATTGTAGCCGAGCGCGAAGAACGCGGGATCCTGCACTAACATGAAAGTCACGAATGATTGGCTGCAAGGCATTGATTCTTTTGACTGATTTTTCCTTTCGGCATTGAACTCGCTCGCTGTGTGAGAATAGGTAGAAGCGCCGGACCCGGTGAGAGACTGGACTGGCGGACGATACTTTTATGGTCGGAGAACTGCGGAACATTCACCGGCAAGTGCTTCCCAACGGGCTGACCGTCATCTCGGAAGAGATGAAGCACATCCGGTCGATTTCGATTGGGATCTGGATCAAGGCTGGGTCGCGCGACGAAGACCCCCAATTCAATGGGCTGTCGCACTTCATCGAGCACATGGTATTCAAAGGCACTAAGCACCGTTCGGCGGAGGCCATTGCCCGACAAGTGGATTCGATCGGCGGCAACCTCGACGCCTTCACGGCGAAAGAGTGCGTGTGCTTCAACATCAAGGTGCTGGACGAGCATCTGCCCGTCGCTTTCGAAGTGCTTTCCGACCTGGTACTGAATCCGGTGTTTGCGGTGGAGGACATCGCGCGCGAACGCCGGGTGATTCTCGAAGAAATCAAGATGGACGAGGACAGCCCGGAATATCTGGTACATGAAATCTTCACGCAGAATTTCTGGAAGGATCATCCGCTGGGCAAGCCGATCCTGGGTACGAAGGAAACGGTGAAGGCTTTTGAGCAACCGGCAGTGCGGGATCTGTACGGCAAGCGGTTCACGGCTGGAAATTTCATCATTTCGGCAGCTGGGAATCTGAAGCACGAGCGCTTCGTCGAACTGGTGATCAAACATTTCGAGCACATGAAGCCACTAAAGAACGGCTTCCACCGCCTGGTGCCGAAGATCGTGCCGCGTATCACGCTGCGTACCAAGAAATCACTCGAGCAAGTGCAGATTTGCATGGGCGTTCCGTCGCATCCCATCGCACACGAGAAGCGGTTCGCGTCCTACGTGCTGAACACCCTGCTGGGTGGCGGCATGAGTTCGCGGCTGTTCCAGAATATTCGCGAGCGGCAAGGCCTGGCGTATTCGATCTACAGCGATCTGAATCCTTATCTCGATACCGGATGCCTGTCGGTGTACGCGGGAACATCGCGGCAATCGGCGGCGAAGGTGGTGCAGTCCGTGGTGTCGGAATTCAAGAAGCTGAAGTCGGAGAAACTGCCGGCGGAAGAGGTGCGGCGGGCGAAAGATCAGTTGAAGGGCAGCCTGATGCTCTCGCTGGAGTCGTCGACCTCGCGAATGTCGAACCTGGCCCGGCAGGATATGTACTTCGAAAAGTTCTATGGAATGGACGCGGTGATCGAGAAAATCGAGGCGGTTACGGCCGAGGACTTGCACGAGATGGCGAACGACTTTTTTAAGACCGATTCGATCGCGGTGACGGCATTGGGCAATTTGGACGGGTTGAAGATTTCGCGGGACCACTTGGCGTGTTAGCCGCCTCAAATCTCGAGGTGAATGCGAGACTTCGTTCATCGTACGCTCAGGTTCAGTCATCAGCCGCGCAGCGTACAGACGTGATGCTGCCAAGTGTGTAGCCTCTGAAACGTCTCCTCGAACAATGTGACCGAGCTAGCTTTCCTGAGCAATGGTCCTTTGCGAAGCCAAAGATAGTTGCAGTTCCGTTTTAGAAGCCGACATGGCCGAAAAATCTTCTCGCGTGCCAATATCGCGCGCCACCGCTCCTTTGCGTCAATCTGATGGCGACGGGAACCACATTCATAATCAAATACTTCTACGCCTGCCTGCTGCGGAGCGGGATATCGTGTTTCCAAAGCTGGAACTGGTGCGCCTGAGAGGTCGCCAGATGCTGCACGAGGTAGGAGACACTTTGAAGTCGGCCTACTTCTGCAATACGGGAATGATCTCGATCCTGACCGTATTTTCCGACGGGAAAAGCATCGAGGCAGGGCTGATCGGCAAGGAAGGCTTCGTCGGAATTCCTCTGGTGGCCGGATTCCGCAGCGCTTCCACGCGCGCGGTGGTGCAAGTCGAGGCCACGGCGTTGCGCATCGACGCAGAAGCGTTGTCCGGATTTCTTCAGCAGTGTCACGTCCTGGAGCGACAACTGCAGCAGTGTTCTCAGATGATGGCCATGGAAGCAACTCAACTTGCGGCCTGCAACCGGCTCCATGCGGTTGAGCAGAGGCTGGCACGGTGGTTATTGGTGTGCTCGGATCGACTTGGCACCAAGTCGTTACCATTGACGCAGGAATTGCTGTCACAGATGCTGGGCACGCGACGCGCAAGCGTCACGATTGCCGCTGGCATTTTGCAGAAGGCTGGATTCATTGCCCAGAATCGGGGAAGTGTGACGATTACGGACCGGGGACAACTGGAGCAAGTTTCCTGCGAGTGCTACGGAATGATGCTGCGGCAGAGACAACGGTGGGAAAAGGACTCCGAGTGACCTGCTCGCCGATGTGCGCCCTCGGATCGATTCCTGGCGCAGGGTAGTTCTTTTCCCAGACAAACCTCAACAGAGACGGGCGCCGATCGGGCGCTCTCTTACGTTACGGTCGTTACGGCCCGCTCGCACACCTGCATAAGCCATTCGCTCAAGTGCTCCAGACGATCGGCTTTGGAGAAGACACGCTGAATGCCTATCGCCTGAGCTTTCTTGGTGATTTGAGGGCCGCTGTGCAGGGTAAGCAACGCCACCGTGGCTTCGGGCGCGATGCGAGTGATGTGCCGCGCAGCCTCTATTCCATCCATGACCGGCATCTGCCAGTCGAGAATGACAACGTCAGGCCTGAGTTCCTTGACCTTGTCGATAGCGGCGCGACCATCCTCGGCCTCGCCGCACACTCTCATTTTCGGATTCTGCTCGAGACACGAGCGCAGGGAACGGCGGAAAAGTGCCGAGTCATCGGCGATGAGAATCTTGCACATTTTGCAACCCGTTCTGCCTCGACGGGTTGCTGGCCGAACCGGTGAAAGGTCGGCAACGGGCAAAGGCGGTTATGCTACTTGGCGCACGTTGTAGAGTTCTTCGCCGTACAATAGACGCTGAGTTGTAGAAGCGTCAATACTGCTTACGTTGTAGGCCGGTTGATCGGTGGGTGCTTGAATTTGGGGTGAAAGGTCCAAGCCGCCGCGGTTTAACACCGGTGGCGGGCGGGGCCTTTCGGCTTTGGTGAGGCGCACTCCTCCTGCTTGCGAGTAGTCGCGCGCTGGCGACGCCTGTGAAGAAGAAACTAAAGTGGCAATTTGCGCGGCCTTGCTACGGCATCGCCAAAGCGACGCTCTGATACGAACCTTGTGGGCGCGTGAGTTTGCACAACCGATGTCTCGGGCCTGGACGAAGAGCGCGGGCACTCTATGCTGGCGCTCAGGTATTGGCGCAGGCAACGCGGACACGGGGCATAGCCTTCACGCAGCGCTTGCGATGCCGTCATCGTTTCCGGACTCTCGCCGACTTTGTTGTGCAGGTAGCGGCAATTGGGTACGTGGAATAGCTTACCTTCGCTGGAGACCGCTACCCTCAACTCCGGCGGAATTTTGTAGGCAGGCTGCGCCAGGCGGGAGCGCGAATCGGGATGGGCGAAGACGCTCGAGTTACCGAGCGCCACCGCGCCTGCGATTAAAGCGACGGCCGCGACGGCCAGCATCCAGAACGAGTGCAAACCTGCAAACCAGGACGAGCCGGATTCCTCGGCAAGGCGTCGTTGCAGGCGGTGACTGAACCCGACAGGCAGTTCGAACAGGCGATCGTCTCCGTACAACTGGACAACATTGCGGGCACCATCGAGCACGGCTGTGCAGTGCTTGCATTGCGCAAAATGAGTCTCCATCAGGGCCCGTAACTCTGCATCGACCTCCCCGTCGAGATAATTGGAGATCTCCTTCCAGACATGTTGGCAGTTGACTACCATGGCTTGCTCCCTTTTTCGAAAGGCAACCGGCCGAACCAGGGGCTGCCCAGGCCCGGGGCGAGCATGTCTCGAAGCATGAGACGGGCCCGCAGGAGCCGCGTTTTTACGGAGGCTGGGGTTATGCCGAGGGCCTCCGCCGTTTCTTCAATGCTCATGTGCTGCACGTCGCGCAGGACGAAGACTTGGCGATACTTCTCCGCCAGGGCCGCGACGGCGCTCGCCAGTTTGCCGCGAATTTCCTTGCGCTCCAGAGCTTCGGAAGGAATCTCGCGCCAGTCGGCAAAATCGCGCGGAGTGTAGGAGCCGTCTTCCTCTTCGCGTTCCCCAATGGGCTCCATGATCTCGGTGTGAGCCTTGCGTTTTCGCATGAGAGCCTCGTTGACGGCGATCTGAATGAGCCACGTGCTGAAGCGAGCTTCGGCACGAAATTGCTGGATGTGGGTGAGAGCTTTAAGAAAGGCTTCCTGCGCGGCGTCTTCAGCTTCTGCTTCATTACGCAAGACAGAAAGAGCGGCGGAGTATACGCGACGCTGGTAGGGTTTGATGAGATCGTAGAAATATTCTTTTTGCCCGGCCTGGACGCGGTGGAGCAAATCCTGCTCGCGCAGGGATGCGGGGTCGGTAGGACTCACGCTGATGGTCATTCCTTCGGGCGCACTGCCCATTGCATGTCCCCTGCAGACGGCGGCTAGCGCGGCGGATATTCCGGGTTGACCTTCCACCCGGTGAGCATTGAAACGAAATTATTCCAACCATGCAGAACGACCATAACGAGGTGGCCGAGTACGAAAAACAAGATCGCCCACATGGTCAGGAAGTGCCAGACCCGCGCGAGGTGAAAACCTCCCATGAGCCAGGTGAGCCAGGAAACCTGCACGGGCTTCCAAACGGCGAAGCCGGTGAGGACGGTCAACACGCCCAGTCCGATGGCAGAGGTGTAGGCCAGTTTCTGCAACGGATTGTAGGCCTCGGTCGCGGGCGGCTTGGGTCCGAAGAAAAAGTAATGGCGCGCCATCGGCCAGACTCCGTCTATGTCACGGCGCGAGAATAAAACCTGGCGATAGTTTCCGGAGATGATGTGGTAACCGACATAGAAGACGCCGGTGGCGATGTAGATCCACATGAACGTGAGGTGCCACTGGAGAGCGCCGCCGAGCCATCCACCGATAGCGAACGCTTTCGGCCAGTTCAAGAGATCCTTCTGCGGAATTTTCGCGCCGAAGCTTGGGAACGCGCGGAAGATCTGGAAGCCGCTGCCGACCATCACGAACAGAGCGATCGCATTCGCCCAGTGCGTGAAGCGCACGACCCAAGGATGTTCGTAGACGGCCTGGAGAGGTTCCTCGGTTCTTGGGGATTCAATCTCGATGACTTCCGCTGACATGTTCAGACCTCAGAGTCCGTAGAACCACGAGTAGCCCTGATCTTCCCAATAGCCGACTTTCTCCAGAACGTGACCGACTGTCAGATCGGTGAGGTACTTCGCCTGCTTGTAACCGATCTTGGTAGGCACAGTCAGTCTTAGCGGAGCACCATGTTCGCGGGTCAGCGGCTGATCATACATTTCGTAGCAGAGCAGCGTTTGCGGGTGCATGGCGGTCGCCATGTCGAGCGATTCGTAGTAGTCGTCGGCGCATTGGACGGTGATGAAACGCGCAGTGGGATCGGCGCCCACGAACTTGAGGAACTCGGAAAGCGGCGTTCCGCCAAAGCGGCCGATGACATCCCAACCTTCAACACAGATATGGCGCGTGTTCTGGCGCTTTTTGGGGAGCGCTTGAATGTCGGAGAGTTTGTAGTCCCCGGGCTTCTGCACGGCGCCGCTGACGGTGAGACTCCAGTTTTCAAAAATTACTCCGGGGTCGTCGACGTCGTAGCCGTTGATGGGAAATTTTGCGAAGGGCGTGAGTTCGGAATCGGAGAAAGTCGTCGCCAGATGGCCGGGTCGAAAAAACTTGCCGGATGCCCAATCACTGAAGGCCAGGCCCTCTTTCAACAAGGGTTCGCGAAGTTTGGGGATCGCAAATGCGCCGAGCGCGACCAGGGGCGTGAGCTTCAGCAGCTCGCGTCGATTCATTTTCTTGAATTTGCGCTCGTCCATTCAGCAGGCTCCAAACAGTGCGACGCGAGACACTCGTTGTGGTGGGATTCGCCGCACAAGGGAAAGTTACAGTATTTGAGACAGTTTTTCACGGGGATGTCACGGTTTGTTGACTGTAAGGCGTTGAGAAAGCGACATCGCAACTCATCCCGAGATTCCGGGTTGATGCATCTAACGAAGTAAGAGCCGGCAGCCTCGGCCATGGTGACCAGAACGAGAATCCGAGACTGACGGGATGTTGGATCGGAGGATGGCTATGGCTAAGGTGATCGAGTTTTATGTACCTGATCGTTTTCGCAAGAAAATGAAATGGGTGCCGCTCGAACAGCGCGGAAAAGTGCTCGCGTTTCCGGAACCCGTCAAGAAGACGGCCTGAACGCGCGGCGGCACAATCACAACGCCCGGCTCACGAGTGATGCGTGAGCCGGGCGTTGTGGCCTTGGGGCTGGATGTGGTTCAGCGGCGAGGGCCGACGGTTTCCGGCTTCTCGGCGCACAAGCTCTTGGTGTGCGGCTCGTAAACGCAGAACGGTTCCTCGTCCATGAAGTCGCCGGTGGCGGCGTAGGCGCGCGCGCGGCATCCCATGCAGACGTTGCGGAATTCGCAGCAGCCGCACTTCCCTTTCAAGTTAGAGGTGTCGCGCAATTCGTGGAAGACTTCCGAGTTTTCCCAGATGTCGGAGAAAGTCTGCTTACGGAGATCACCGGCAATGACCGGCAAATATCCGCATGGGTAGACTTCGCCTTCATGCGAGATGAAACAAACGCCAGTTCCCGCGAGGCAGCCCTTGGTCATGGCGTTCAGGTCGGACGGATTTCCGCCCGGATGTCCAACAGCGTGGCCGATGCCTTGCGGCTTGATGGCCATCCCAGTGGAGCCCGGCATCGTCATGTCAGTGGGGCCGATGGAGGCGGGCGCGGGAGAGAGCTCGGGCGCGCTGGTCGATATGTTGGTGAGTTGTGCGGCCGCACGGCGGTCGGCGGCGCGACGTTGCCGAGCTACCCGGAAGTAATGCGGCGCGCAGGTGGCTTTGAGTTCGATCCCACCTGTGAGCGATTGATCGTAGAACCAGTTCAGCATGCGCTCGTATTCTTCCGGGGCCACCATCTGTTCAGCCGCAATGTCGACACCGCAGCCCACGGGTACGAGCAGGAAGGTATGCAGAGCGTCGGCGCCCAGGTTGCGGGCCAACTGGAGAACAGCTGGGAGTTGATGCGCGTTGTGACGCGCGATGGTCATATTGATCTGCACCGACATGCCGAGCGCCTTAAGATTGCGAAGGCCGTGAACGGCAGCGTCGAACGCTCCGGGGATTCCGCGGAAGGCGTCGTGGGTTGCCGCGTCGGCACCATCCAGACTGATCGAAACGCGGCGGACGCCGGCATCGACGATCATGCGCGCAACATCTTTGGTCACGAGCGTGCCGTTGGTGGCCAGGGCGACGCGCAGCCCTTTGTCGGTCGCGTAGCGAGCGAGTTGGAAAATATCGGAACGGTAGAGAGGTTCTCCGCCGCTTAATACGAGAATGGGATTGGCGGCGGCAGCGATCTGGTCAATGATGCCGAGCGCGGCCTTGGTGGCAAGATCGGTGGGAGAACTCAGTTCCGTGGCAGTGGCGCGGCAATGAATGCAGCGCAGGTTGCACCCTTTGGTGACTTCCCAGAAAACCAGACGCGCCTTGTTTTCGCCGTTGTGACCGTTGCCTTTCGCCGAATCCATCGACCCCTCCCATGTGGCGGAACCTGCTGCCACCCTCGCAGGTAACGATAGAAAACTATGAACACATGGGCCGTGACTGCTGTCACGATCGGTTGTGAGCTACCTCACACGCGCAAGTGACTGGCAAAATGGGGTTATTGGGTTCCCCCGCTGGCATGGCAGTCGCTGCAGTTGACCTGAGTCATATCTCCGAGGTCGATGGGGTGCTGGAACGGCACATCCTTCACCGACGCGGTGTTAACGCCGCCTTCCTGCTGGCTCAACACGCTGTGGCAGGTCTGGCAATCCTTGGTGACGACCTTGCCTTCGGCGCTGACGTGCTGACCATCGTGGCAGCGGAAGCATCCGTTGAAGTAGTAGTGGCCGATGTTGTTGGGAT
>Ga0207665_10000049_pt1 | contig 76350 bp, 59 predicted proteins | sample LARL112metaG_FD_184351 | JGI IMG/M metagenome (GOLD analysis project Ga0207665, IMG submission 184351) | Corn, switchgrass and miscanthus rhizosphere microbial communities from Kellogg Biological Station, Michigan, USA - LAR L11-2 metaG... | ecosystem: Host-associated > Plants > Roots >... | reverse complement strand
TGCGCGGCAACGTGCATCCGATGCTGCAGAAAGCGACCGACCAGGGGCGCATGGACGGGGCGACCCGGCTGGAAGGCGTATCGCTGGTGTTCAAGCGGACCCCGGAACAGGATGCTGCGGCGGAGAAGTTTCTGGAAGATCTGCAGAATCCGAAATCGGCTAGCTACCGCAAGTGGCTGACACCGGAGCAGTATGCGGACCGATTCGGAGTGAGCGCCGCCGATCTGAGCAAAGTGACGGCGTGGCTGCTGTCACAGGGATTCACCGTGAACCGGGCTGCGCGCGGCCGCTCGCAGTTGTGGTTCAGCGGAACGGTCTCACAGATCGAGACGGTCTTTCGCACGGAGATGCATCACTTCATGGTGAAGGGCGAAGCGCACTTCGCAAATAGCGTGGAGCCTTCGGTTCCGAGCGCGTTGGGGGAGGTGGTACTGGGGGTGCACGGGTTGAGCAACTTCCGGCCTAAGCCGCGCGCTCAAGTGCGCAGGATTTCGACTGAGGCATTCCGACCGAACTTCACGAGCGGTGGGAACCATTTCCTCGCACCGGATGACTGGGCGACGATTTATGACGTGAAGTCTCTTTACGCAACGGCCACCGGAGCCGGGCAAAGCATTGCAGTCGCGGGACAGTCGGACGTACTTAACGCGGACCTCGATGCGTTCCGCACAGCTAGCGCTCTTCCCGCGCGGACGGCGAGTAACTTCCAGAGAGTGGTTGTGCCAACTTCAGGGAACTCCAAGGTAGTCTGCCCTAGCGTGAACAACTGCGACCAGGACGAAGCCAGCATTGACGTGGAATGGACTCAGGCGATTGCAAAAGGTGCAACCATCATCTTCGTCTACTCTGGAGATAACGGAACTAAGAACGTGTTTGACGCATTCCAATATGCGATCGACAACAATGTTGCGCCCGTAATCAGCATGAGTTATGGAAACTGCGAACAGAACCTGCCTTCATCGTTTCTAACCAGCGTTCAGCAGATGACGCAGCAAGCAGCCATGCAAGGGCAGACGATTGCTGCGGCGAGCGGCGACTTCGGCGCGGCCGATTGTGATGATTCGCCTGCGCTTCCCGCGCAGGGTGGCCTCAGCGTCGATATCCCAGGAGCGTCGCCTTATGTGACTTCGGTCGGCGGAGCAAGCTTCAACGGTGACATCGCTAACTCATCGAACTTCTGGAACGCTGCCAACAGCGGCAGCGGCGGCTCGGCCAAGTCCTACATCGGCGAAACCACCTGGAACAACACCATCTTGCTCAACCAACTCTCCGCGGGCGGAGGCGGTGCGAGCCTCTTGTTTTCCAAGCCGAGTTGGCAAACTGGCGCGGGCGTTCCAAATGACGGTGCGCGGGATGTTCCTGACATCGCTCTGGCCGCAGACCCACAACACGACGGATATCTTTTCTGCGTGACTGATCTTGCCAACACTCCGTGCACAGGCAACACATTCACGACAGCGAGCGTGGCCGGTGGAACATCCTTCGGCTCGCCGACTTTCTCGGGAATCGTGGCGATTCTGAATCAGAAGGTTGGGCGGCAGGGCAATATTAATCCTGCGTTATACGCGTTGTCGGCGGCGAACGTGGGCGCATTTCACGACGTCACTACCGGCAATAATATTGTGCCTTGCGATCCGGCTACGGTGGACTGCCCGACGTCAGGAACTGCGCAATACGGGTTCAGCGCAGGACCGGGTTACGACCAGGTCACTGGCCTGGGATCGATTGATGCGGCAGTGCTGGTGAATAACTGGAGCAGCGGGAATCCAACGGCGGCCGACTTCTCGATGTTCGGTCACGTTGTGGGGATTGCGGCACCGGGTCGCGGGGGCGCGTCGACCATCACGGTGGACGCTCGCAACGGCTATAGCGGAACCATCAACTTCACGTGCACGGCGCCCGCATCGGCAAAAATCGGTTGCACCGTGAGCGGAGGACCGATCACCCTGAACGGCACGACCAAGAGCGGGACAGTGACACTCAGCATCACGACTACCGCAGGACTGGATCCGAGCAACACGCCGTTGTGGCTGGGCGGAAGCGGCGCGGTGTTTGCGGGAGCGCTGGTATTTGGAATTCCTGCGAAGCGAAGGAGATTTACGATCGCGCTCACGCTAATCACAGTCGCGTTGATTCTGGCGGCGGTTGGTTGCGGTGGTAGTAGCAGCTCGGGCGGGGGCGGAGGAAACGGGACGCCCGCGGGAAGCTACGTTGTGAGCGTCACAGGCGATGACGGAACCACATCGCACACATCCAACCTATCAGTGTTCGTGCAATAACCCACACCCATTTGACTAGATAAGGGAAGGCTGTGTCAGCCTTCCCTTATCTTTTGACAACCATTGCGGCCTTGCGTGATCTAATCCCGCAAGGAGGCGGGCATGGCAGATCCGCGGTATCCCATCGGCAAGTTTTCTTTTGACGGCACACTCACCGAAGAGCAAAGGGCAAAATTCCTGGATGACATTGAGCAGACTCCTGCGCGGCTAGAGGCGGCGGTGCGCGGGCTGTCGGATAAGCAACTGGATACGCCGTATCGCGATGGAGGGTGGACGGTCCGGCAGGTCGTGCATCACGTGCCCGACAGCCATCTCAACTCATACATGCGGTTCAAGCTCGCGCTGACTGAAGAAGAACCGATGATCCGGCCATACATGGAAGATCGCTGGGCGGAATTGCCGGAGGCGAAGAGTGCGCCGATCGGGCTGTCGCTGGAGCTTCTGTCGTCATTGCACACGCGCTGGATGCTGATGCTGCGCGCGCTGCAGCCCGCGGATTGGCAGCGGACGTTCCGGCATCCGGAAATTGGGTTGATGACGCTGGAGAAAAACCTGGCGCTGTATGCATGGCATGGAAAGCATCATGTCGCGCATGTTACAGGGTTGCGGGAGAGGATGGGGTGGTAGGAAAAGCAGGTTTCAAAGTTTCAAAGTTTCAGAAGTTCAGAGTTCTAGAGTTTCAACGTTACAGAGTCAAAGTCCGCGCATGGACGTCTTGTTCTTAGATTTTGAAACGTTAAAACCTTAGAAACTTTGAAACTTTCTTAGCTCACTTTCCAGGCCAGATAACTCATCGCCTCGCGCAGCACGGCGAGCATCCGCTGGAATACGCCTTTCGGGCGGGAGCCGGTGCGCGGGGCGACGTAGACCATCATGCCTTCGTGCTCGAGGAGTTTCTTGATTCGGAAGACGTGATACTCGTCGCTCACAGCTAAACAGCTCTTCATGCCGTTGGCGCGCATGATGACGCCTAGCCGTTCGGCAGAGTGAGCGGTGTCGGTGCCGAGGGTTTCGGCGATTAGGTTGCGTTCGGGAACGCCGCGGCGCATGAGGTAATCGTGGCCAACGCCGCCTTCGCTGTAACTCGGGTCTTCGGCCGCTCCGCCGGTGGTCATGATTACGGGAGCGAGGTGCTTCGCGTAAAGATCGTAGGCGTGATCGAGGCGCGCGCGAAGAACGGGGGATGGCCTGCCTGCGTACTCAGCCGCTCCAAAGACAACAATCGCGTCGGCCGGATGCAGTTCCTGCTTGCCAGCTTCATGGACGATGCGAAGGCTGGTGATCGCGACGATAAGAGCGAACAGCAGAGCTACTGCCGCCAGCGTCCACAGAGGCCGATTTCTGCGTGAGGGCTGGATTGCGGTGGAGAGCTTCATCCCTGCGCGAAGAAAGTGGAGATCTCCTTGGCGGGAATGGCGCCTTCGCGAATCACGCGCCAGCGGTCGTCGCCGTTGCTGAGATCGACGATGGTGGAGGCGACCTCGCGGGGCGAGGTTCCGCCGTCAACGATAATGTTGATGCGGTCCTGCAATTGATCGCGCACCTGTTCGGCGGTGGTGCATTCGGAAGCGCCGCTGAGGTTCGCCGAGGTCGCGGTGATGGGAATGCCGGCGGCCTGGATTACTGCCAGAGGAATTTTTGCCGAAGGGATGCGCAGGGCGACGTTGCCCGTGTTCGCAGTGACTTTTAGCGGCAGGCCCGAGGCGGCGCGCACGATGATGGTGAGCGGACCGGGCCAGAAGCGGCGCGCAAGGTCATAAAATTCTTTGGGCAGAGGGCGGGCGAGGTCTTCGGCCTGATCGACACTCTCGATCAGCAAGGAAAGCGGCTTGTGGCGGGAGCGGGACTTGATCTCGTACACGCGCTCCACGGCGCGCAGGTTGAGGGGGTCGGCAGCGAGGCCGTAAAAGGTGTCGGTGGGCATTCCCAGGACTTGACCTGCCCTGATTTGCTCGGCCGCGTACTTCACCAGCGAAGCTTCGGGAATGTCGTGATGGATCTTGATGATCTCCGCGAGCACAGCGTTTCCCCAGGTTTTCCAGTTGAGACGGCGAAAGCTAACATAACACGGCGAGCCTTCGCAAGCCGAACAAACGGCGTATGATGCTGCCAGATACGCCCACCATGCGCACTTCTCACTCCTCTTCCCGAGCCAGCAAACCCGCACAGGATCGCCTGCGTCGCGTCGAGGGCCGCCACAACGCCCTGGTGAAAGAGATGCGGCGGGCGTTTTCGCGCGCGGAGTTGACCGAGGCTGGGGACTGCGCGATTGAGGGCGTGCGCATTCTGGAGGAAGCGATTCGCAGCGGGCTTCGGTTCCATGCGGTGTTCTTCAGCGAGTCGGCCGAGGGGCACGCGAAACGGCTTCTGCCGCAGATAGGCGCACACGTGGAAACGGCGGTGCTCCCTGACAAACTCTTCGCCAGCGTGGTGCCCAGCGAGACGCCGCAAGGCGTAGCGGGTCTAGTTCGATACAAGCAGAGTTCGTTTGAGGATCTGATAGAGAGAGTGTCGGTGGGCCCGTTGGTCGTGGTTGCGGGGCTACAGGATCCTGGCAATCTGGGAACTATTTTGCGGTCGGCGGAGGCGTTTGGGGCGGCGGGAGTGATTTTGGGCGAGGGCACCGTTAGCCCGTTCAATTCGAAAGTGGTGCGGGGATCAGCGGGATCGATCTTCCGACTGCCGGTGCTGCGCACGAAGCTGGGGGAAGTTCTGCCTAGGCTGCGGGAGAAGGGCGTGCGGCTGGTCGCGACCTCGTCGCATAAAGGCGTTTCTCTGCCTCAAGCCAACCTTGCCGGGCCGGTTGCTGTCCTAATCGGTGGGGAAGGGGCCGGGGTGCCGCGAGATTGGATCGCTAAGGCCGACGAACTGATTGCCATTCCGCATGCGGCGCAGGTGGAGTCGTTGAATGCGGGGGTGGCGGCCAGTATCGTGTTGTATGAGATTGCGCGGGGGAGGGGATAGGCTCTGGGCTCTGGGCTCTGGGCTCTGGGGGAAATCCCAAGCTATTCACGGTAGTGAATCCCACCCTTGCGCACGGAACGCGCAAGGATGGGGCACCCGGCATTTCTTATGAGTTTGTTTCAGACCATTCCTGGTGGCAACAACCCTGCTGACGAGACTCGGCCGCTGGCGGACCGTATGCGGCCGCGCACGCTCGATGAGTACGTTGGGCAGGAGCATCTGGTTGGGCCGGGGAAGCCGCTGCGCACGCAGATTGAGCGCGATGATCCTGGGTCTCTGATTTTCTGGGGGCCGCCGGGCACCGGCAAAACCACGCTCGCGAAGATCATCGCGCGCATGACCAAAGCCGATTTCATTGAGTTCTCGGCGGTACTCGCAGGGATCAAGGAAATCAAGCAGGTCATGGCCGACGCGGAGCGCGCCAAGCAGTATGGCACGCGGACCATCGTCTTCATCGATGAAATTCATCGCTTCAACAAGGCACAACAAGATGCATTTCTCCCGCACGTGGAGAAGGGAAACATACGCCTGATCGGGGCGACCACCGAGAATCCTTCGTTCGAAATCAATTCGGCGCTGCTGTCGCGGACGCGCGTGTACGTGCTCAAGCCGCTGACCGAGGAACAGATTGTGCTGCTCTTGCGAAATGCGCTTGCGGATGAGGAACGTGGGCTCGGAAAGACGAAGCTGCGCGTTTCTGAAGATGTCTTGAAGAAGATTGCCAGCTATTCCAGCGGCGATGCGCGCAGCGCTTACAACGTGCTGGAAGTCGCGGCTGCGATCGCCAAGCAGCATTCCGGCAAGGAGACAGGCGCGGAGATCACCGATGAGATCGTGCAGGATGCGTTGCAGAAACGAATCCTGCTTTACGACAAGGCTGGAGAAGAGCACTACAACCTGATTTCGGCGCTGCATAAGTCCGTGCGTAACAGCGATCCGGATGCAGCCTTGTATTGGCTCGGTCGCATGCTGGAGGCCGGGGAGGATCCGCTGTACATCGCGCGGCGCGTGGTGCGGATGTCGGTAGAGGACATCGGGCTGGCTGATCCGAACGCACTCGCTTTGTGCATGGCGGCGCGCGATGCGGTGGACTTCATCGGGATGCCTGAGGGGAATCTTGCGCTGGCGCAGGCGGTCGTTTATCTGTCGGTCGCGCCGAAGTCGAATGCCCTCTATACAGCGTACACCGATGTGCAAATCGATGTGGAGCGCACGGCGGCCGAACCTGTTCCCTTGCATTTGAGGAACGCGCCAACATCGCTGATGAGGAATATCGGGTACGGGCAGGGATACAAGTACGCGCACGAACTTGAGTCAAAAGTCGCCGACATGCAATGCATGCCCGACAATTTGCGCGAGCGGCAGTACTACTTTCCGACGAATGAAGGCATCGAGAAGCGCATCCGGGAGCGCCTGGAAGAGATCCAGAAGCTGCGGAAAGGCCGCCCTACGCGCGAGCAAGAACCTCTTTCCCGCTCTAAGAACCCTTCGAAAAAAGAGTCCTAGAGGGTGCGATTATCATCGGATAGGGAGTGGTAAGCTACCTTCCTGCAAGGGCTTACAGGTTACTTGGGGGCTCAATCGATGGAAATCACGAGCGCAGCCGCTGTGGAAGCCGGCAACGATCTGTTGGCGACGCTCGCGCCGGATCGGGTACAGCAACTTCTCAAGCTCCAGAAGGCGGCGCACAAGATCAATTCGATTCTCGACCTGGACCAACTGGTCGACAAGATCGTGAACGACATTGCGTGCTCATTCGGATGCATCGACATCAGCGTCTATCTGCACGAAGCGGAGAATAACGAACTGGTGCTGGCCGGAGTGGAGGATTGCCCGGTGCATGAGCGAGGGCACCGGTTGAAGGTCGGCAAGGAAGGGCTGGTGGGTTATGTCGCGGCCACCGGTCAAATGCGCTACGCGCCGGATGTCAGCGTCGACCCTTACTACATTGCGTGCGGTGACCAGACCCGTAGCGAGGTAGCGATCCCTCTGCACGTGGATGGGAAGTTGATTGGAGTGTTTACTGCCTCGCACAACGAACCAGACGGCTTTGACGCCGAGCAACTCTGGATGCTGCAAGGCTTGTCGAACCACATCGCGGTGGCCGTACAGAACGCGTTGCGCTTCAAGCAGGAGCGGAGTGAGCGCGAGAAGATGAACCGCGAAGCGCAGGAAGCGCGCTCCATCCAGCAGGCGCTACTGCCGAGAAGTTCACCCTTCATCCCGGGATTTGCGGTATCGGGAATGTCCATTCCAGCCGGCGCGATCGGCGGCGACTGGTATGACTTCCTCGATCTGGGAGAAGGACGATGGGGTCTGGTGCTGGCGGACGTTTCGGGAAAAGGGACTGCAGCGGCGTTGCTGATGTCGGCGACCCGCGCCATGCTGCGGTCATTGGCTGAGACCTCGTGCACTCCGTCGGAAGTGCTGACCAAGCTGAACCGGCTACTGGTAGAGGACTTCCCTACCGGACGATTCGTGACAATGGTCTACGCGGTGCTCGATTCGACTAAGAACACCTTGACCTTCGCGAATGCCGGGCATTTGCCGCCATTGCTGGTTGATGGCACGGGCGCTCGGTTTCTGGAAACAGAGATGGGCCTGCCGCTGGGAATTCGGGCTGGGTCGTTCTCGGAAACAACAATTCCACTGGGCGACAAAGCCAAGATCGTGCTCTACAGCGACGGCATTACTGAAGCAACAAATCAGAGAGATGATGAATACGGACCCGCGAGGCTGGCGGCGCACATGCTCAGCGGGGGTTCGTGTCCCGAGATGCTGGTGGAGGATGTAAGGGCTTTTGCGAACGGGGCGGGATTGCACGATGACGCGACCGTGATTATGCTACGTCGACAGTAAAAGCCGCGGGCGAAGGCGCCCGCGTTACATTACCGGAAGCGCGCCCGGTGTTCGACCAGGATACAGCGATCCATTACGACGAAGATTCCAGCCGCACGGGCCTTCTGTGCGGCTTTTTCGTGGACAATTTCTTCCTGCATCCAGACCGCGGGAACTTTTAGTTGGATCGCCTGATCGACAACTTCTTCCACGAATTCAGGCCTGCGAAAAATATCGACGATGTCAATCTTCTCAGACACGTCGAGCAGAGACGGGTATGCCTTTTCTCCCAACGATGCTTTGATTTCGGGATTCACCGGAATGATGCGGTATCCCTGGCTTTGCAGGTAAGCGGCCACCCCGTGGCTGGGCCGTAGCGGATTGTCGGAGAGGCCGACTACAGCGACGGTGTGTGCTGTCCGTAGAAGATCAAAGATGGAATCAGAATGAACCGGTGTGGCCATTGGCCTTTTCTCCAGTGGTGATCGACTACTTCCTGGTTGTGTCCATTTTTTGCTTGAACATTTTTGTGGCCAGCTTGCGGATGGTGTCAGAGACTTCCTTGTTGCCGGCCAGGTTTTTCAGATCCGCAGTCAGCAAGTTTTTCATAAGGCCGAGCGAGACATCGAGCGGCGTTCGCGGGTTGGCCACCAGATTCCGTACGACTCCGTAGTTCTTCACGAAGCGTCGCTTCATGGGAATCTGACGCAGCACGGCCTCAAGCACGTTTTTCTGGTTGGCAAACTTCTCCACTTCTCCATCGGTGACTTTTGGGGATTCCAGCACCGCGAGCGCGACCAGTTTCGTACTGTCGCGAATCAAAATGGAGCGGTCTTCCTTAGTGCCCTTCATGGCTAGTTGGATCCGGCCCTTGATGTCGAGCCGGGAAATCTTCTGCAGAGCGCTGCCACGTTCGGTCTCCTGGCTGGAATGAGCTTTCTTGGCGGCTGGCGACGGCCGCGTGGTCGTGGCGGTCGCTGCTCCTGAGGGCTTGGCGGTGGCGACGGCCGCTGCCGACCCAGCTTCGATAGGCGCTACCGGCTCGGCTTGGGCTTCTTCGACCGGGACAGACGTTTCGAGCGATACAACTTCAAATTCTTGAAATCCCCCCAGTGGCTGGAACGGCTTTTCGCCTTCCAAAGAAAGTTCGCGGGCATGCTCGGTCAGAAAAGTATCCACGGCGACATTTTCTTCCAGCACGTTCTCGTCGGATGTCTCCAGGTGAATGGTTGATCCGTCTGGCGTGTGGGGAGGCTCTTCGGGCAATTCCGCCTGAGGTAGTTCTTCGGGGATCACAGCTGCTTCCTGGAATTGCGCGACTTCGATCGGGGTTGCATTCGGATTTGCAGCCAGCGCGCGCAGAATCTCGGGCGAGCCTTGCACGCGAGAGCTGTTGCGCATCGCATCGACCACTTCGCGGGAACCGTTCGCCGCCATGTGAAGCAAGGATTCCTGCTTCACACTTGGGTTCTCAAGGAGCGCCGGCAGAAGAGGAGGACGCAGATTTTCCGGGGCAATGAGGTAGTCGAGCACTTCGGGCGGCGTGGCAGGATTCGAGGCTGCTTCGAGCGACGACTTGAGTTCCCAGCCTGCCAATGTCATGCGCGCCTGCTGGCCGAAGACCTTGTTGTGATTTGTAATGTAGACGAGTATCTCGATCATTTCGGCGCCCGGAACGGCCAGCGCACCGCGCGCGGCGGCCTGCATCACGGTGGCGGACACCGAGGAGGAGCGAATCATGTCGAGCATGCGTCGCATGAAAGAGAGTCCTAATTATGGCAGCGAATGGGTTCTTGCCGAGCCATTCGTTGCCAGAGTTTCCAGCTCAGTCACCACGCGGCGCAACTCCTCCACCAGGTGGTTGGGGCGGCCTTCACGCAGCACATCGAGAACAGCACGGTAATACCAAAGCGTGCCCTCGCGGCGGCCGCTAAAGCGATCCCATACTGAGTCGCCGTCTTTTCTAAAGTCGGCGAGAATCGTCCGAACGTTGTGGAGTTTATCGGCTGCGCTGACCAGACGAACTTCGTCGGACGCTTCGCGCAGGTGGTCGAGATATTCCAGCTTGCGGGCCCTCCACGGTGGCTTGGGAATCGTGTAGGCGTCGGTACAGCCGTCGACGATGTGGGCGACGCGATCGCCAAAGCGGCCCCGGATGTCTTCGAGCACCGGATGGCCACCGCAATCTTCGACGACGTCGTGTAGGAGAGCGCCGATGGCCTCGTCTTCGCCCCCGCCGGCTTCAAGCACCAGCGCGGCGACACTCATCAGGTGCGAGATGTAGGGAACATCGGTCTTCTTGCGTTTCTGGGTAGCATGCTTTTCAGCCGCGTAGAGGAACGCTTCGTTAAAGCGTGGGCCAAGTTGCGCGGCGCCGTCGGGAATACTCATGACTTTTCTCCACGCCGCATTTTCAAATAAGCCTGGATGAAGGGCTGCAGGTCGCCGTCGAGGATGCGATCGACGTCGCCGACTTCTTCTTTGGTGCGGTGGTCCTTCACCATGCGATAGGGCTGCAGGACGTAGGAGCGAATCTGCGATCCGAAATCGATGTCGAGCTTGGTGTCTTCTATTTTTCTGGTTGCTTCACGCTTCTTCTCCAGTTCGAGTTCGTACAGCTTGGAGCGGAGCATGCTCATGGCACGATCGCGATTCTTATGCTGGGAACGCTCGTTCTGGCAACTCGCCACTAGACCTGTGGGAATGTGCGTGATGCGCACCGCGGAATCGGTGGTGTTGACGTGCTGTCCGCCCTTGCCGCTGGAGCGATAAGTGTCGACGCGCAGGTCTTCGGGCTTAATGACGACGTCAATACTGTCGTCGATTTCGGGCGACACGAAGACGCTCGCGAAGGAAGTGTGGCGGCGCTTGGCCTGATCAAAGGGAGAAATTCGCACGAGACGGTGAACGCCAATCTCGCTGGTGAGCAGACCAAAGGCGTACTGGCCGTTCACGCCGAAGGTCGCGGACTTTATCCCGGCTTCTTCGGCCGGTTGGTAGTCATAGAGCACCGTTTGAAAGCCCTGGCGCTCGGCCCAGCGAAGGTACATGCGCAGGAGCATGTCGGCCCAGTCTTGTGAGTCGACGCCGCCGGCGCCGGCGTGAATCGTGACGATGGCGTTGAGGGCATCATTGTCGCCGGAGAGGAGCGTTTTGGTTTCGAGGCGATCGACGAGTTGGTGGAGCGCCCCGATTTCCCGCTGAAGATCAGCGTCAACCTTTTCGCCCTCGTGTGCCAGTTCGAGATATGCCGCGATGTCGTCCTTACGGCGCACCAATTCAGCGTCGGTCGCAAGTGCGTCTTCGATGCGCTTTTTTTCGCGCATCACCTGTTGAGAGCGTTCGGGATTCGACCAGAGATTCGGGTCGGAAGCCTGCTTTTCAATGTCGACTAGCTGGAGGCGGAGTTTGCCCGCGTCAAAGGTACTCCTGAAGGGTGTGTACTTTCTCTTTCAATGCGGTGTACTGCTGTTCGAGTTCTTCGACCATGAACTATGGCTCTGTCCTTCGCTGGGGTGTAAAGCGCACGATCAGCGCTCCTATGGAAATTATCGCACACAGAAAGGCGAACCAGTCGCCATGTCGGGAGTAGAAAGTGGTTACCTTGGTGAGAGCATACGGAGCTACCAGAGCCCCGCGGGTCTTGCGCTCCAGACGGGCAACGGTCCTGCCGTAGGGATCGATCGACGCCGTGAGGCCGGTGTTGGTATCGCGCAGCAGCCAGCGGTTGTTTTCGATGGCACGCATGCGCGCCTGATTGAGGTGCTGCGCCCAGGCGCCAGAGTCTCCGTACCATCCATCGTTTGAAATGTTGACGAGCACGTCGGCGCCTTGCTCTGCCAGTTGGCGGACTTCGTTTGGGAAGATGGATTCGTAACAGATGAAGATGCCGAGTTTCTGGTCGCCCGCTTGTAAAGGCTCGTGCAGCGTGCCGGGCGTGAAGTTTCCGACCGCTTGCGTGAGACCGCTGGCGAAGGAGAACACCGACGCGAAGGGCACGTATTCTCCGAAGGGCACGAGGTGCATCTTGCTGTAGCGAGCGGTCCAGGCGCCCGTCGGGCTGATCAGCGACGCCGAATTAAAGATGGTGTGCGGATTGTCGACACCAATTGAGCCGATCACCAGCCAGGTATTCGCCTGTCGCGCGAGATTGCTGATGGACTCGCGAAAGGGGGGATCGTTTGTGAGGAAAGGCGCCGGCGATTCTGGCCAGACAATCAAGTCGGGATGTTGCTTCGAACTCAGGCTGAGAGCGGAGAATTCGGCGAGAGCCGCTCGCGTCTGGTCGTCGGTCCAGGCATCGGAACCGCCCGAGGGGAGGTTTTGCTGCAGTAAAACCGCGTTGTGGTCGGCAGGGGAAGGCGGCAACGTCAGCCAGCGGCCGGCTTGTAGCAGGATGATCGCTCCGATGGATGCGAGTATGAGCGGCTTCCGTCGGCTGTGATGCACTAGGAAGGCGGAGGCAACAACTACGTTCACCAGCAGGATTTCGAAGCTGAGGCCGTAGACGCCGGTCGCGGTGGCGATGCGGGTGAGTGGGATGTTGTCGACCTGGGTGATGCCAAACAGATCCCAAGGGAAGCCACTGACACGGGTGCGCGCGAGTTCGATCGCCACCCAGAGAAACGGCGCGGAGAGGAGCGCGAGACGGTTTCCGGAGTCCTTGCGGGCGAGCGTGCTGACTAGCAGGCCGAACAATCCGTGGTAAAGACCTAGATACAGTGCGAAGAGCAGGAGCACGAACAGTGCGACCGGGACGCTCAGGCCACCGTATTGATGCATCGTGTCGAACACCCAGTAGCAGGTGCCCATGTACCAGAGGACGCCGCATGTGTAGGCGAGTAAGAATCCTTGCCACGGGCGGGCCGGAAGCAATTTTCGGGACTCATCGAGTTGCAGGGTTTCCGGATTGTTGGCGTGAAACAGTGCGACTAAAAGCGGAGCAATCGAAATCCAAGAAAGCACGTATAAGCCGGGAAGCGGGAAACTCAGAATTTGGAGTACGGCGGAGAGCAGCACCAGCAGCCAGGCTTGCTTGCGAATTTTTCGCACGTGGAAGGATAGCAAATTGGTGCTGGTCAAAGGCTTTTAACCGCAAAGAGCGCGAAGAAGAATCGCGAAGGCCGCTAAGAAAAACTTAGGAGATATCTTCGTGACCTTTGCGATTTTTGGCGAATTTTGCGGTTAAGAGCTCCTCTGTTTTTGCTGCGCGCGAAACAAGGTCGCGCGGGTGAACTCGACGATCTCTGGCGTGACGTACGGGGGTGGGGTAACGCGGAACACGGGCTTGCCGGCTACCGGCTTCAGTGAGACATCCTTCCATGCAAGATCGCCGTTTCTTGGTTCGTGGAGGATCGCGGCATCGGCGCGATCGAGGACCTCACGTGCTGAAGTCTTGAAGTCGGCTGTCGCAGGGTCGAGCACCGTCATATACAAATCCGGACGCAAGAACTTCAGGATGCTGTTGGACTCGATGATCACGTGCGGCGAGTCTTTCAGCCGTTCGCGCAGGGCGGGCATGGCTTCGGCGAGTCTTCCCTGCTCAGTGCGGACCCACCAGACGCGCTCGGCCCCCGCTGCGAGGAAGCGCGAAGTATCGGAGTCTCCCGTGCGGTTCTTCTCTTGTGAGATCGCCCAGGAATGATCACCCGTTGCGCAGTCGCAGGCTTGGCCGTTGGCGGAGCAGATGTCGTGTCCGTACTGCGTAATTTTGAAGGCAGTCCACTGAAACTCGCGGAGCTCGGAGATCAGGCCAGCAACTACACTGGTCTTGCCGACGCTGCGGGAATGACCGCCGATTACGATGATGGACATGGGGCAGTCGCTAGTCGTCAGCCACTAGTCTCTAGCCATTCGCTGATGGCTGGTGGTCGTTGGCTGATGGCAACATCATTTTGCAGGACTATTTTTCCTTCTTTCGCAAGCGAGCGAGGATTGCCAGGTCTTTCAGATATTCCTTGATCGGGCGTGCCGGGGTTCCCCAGAACACAATTCCCTTCCCGCGAATGACCTTGTTGCTGGGGATGCCGCTTTGCGCGCCGAGGATTGCTCCCGCTTCGATGCGCACGTGGTCGGCGATCCCGACCTGGCCTCCGATGATTACACCATTCTCGATGACCGAACTCCCAGAGACGCCCGTCTGCGCGGCGATCACCACGTCTTCGCCGATGTCGACGTTGTGGCCGACGTGTACCAGATTATCGATCTTTGTGCCGCGGCGGATGCGGGTGACGTCTAGCGCGCCGCGGTCGATGGTGGAGTTGGCACCGATCTCGACATCGTGTTCAATTTCGAGGCGGCCAATCTGAGGGAATTTCTGGTAGTGGCCGGTTTTTGCTTCGGGCACGTAGCCAAACCCGTCGCTGCCGAGCACAGTACCGGCGTGAATCACGACGCGGTCGCCCAGACGCACCTGCGGGTAGATCGTGACATTCGGATAGAGGCGACAGTTCTTACCGATGGTTACATCAGGACCCACAACGCAGTTTGCCCCGATGCTTGAGCCTTCGCCAATTTCGACGTTTGCACGAACTACGGCTCCTTCTTCGATCGTGATGTTCTTTGCGAGCTTTGCTTTTGAGTCGATCACGGCGGTGGGGTGGATTCCGGTGGGTGGTGGCTGCGAGATATCGAGCCATTGCGCTGCGCGCGCGAATGCCAGGCGCGGTTGCACAGCAATCAGGACCGGCTTTGCGTGCGCTCCGTTTCTTGCGAACTCTCCCGCGATCACCGCACTCGCTTGTGAGTTCATCGCGTGCGTCAGATACTTAGCGCTATCGACGAAAACGACGTCACCCTGGGTTGCTGAGGACAGGCTGGCGATTCCGGAGACTTCCATCTGACCGTCTCCGATAAGAGACGCACCCAGGAACTCGGCCAGGTCTTTCAGCGAACGCTTCATGGCTCTTGTATAGCAGCCGGAGGCGTGGAAGGAAAGTTTTCCGCTGGACGGGGTGGCATCCATACAATTCCAGCATGCAACGCAAGATCTTCTGGCTGATTGTGACGGTGCTTGAGCTTGCAGCTTTCTGGCTGCCGTTCTGGTATCAGGTGTTCGCGATTGTCCCGATCGTATGGATTGCCTGGTGGGTGGCCTATCGCAGTGATTGGTTTGAGTAGAGGGAAGGCTGGCCGGGCGGACGCGTCTTCCAGCGCCTGTGCACCCACAGCCACTGATCGGGATAGCGCCTTACGACGTCTTCGATCACTTTCGTGAACAGGGCAGTGTTGGCTACGATGTCGGCGTCGTTGTTGCCGGTGCGAATGAGGGTCACCGGCGGCTCGAATCGCAAGCGATATTTGCGCAGGACCGGGTCCCAGACTGTGAATCCGGGCACAACCGCAGCGTCAGTGCGCAGGGCGATACGGGCGAGGCCGCTGGCTGTGCAGGCGGGAACTCCGAAGAAATCGACGAACACGCCTTCGGGCGGGGTCATGTTGGTGTCCATCAGAATGCCCACGGTTGCGCCAGCTTTCATGGCGCGCAGGAGTTCGCGGACCGGGTTGTCTTTGAGGATGGGCGTATTGCCGTGCATGGTGCGATAGCGGCGGACGAGATCATCGAGATAGGGGTTGTCGAGTGGTCGCATCACGAAGTGCAGGGGATGTCCGTAAAGCGAATGAGCAAAGGCTGACAGTTCCCAGCCTCCGATATGTCCGGTCAGGAAAAGGACGCCTTTGCCGCGTTGCGATGCGCGATCGAAATTTTCGTAGCCATCGTAGGCAACAATCCGGCTGACATTCTCGCTGGTGTACGTCGGGAAAAGACAGACTTCCGCGAATTGACGCCCGAGAGAAGTAAACACCTTACGCACGATTTTTCGGCGCTCCGCAGCGGTTTTCTCGGGAAATGCAATGGCGAGATTACGCATGCCCACGCGACGAAGTTTTCCGTGCAGGAGGTAGATGAGTTGTCCCAGGGTAACGCCCACCAAACGCGCCAGGGGACGCGGAAGCGCCCCGATCGTCTTTACTACACACCACGCCAGCGCGTATTCGAGTCGGTGCCGCATCAGGCGAAGCGTGACCGTATCACCGGGGATTTTTCACTGTCAATGAATCGATGGAGGGACGGGCGAGACGCCCGTCCGGCGGGCGGGGACGCCCCCCGCTCCATCGTGCATTGAGGATTTAGTTCTGTTTCTCGGCCGGCTTGGTGGTGTCGGCCGGTTTGGGAACTTCTGCGGGTTTATCGCGGTCGGCCGCTTTCTGCGCCCACTTAGCCAAGACACTCAGGAACGGGTAGGCGCCCTTCGGGGCTTCCACCTTGCCAGTCAGCGACGTCCGGAATGGAACCATGCGGCCGTAGAATTCGCGAGTGGCGTCTTTGTCCTGTTTGATCACGGCGCCGGCCAGACTGATGCCGGCAAAGGCTCCACGAGAACGCGAGTAGGTCAGCACTTGGGCGCGCAATTTCCAATCGGTGTCAGCGGCGGCGTGGCGTCCTACCGGTCCGGCGGCGACGGAGGCATCCGCGCCCAGCTGGAACTTGCTCGAGAGGAGGTTCTTCAAACCATCTTTATTCATGATCAGCATGACCAGATCGATGGCTTGGCCGCCTATTTGAAATCCGAAACTTCCGCCACTGGTAAAGATAAAGGCCGGGGCGCTCCAGCCTGTCGGCGTGCGGCAGCTTGCCACTCCGCGGCCGTAGCGGGCAGCCACTATAAATCCACCTTTTAGTAGCGAGGGAACGACTGCGACGCACTCGGCGGAGGCCAGCACTTCTTCAGGAATGCCCGTGTCGGGCGCCGATTCGATTTCGTCAAGAACGGTCGCGGCAGCCTGGACGCGGTCTTCGGCCTTGCTAGCGTCCTTTTCGTCCTTCTTGCCGTCGCCGAAAGCGAAGGCCGACATGGCCAGAACCAGCAGAACCACGAGGGTCTTTTTCATTGCTGTTTTCAATTCTCCAGGGAGTTGGTGTTCCACCGGAGTTTAACAGGAAGAAGTGTATTTGTGGGCGAGGGTGAGGCTTGGGTTCCGAACGCTGCTATGAGGGGATGAAGATGCTGGGGCAGACAAAAAAATCGGGGCTGACAGTGGCGACCCTAATCTCCACTCCCAACCCCGTCTCCCAGGTTCTGTGGTAGGTGGACCGAGTATGCGGTAGATCCACCGGACCGACAAGATTACCGCGGGCACTGTCCCCTGGTAACTGTCGGAATGTCTATTTGGCCGTGACCAGCGAGTGCGTAATCGCGTGGACGGACAACGCGATGCGGTTCTGAACCCCGACTTTACGCATCAATTTCGCGACGTGGGCCTTGACGGTGCGTTCTTCGATGCCCAAGGCGGCGCCAATTTCCTTGTTCGAGCGGCCAGCCACCAGCATCTCAAGGACTTCTTTCTCGCGATCGGTAAAGGTCACGCGCCCGGCCGGAAAAATGCGGCCCGGCGACGAACTGACCCGCTCGATAAACATGGACAAGACGCGCCGCGGAGCCCAAACGGAGCCCTGATTCACGATGCGGATGGCCTGTACGAATTCTGCGGGAGTGGCGGCTTCGTCAACATAGCCCTTGGCGCCGGAAGCAATGGCCTTGAGAATCGTTTCCTCGTCAATGCCTGAGCCAGTGACGATGATGCGTAGGTCGGGGCGAGCCGCTTTCAGGCTGGCCATGACGTCAAACAGGTTCTGCCCGGCACGGTTGCCCAGCAGGATCAGGTCGATCCCCTGAAGGGCGCTAATATCGGGCAGGGTTGCGGACACAAGTTCGAAGTCCGATTCGGAATCAAACAGGGCCCGGAAGCCCACGAACCGCAGCGGGTCGCTCTCGACTACGGCAATACGGATGAGAGGCTTTTTCGCCATTGCAGCTTTCATTGACAGGTCCTTGGTAGCATGAAACTGCACTCAGAATAGACGGAATGATGCGCCCTGCAAAGGGTCCGTAACAAAAGGGAAATTACGGGAGTAACATGAGTACACGCCCGAAAAGACGGCAGGAGAACATGAAAATTCGGAATTTGGCCTACTTGGCCTCGACACTTCTGGTGGTATTGACGATGTTGGCACTGGGGCAGGATCCTCCGCCCAACACGCAGGCTCCTGCGGCGCAGGGCCAGTACACGCCGAAATTTCCGGGCGATCCGGCGCGCTCCGATTCCGAGTCGGGCGCGTTAGGCTACATGCGCGTCGTGGTCCGCGCGCAAAAACTCTACACCAAGAAGCACAATGAATACGCGACTTCCCTGGCCGACCTGGTGAACACGGGCTCGTTCACGCGCAGGATGGCGAAGACGACGGAACGCGGCGACTACACCGTTGCGTTCAAGGGTAAGAAGGACAGCTACGTTCTCACCATGACGCCGAAGAACATTGACGCGGAACATCGCTCGTTTTATGCCGATGAAGACGGCGTGATTCACGGAGACGAGACGAAGGCTGCGGACTCGGGATCGCCGAAGGTGAAATGAGGCCCTGGGCTCTAGGAAGGCTTGTCGGGCTTGATTTCGGTGGCTTTGCCTTCGTGATAGGTAATGGTCACGGGCTTTCCGCCATTGGGATAGTGAACTGTCTTCCAGGATGGATCATCCTGCCGATCGGGGCGTCCCATGCCAATTGCAAAATCGGCTTGCAGTTCGTTCATGCCCTGCTTGACCTCGTGCTGTTCGACGGACTGCCACACCTCGGGAGACCAATGCTTGTAGAGTTCACGCGGATCCTGCACGAAGAGCATCTGGTCTGAGTAGATTTTGTACTCTCCGTCTTTGAATACTCCGATCTGGAAGGCGAACGGTTTTCCCTCTTGTTCGAAGACGGCCATCACTTGCTTCTGGCCGCCGCCATTCGGAGCGGTATCGGTGACGACGTCTTTGATCTCAAGGCGCTGGATGGGTAGCAGCATTCCTGCATCGTGCTCGAAGTCGGCGTGATGGGCGGTGGGATTGTAAGGATAATAGAAGTAGCGGTAACCCTCTTTCACCCAGACGGGCTGCTTAATTAATTCCTTCGCAGATTTCAGGTCGAACGGGTAGAGCTTTTTGGGCGTGACGTAGTAGTCCGGGTTCAGGGGCGGGGCCGTCGTGCCCTCCTTCTTCGCTTCGACCTTATTTGCTTCATGACGTTCGTACAGGATGTAGCCAGTGCGAATCGCGGCGATTGCGATTGCGAGAGCCAGGGTGAGCTGGATTTTCGTTTTTGCTTCTGGAGTCATCTGTATCTTTTCAGTATCGAAGTGATTTCTGGGCTGCGATTATCGCAAAACTTCTTCGTAATATGCGTTGCGGAACAGACAATTCTGAATCGCGCTGGACTGGGAGGTCTCCGAGATTCCAGTTCATTGCCCTTTCGAACGTTCATGTCCGGCAACCGGGAGACAATAATCTGGGCCCCGCACCTATCTGTTCGCCCACGCTTAGATCGTTTGGCGCCTCGGACAGTTGTGCGGACATCACGATTTGGCTGGTGGCTGCATATTCCGAGATGGATGTTGTGTGAAGAGGCAAAAGGTTCCTCCACCCAATCGGGTGGTGCGTTAGACCAGATTATCCCAAGAACGTTAGTGGGGTGCCGGCTGCGGGGGATCAGGACGCGTCGGCGAAGCCCGCTTTTCCTGCGGTAAAATGGAATTCGGACCTGGGGTTTTGTCCGATAGGCCTTATCTCATCAGGAGTGTCGATGCCCGTTACGCAAGAGGAAGTACTTAGCGCGCTAAAGCAATGCTATGACCCGGAGATTCCGGTCAACATCGTCGATTTGGGGTTGATTTACGAGGTACGATTCGAGCCGGTACCCGAGGATAAGCAAGACGTGACCGTTGATATGACGTTAACGGCCCAGGGGTGCCCAGCGCATGTCCAGATCAGCGACCAGGTACGCTCAAGGCTGGAACAACTGCCGGGTATTCGCACGGCGCACGTAAACATCGTTTGGAGTCCGGCTTGGACGCCGGAGCGGCTTAGCGTGGACGCGCGCAAGCAACTCGGTATCGAGTAAACGTTTTCAGGAAGAGAGCTCGTCCCAGATTCCCTTTCCACCCTGGCCAGCAAATTGAGCGATTTTCTGACCGACTCGCGAGGTCATTTCGAGCAATCGCATGCCGCGATCGAAATAGCCTGGAAGCGCTTTCTGCACGCCTTCGAACTTCTCCGGGTATTCCGAAGCCAGAACGGCCAAGGCGATGCCGGCGGTGAGTACGCCCGCAGGCCATTTCTTCTTAAGGAAACAGACCGCCGAAGTTCCTACTGATCCTGCCACCACTGCTTTCTTCCACGCTTCCATGCGGCCCCCTCGACCACGATTCTAAACCCGGCGCTGGGTTGGTGCTTTATACTTCGCGAGCTTGCCTTAACTATCAACAGTTCTGGAGAGAGATCCATGTTCGCTAGGCTCCACCCTGTCGTTCGTTCGATGTCGATGGTCGTGTTTGGTGGTGTTTTGCTTTTGGGCTTCTATACTGCGAAATCGATGGCCCAAGCGAAGCCTCGGGCTCGAGATCTCGGAGTGCCTTTTGATGGAACGCCCGGACCGTATAACGCGATTACTGACGTGAAAGGCGTCGAAGTGGGACACACCACTCTGATCTCAGGGTCTGGGAAACTGGTGGTCGGTCAGGGCCCTGTACGGACCGGGGTGACGGCGGTGCTTCCGCGCGGCAAGGATTCGATGGATCCCGTCTTTGGCGCCTGGTTCACGCTTAATGGCAATGGGGAGATGACCGGCACGACATGGTTGGAGGATTCCGGCTTTCTGGACGGCCCGGTGATGATCACGAATACGCACAGCGTTGGAGTGGTCCGTGATGCGGTTATCGCGTGGCGCGTGAAGAAGGCACCGCCGGATCAAAACGGATACGAGTGGTCGTTGCCCGTAGTAGCCGAAACGTACGACGGCGACCTCAACGACATCAACGGATTCCATGTGAAGCCGGAGCATGCATGGCATGCCCTGGACGCTGCTCACAGCGGGCCCGTCGAGGAAGGCAATGTGGGCGGCGGCACGGGCATGGTGTGCAACGAGTTCAAGGGGGGAATTGGAACCGCGTCGCGCGTGCTGGAGGCAAGGTATGGCGGATATACCATTGGCGTGCTGGTGCAGTGCAATTACGGATGGCGCAGCCAGCTACGAATTGCCGGCGTACCGGTGGGACGGGAGATCCAGGATCACAAAGTTCGTGACAACGATGTGGGATCCATCATCGTCGTGGTCGGCACCGACGCGCCTTTGATTCCAACCCAGTTGAAACGGCTGGTCCGGCGCGTCTCGCTGGGGTTAGGACGCGACGGAAGCTTTTCGGGTGACGGGTCGGGCGACATTTTCGTCGCGTTTTCAACAGCAAATCCCCAAGCCGCCAAGTCAAAAGGGTTGCGGCAGATCACGATGGTTCCCAACGAGGATCTTAATCCGCTCTTCCTAGCGACGGTGCAGGCAACCGAGGAGGCTGTCATCAATGCAATGGTAGCCGCGGAAACGATGAAGGGGATCAACGATTTCGAGGTCATTGCGTTGCCTCACGATCGTCTGCGCGAAGTGCTCAAGAAGTACAATCGTCTGACAAAATAACCGTGTGAAGCGCGGGTGCCCCGCCCGCATTTTAGGGAGTTCCATCATGCGATCCCTGTTGGGAGTCTTGCTTGTGATCGCCCTGCCGTGGTATGCGCAGGATGCCGAGTCGGTCAAACGCTTGGACTACGATCACAATGCCCCGCTCGACGTGAAAGAAGTGTCAGTCGACAAATGGGGCAAGGTATCGGTTCATGACATCTCGTACGCGAGCCCGAAGGGCGGACGCGTGCCCGCTTATTTGGTGGTGCCGGAGGGCAAAGGTCCGTTCGCGGCCGTGCTGTGGGGACACTGGTATTGGTCGAATTCATCGATGCGCAACCGATCCGAGTTTCTCGACGAGGCCATCGTCCTGGCCCACTCGGGCGTCGTTTCGTTGCTGCCTGATGGTCCAATTGCCAGGCCAGGCCACGTTGAGAATAAGGCACCTCTCAACGACGCGGAAACGCCAGAGCTGATTCAGGCCATTGTGGACATGCGGCGAGGCGCAGATCTGCTTCTGGCACGCACCGATGTTGATCCCGCACGCCTGGCGTTTGTCGGGCATAGCTACAACGCCGGTGTCGGGGGAACTCTGAGCGGGGTGGACAAGCGCTTCAAAGCATTCGTGCTGATGGCTGGCGGGTTGTCGGATGCTTTGGACTTGCAGAGCGAGGACCTTCAGAAGTACCGACTAAAAGTTGGGCCAGAGAAATTTGACGCGTTCATCACAAAGAACGGATGGCTTGATCCTGGCCTGTTCGTCGCCCATGCTGCTCCGGCAACTGTCTTTCTGCAATATGGGGGACAGGAGAAGTTCCTGAATCCTGATCGAGCGCGGGCCTATGCGGCAATCGTGAGTGAACCGAAGCGATTGAAAATCTATGATGCGCCGCACGCTCTGAATGCGGAAGCGACTCGCGACCGGATCGCGTTCTTGTGCGAACAGTTGAGCGTGAAGTCACCAGACACGAGAGCGATTACCGGAATTCCCCCGCTCTATCAGCCTCCCGAGCCGGCTGAAAACGCTCCCTAGCCCCCTCAGGCGACGTTTCTCCGGCAGGTGATGAGTTCAAGAGCAATTGTTCGCGCCCAATGGTTTTCGCGGCCTTGTGGCACCAATTCTTCCACTACAAATAAGCGACGACCCAGATTGGCGGCCGGCGGCGCTTGCGAGGCGCGGGCTTGGGGTTTCTCCAGATCACTTTCAGTCTTTCCATACAATCACTCCTAGCCGTACCAGAGAACCCGAAACTGGACCTCTCTGTCTGCATTGGCTGGGAGTATTGCCCCGGAAGGAGGGTGCGGCAGTTGCACTTGTCACAGGTGGGTGTGACGGGCATCACAAAGCCGAGGCGGTAAGGATCGCCTCGGCCCATGGATGTAAACGAGAGACTAATCCGTCACAGCTTTGTCTGTGATGTCGAGCCCCTTGTCGATGATCGCGAAGGCTTCGCGGAGTTGCTGCTCGTTGATGCAAAGCGGGGGATTGGTGTAGAAAGTGTTCCAGCGAACCAGCGTATAGAGTCCGTTTTCGCGGAAGAACTTTCCGAGCGCGGCCATCTCTTCGGATGCTCCGTTGAAGGGCGCCATCGGCTGTTTGGTCTTCCGATTGCGAATCAGCTCGAAGATTCCGAACAGACCAATGGAGCGCACCGCACCCACCGACGGGTGTTTCTTTTGCATTTCTGTACCAAGTTCTTTGAGAACCGCGCCCATCTTGCGCGTGTTTTCGACCAGCTTGTCTTCTTCGTATACCCGAATGGTGGCGAGAGCGGCTGCGCAGCCCATTGGGTGGCTGTTGTACGTCAGTCCTCCGTAGAAGACCTTGTCCTGGAAATGCTGGGCAATGTGATGCCGCATGCCGACGGCACCAAGTGGGAGGTAGCTTGAGGTCAAGCCCTTGGCCATGCAAATCAGGTCCGGAACAACTTTCCAGTGGTCGATGGCGAACCACTCGCCCGTGCGGCCAAAGCCAGCCATCACTTCGTCGGCGATCATCAGGATGCCGTACTTGTCGCACAGCTTGCGCACGCCCTGCATGTAACCGTCGGGCGGAACGAGAATGCCGTTGGTTCCGACCACCGTTTCGAGAATGAAGGCCGCGATGGTGTGAGGGCCTTCCAGTTGCATCGTTTCTTCGATCATCGCCAGAGAAGTTTCGGCTGACTCCCAACCCCGCTCAATGCCGTGATAAGGATCGAGCACGCGAACTACGCCCGGGATCCCTGGTTCCGCGGCCCAACGCCGCGGATCTCCCGTTAATGAGATCGCACCTGCGGTCGCACCGTGGTAGGACCGGTAACGCGCCATGATTTTGTGCCGCCCTGTAAAGAAGCGCGCCAACTTGATCGCGTTCTCATTGGCTTCGGCGCCGCCGTTGGTGAAGAAAAAGGTGTCAATGTCGCCGGGTGTGATTTCTGCGAGCTTCGCGCCCAGGCGCGCACGCGGCTCGGTCGCCATAAAAGGATTCGCGTAGGCAAGGGTGGCGACCTGTTCGTTGATCGCTTGGATCACTCGCTCGTCGCCGTGCCCGATGTTGACGCTCATCAACTGGCTGTTGAAGTCGATGAAGCGCTTCCCTTCCGGCGTCCAGAAATAGATGCCCTTGGCGCGAGCCACCGGGATGGGGTCGACCTTCGATTGGGCGGACCACTCGAAGAGGGTGTGCTTCTTGGTGAGATCGACCATCTCCTGGCCGGTCATGGCGGGCGTAGCGGTGGCAGTAGTCATGATGTCTTCGAGAACTCCCGGGAGTTGACGGGCAAGGACGCTCGTCGCTCCATCGATAAATATTAGAACTTTCGTGAGTGTTCTTTAGCCCAGCGTTCGACCACGACTTTCTTTTCGGTGTAGAACTCGACCGAGTCGCGGCCTTGGCCGTGCATGATGCCGAAAAAGCTGTCTTTCCAGCCGCTGAACGGGAAATACGCCATCGGGGCGGCGACGCCAATGTTAATGCCAATATTTCCCGCAGGTGCTTCGTAGCGGAAGCGGCGCGCGGCGGCCCCGCTCGATGTGAACAGCGAAGCCTGGTTGCCGTAGGGATTGCGTTCGAGGAAAGCAAGGGCTTCGTCCATATCGTTGGCGTGAACCAGGCTTAAGACCGGGCCGAAGATTTCGGTGTGCGAGAGTTCGCTGGTCGCAGGCACGGAATCGAGAATGGTCGGTTTTACGAAGTTGCCCTTCTCGTGCCGCGGAATCTTTGGATTGCGTCCGTCCACCAGGACTTTGGCGCCCTGTTTTTCGCCAACGCCGATGAGCGATTCGATGCGCTCTTTACTTTGTTTCGTGATGACGGGACCCATTTGCACGCCTTCGTCGAGCCCATTCCCTACGCGCAAATTTGAGGCCGAGTCGGCGATAGCATCGCGGAAGGTATTCTGTGCGTCGCCGATTGTGACAGCGACCGAGACAGCGAGGCAGCGCTGGCCCGCACATCCGAAAGCGCTGTCGGAGATGATCTGAGTGGCCATTTGCATATCGGCGTCGGGGAGCACGATCACCGGATTTTTCGCGCCACCCTGGCATTGGGCCCGTTTCCCTTTTTCTCCGGAGCGCGCGTAGATGTAGCGTGCCACTGGAGTTGACCCGACGAAACTGATCGCCCGTACGCGCGGATCGTCGATGAGCGTATCAACCGCGACCTTGCCGCCGTTCACGAGATTCACCACGCCTTTGGGCAATCCGGTCTTCTCGAGCAACTCGTACACATAGCGCATCGTCAGAGGTACACGCTCGGACGGCTTCAGGATGAAAGTGTTTCCGGTGGCGATGGCGTAGGGCAGGAACCAGAAGGCGATCATACCCGGAAAGTTGAAAGGCACAATGGCCGCGGTTACCCCCAGCGGCTGGCGGATCATCATCTCGTCGATACCGCGGGCGACGTCTTCAAGGTTGTAGCCCTGCATCATGGTCGGGATGCCGCAGGCGACTTCGACATTTTCGATGGCGCGGCGCATCTCGGCCTTGGCTTCGGTGAAGGTCTTGCCGTTTTCCTGGGTGATCAGGCGGCTGATGTCGTCGACGTGCTCTTCGAGCAGGTTCTTCAGTTTGAAGAGCGGCTGGATGCGGTCTTCCGGCGGCGTGCGGCGCCACGCGGGATACGCAGCGGCTGCGGCATCGATCGCCTTGGCGACTTCGCCCGCGTCTGAAATAGGAACCTTGCCGAGACTTTCGCCGGTGGCGGGATTAATGATCTCGGACCACTCGCGGGCGTTTGACTCGACCCACTGACCGTCGATGTAGTGCGGAACTTTTGCTTCCGTAATGATGGCAGTACTCATGGTAGGTTTCGCCTCAGCTATCGTGAAGAATGTCGAGCCGCGACAGGACAGGACCTGGTTTGCCGGCGCTTTTCGTTTGACTCTTAGATTACACCGGCTGCGCGGCCGCTTCGTGTTTCTTTTCGTAAACGGTCTTCAGGGCACCCTCCAGCACGTCGAGCGCTTCATCCATCTGGTTGTCGGTGATCACCAGTGGCATCAGCAGACGAATGATGTTGCCATACGTCCCCGCGGAGATCGTGATCACGCCGTGCTCATAGCAATACTGCGTGATGGCTTTCGTCTCTTCCGTGGCCGGCTCGCGCTTGTCCTGTGACTGTACAAGCTCTAGAGCTTGCATGGCGCCGAGGCCACGTACTTCGCCGATCATGGGCCAGCGTTTCTGCCACGCCCGGGCCCGCTTCTGGAACTGCTCGCCCAGTTCGTTGGCGCGCGCGTTCAAGTCTTGCTGTTCGAACATGTCGAGGACGGCGAGCGCAGCTTCGCAGGCCACCGGATTACCGGCGAATGTTCCTCCGAGTCCGCCGGGGCCGGGGGCATCCATGATTTCCGCGCGGCCAGTGATGGCAGCTAGCGGAAGGCCTCCCCCGATGGATTTCGCGGAGATGATGATGTCGGGCTCGATGCCGTAGCGTTCGCACGCAAAGAGGGCTCCAGTGCGGCCGAAGCCGGTCTGCACTTCGTCGGCGATAAACAGCACGCCGTGCTTGTGACAGATGTCGATCAGTGTACGGAAGTAGTCGAGCGGCGGCGCGACAAAGCCGCCTTCGCCTAAAACTGGTTCCGCGATGACCGCGGCCACGCCTTCCTGTGCAACCACACGTTTGAAAGTGTCTTCGAGGTGGCGTGCGCAATAGAGTTCGCAGGACGGATATTTCAGGGAATAGGAACAACGATAGCAATACGCGTATGGGATCCGGTAAACCTCGCCCGGGAAGGGCTGGAATCCCGCTTTATAAGGATGCGTCTTACTGGTGAGCGAGAGCGCCATCATGGTGCGGCCATGGAACGCATCTTCGAAGGCGATGATGCCCGGGCGCCCCGTAGCGGCCCGCGCAATCTTGACGGCGTTCTCGACAGCCTCGGCGCCGCTGTTTACGAACAGAGTTTTCTTGGGGAAATTCCCAGGCGTGATCTGATTGAGTCTTTCAGCGAGCCGAATGTAGCTTTCGTAGGGCGTGACCTGCACGCAGGTGTGGAGAAACTTGTCGAGCTGCCGCTCGATGGCCGTGAGGACGCCGGGCGCACGGTGACCGGTGTTCAGGCAGCCAATGCCTCCCGCGAAGTCGATGTAGCGATTGCCATCCACATCCTCAAGGATCGCGCCTTCGGTCTTGGCGACGTAGATGGGCGTGGCATGCGAGAGGCCACGCGGTATGGCTTGGGAGCGACGCTCCGCGAGTGATTTTGATTTGGGACCGGGGATCTGCGTCTTCAGTTGAATCGTTGCCATCTCAGTACCATCCGATTGGAGCTTCGTTCAAGTTGATGTGGACCTGCTTGGTCTCGAGATATTCCTCGATGCCCCACGGCCCGAGCTCGCGGCCAAAGCCAGACTGCTTGTAGCCTCCCCAGGGCGCCTCGACGTAGGTGGGCTGCATGTGATTGACCCACACGACGCCCGCGCGCAGAGCCTTCACCGCGCGGAAGGCCTTGTAGATGTCCCGGGTCCAGACGGCAGCGGCCAGGCCGTAGGGAGAATCGTTTGCGATCTTGACGGCGTCTTTCTCGTCTTCGAAAGGAATGACCGCAGCCACGGGACCGAAAATTTCCTCACGCGCGATGCGAGCTGAGTTGTCGACGTCGTAGAAGATCGTCGGCTGCACGTAGAAGCCCTTGGCGAACTGCTCGGCTCTGTTTCCGCCGAAAGCCACCTTCGCTTCTTTCTTGCCGATTTCAAGGTAGGAGCGAACGCGATCGTATTGATCCTTGCTCACGAGCGGACCCATCTTGGTTTCGCGGTCGAGAGGAGCACCCAGCTTGATCTTCTTGGCTTTTTCGGCCATCGCATCGACGAACTTCTTGTAGATCGGCTTCTGCACCAGAATTCGGCTGCCGGCCGAGCAGACCTCTCCCTGATTGATGAACACGCCAAAGAGCGCGCCGTCGATGGCGGCTTCGAAATCGGCGTCAGCGAAGAAGATGTTCGGGGACTTGCCGCCCAGTTCGAGCGTCACGCGCTTCACCGTGTCGGCCGCCTGCTTCACGATTATCTTGCCCACGGCGGCACTGCCTGTGAAGGCAATCTTGTTGACGTCCGGATGCTGCACGAGGGGGGCGCCGGCGGTCTCTCCAAACCCGGTGATGATGTTGACCACGCCCGGAGGAAGTCCGACGTCTGCGAACCAGTTGGCGAATTCCAGGGCGGTCAGAGGTGTTTGCTCGGCAGGTTTGAGAACGCAGGTGCATCCGGCGGCAAGCGCCGGGGCGAGCTTCCATGCGGCCATGAGCAGCGGGTAGTTCCACGGAATAATTTGCCCGGCGATGCCGATTGGTTCTTTCAGCGTAAGGCTGACCGCATTGTCGGGCACTGGATTGACGAAGCCGAGAATCTTGGTCGCGAGGCCACCGTAGTATTCAAAACAGGTGGCCGTGTCGTTCATGTCGTACTCGGCTTCGATGATCGGCTTGCCTGTGTTTCGGCATTCGAGTTCGGCCAGCATCGGAAGGTTCTGGCGGATCTTCTCCGATAAGCGGAAGAGAACGCGGCCGCGCTCTTGTGCGGTGGTCGTGGCCCACGGGCCGTCTTCAAAGGCGGCTTTCGCCGCGGCGACAGCGCGATTCACATCGTCGGCGTTGGCATCAGCAACTTGCGCGATGATTTCTTCCGAAGAAGGATCGTAAACTGGAAAAGTCTTCGCCGATTTGCTGGCGACCCACTCGCCATTGATGAACATCTGGTAGGTCTTGACGTCGGCTTGAACTCCACTAGGCATATAGTTCTCCAAAACACTTGAACCTTAATCACGCGAACTGTTCATTCTGGCAACCCGCCTGCATCAGTTCGAAACGCGTTGAGGAAATTCTCGCGCTTCCTTTCAGGCGGATCTCACCACCTCGGCCTGCTCCACTGCGGCAGTTTGCGGCGATTTCAGCCGGCCATAGACAAAAAAGAAAAACACCGCCAAGAGCAAGAATGCCAGAGTGATTCCGATCATTGTCACTTCGTACTTCCAGACCGAAGTGATCTGCTTGGCTGGAAAGAACGCCAGTGCGATGCCGAGAGTGGTGGTGACGAAACCCGCACCCCCCGCAAACATGAGTGTGCCTCGACCATAGCGGCCGTCCTCGAATTGCCTGCGGAACGCAAATTTTAGCAACGCTGCGAACACATACAAGAACGGCACCAACTGCAGAACGACCGCCAGCGACAACATCCTTTGAAAGGCTTCCTGCACTCCTCCGGAAGCATAAAAATTAATTACGACGAGAATTGCCGAGACGATGGCCTGCACGATGAGCGCGGCATATGGCGTCGCATAGCGAGGATGAGTCTTTCCAAGCCACGAGGGCATGTAAGAATCGAGTCCCGCGACGAAGGGGATACGCGCCGAGCCTCCCATCCAAGCGGATCCGATGCCTGCGATTGACAGGCTCAGCATGACCGCGAAAGGCGCGATGATCCATCCGACACCAACCTTGGCGGCCATGTGGCTTACCGACTGCACAATTCCCTGCAGGACGCTGATTTCGTCTTTACGGACCGAAACCAGCAAGGTCAGCGTTGCACCTATATAGAGTGCGCCGGACAGCACTCCGCCCCACGCGACTGCGCCCGGCAGCGTGCGTTGCGGGTCACGAATCTCGTCGCCCATGATCGAAGCTAGTTCCAGGCCCACCAATCCGAAGCAGATCACGCCAAACGAGTTCAAGACAAAGCGCGGGTCCGCGGGAATGCGGAAATCGCTGGCAGTTACCGTGGTTCCGAAACGGACATAGATGGTGAGGCCTAAAAGGATCAGTACCGCCGCGGCGACAAATGTTCCGATCGCACCCACATTGTTCAGCCACTTGCCAACGCCCAGTCCCACGATGTTGAGAACGGTGAGAAGCGCCAGCAAGGCCAGCGACATCAGCATCGCGAACGTTTTGTTGTCGGCCAGGCCCGCATGTCCTGGGCCCATGGCGAACACCGATACCCCGACGAAGTACAGCATGACCGTCGGCACGTACAGCATGTTGTTGGTCCAGTAGCACCATCCGGAGAGGAATCCGTGGAAGTCGCCGAAGACTTCTTTGGCCCACAGGTAGACGCCACCTTCGCCGGGATAGCGCTGTGCCAACTCGATTACGGCGAGGCCTTGCGGCCAGAAGAAAAGTAAAAGGGAGATGATCCAGAGCCAGACCGTCACGCCGCCGTTGGCGGCGATGGAGGGGACGACGTTCAAGTTGAAGACCGCGACCACGAAGAGCAGCACCAGATCCCAGCGTCCCAGGACTCGTTTCAGGTGCGGTTGTTCGTGATTCTGATCAGACAATGCTTATCTCCGGATCATCGATATCAGCCAAGGTGATCTCGGCGCGATGCAGTTCGTAGCGCCGGCATCTTGCCGGCAGTCGCGAGGGCATCTTGCCCTCGCCGCAGCGGGCGAGGACGCCCGCCGGACTGCCACCGAGACGGCGGCGCTACCTGGTGAGGCGGACAGGAGTGTCCGCCCCACACGACCACTGCTAGTGCGCGGCCAGAGCTGGAGCTTTCCCCGCTCGTTCCTGCTGCGCTTTCGCGAGCGAGACGGCAATGTCATCGAACGCCGCGATGTGCTTGTCGATGTCGGCTTCGGTATGCTGCACCGACATTGTCCACTGCTCGTCCTGCCAGTAGGGCTGCGCCATCACGCCGCGGTTGACCATGCCGAACCAGTAGTGCCGCCACAGGTCTACATCGACCGTCAGCCAGTCGCGATAGTTGTGGATCTCATGCGGGTAGAGCATGAGAGCGCCGTTCGCACCAGCCTGCGCGATGTAGCCCTGCAGGCCGACCTTGGCGATGATCTTCTTGTAGCCGTCGACCAGCTTCTTGCTAAGCTTCTCGACATGCGCATAGTTTTCGCGCGTCAGAACTTCTGCGAAGGTCGCCAGGCCCGCGGCCATCGACACGGGATTCGTGTTGTAGGTGCCGCCGTGGAAGACCTTGTGCTGCGAGATCAGGTCCATCACAGATTTGTGCGTGCCGAAGGCGGCCAGCGGGAAGCCCCCGCCAATCGACTTGGCGAGGCAAATCATGTCGGGCGTGACGCCGTAGTATTCCGAGGCGCCGCCCCAACCGAGCTTCGCGCCGGTTTTCACTTCGTCGAAGATCAGTAGCGCGCCGTTTTTCGTTGCGATTTCGCGCAGGCCTTCGAGGAAGCCGGGTTGCGGCATGCAGAGCCCGACGTTCATAAGGATCGGCTCAAGGATGATCGCGGCAATCTGTCCGGGATTCTCCTGGAAGCGGCGCTCGACGGTCCCCAGATCATTGAAGGTCGCAATTGGCACATTCGCGATCGAAGACTTGGGCACACCCAGTCCACCCGGAACAGAAACAGGGTTCTTGATGTCGCCGAAGTCGGGCTCATGCGGTTTTACGCTGACCAAAGCTGTGTCGTGCAGACCGTGATAGCCGCCTTCGAACTTGAGGATCTTGTCGCGACTGGTGGCTGCGCGGGCGAGGCGCACGGCGTGCATCGTGGCTTCGGTGCCACTCGAGCCAAAGCGCACCATTTCGACCGGAAAGCGCTTGCAGATTTCTTCCGCAAGCTGCCATTCCATGTCGTGCGGCATGCCGAACATGGTGCCGGTGGAGAGCCGCTTCTCAACGGCCTTCATCACCGCGGGATGGCAATGACCCGCCATCAGAGCGCCGAAGCACAGGTTGTGATCGACGTAGTCGTTGCCATCGAGATCGCGGAAGTGCGAACCCTGCCCTTCTTTCACGAAGATCGGATAGGGATCATAAGCGCGGTAGTTGCTGGCAACGCCTAGCGGCAGGCGTTTCAAGTTGCGCTTATGGGCTTCGGCGGATTTCGGCGTGCGGCGCTCGAAGGTTTCGAGCTCCTTTTGCAGATCGGGGTACATCGGGAGTCTCCAAAAAGCTCAGGCCAGATCGGCCATTAGATTGGGTTCCTGGGCGGCACAAGGCCGCCCAGGGTCGAAACAAACTCAGACTAGAAAAAGAACTTCAATGCAAATTGTACCAGCCGCGGATCGCGAGCTTGGGTAACCTGGCCGAACTGCGAACCATCAGACGTATTTCCATCGGGAGTGAAGAACTGTGTGTGGTTAAAGAGATTGAAGAACTCGGCACGGAAATCAAAGTGCTTCGTTTCCGACAACCGGATTGTCTTCAGCACAGCCAGGTCCGTTTGGCTGATATGCGGCCCGCAGCAAATGGTGCGCTTGGCGTTGCCAAGTGAGCCGAACAGTGCCGGATCGTAACATCCGTATACAGCACCCTGACTGCACGGCGGCTGCGAAGGATCTGATGCATTCTCTGTGAAGCTGTTGGGATCAAAAAAATAGTTGCCGTTGGACTGAGGTCTCATCGTGTGGAAGGGCGCGATTTGATTGGGTTCGCCCGGCAGTTCGAAGTCGAAGCTATACATCAACTCGTTGTCTGCCACGGATTGTATGCGAATCGGAAAACCTGTCTGGAAAGTCGTGATGCCGGAAACGGCCCAACCGTTCAGCAATTTCCCGGCAAAACCGTCGTAGTGGCGAATGGGCAACTCCCAGTAATAACTGAAAACAATGCGATGCCTCGCATCAAAATTGGAGAGAGACCGGCTGATTCGAGGATCGATCGGATTCAAGATGCCTTCGAAACTTGAGGCCTGGTCGAAGGACTTGCTGTAGGTGTAAGCCGTTGTGAACTGCAGGCCATGGGCAAAGCGTTTATCAAGGGATACCTGCAGCGAGTTGTAGGCCGAATTGGCGATCGTATCCTGGGCAAAGATACTGCTGAACACCGGAATACCGTCTGCGGGGCAACCGGTGCCGGTCAACGGATCACATTGCGGGGAGGAATAGCGACGAAGGCCCACAAGAGTAAGGCCATTCGTGAGGGTAGTCCCAGCAGGGATCACAGAATTGTTTTGGGCGTAGGGCAAGTGAAAGTCCACTGGCAGGACGGTTCCTGGATCAATCGAAAAGGAACTGTCAGCGAAATATTGCCCGCATGTACCGTCGCCGAGCACTGCGTTCAGATCCAGACAAGTTTGCGGATTTCCGTAGTTCAGATCGTGCGTCGCGAGTAAGCGGTGGCCCTGCGACCCCACATAGCCCACCTGCAGTTTCAAATCTCTGGTTAGTTCACGCTCGATAGTGAAGTTGTATTGCGCCGAGTATTGACTTCTAAGGTGTGGCTGAAACTGACCGAACAAGAGAATGGGGCGGAACATTCCCCAGTCCACTGCCTGATTGCGTGGTGGGTTAAGGATACCGTTGACACCGGACAACGAGGCGAGGCCGAACGGGTTGGGGTAAGAGAATCCGCCGCTCTGGTCAAGGAAAGGTGTATTGAAGAAGGTATTAAATGGAAAAGTGCTGCCGCCAAATGGGGGCTCGGCGCTGAACTGTTCCAGAACAAGCTGCTCAATCGGGTTATAGAATAGCCCCCACCCAGCCTTAATGCTGGTCTTGCCCGAGTTTCCCGGGCTCCAAGAGATCCCAATTCGCGGAGCAAAGGCGTTGTAGTAAGTCTGCGTCATAGCAGTAGGAATGCCTTTATCCCCAGCCACTACCAGGCCGATCGGAGTCATCGAATTACAATCCGTGTTGGCAGTATCCAGGCACGGATAAACCGTGCTCTTTTGTCCCGGCCGGAACGTCTGTACGTGCTTGCTGACATCGGCTAGTGGCGTGTTAAGTTCCCAGCGCAGGCCATAATTCAGGGTCAGGTTAGGCTTGATCTTCCAACTGTCCTGCGCGTACAGATAGAGTGCCGTACTGCGAACATGTTCTACCTGCGCGGAGCCTTGACCATACGAACCCGGAAATCCGAGCAGGTAATCAGAAAATACCGTATCCCCAACCGTACTATTTGTCGAAGTGCCGTCCACAAAGAATTCGCCGTTGACATCAAAATACAAAGTCTGGTCAAACTTCTGGCGGCGGACGTCTGTCCCGAACTTCAGGGAATGATTCCCCACCACTCTACTAATACTGTCGGACCATTGAAATGAATTGCCTACCTGCGGCACTTCACCCTCACCATTGTTGCCGATGGTGAATCCGCCACTCACCTGGACGAAAGGAACACCCTCTCGCGCTGCCCCTAGATTGGGATGTATCCCCAAGGCGTTGTCTGGCGTGCCATCGGAGAAGCAAGGCACCGGCCCCAGCACATTGGTGAGCCACACAGGAGCGGGTGGGCACGAGTTCTGCAATAAAGAAGTGAACGTTGGATGCTGGAAGGTTTTCTGCGCTTCCCGGTTGTAGTTGAAGCGGAATTCGTTCACGGTAGTGTTGCTGATGGTCCAGGTGTGGCTGATGTTCCACTGTTGGAACCGTTCGCTGGTAATCGATCCGAAACCAGGCACGTTGGCGCCGGCGGCCTGAAACTGCGCAAAGGGCGAGACTACGTGGTGATCGTCGAAATAGTAATAAAAGCTAAGGTTTTGCTTGTCGTTGATCCGGTGGTCAAGCTTTATTGTGAACTGATCGCCACGGTCAGGCTGTACGGGTACAGTCTGAATGATGTTGGCTCCCGCCCCCGGAGTGGGAACGTACTGAAGGAGATCGACGGCAGTAGCGTCCAGGCACTCCAACGGTATCTGGTTGTTCGGAAAGATGTCGGAGTAGTTTGCGCCGTCTTGAATTACGCCTCCACCGATGTCGGTCACCGCTTGCTGACAGCCGGGTCGTTGACCGACTTGATTTCCCGGTTGCAGTGCGTACGAGTTGTTGAGGACTCCCGAGAATGGCGACTCCGCAGAAAAATCGGCAACGATGTGACCATTCAGCATGTGTGACGGGTCAGGACGTTCCGCAGCAGTCGGGACCGTTACAGCGGGCGACGGGATGCCTTGTCGGATGCGTCGCCCTTCGTACGAAGTGAAGAAGAAAGTCCGATCTTTCTTGATCGGGCCGCCGAAAGTTCCGCCAAACTGATTTTGGTTGAACTTCGGCTTCTCACAGGGAACACCTTGTAGAGCCGTGAAGCAGTAGGCGTTCGCATTGAGCTTGGTGTTCCGGAAGAACTCATACACGTTGCCGTGAATATCGTTGGTTCCCGATTTTGTAACGACATTGACTACTGAGCCCGAATTGCGACCATATTCCGCATCGAAAGTGTTGGTGAGTACTCGGAACTCTTCAATGCTGTCCGGCGCGGGCTGCACAGTCGGCAGGTTGACGAACTGGTCATTGGCGTCGCCGCCGTTCACGCTGAAGTTGTTGGAGCGGCCACGTCCGCCATTAACTGACACCGCCCCAGCTTTGTCGTTTCCGTAGACGACCGAGTTGGCGGACCCAACGGTGGACATCACTCCGGGCTGCAGTTGCAGGAATTGGTAGGTATCGCGGGCATTGAGTGGGAGTTGGCTAATCGATCGGTCATTGACGACTGCACCCAGCTGCGTGCTCGTCGTATCCACCAGCGGCGCTTCTGAAGTAACTTCTACCACTTCCTTGGTTTGCCCGACCTGCAATGTCAGGTTAAGTGTGACAACCTGGTTGACTTCAAGGGTCACGCCCTTGCGCAAGATAGTCGTGAAGCCTTGCTGCTCGACCTTGATACTGTACTGTCCGGGCTGAACTTCGAGAAGAACATAGTCGCCGCCGTCGTTGGTCTTACTATCTCGGCTTACGCCAGTCGCTTCATTGCTTAGCGTTACCTTCGCACCGGCCACACTGGCGCCGCTAGCATCTGACACGTGTCCCAGAATTCGGCCGCCGGTGCTTTGTGCGATCAGCAGGGTGGAACAAACGAGGCAGAAGAAGAGGACGAACGGGACTCGCGTCGCTTTCAACGACCGCATAAGACCTCCGGGAGGCGGGGGATTTTTCAATCGATTTTTGCTCAGCAGATTCGCTTGCGCCAACTAGAAACCTTGCTATAATCGCGCAAGGTTAGAGAACCTGCCGCGCACTGTCAAGCGAAAAATACCGATCTCAAGCTGAAGTAAGACCGCGAAAACAGGCCCCTTACGATGAAGGCGAACGGCGCCAAACCTTACTTGAAAATCGGCGATGTGGCGCGGACGGTTGGAGTTTCTCCGTCAGTAATTCGTACATGGGAAAGTCTGGGCTTAACTCGTCCGCAGCGCACCGAGAGCAAGTATCGTTTGTATACAGCCGAAGATGTGAAATTGCTCAAGCGCGCGCGGTTTCTGCGACGTGTTCGCGGTCTGAATGCACCGGCTATTGTGGAACTCCTCAAGCGTGAAGGTTTGTTGCGGCCCACAACAGACGGGGCTGTCGGGGCCATCGGCGCTCATCTGCGTCAACTGCGCTTGCGCCGCAAACTGTCTTTAGCACAGGTGGCGAAGGCGGTAGCAATTTCCGTGGGCTTTCTCAGCGCCATTGAGCGTTCCCAGATGAGCGCTTCCATCGCCACTCTTCGACGCCTGGCGCGCTTCTACAAAACGAACATCCTCGACTTTTTTGATCCTGCCGAGACCAATCGAAGGTTAGTGCGACCGTCTGAGCGCAAAGTGCTCGAAGCTGGACCGGGCGTGCGCATGGAGTTGCTCGCCTGGGGGAACACTGTCATGGAACCTCATCTGTTTCGTATTGCGCCGAAGGCCGGCAGCGGCGAGTCATATACCCACGAAGGCGAGGAGTTTTTAATGGTTTTGCGAGGCGAGTTGCATCTTGCTCTCGACAGCCAGGAATTCCGATTGAAGTCTGGTGACAGCTTCTATTTTGAAAGCGCGACGCCTCATCGGTGGAAGAACCCCGGACGCTCCGAAACCTGGGTGCTGTGGGTAAATACTCCGCCGACGTTCTAGAAGAGTGGCTAGCAGTCAGTTCCCAGTTCACTGAGGAAAGCTTGAGAGCGAATCCCCGATCCCGTGCGTGGCTTGTCATTCAGTTTGTCCTAGTCATTGTTGCGGTGATGACTCAAAGTCACGCCAAGGACAATAACCATCCCACTGCCGACATTGTTGTTCTCAATGCCCGCGTTTACACAATGAACCCAAAGCAGGCGTGGGCGGAGGCGATTGCGGTACGTGGGGACGAGATGCTGGCGGTCGGGAACGCGAAGGACATCGAAGCCTATCGCGGCAGCAAGACGAGAGTCATAGACGCGGGAGGCCGGTTGGTTCTGCCAGGCCTCACCGATTGCCATACGCACTTTCTTGATGGGGCTCTGAGCCTGGATCGTGTGCACCTCGATGACGCCAAGGATCTTCCAGAGGTCCTGCGACGAGTAAAAGCCTATGCCGACGCGCATCCTGACCAGGCGTGGGTGCGCGGACGCGGCTGGACTTACCCGGCGATGGGGCCGACGAATCTTCCCAACAAGAAGGATCTCGACGCGATCATTGCGGATCGTCCCGTTTACCTCGAGGCATTCGACGGACACACCTGGTGGGCAAATAGCAAAGCCCTGAAATTAGCGGGGATCACGCGTGACACGCCGAATCCTCCCGGTGGAGAGATCGTCCGCGATCCGGCGACCGGCGAAGCGACGGGAGCGCTGAAAGAAGACTCCGCCGATGCGCTGATGATTCACGTCCTGCCGTTGCCCTCACGAGAACAGAAACTCGCTGCTTACAAAGCAGTATTCAAGGAAGCGAACCGCGTCGGATTGGCGCGCGTTCATGCAGCTGGAGGAGTGGGCGTCGGCATGAGCGACCTGATGAATGCAGATCTGCTGGAGGGGATGCGCAAGTCTGGCGAACTGACGGTGCGGATGTATATGGCCTACCGTGCCGAGCCGCCTACCCTGACGCCAAAGCAGATGCAGGAAGTCGAGGGCGCGCGCAGCAAGTATCACGACGAGTGGATTTCCGCGGGCGCTGTGAAGTTTTTCATGGATGGCGTGATCGAATCGCACACGGCAGCCATGCTCGCTCCGTATAGCGACGATCCCAAGCTCTCCGGCAGCCTGCTGTGGGATCCCGAGACATATAGAAGTATCGTTGCCGACCTCGACAAGCGCGGCATTCAGATCTTTACGCATGCGATTGGAGACCGCGCAATTCGTGTGACGCTGGATGCTTACGAAAACGCCGCGCAGCAGAACGGTACGAAGGATCGGCGTCATCGCATTGAACACATCGAAGACGCTTCCGCGGAAGATATTCCTCGCTTCGGCAAACTGGGAGTGATTGCCAGCTTTCAGCCTCTGCATGCCTACCCCGATGATGACACGTTGTTGGTGTGGCTCCGCAACGTTGGGCCCGAGCGAGGGAAGCGCGCATGGGCATGGCGCAGCGTTCAGGCCGAAGGTGGAGTTCTCGCATTCGGCAGCGACTGGCCCATCGTGACGCTCAATCCATGGGAAGGGATTCAGAATGCGGTGACTCGCCAGACTGTTGAAGGAAATCCTCCGGAAGGCTTCGTCCCGCAGGAGCGAATCAGCGTAGCAGACGCGATTCGCGGTTACACGATGGGCGCAGCACTAGCCGGACATCGCGAACAAAGAGAAGGCTCGCTGGAAAAAGGAAAGCTCGCAGACCTGATCGTGATCGACCGGAACTTGTTTGAGATCGAGCCAACAGCAATCGGAAAAACAGAAGTCCTGCTTACGATGGTCGGCGGAAAAGTTGTTTATGAATCTCCCGCCTGGAAATCGGGGAGTTCTCAGCACAAAGCGGAGGCGAAGTAGCCCATGCGCAGGCTATCGGCAATCATTGGTCTGGTCGTCGCAACACTCGCTCTCGGATCCTGCTCGAAAAAGACGCCTACGCTCAACCTGTTGGTATGGGAAGGTTACGCTGATCCACTTTTCATAAAGGGTTTCGAGGAACAGTGTCAGTGCAAAGTCTCTGCGTCTTACATGGGGTCGAGCGACGAACTGGTGGCCAAGTTGCGCGGCGGCAGCGCCAGCAACTATGACGTGATCTCTCCCTCGAGTGATGTGGCCACCATGATCGCCTCGGCCGGTTTGGCGGCGCCGCTCGATTTGTCGAAGATTCCGACTTATAGCCAGCTCACGCCGAAACTGACGTCCATGCCGCTAGTCAAGATCAAAGGCGGTGTATATGGCGTGCCCTTTACATGGGGACCCAACCCCCTCATCTACGACACGACAGCCTTTGCAAAACCCCCAGAGAGCTGGAGTGTCCTGTGGGATCCAAAATATCGCGGCAAGATTTCTGTGTGGGACGATCTTTCGACAGTGTTCATGGCCGCGCAGCTTCTTGGGTACGACAAGCCCGATCCTAGTCAGCTTTACAGCTTGAGCGATACGCAACTTGACGCGGTGAAGAAGAAACTACTCGAGCTGAAACCGAACGTTCGCAAGATGTGGTCCTCGGGTGGCGAGCTTACAAACCTTTTTCAAAACCATGAAGTCATCGCGGCGATGGGCTGGCCGCTGAACACGGTTGAACTCAAGAAGAGAAACTTTCCGGTCGGGGAGACCATTCCCAAAGAGAACACCACCGGGTGGATTGATCACCTGATGATCACCGCTGCGAGCGAAAATAAGGATTTGGCGTACCGCTTTCTCGAGTACATGGTCCAGGCAAAAACGCAGAAGCTGGTGGCCGACGTCACAAATTACGTACCCGCCAATCCACAAGCCGGACAACTCATGACCGCCGAGCAACGGCAAGGCTTGCATCTGGACGATGTCGACAGTTACCAGAAACGTATCTACTTCTGGCAGGACGTGCCACGCCGTCCGAAGTACAACGAAATCTGGAACGAAGTGAAAGCTGCGCAGTAGACGATGGACGAGCAGCAGTAACATCGACCGAACCGGCCGATGCCGCCGAAGAAGAGCATTGCCAAATCATGCTGACCAAGGAACAGTCCGAGCGCACCGCTTCGGGAACACTCGGCCCGGCTATGCTCCTCGACATTCGCAAGGTTGCGAAGACCTTCGGCAAGAGCGTGGTGCTGCGCGACATTTCGCTGAAAGTTGCGGAAGGCGAATTCCTTACGATTCTCGGAGAAAGCGGCTCCGGCAAGACGACGCTGCTGCGCATCATCGCGGGCTTTGAGAGCGCGACGTCGGGCGAGGTTTGGATGAAGGGTGAGCGCCTGGACGTGTTGCCTCCTTATAAGAGGCGCGTCAACACTGTCTTTCAGCACTATGCACTGTTCCCCCACCTCACGGTCGAACAGAACGTCGGCTACGGGCTACGCGTGGAGAAACAAACCGACTCGGAAATCACTGCGCGCGTGGAACAAGCGCTCGCCCGGGTGAAGATGACGGCGCAGGCGAAAGCCAAGCCGTCGAAAATCAGCGGCGGCCAGCAACAGCGTGTTGCCCTAGCGAGGGCCCTGGTGAAGCGTCCTCAGTTGTTGCTGCTCGACGAACCGCTGTCGGCACTCGACGCGAACCTGCGCCGTCAAATGCAGGTGGAGTTGAAGTCACTGCAGCGCGAAGTCGGGATCGCTTTCGTCTTTGTTACGCACGACCAGGAAGAAGCGATGGTCATGTCGGACCGAATCGCGCTACTTCGCATGGGAGAACTGGAACAGGTAGCGAGTCCGCGCGAAATCTACAGCCACCCTGCAACCGCTTACACCGCGCAATTCATCGGTCACACCAATCTCTTACGAACCGTTGCGCAAGGGGGAGTCGTTCGCTGCAATTCCCTTTCATGGCCGGCGCTGTTTCCGGATGGTCCCGCTCTCCTGTCTCTGCGGCCCGAAAACATCCGCATGGCCGGATCGTCAGGTTCCCAAGACGCCGTGCGGTTCCGCGGGCACCTGAGGCACAGGGCGTTTCACGGCTCCACAGAGTTGCTGCAGATCGAATGCGCGGACGGGCTGTCGTTTTCGGTGCGAGCCCCGGCACGAACGGACTGGCAAGGTGAATTGGAATTCGAGTTTGACCAGGCAGACGCGATACCGGTGCGCGAATCGGCGGAGAGACCCTAAGCATGTTCACGCGCGCTTACAGAACCATGATCACCATGCCTCCGCTGCTGTGGGTCAGCCTTTTTTTGCTTGCGCCCTACCTGTTGATGTTCTGCTACAGCTTCTGGTCACTGTCTGCATCGCAGACTATCGTTCACTCCTGGAGTCTGGAAACCTATCGCCAACTGCTCAGAGTGGATGTGTACTGGCAAACCCTCTTGCGATCCATGTGGATCGCGGCGCGGGTGATGCTATTTTCTCTTCTGCTCGGGTATCCGCTTGCCTACTTCCTGTCGTTTCGGGCCGGTGCCCGCAAGGACCTGTTCTATCAGCTCGTCATCATTCCCCTATGGGTGAGCTATCTCGTGCGCGCCTACGCGTGGAAAACGATTCTTGGCAGTGACGGCGTTCTGAATACGCTGCTGCAATATGCTCACCTCACATCGCATCCTCTGGACTTTCTGCTATACAGTCCATTCGCCGTTGTGCTAACGCTCACTCATATCTACACACCGTTCACATTTCTGCCGATTTACGCGTCTCTCGAACACATCCCGCGGAATCTGGTCGAAGCGTCGCACGATCTCGGGGCTTCCCCTGCACAAACATTTTGGCGAGTGATTTTGCCGTTATCGATTCCGGGGGTTCTGGCGGGTGCAACTTTCGCCTTTGTACTGAGCCTCGGTGATTTTCTGGCTCCACTGCTGCTGGGCGGACCGAGCGGCATCATGATCTCGAACATAGTGGTGAGCCTGTTCGGTGCGGCTTATAACTGGCCGCTGGGCGCGGCGATTTCCTTCTGCATGCTCGTCCTGGTTGTTGCCCTACTCTTCCTATCTGAGCGACTGGAGAAGAGATGGAGTTTTTCATGAGTGGCGTGGGAGTGAAAGGATCGCGATGGCTGACGGCCCATGCCATCGTGGTTTTCGCATTCTTGTATCTTCCGATCGCGGTGCTGATCATTTACTCGTTCAACGGAGCGGGAGTCGGGGGATTCCCACCGCGCGATCTGACACTCGATTGGTATCGCACGCTGTTTGCGGACGGCGCGATCTGGGAATCGGTTGGGAACAGCCTGCTGGTAGCTGGGTGCGCGGTTGCGATCGCGCTCGGCCTCGGAATTCCCGCTGCGCTCGCTCTGGACCGAGCGCAGTTCCCCGGCAAAGCCGTCTTCCGCCGCCTGGTGCTGTTGCCGTTGATCCTGCCCGGCATCATCACGGGCCTTTCGCTCTTAATGCTCTTCAACGAAGCGCACATCAAGCTCAGCCTGCTGACCATTGTGCTTGGCCACGGTACCGCGCTGATTTCCGTGGCAACTACCGAGGTCTTTGCCGGACTCCAGAAACTGGACCGGGCGCAGGAAGAAGCATCGCTCGATCTGGGGGCGAACTACTGGCAGACGTTCTTGCGCGTAACACTGCCCAACTTAAAGCTTTCGATCATCGGCGCTGCGCTCTTGATTTTCACTCTCTCGATGGACGAGATCGCCGTGAGCTTCTTCCTGATCGGTCGCAACAATACTTTGCCGCTCGAGATCTGGGGAAGATTGCGGCGAGGCATCACTCCGGAAATTAACGCCATCTCAACCATCATCTTTATTTTTTCATTGGCGGCAATCACGCTCTGGTACCGCTTGCGCAAGGCTGAGGGCACGACAGAGGTTGCCGCAGAACTGATCGATACCGCAGTTTAAGGAGAATTCAAAGTGAGCTCCAATCGCAGGGACTTCATCAAGTTTGTCGTTGCAGGTGCTGTGGCATCGGGCTGCCCGATCGATCAGGCTCTGTTCGCCGCTCCCGCCGGAGCCACTCCCACAGTTGAAGGTGAAGAAAACAAGATCTGCCATCAGGTGCGCGACGGCAAGGTGTTCACGCGGCCTCCGGTCACGGCAAATCATGATGTGGTGATCGTGGGAGGCGGTATGAGCGGGCTCACTTCCGCATACTTACTGCAGAACAAAGATTTCCTGCTCCTGGAAAAAGAGCCCCACTTCGGCGGCAATGCCTACTTGATGGAGTACGAGGGGCAGGCTTATGCAACGGGCTCGGCCTTCGGCGACAACGAGGTGGTGGTCTCTTTCGCGAAAGAAGTCGGCCTGGAACCGCTGCCCGTTGATAATTTCGATCCCACCATCGTCAACGGGGAGTTCGTCCCCGATACGTGGGGAGAAGGCCTCGACAAACTGCCGTACCCAGCTTCAGTGAAAGAAGCATTTAAGCGCCTGAAGAAGGAATGGCTGGCGATTGATTTTGAGAAACGAAAAGAGGAACTGGCGAATGTTCCGCTGACCGATCTGATGAAGGGATATCCGCCGGAAATTCGGCTCTGGTGGGATGGCTTCGGTGCATCGAGTTGGGGATCGCGCTCGGAAGACTCTCCGGCTGCCATCGGCTTAGCGGAAATGCGATGGATGGCGGGCGAGACCCGTAAAGATGATCGCTATACCTGGCCCGGCGGCCTGGGAGCCCTGAGCAAGCATCTCGCTGAGAAACAACTTCAACCCAAGCACTCTGAACGTATGCTCACCGGCACGACGATCGTTGCCGTCTCGAATGAAAAGAACGCAGTGAACATCACCTACATGCAAGGCGCGGAGTTGAAGACCGTTTCGGCGAAGGCGGTCATCATGGCAACTCCGAAGTTCATCACCCGCCGCATCGTTGAGGGAATTCCGGAGAAACAGGATGACGCGATGCAGCAAATGCGCTATATCCCGTACGCGCTGGTGAACCTTATTTTTGACAAGGAGATTTACCGCAAGGGATACGACAACTGGTGTCCAGGGAATTCCTTCACGGACTTCATCGTTGCCGACTGGGTAGTTCGTAACCAGCCCGGCTACAAGCCCAAGTACAACATTCTCAGTTGCTACACTCCGCTCCACGAAGAGGAGAGGAAGGTCCTGCTCAAGGACGAAAACGCGCTGAAACTGGCTGGCAATGCTCTGAAGGACTTTCAGAAACTCCTACCGATCACGAACGTCGATCCGATTGAAGTTCACCTTTACCGGCGAGGCCACCCGATGTATATGACGACTCCAGGGCTTTATACCAAGGTGCAGCCTCTCCTTCGCACGCCGTTCGAGCGGATCTTCTTCGCGAACACAGATGCAGAGGGTCCGATTTCCAGCACAACCCAAGCCATCACCGGGGCACGGCGAGTCGCGAAGGAGGTTGAGCAAAAGCTGGCTGGCGGACGTGCTCCTCGGGTTCATGAGGCCCCCACGGCCGTTGGATAGCCCGAAGGGTTGCGGCCCAAGAACGGGCCAAATCCTAGCTCACGATGATGGACATCTGCCCCACCGAACTTGCCGAGTCGAACTCCGTTAGGCGCGTGGGTCTGCTAGCGCCTTTACTGTCAACGTCTTCCCATTCCCATCCAGTCAATCTCAGCTGAAACCTCGGAGCGGCATAGTACAGTAGTAGTGAACACATTCCTCCACCCCAAGCAAGATCTTTCAAGAAGGACTGTCCAATTTGAGTGCAAGCATTCGCAATATCGCAATCATCGCGCACGTCGACCATGGCAAAACCACCCTGGTCGATGCCCTTCTGCAGCAGAGCGGCACCTTTCGCTCCAACGAAACGCATGTCGATCGCATCATGGACTCGAATGAACTGGAGCGTGAACGCGGCATCACCATTCTCGCCAAAAACACGTCTGTTTTTCATGCCGGAGTGAAGATCAACATTGTTGACACTCCCGGACACAGCGACTTTGGCGGAGAAGTCGAACGTGCCCTGAAAATGGTCGACGGGGTGATGCTGCTGGTCGACGCCAGCGAAGGGCCACTTCCTCAGACGCGCTACGTGCTGGGCAAAGCGCTCGAGGCCAAACTGCCACCCATCGTGGTCATCAACAAGATCGACCGTCCCGACGCCCGGCCACAGGAAGTTCTCAACGAAATCTACGACCTGTTCATCGATCTCGACGCGAAGGAAGATCAGCTTGAGTTTCCGGTCCTCTATACGAACGCGAAGGCGGGCACAGCTACAACGAACATTAAGGGTGGAGGTCAGGACCTCGAGCCACTGTTTGATGCGATCGTGAAGACGATTCCACCGCCCCAAGGCGATATCTCGGGGCCATTGCAGATTCTGGTGGCCAACCTGGACTACAGCGACTATCTCGGACGCCTGGCCATCGCGCGCGTATTCAACGGCAAGATGTGGACAGGAGAAGAAGTCAGCATCGCCAAGCGCGACGGCTCGTTCCAGAAAACCAAGATTACGAAACTCTTTTCATTTTCCGGATTGAAGCGCGTCGATATCACCGAAACCGAGCTCGGGGACATTGTGGCCGTGGCGGGCGTAGAGGGGATCACGATCGGCGAGACCATCACCAATGCCGAGAATCCTGCGCCTCTGCCCCCTATCGTCATCGACGAACCCACCATCGCGATGATGTTCACGATCAACACATCGCCGTTCTCCGGGCGCGAAGGCAGCTATGTCACGTCGCGTAACCTACGCGATCGCCTGACCAAAGAGTTGCTGACCAACGTATCCCTGAGGGTCGAGGACTCCGGCAGCACCGATTCTTTCAAAGTTCTAGGCCGCGGAGAACTGCAGCTTTCCATCCTGATTGAAATGATGCGCCGCGAAAGCTTCGAACTGATGGTCGGCAAGCCCGAAATCGTCACCAAACGCATTGATGGCAAGCTCATGGAGCCGGTGGAGCACCTGACGGTCGACGTCCCCGAGGAGTTCGTCGGCGTCGTCATGGAACAACTCGGAACGCGTAAGGGCGAAGTCGCCAATATGCATAACCACGGTTATGGCCGCGTGCGCATCGAGTTCAACGTGCCCAGCCGCGGACTTATCGGGCTCCGCAGCCAGCTCCTGACCGACACGCGCGGCACGATCGTGATGAATTCGCTTTTCCACGGATATACGGAGTGGCAGGGCGAGATTCCCCACCGGCCTACGGGCGTGCTGGTGGCCGACCGCCCGGGCCTGTCTACTTCTCACGCTCTTTACAACCTGCAAGAGAGAGGAGAGCTGTTCATCGGGCCGGGTGTCGAAGTCTATGAAGGCATGATCATCGGCGAGAACGCGAAAGACAACGATCTCGACGTGAACGTCGTTCGTGAGAAGAAGCTCACCAACATGCGCGCATCGACGTCTGATGAAGCAATTCGACTGGTACCGTTCCGACAGCTCAATCTCGAGCAGGCCATTGAATTCATCGCGGACGACGAGTTCGTTGAGGTGACCCCGAAAGCTCTGCGCCTGCGCAAGAAGACCCTCCAGTCGAACAAGAGAAAGAAGAGTTCGAGCGTCATGGTCGAGGAAACGCAGTAGTGGCCAAGCGTCGCAAAGGTCGAGAAACGGAACCCGAGGCTCCTCTGAATATGTTTCTAGTGCCGTGTAGTTGTGGAACGAGCTTTGCAGTGGCTGAGAACTACGATCGTCAGGGAACGCAGTGGAGTCGCTATCTCGCGTGTCCGAATTGCGGGAAGAGGCATGATCCGAAAAATCGATTACTGCAACTCGGTTATCAGAAGGCAGGTTACTGGAGAGTTGATAAATGCTAAGTAAACCGTAAGCCTGTCGAAAAGGTCGCCGAACTTTGTAATCGGAGTTTACAAACAAGCACATCCTCATTGTGCGGAATAAATCCTGCTATACTTCCCCCCGCATTTGACTGTCAGTCAACTCCGGCCTCGATTCCAGGAAGGGCACAGGCGCCACCTGACTTCCCTGCCGAAGTCGCCACACTCAAATAGCTCACCCCCCGAGGCAACCGCTTGAAGAACATCTTTGTTGGAAACCTGGATTTCAACACGTCGGAAGAAGAACTGCGCCAGCTCTTTGAATCACACGGACAGGTAGATCGGGTCAGCATCATGACCGACCGGGACACGGGCCGGTCTCGTGGTTTCGGCTTCGTCGAGATGGCGAACGCCGAGGAGGGAGACAAGGCGATCGCGGCTCTCAACGGCTCGCAAGTCGGCGGACGCACGCTCAACGTGAACGAAGCGCGACCGAAGCCCGAACGCAGTGGCGGCGGTGGCGGAGGCGGTGGCCGCGGACGAGAACGCAGCGGCGGTGGTGGTGGCCGCAATCGCTGGTAAGTCTCTCGCTCGGAAACCAATCGCGCTTGGCAACGTGGGGTTGCCGCGCCCTGCGTATTTGATGGCACCTGATCCCGCATGTAAACTGAATGGGACGCGCCCGTAGCTCAGCTGGATAGAGCGGCAGCCTCCGGAGCTGTAGGTCGGGAGTTCGAATCTCTCCGGGCGCGCCATGGTTTTTGTTTCCTCGCCATCGAGCGTAATGGGCGCGGTACCTTCTTTTTCCTGCACGAAAATTTAGTCCCTCGCGTTTTCTCCCTTGGATATTCTCTTGCGGAAACCGGTAGCGAACTTGTTTTCTGCCTCAGATTCCAAGCACAATCAAACGGTATGCATTACGACGCGCTGCTAGTGGTGTCGTTCGGCGGTCCCGAGTCGAACGAAGAAGTCATTCCCTTTCTTGAAAACGTATTGCGAGGAAAGAATGTTCCGCGCGAGCGCATGCTTGCAGTTGCCGAACACTACTATCACTTCGGCGGCAAGAGTCCCATCAACGAACAGAACCGACAGTTGATCGCGGCCCTGCAAGCCGAGCTTGATCAGCGTGGTCCCAGGATGCCGATCTATTGGGGTAATCGCAACTGGCATCCGCTGCTGCCTGACACGCTCGAGCAGATGAAGCAGGACGGTATCCGGCGCGCTCTGGCTTTCATGACCTCTGCGTTCAGTTCTTATTCGGGCTGCCGTCAGTATCGCGAGAACGTTGCGGAGGCGCAGGCCAAGGTTGGGGTTGGCTCGCCGGATATCGATAAACTGCGAGTGTTCTACAACCACCCGGGCTTTATCGACGCGATGGTCGAGCGTGTGCAAACTGCACTCGAAGCTCTGCCCGAGAATGTGCGCCACGATGCGATCGTGATCTACACGGCGCACAGCATTCCAATGTCGATGGCGCAATCATCGAAATACGTTCCGCAACTGCAGGAGTCCTGCCGGCTGGTTTCCTCTGCGCTGGGTCGACGCGATGATCGGTTGGCTTATCAGAGCCGGAGCGGTCCGCCGACGCAGGCCTGGCTCGAGCCGGACATTCTCGATGTTCTGCGGGAGATCAAGAAACGGAATACCGCTGCTGCAGTCGTGATCGCCCCGATCGGATTTATCTCCGATCACATGGAGGTCCTTTACGACCTCGATACCGAAGCAGCCGACCTGTGCACGGAAATCAAGCTGCCCATGGTCCGCGCGGGCACAGTGGGGACTCATCCGAAATTCGTGAGCATGATTCACGATCTGATTGTTGAACGGATTAACGGCGGGAGTAACCGCGTGGCGATTGGGACGATGGGGCCGAGCCACGACATATGCCCCGAGGACTGCTGCCCTGCTCCTCAGCGACCGGTCGCCATTCGGTAGCGCGTCGGAAACTACTTCAAGGCAACGCCGCGGAGCCCTGGATCGTTCACCGCAGAACTATTCTGAAGTTGCCGCATGGTGTTCAGGATAGTGGTGATGACCTGTTCGTCGCCGACCACCGTGTTGAGCATCAGGTGATACAGAGATCGAGTGGGCCAATCCGCGTTGAAGTAGTGCTTGATGAAAGCCATCCGCTCACGGTCAACCGTGTCGACCAACTCCTCGGCCTCTTTTGCGCTGATCCCGCCGGCAACAATGCGCCGCAATTTCTCGTCCCGCGGTGCATACAGGAACACACGAAAAGTGTCGCTGCGTTCGCGCAAGAAATATGGGGCACCCCGTCCGACTACAACCGCATTGCCTTCCTCGGCGATTCTCTCGGTGATGCTCTGCATCATCCGCACCATGCAGTCGGCGTCGAAAGTTTGCGAGCTATCGAGCGGCATTTGGCGTTCGTAACTTCCGCGCCAGAAGGTTTTCGCGAGCCGGTAGAACGCGCCGTCGACCCTTTCCTCGCGGCGCTCCACGGTTCCGCAGTCTACGTTGGCTTGCTTGGCAATCTCTTCGGTGAGCGACTGATCCCAAAGTTTCCACTGCAGGCGGCGGGCGAGTTCACAGGCAATCCCAGCGCAGCCGCAGCCATATTCACGCTCCAGTGTGATGATCCGGAACATGTCCATCCTCCCGATCCTAGTGTACCGCCATCCCCCCGGTGGAGCGCGTCCGCTTCATGAGGAAGACCATCGGAATCATCGCGAGTATCGCGTACCCCAGGATGTGAAAGTTGTCGAGGTACGAGAGCATGGTCGCCTGGCGTTGCACAGTGTTTTGCACGAGCGCGTAAGCCTGCCGTTGTGCATCCGGGGCACTGGCCCCGTGCGCAATAAACTGTTGGCTCAAGCCCCGCAGCGTCGATTGGAACTGCGTATTGGTGCCGCTCAGGTGACCCATCAAGTCACTCAAGTGCTTTTGCGTTCGGCGGTCCAACATGGTGGTTACGAACGAAATCCCGACACTACCTCCAATGTTGCGTGCCAGGTTCATGAGTCCTGAGGCTGCGTTGTTTTTCTCTCTCGGGAGGTACGCATAAGCCGACGTGTTAATGGGCACGAACAAGAAAGCCAAGCCGATTGCCTGTAAGACACGGGCATACACGGCGGTCTTGAAGTCGATGTTCAAGTCGAAGTTCGTCATGTGAAACAGAGAAAAAGACAGCATGGACAGGCCGAATACCAGCAAGTAACGCGCGTCGTAACGGGAGAGCAGCCATCCGACGACCGGCATGCAGATCATGATGGCAAAGCCCCCGGGGGACAGCGCCATGCCCGAGAGTTCGGCCGTATAGCCCATCAATGTTTGTAAGAACAGGGGAAGCAGCAGAGTGCTCCCCAGCAGCGCAAAGCCGAGCATGAACATGAGCAGGTTCGAAACCGCGAAGGTGCGCTCACTGAATAGATGAAGATCGATGATCGGATCTTTGTGACGCCACTCCCACCAGATCACGAATAGTAGCGAGGCCGCTGAGACAATAGCGAGAATCAGAATGAAATTCGACTCGAACCAATCGTCGCGCTGACCTTTGTCGAGCACGATCTGCAGGGCTCCCAATCCTAACGCCACGAAGCCTAGGCCGACGTAGTCGATCTTCGTTTCGGCCAGTTTGCGGCGCTTGAAGTAAGGCGGGTCTTGAATCAGACGCGACGTCAAGATTAGTGAAAGAATGCCGACCGGGATATTCACGAAGAAAATCCAACGCCAGCTGTAATTGTCGGTGATCCATCCGCCCAGAGTGGGCCCAATCGCCGGCGCCATGACCACCGCGATGCCATAGACTGCGAAAGCCATGCCGCGTTTCGCCGGCGGGAACGTGTCGGCCAAGATTGCCTGTTCACTCGGCTGGAGACCGCCTCCGCCCGCGCCCTGCAAAATTCTAAAGATGATCAGCGCCGGCAGGTTTGGTGCGAAGCCGCACAGGAAGGAACTCACCGTGAACAGGGCCACGCAGCCCATGTAGAAGCGCTTGCGGCCCACAATCGACGACAGCCAGCCGCTGAGCGGCAGCACGATGGCGTTCGACACCAGATAAGAAGTGAGAACCCATGTGCTCTCGTCTTGCCCCGCAGAAAGACTGCCGGCAATATGCGGCAGCGCCACGTTGGCGATGCTGGTGTCGAGCACTTCCATGAACGTGGCGAGGGTCACAGCGATGGCGATGATCCAGGGATTGACGGCAGGCCGCCATTCCTCCGCCGGATTCATGGTGAGGGCCGCAGTACTCATTCCCGAGTCCAGACCTTAGGCTCGACCGACATGCCCGGACGCAACTCATGTCCCTTGGTTTCCCCTTGTTCGAAGACGAGCTTCACGGGGATGCGCTGCACGACTTTCACGTAGTTGCCGGTGGCATTCTCGGGCGGAAGCAGGCTGAAGCGTGCTCCGCTTGCTCCGGCGACACTATCGACGTGGCCTTTGTATTTCTTGCCCGTGGCATCCACGTAGATCGTGGTCTTCTGTCCCGGTTTCATGTCACGCAACTGGGTCTCCTTGAAGTTGGCGGTCACCCAGATATCTTCGAGTGGGATCAGCTTTAGAAGTTCCTGCCCCGGCTGAATGTTCTGCCCAATTTCTACCGTGCGATTGCTGACGGCGCCCGCGACCGGTGCGATTATCTTCGTGTAGGAAAGGTTTAGCTCCGCCTGGTCAAGGTCCGCTTTCTTGCGTGCTGCAGCAGCCAAGGCGGACACCGCCCGCGCGCGGATAATCTGCACTTGTTTCGGAGCCGTGCCGGCGTTGCGCTGGTTCGCCATCGACTGTGCCAGCTTTCCTTCCGCCTGCGTGACCTGGGCATTCGCCGCGGCGGCGCTTGCTCTTGAGGCTTCGACTCCCGCAGCACCAGCTTTTGCAGCCGCCACCGCCTGATCGTACTGCTGCTGCGAAATTTCCTGCTTCTCGACGAGTTGCTTGTAGCGGGCGAGATCGTTCTGGGCCTTGACGTTGTTCGCTTCGGACTGTTGCAAGTTCGCCTTGGCCGCGTCGAACTGTTGCTGTGCCGCTTTGATGCCAGCCTGGGCGTTGATAACGTCTGCGTCGGCCGATGACAACTGGCTCGAAGTACTGATTGAGGTGACTGGAATGTTCACCGCAGCCGCATCTGCCGTCGCTTTCGCATCGTTGTAGTCTGCTTGGGCGCGCGCAACCGCCACTTGATAGTCGGTAGGGTCAATCTCTACCAGCACGGTTCCTGCCTCGACATACTGGTTGTCCTGCACATTCAGCTTGATCACGTGGCCCGAAACGCGGGGGCTGATTGAGTTCACGTGCCCATCGATCTGCGCATCGTCGGTCGATTCGTAACTTCCGAAATAGCGCCAAAGGAATATTCCCGCAATCACCAGGACGATCACGCCGATAATCACAAACATCCGGAAGCGAGGATCGTTCCGGCGGCGGAGGTGACTGCGCAGATCACTCACGGCCGGAGTTGCAGCCGGCGCCGGTGTGGCAGTAGTTGTGGGAGCGGCTACTTGGTTGTCAGGCATTAGGGTTGAACCTTCGTCGAACTTTTCTGCAGGTATTGCTTCACACCTTGTTCGGCATCGCCGATCGCACGGGCGAGTTCCACCTTCGCGAGGTTGTGTGCGTACAGGCTGGAGATATAGTTTTCATGTGCGTTTGCGACCGATTCCTGCGCTTGCACGACCTCGAGATTATCGGTCACTCCCGCCAAGAACCGGTCTTGGGCCTGCGTCAGCGTCTGTTCCGCCAGATCCACCGAACTCCTCGCCACCTCCACCTGGTCGGCCGCGGCATTCAGATCCAGCAAAGCGGTTCGTACATCGTTGTCGATCTCCCCGCGAAGATCGTCGAGGCGCGCTATGGCCTGCCGAAGAGTTGCCTCGGCCTGGAGGACGTCGGCATGAGTTTTTCCTCCTTGGAACACCGGAACCGTTATGGTCCCGGCAACATGGAACGTGCCGGTAGAATTTCCCAGGTTTACGCCGATATCCCCGTAGTCACCTTCCAAATCAAAAGTCGGATAGCGCTCCGCGCTTGCGGCGTGTCGGGAGAGCTGGGCCGCTCTCACCTGCGCCTGAGCCGACTGGTAGTCCGGGCGCGAAGCGTACGCGCGATGAAGCGCGTCTTCCAGTGTCGGCGGCGTGTATTGCTCGTAGGGAGCCTTGTCGGAGATCACAAACTCCTGCCCTAGCGGTAATCCAATGATTCGCGCCAGAGCCAGCTTCTGTTTCGCAAATTCGTTACGCGCGACGATAAGCTGTTGCTGTCTGCTCTGCAGCTCGACCTGGGCGCGCAACGCGTCGATCGCCGGGATGACTCCCGCTTTCTGCTGATCCGACGCACGAGTAAATAGAGTCTGCGACGTCTTGACCTGGGCCTCCGCGGTCTCGATTCTGGCGGCTCCCGCGATCGCTTGCAGGTACGCGTTCCCGGTGACAAGAACGACCAACTCGCGGGCGTCCTTGTACGAATACTCCGCGGCTTTGAGACTTTGCGCGGCGGCTCGCTCCTTCTGAATGTAGTTCCAGTTGAAAACCGACTGATTCAGAAACGCCCGGGCATCCAGGTAATTGAACGGGCCGATCACTCGCGGAAGTCCCGGGATGCGCAATCCGAGCGATGCCAGATTCGTTTGTTGCACGTTCTCCTGCCCTTTGGCCACGACGTTCGGGAGGAGGTTGCTCAACTCTTTCCATTTGGCGCCGCGTGCGTTCAGAGTGTTATCCGCCGAAAGCAGAAGGCCGAGATTCTGTTTGAGTCCACGGTCGATGGCATCCAAAAAAGAAATGGAAACGGGAGCCGGTGACAGACCCGACGCCGGAACGCTGCCAGTGAATCCATTTTGCGAAACCGAAGCCGGAATAGTCACGCTGACGGATTGCCCCGAGGACGTTCCTGTCTGCGCGCAAACCACCGATGAAGACAGGAAGGTTGAGAAAGACAATGTTAAGGACAGGCTTCTGAGAGACTTAAGGTGCATGATGGGGAGTTCAGAAACAACGTTCAAATGCCGCCACACCGGCGCTCGTCATGCTCATCACATTCGATCTTGATTCCCGCGAGCTTCTCTTCGATGCAAACGATTCGGGTGTTCCGGCACAAAATTTTCTCCAAGGCCGTCTCGGCCAATGTTGTGCAATGCAGTCCGAAGGACTAGGAAACAACGGCATGAGTGTCATTACCTTCGATACTTCCTGTCAATAGCGACCCGTCGATATGCTGGATATTCGAGGCGTGGAGTCCCCGAAGGCCGCACCGAGTGCAAAATTCTTTCACATCCAGAAATCGGGGTCATTCATGAGCACGTCTTCCCTGGAAAAAGCGCTTCAAGCCAAGCAGCGAGGCTGGAAGCGTCGCCACGAGAGATACCGGACAGATTTTCCGGCTAAGGCCACCGTACTCAGAGACAGCGGATACGAGGGTTTGGCGGGACGCTGCGGGGATATCGGACACGGGGGCATGGGAGTCGTCTTCAACGCGGAATGTGTGAAGGGCGAGGTCCTCTCTCTTGAGTTCAGTTTGCCGCCCGCGGCTGAAATCTTAAGCGTTCGCTCGATCGTGCGATATCACAGAGGCTTTTTGCATGGCTTGGAGTTTCTTGGCCTCACCGACGAGCAGCAAGAGGCGATAGACGCGTTTTGCAACCAATTGACACCTTCCGCTTAAAATTGCCGTCAGGGATGGTTACTAGACATTACTTACGACCGTAACCTCGGTCATCTTGCATCGAATTTGTTCCTGCTTCAACCTATAGGCTGACCCACACTCGAGATGGGCTGGCTGGACGTCTGCAAATTTTATGAGCGATTCCAACACGAAAGCCGCTCCGGGTACTGATTGGACCCGGCTGTTGACGGACCCGGATTTGGTGGGCCATCTCGGCCAGCTCCTGCAAACCTATCGCGAGGCTCCGGCCGATAAACGGGAAGATGCGTTACTCGCAGCGATGCGCGAAATCAAAAGTCAACCCACGCCGACCGCAACCACTATTCCGGCGGCACCGGTTGAACCGCCAACGCCGGTCACAGCTGCCGACACACCGCCGTTCGAGCCCAACTCTTTCAATCCATCGTGGGTCGATGATCGCCGGCGCTTCCCGAGGATCAAGTGTTTCGTGGCTGTCGAGCTGAAGGTCGAAGGATCCGAAACGCCGATCTGGGGAAATCTTTCGAACACCAGTATGGGTGGCTGCTACGTTGAGACCGTGACGCCCGTGAAGAGCGGAGCTGACGTTCAGATCGGTCTCTGGGTCGCCAACGGAAAAGTCTGGGTGAAGGGTTTTGTACTGAATGGAATCGTCATCAAGAGCAATCCGTGCTTTGGCGTACGCGTCAAATTCGAGTTGGAACCTTCCGTTCGCGAGAGCATGAAGCAATTCCTCAAGTTCGTCGAGAGCAGCACCAAGGCCCAGAAAAGCGAGCATAGCTACCTGCAAAAGCTCGAGAAATAACCTCGGTTCCCGCGCGCTCATCCAGCCACTACCAGTCCAGATATCTCTGTACCCCGGAATCGCCTGACGCACAGTGGGACGAGAAATTGGTACACTCTTACCCTCACTTGGATTGAAACCTCAGTCCGTCATTCGCAATCCAATGAGTCAAAGCCATTTTCATTTGGTGGCGATGTGTGACATCGCCTGGGGAAGGAATCTACATGGTGGCGAGTGAACAAACGGTTGTGACCGGGGCCCAACTGGACACGCTTAGCATCAACACGATCCGCACCCTCGCGATCGACGCAGTGCAGCAGGCGAATTCCGGACATCCCGGGGCACCGATGGGCCTCGCGCCGGTGGCGTATGCGCTGTGGCAAAACGTCCTGCGCTACGATCCCGAGAACCCGATTTGGCCGAACCGCGACCGTTTTGTGCTCTCTGCAGGACACGCATCCATGCTGCTGTACGCCCTGCTGTATCTCGCAGGCGTGCGCAAGGTCAAGAACGATACCGAAGTCACGGACGAGTTGTCGGTCTCCCTGGATGAGATCAAACACTTCCGCCAGCTCGGCAGCCGCACTCCTGGTCATCCGGAATCGCACATCACCACCGGCGTCGAGACCACGACTGGTCCGCTTGGTCAAGGTTGCGGAAACAGTGTGGGAATGGCGATTGCCGAGCTCTGGCTCGCGGCCACCTACAATCGACCGAATTTCGAAATCTTCGACTACAACATCTACACGATTTGCGGCGACGGCGACCTAATGGAAGGCGTGGCTGCCGAAGCAGCCTCCCTCGCCGGACACCTTAAACTCAGCAATTTGTGTTGGATATACGACAACAACAAAGTAACACTCGATGGCCCGGCGTCATGGTCGTTCAGCGAAGATGTGATGACCCGCTTTGTGGGATACGGCTGGAACGTTACGCGGGTCAGCGACGCCAACGATCTCGACATGCTGGGTCGAGCCTACCAGACCTTCCTCGACACGAAAGACAAGCCCACTCTCATCGTGGTTGACAGCCACATCGGTTACGGTTCCCCGCACAAGCACGACAGCAGCGAAGCGCACGGCGAACCGCTCGGCGAAGAAGAAGTTCGTCTCACCAAGCGCAACTATGGGTGGCCCGAAGATGCCAAGTTCCTCGTGCCGGAGGGCGTGAAAGAACACTTCCGCGAGGGCATCGGCAAGCGCGGACACGACCTGCAGGCGCAGTGGAAGAAGATGTACGCGGATTACGCGAAGCAATATCCGCAACTCGATGACCAGTTGCAGCTTATGCAGCGCCGGGAATTGCCGGCTGGATGGGACAAGAGTCTTCCGGTCTTCCCTGCCGACCCAAAAGGGATCGCCACCCGCGAAAGCGGCGGCAAAGCCCTGAACGCCTTAGCGCAAAACATTCCGTGGCTGGTGGGCGGCTCGGCAGACCTGGGCAATTCCAACAAGACGACTTTGAAGTTCGAGGGCGCCGGAAACTTTGGACCGAATTCATGGGGAGGCCGCAACATTCATTTTGGTGTTCGCGAACACGGCATGGGTTCCGCGATGAACGGGATGTCGGTGTCAAAACTGCGCCCCTTTGGCGGGACGTTCTTCAATTTCAGCGACTACCTCCGTCCCACGATAAGGCTGGCCGCATTGATGGGGACTCCGGTCACCTACGTGTTCACTCACGATTCGATTGGCTTGGGTGAAGATGGTCCCACGCACCAACCGATCGAGCAGTTGCCCGCGTTGCGCGCTGTGCCGAACACAATTGTTCTGCGCCCGGGTGATGCCAACGAGGTGGTCGAGTCATGGAAAGTGGCCATGCAGATTACTCACGGCCCGGTGTTGCTCGTGCTGTCGCGCCAGGCTGTGCCAACTTTTGATCGTACCAAGTTCGGAGCTGCGTCCGGAGTTGCAAAAGGCGCTTACATCTTGTCAGACGCGCCAGGCGGAAAAGCCGACGTCATCCTGATCGGAACCGGGAGCGAGGTCTCCTTGTGCGTGGATGCCGCCGAAAAATTGAAGGGCGAAGGCGTCCAGGCGCGCGTGGTTAGCATGCCGTCGTGGGAGTTGTTTGAGAAGCAGGATCAAGCCTACAAGGACAGCGTTCTGCCGCCGAGCGTGACGGCTCGCGTTTCAGTCGAGATGTCGACTCCACTGGGATGGGAACGCTATGTGGGACTGAAGGGCCAGATGGTCGGCATGCACAGCTTCGGCGCGTCGGCGCCGTGGAAGGATCTGCAAAAGCATTTTGGCTTTACTCCGGACGTGGTGGTTGCGGCCGCCCGCAAAGCGATCGCGGCTGCGAAATAGACACCGTTCGGAAGGACAACGAATACGCGGACAGGTTGCGAGATCTCCGCTCTCGCGTCTCTATCAGTGAAATGGGCCCACTAGTCAGCGCTGCGCGTCCAGCAAAGTTTTTCTCCATGGAGGATCATCATGAATCCAGTCGAAACACTCGAAACCGGCAAAGCTGTTAATCCCCTCAAAGAGCTCCTGAAGTATGGCCAGTCTGTGTGGCTGGACTACATCCGGCGCAACCTGATCACGACCGGCGAGTTGAAACGACTGATTGACGAGGATGGCCTCCGCGGGATGACTTCGAATCCCTCGATCTTCGAAAAAGCCATCGCCGGTAGCACCGACTACACCGACTTTCTGAATTCCCTGAAGGGCAAGACCGATCTCGATGCGAAAGCCCGCTACGAGTTGCTGGCGATCCGAGACATCCAGGACGCGACCGACCTCATGCGACCGGTTTATGACAATGCAAAGTGCAAAGACGGCTTCGTGAGCCTCGAAGTCTCGCCCTACCTCGCCAACGACACGCAGGGAACCATCGCTGAGGCGCGCCGTCTATGGAAGGCCGTGGGCCGCGACAACGTCATGATCAAGGTTCCCGGCACTCCGGAAGGCTTGCCGGCGATCGAGCAACTGGTCAGCGAAGGCATGAACATCAACGTGACCTTGCTGTTCGCGCAGGAGGTCTATGAACAGGTCGCGGAAGCCTATATCTCCGGCCTCGAGAAGTACGCCGCCAGCGGCGGGGATTTGAGCCGCGTCGCCAGCGTTGCCAGCTTCTTCATCAGCCGCATCGACACGCTGGTCGACTCCATCATCAATGACAAGCTGAAGGCTACGAACGATCCCGCACAGCAAGCCCTGTTGAAGAGCATTCTTGGCAAAATTGCGATTGCCAACGGAAAGCTGACGTATCAGAAGTATCTGAAGATTTTTAGCGGACCGCGCTGGGAGGCGCTGGCCAAGAAAGGCGCGCAGACGCAGCGCGTTCTGTGGGCCAGCACCAGCACGAAGAACCCGAACTATCGCGATGTTCTCTACGTCGAAGAACTGATCGGCAAAGACACTGTAAACACGATTCCACCCGCGACCTTCGATGCGTTCCGCGATCACGGCAAATTGCGCGAGAGTCTCACGGAAAACATCGAAGCGGCGCACGAGACCATGGAAGCGTTGCCCAAGGCCGGGATCAACATCAAGGACGTTACCGACAAGCTCACCAAGGACGGCGTGAAGCTGTTCGCCGACGCTTTTGACCAGTTGCTGGCAGCGGTTGAGAAATCGAGCAGCAATACGGTTGCGCCACGCGTGAGCCGTCAAACTTACACGCTACCCCAAGATCTGGCGGCCAGCGTCAAATCGGCCAAGGACGACTGGCGGGCCAATGGCAAAGTTCGGCGGTTGTGGCAGCGCGATGCCGCTTTGTGGACGGGGACTGACGAAGCCGATTGGCTAGGCTGGCTCGGGATTACCGAAGACCAACTGGCGCAGCATGACAACCTTCGCAAGGTTGCGGAAGACGCGAAAAGCGGAGGCTTCTCGAGCATTCTGCTGCTTGGCATGGGCGGGTCGAGTCTGTGTCCGGAAGTTCTTCGCCTCACGTATGGCAAGATTGCCGGATATCCTGACATCCACGTTCTCGATTCGACCGACCCGGCGCAGATCAAATCATTCGAGGACAAGATCGACGTCGCGAAAACCTTGTTCATCGTCTCCAGCAAATCGGGGAGCACGCTCGAACCCAACATCTTCAAACAATACTTCTTCGAGCGCGTGAAGCAGGCGATTGGGGAGGATAAGGCCGGGAGCCGCTTCATCGCCATCACCGATCCGGGATCCAAGATGCAGAAGGTCGCCGAGGCCGACAAGTTCCGGCACATCTTCTTCGGGCTACCCAGTATCGGAGGGCGCTACTCCGCCTTGTCGAACTTTGGCATAGTGCCGGGCGCAGTCATGGGGATCGACTCGAAGAAGTTCTTGGAGCGCACCGAGGAGATGGTGCAGGCCTGCGCTTCCTGTGTTCCGGTGGAAGAAAATCCGGGCGTGGTGCTGGGCCTGATTCTTGGCTCCGCAGGGAAAGCTGGACGCGACAAGGTAACCATCATTACATCGCCTGGGATTCACGATCTGGGTGCGTGGCTTGAGCAGTTAATCGCAGAATCCACGGGCAAGCAAGGCAAGGGAATCATCCCGGTGGACCGCGAGGCCATCGGCACTCCGGAGACCTATGGCAACGACCGGGTCTTCGCATACCTGCGCTTGGAATCCGAGCCAGATAAAGAGCAGGACGCGAGAGTCTCGGCACTAGAAAAAGCCGGCCATCCGGTGGTGCGCATCTCTCTCACCGATACCTACGATCTAGGACAGGAATTCTTCCGTTGGGAAATTGCCACGGCTGTCGCAGGCTCGATCATCGGCATCAACCCCTTCAATCAGCCGGACGTTGAAGCCAGCAAGATCGTGACCCGCAATCTGACCAGCGAATACGAGAAGAATGGCTCCCTTCCCTCTGAGAAGCCGATCCTTGATGACAAGGGCGCGAAGCTCTTCACGGATGACAGGAATGCAGCGGAACTTGCGAAGGCTGCAGGATTCGAAAAGTCCCTGGTCGCCTATCTGAAGGCGCATCTGGGTCGGATTAAAGCAGGCGACTATTTCGCACTGTTGGCCTACGTCCAGATGAACGAAGAACACGAAAAGCAATTGCAGGCTATCCGGCACGCAGTTCGCGACAAGAAGCATGTGGCGACCTGCCTCGGATTCGGTCCGCGGTTCCTGCACTCGACCGGGCAGGCGTACAAAGGTGGGCCGAACTCGGGCGTGTTCCTGCAATTGACTTGCGACGATGCGAAAGACCTTCCCGTGCCCGGACAGAAGTACACCTTCGGGATCGTGAAAGCAGCGCAGGCACGCGGAGATTTCCAGGTGTTAGCCGAACGCGGGCGCCGTGCGCTGCGCGTGCACCTCGGGGCCGATCTGGCCGCGGGACTTCGTACACTTCAGAACGCGATCAAGGAAGCACTAGGCTAGGTTTTCAAATCGCATCACTTCCCCGCCCGCACTGCAGACCTACAAGCGCTGCGGGCGCGGGTACGTCTTTCTAAGGAGATCTGGAATGCAACTGGGAATGATTGGGTTGGGCAAGATGGGCGCCAACATGACGCGCCGTCTCATGCGAGGCGGCCACCAAGTCGTCGTCTCCGATCTGAGTGCCGATGCCGTGAAGGGTCTCGCTGGCGAAGGCGCCGTGGCTTCATCGTCTCTGCAAGATCTCATAAGCAAGCTCAACGCTCCCCGCGCAGTATGGATCATGGTTCCTGCCGGTGGTCCGACCGAGCAAACTGTGCAGAATCTAGCTCAGCATATGCAGGCTGGCGACACGATCATTGACGGCGGAAACTCCTATTTCAAAGACGATGTGCGGAGGGCGAAAAGCCTCCAGGAAAATTTGCTGCACTACGTTGACGTCGGCACCAGCGGTGGCGTCTGGGGACTCGAGCGCGGCTACTGCATGATGATTGGCGGCCCGAATGAAGCCGTTCAGCGCCTTGATCCTATCTTCAAGACCCTCGCGCCCGGAATCGGAGATATCCCGCGCACGCCCGGCCGCGAAAAACTGGGCGGCACCGCCGAGCACGGCTACATTCACTGCGGCCCTTCCGGTTCTGGCCACTTCGTGAAGATGGTTCACAACGGAATCGAATACGGAATCATGCAGGCCTACGCAGAGGGCTTTGACATCTTTAAGAACGCCACCAGCAAGGAATTGCCGGAGGAGTTGCGATTTGATCTGAACCTGCCTGACATCGCCGAAGTCTGGCGGCGTGGCAGCGTGGTGAGTTCGTGGCTGCTCGATCTCACTGCCATGGCACTCACGGAGAATCCAACTCTCGCTGAATACAGTGGCTTTGTTCAGGATTCCGGCGAAGGTCGCTGGACAATTCAGGCCGCGATCGACGAAGCCGTACCTGTGGACGTGCTTTCAGCGGCGCTGTTCGTGCGCTTCCGTTCCCGCCAGGAACACACGTTCGCGGAGAAGATGCTGTCTGCCATGCGTCAGAAGTTCGGTGGACACATCGAAGCCAAAGCAGCGAAGAAACCAGCCTAGCCCGGTCGCGCCCCGATCGAAAGAAAGACACGAAGGATTTATGGCTCAGACCGAAATTGCGCCCGCCACGACGGGACAGCCCGTTGGAAAAGTTGCCGATCCTTGCGTGATGGTGATCTTCGGCGCCTCGGGCGATCTGACGCGGCGCAAGTTGATCCCTGCACTCTATAACCTGGCCAAGGCGCAACTCTTGCCGCACGAATTTGCGGTCATTGGCATTGCTCGCAGCCCGATGTCATCCGAGGACTATCGCAAGAAAGTCACGGAGGACATGAAGAAATTTGCGACTGGCGACATTGACCCCGACCTTTGGGAATGGTTCGCACGTCGGATCTTTTACTTGTCCGGGAATTTCGACGACAAGGCAACCTACGGTCGAATCAAAGAGCAGCTGGAAAAGATCGACAAGGAACTCTCCACGCAAGGCAACTACTTCTACTACCTTGCAACGACACCCGATGCTTTTGGGCCAATCGTGGAGAGCCTCTCTGAAACCGGCCTCATGCAGCAGGACGGCACCCACTGGCGTCGCGTCATCATCGAAAAACCCTTCGGCCACGACGTCGAGAGCGCTCGCGCCCTGAACAAGCAGTTGCTCAAAGTCGCCGACGAAAAACAGATCTATCGGATCGATCACTACCTCGGCAAAGAGACCGTTCAAAACATCCTGGCTCTGCGATTCGCCAATGGCATCTTCGAGCCCATCTGGAATCGCCGTTACATCGATCACATCCAGATTTCTGTGGCGGAAACCGTGGGCGTGGAAAAGCGAGGCGGCTATTACGACACTGCTGGCGCACTGCGCGACATGGTTCCGAACCACATCATGCAACTCATCACGCTGACGGCGATGGAACCGCCGGTTTCCTTCCGCGCGGATGCAGTGCGCGATGAGCAGTCGAAGATCCTGCACGCGATCCAGCCCCTTAGTGCCGAAGAAGTCCTGACCCGCACCGTGCGCGGGCAATACGGCGAGGGAGTGATCGCTGGACAGAAGGTGCCAGCGTATCGCACTGAGCAGGGCGTACCACCAGACTCGAAGACGGAGACTTTCGTCGCGATGAAACTGGCCATCGACAACTGGCGATGGGCTGACGTCCCGTTCTACCTGCGCACCGGCAAGCGCATGCCGGTGCGAAACACGCACATCGTGATCCAATTCCGCCGTGCTCCGTTCGTCTTGTTCCGCGACACACCCGTCGAGAACCTCGTGCCCAATCAACTCGTCCTGCACATTCAGCCTGAGGAAGGCATTTCACTCCGGTTCGCGGCCAAGGCTCCCGGCGCGCAAATGCGTCTGGGCACGGTCGATATGAATTTTGAGTACTCCGATTATTTTGGAGTGCAGTCCAACACGGGCTACGAGCGCCTTCTGCACGACTGCATGATCGGTGATCAGACGCTGTTTCAGCGGGCGGACATGGTCGAAGCGGGATGGTGCGTGGTGAGTCCGGTGCTCGATGTTTGGCGTGCTCTTCCGCCGCGAAATTTTCCGAACTACGCTTCGGGAACCTGGGGGCCGAAGGATGCCGACGACCTGCTCGAACGCGATGGTCGTCGCTGGAGAAATTTCGAGAAATGATTCTGGCCGGCGATATTGGCGGCACCAACGCGCGCCTCGCATATTTCCAATCACAGAACGGTCATCTTTCCCTCGCCACGGAAGGGGTCTTCCCAAGCCGCGAGCATCGCGGGCTTGATGAAATTGTGGCCAAATTTGTTGAAGGCCAGAGTGTCCGGCCGGATGTCGCCTGCTTCGGCATTGCTGGTCCGGTCCGCAACGGCAAGGTCGAAACCTCAAACCTGCCGTGGACCGTCGACGCTGCTCAGCTAGCCGGCGAACTCCAACTACCGAATGCAATGCTCATCAACGATTTGGAAGCGAATGCCTGGGGAATCCCCAGCTTGGGCGAAAACGATCTCGTTTCGCTGAACCGGGTCAGGAGTACGCCGGTTGGAAACCAGGGTGTGATCTCAGCAGGAACTGGCTTAGGCGAAGCGGGTCTCTACTGGGATGGAAAGAGCTACGACGTATTTGCGTGCGAAGGCGGTCATTGTGACTTCGCCCCACGCACTGAACTCGAAATTGAATTGCTGCGCTATCTCGCCGCTCGTTTCGGTCATGTGAGCTTCGAGCGCATCGTTTCCGGCCCGGGCCTCGTGAATGTCTACCGATTTCTCCGAGATACAGGCCGCGGCGAGGAACCCCAGTGGCTCACGGACGAGTTGGTCCATAGCGATCCCGCAGCAACGATCTCGCGCAACGCCATTACAGGGAAGAGCGCCATGGCAGAGCATGCGCTAGATCTTTGGATTTCGATCTACGGCGCCGAGGCGGGGAATCTAGCGCTGAAACTCATGGCCACTGGGGGCATCTACCTGGGGGGAGGAATTGCTCCCAAGATCGTCGCCAAGCTCTCCGGCTCCCTGTTCCTTCAGGCCTTCGTCAGCAAGGGGCGTATGCAGTCCGTGCTCGAGTCCATCCCTGTCAGAGTCATTACCAATGACAAGATCGCTCTCTACGGAGCCGCGCGCTACGCCGTGGCTAAAGGAAAATCACAGAACTGAGGAGAAGCAATGAGCGCAGCGCACGACATTCGAATCTTCGACGATCCTCAGAAGCTGTTTCAGGGCGCGGCCGAGGAATTCGCGAGCCAGGCAACCGCGGCCGTGCGCTCGCGAGGCCGATTCACGGTCGCGTTGTCGGGAGGTTCGACTCCCAGGAGCCTGTATAGCCTCCTGGCACAGAACCGTTCTCTCCCGTGGGACAAGATCTATTTCTTTTTCGGCGATGAGCGCCACGTACCACCCGACAGTCCCGAAAGCAACTACCGGATGGTGCGTGAGTCGCTGCTTTCGAAAGTCCCCAGCCCGGCCGCGAATGTGTTCCGGATTCCCGCCGAAAATCCGGACGCGAGCGAAGCTGCAAAAGCCTACCAGCAAACTCTGAAGCAATTCTTCAACATGCCTGCCAAGGAATTCCCGCGCTTCGACCTGGTCCTGCTCGGCATGGGACCCGATGGGCATACCGCATCGTTGTTCCCGGGAACTTCGGCTCTGCAGGAAGGTTCGCGCTGGGTGGTTTCCAACTGGGTAGATAAGTTCAAGACCGATCGCATCACGCTGACATTACCTGTTCTCAACAATGCGGCAGTCGTGATGTTCCTCGTCAGTGGCCAAGACAAGGCGTCGCCACTGAAGCACGTTTTAGAAGGTAAGGAATCCGGAGAGCTTTATCCGTCCAAGCTCATTCAGCTCGTGGATGGCGAACTGATTTGGATGGTTGATCGCGCGGCAGGCGCGCAACTGGCTCCAGCTGCCTAAGCGGCGCTGCGCCAGTCGGCGATTTCTTTCAGTCCGTCTCCCACGGTATGAGCAAACAACCTCACCATGTGCCGCGAGTGCTCAAACTCGTGGATGTCGGCCCAGACTTCTGCCTGCCATCCCTGATCGTGGACAGCTGTCTCGCCGCACGTCGCGCACCGGGTGTGCAGTCGCACCTGCGGGGTGACGGTCGCGGTTGGCACTGCGACTGGTCCCTCCGGCAGTTCGACGAAGATGCAGCGGACTTCTTCGATTTCCTCGTTGGGCCCAATCATGTGTTCGTAGCGCAGCAGATATCCAAACCCGAGCTTGCGGGCTTCCGCCTCGGCCTCGATGCGCGTGTGGAATGGCCCATATTCGGCCCGCAACTGATCTGTAGAGTCGCAAGCCATCCAGAAAGTCTCTTTGTAAGCCATGCCAGCCTCGCCCGAGCGTCGCAGTTTAGGACCCTGACTCCCCGTGGTCCGAGAAGTCGCACCCCCTGAGTGCAATTCGCGTGCCGACAGGCTTGTAAGGTAAGGCTTTGCATGTGCAGCGATTTTCAGAGATCACCCACCCGCCGGAACCTCATTCAAATGCAATAATTTGCAGACAAGGTCGCAAATCCGACTTGTCTAAGCTTCCCGCTTGGTCGCAGAAAAGCGCTGAAGACGCCTTAATTTTGGGTGGAGGATTCAGTACAGCGCGGCGGAAACGAGACTCCCGGCGGGAAGGAAATCCTGATTGGAAGGCCCTCCCCGCGGATCATCGCCACCCAGCCCACGCGCCGCAAAGGCCGTAGCCTTGCCAAGCCGAGAACTGGGCGTCGGCGGCCGCGTGCCAAAACCATCCTACGGTCGTCGGTCGATGAAACCATCTCCGCTTCCATAGCGGCCGCCCGCTGTATGGCCCAGTCGGCCCCACCATGGCTCGCCACATAGAGCGCCAGTTCCAGTCGGCTCCAAACACCGAGCTTGTCAAATGCGGTGCGGAGGTAATTCTTGATAACCTGCTCGGTGGTGCCCAATTTTCGCGATTTCGCGGTTCGTGAGCCCTTCCCAGACCAGAGTCGTAACCTGGATTTCTTTCGTCGTTAGCTGATCCCTTGGCTGCATGATTCCATTTGCTCCTTCGCAAATACAGCGGTCGCCGACTTCATGCGCTTGCGGCCCTCGGTGATTCCGGCGCGCTGAAACAGTGTTCGCAGGTGCTGTTTCACTGTGCGCGGACTGATGTTGAGACATCCGGCGATTTCCTTGTTACTGCATCCCTGGGCAAGGAGGCGCAACACCTCTTCGTCCCGCGGCGTTATCTTGACGACATCTAAATTGATCATTGCCTACCTCGTGTTGTTGGGTCACTACCAACGTCACAACGTAAAGCACGTGCTTCGCCAAATGTTCGCCACCTGCAGCGTTTGGACTAGAACCAATGTTTACGGGCATTTCAGAGAATCCATGATCGGCGGAGGATTTCCTGGCACCCATTTCGGGTGGACGCAGGGCCCTGTCCGGCCCGAATCTGCACGCCGAACATTAACGACGACTCATCTGCCGCTCGCCAGCCGGATGTCTGAGACTCCGCTAACCCTCCCGTCGGGCGTTTGGCGGGACGGGGCAACCCGCATTCGTCTCACCACCCCTGATGTGAGTCGCATGTCGAGCGAGTACCGACTGCGCATCGGGCCGTCGTCGCAGCGGGGGTTTGAGAACGTGACTCAGGCCAATCCGGCGGGAACCCGTCCGCCTCTACAACGTTAGGTTTCATGCCGGTTTGGCTCTCAAAAGTCAGCCGGCACAAGCCCGTTCTCAACTGGCTACGGCACCTCCGTTGCATTCCGTTTGGAGTGGAAATTGCACTACAATGGGCGCTGAATGCCCTTTTTGCCCGCCCAAAAAGGGGACGCCCTGGGATCGTGATGACTTCATCCTCCAGCAAAAGCGGTCCCGTGCTCGACGAAGCGACTTTTCAAAAGTTGCTGGCGGCCGCGTACGTCTTGCAGGAGCATCACGACAGCACCAGGCCCACGCCTTCGGCCGAAGCAAAATCCGACAATCACGATACTGACTCCGACACCAGCATCCTTGCGCAAATTGTCGAAACTCAGCACGAAATTCAGGCGAATCATCTCGACCTCGACGGCACCACCAGCCTCGTGATGGAACGGATCGTCAAAATCACGGGCGCGCAGGGGGCGGCCATCGGCATTCTCGAAGACGGGATGCTTCGCTATCGTTCGGCTCGTGGAGTTCTGATTGGCCAGGTGGGCAAGTCGGTGCGACCCGAAGCCGCGCTGTCCTCTTCGACCCTGTTGCACGACATGATTTTGCGTTGTCCGGACGCGAGCAACGATTTCCGTGTAAATCCCGAGATCGCTAAGCGCCTGGGTATCGTGTCATTTATTTCTGTGCCGGTTCTTCACAACGGAAAAACCGGCGGGGCTCTGGAACTTGCATTTGCAAAGGCCGACGCGTTTCACGATCAGGATGTACGAACCTGTCAGCTGATGGCGGGGTTGGTCACGGAAACCTTGACCCATACCGCTGAAGAAGAATGGCGTAAGGGGGTAGCGGCCGAGCGCGCGTCGATGCTGGAGGTTCTCGAGAAGATCAAGCCGCAGCTAGCTCGCCTAGCCAACAATCCCGATGCAGCACTTGGCGTTTCCAAGGTCGAATCCGGAGCCAATGATCCTGCGCTCCAAGAAGGTCAATGCCGGCAGTGTGGAAACCAGTTGGCTCCGGGCGAGGCCTTCTGCGGATCGTGCGGTACTTCTCGCGCCACCACCCCAGGAGAAGACCTGCAGAGCAAGTGGGCAACATTGTGGAATCTGAAGAAGGCCAGTGAGAGCGGATTCCCTGCTCCGGGCCTCGATAGCGATTTGACCGATTCTCTGATCGGGCAATCATCTGAAGCGGAACGCCAGGAAGCCACGAAAGAATCCGAAACGACCAATGCTTTCCCGAAGGAGATTTCGAAATCTCTCGGTCAGGAGGATAGCCGTGACACACTGGGACTGCCCGAAGACACAACAGCGCAGCCTTCGCCCGACGCATCGGCAGAAACCACTGAAGACAAACTTATTCCCGCTCCGCCCACGAAGCCTCCGGAGGCCCGGGTTTGGCTGCACTCGATTGCTGTCTCGCCGCCCGCCGTGCAGCTTCGCGGATTCTGGCAAAAGACAAGGGTCTATGCGCGCACCCACCGCGGGGACCTGGCCCTGGGAGCTTCTCTGGTCTTGTTCCTGATCACGATCATTTGGGCTGTGAGCTCAACCCATTCCACCACTTCGGCGGATACAGGGACCTCCACGACCGCGGCGAGCGGCGCTCCCGCAAAGCCAAAGCGCAAGCAGCCTCCTCCGGCTCCCAAACTCGGCTTCTTCGAGGAGCTTCTGGTGGATATGGGGCTGGCCGAGGCTCCCCCTGCCCCGTCCTACAGCGGAAATCCCAATGTCCCCGTTTGGGTTGACGTGCACACCGCTCTGTACTATTGTCCGGGCTCTGATTTTTACGGCAAGACTCCGCAAGGCAAAATCGCAAGCCAGCGAGATGCCCAGCAGGATCAGTTCGAGCCGGCATCCCGCAAAGTCTGCGAATAGCCTATCGGACCATGATCTTTCTTAGAGACCTACAGGGTTTTCCTCAGGCTGAGAATTGACAACTGACGCCTACCGGAGTGGAATTAACTCGAAGAGCGCCTCGGGAGAACCATCTGTGCCACAATCGCAGGAAAAGACTCCGGAACAAACAACAGAGTTACCCAATCCGGAGTTGAATCCTCTGTTAAACCCCACCTTGGGCCGTCATCTGGGCCGGTGGGCGCAGGTTTACTTCACCAGCCCGCCTGAGAAGCGCGAAGAGGCGGTGGAAGAACTTCTACGTGAACTGCAGGGCAACGCTTCGTTCCCGCGAGAGGAAGAAGCTGCGACCCTGCCCGCCGAGAACCCCCGGGCACAAATTACTTCGCCCGAAACAATTCGTATCGTTGAAGCTGTGTCCGCACCACCATCTCTGCAGTGTGCCGAGTGCGGGCATCCGTATACTTTTCCGCAGAGATTTTGTGGCATGTGCGGAGCGACGTTGGAAGGAGAACGCGCCGCCGCCACTGAAACAGTTCCGCGGCCCCACCTGACACGACCGGTTGACCCGCTTTTCATTCATGCGGATATGCCCAGCCTGTCCCCTGTCAATGAGTCGGTAAACCAGCCTGACGACGACTACTCCGAGATTCGGTGGCTGCGCGAGAAAAGCCTTTCCGATTCCGGTTCATCGTGGAGACGCGCGCGCTACGCTCCGGCTGTGATCGCCGTGCTAGCGATCGGAATTCTTTTTTACGCGCAATCGCGTCCGCAGAAAGCCCCCGGACAGCAGGCTTCGAAGCCATCGCCAACCGCTCCAGAGCGCACAAAGCCACCGATGACCGCTCCAGCGCCCCAGGTGGCCGAATCCGCGCCAACCGAAACATCAGCGGCGAGCAGTGCTCCTGTCCGTGAACCGGCAGCCTCGGTGCCTGCTCAAAACCAAACTTCAGTTTCGACTCCATCCGCCGCGCCCGCGGCCAAAGAGAATCGAATGCAGCCCGCCGGCAACAGCGCGCCCTCCGAAATCGCGACCCAACCCGCCGGGGCGCTCAACCCCGCAAACGGGGCGGCAGAACTGGCAATGGCCGAGGACTTCCTGAACGGAAAAACGCATCCGCGCAACAGCGAAGTGGCTGCCAAGTATCTGTGGCGAGCGGTCGGCAAAGAAAACCCGACTGCGATTTTGCTGCTCTCAGATATGTATCAGGCGGGGGACGGCGTTCCGAAGAGTTGCGATCAGGCTAGATTGCTTTTGAGCGCTGCGGCCAGAAAAGGTGTGCCTCAAGCCGCTGCGAAACTGGGCGATCTTTTGAGGTCTGGCTGCCCGAAATAACGGGCAGCCCCCATTTCACACGATCAAAGTGCGTCCTAGAAAACCTCAGTTGTGCTGAGCTGTGGCGGCTCCCAATCCCAGGATGCTGTGCTCCCAGGCTTCGGGTTGGTCATGCTCGGGCGACGTTTTCGAATCTTCTGGCTTCGTACCAGAGAGCGAGTTCGACTCGATTCCAGAGTCCAAGCTTGTCATAGATGACTCGGAGGTAGTTTTTAACGACGTGCTCGGTGGTTCCGATCTCGTCAGCAACCTCTCTGTTCTTGAGTCCCTGGGCAACAAGCTCAATGACGCGATTCTCTCGCTCGCTTGGGATTCGCTTTCCGTAACGTTCGCCTCCAAACATAACTGCCTCCGATACAAGAGTGTTGCGAGTTTCACTCGCTTGATACCGCTCGTGATACCAAATCTCAGGAACAACCGGTTAAAGTGTGCCTTCACGGTTCGACGAGCCATGTTGAGTTGCCGAGCGATTTCGTCGTTATCGCAGCCTTGCAGCAACAGCTCGACAATCTGCTGCTCTCGCTGCCCCAGACGTATGGGCCTTTCGCTCATTGAGATCCCCCTCAAATGTGCTTTGGTGACCGCACAGTAGCTCCGACGTCATGGTTCGGGCGCCGAAACAACCAGAACGAGCACTGTGAGTTTTTAGTGAGCTTCTTACGGAAATTCATAGCACACACTTTGCCAACTTTTGCAGTTCGGCCCACTGTGACAAAATCCAGCCCCGCGATTGACCGCCCGAGAGCCGTCCTTTCGTTGTGGAAAACCCATCGTAACCAGCCCATCGAGGCAATGGTTGTCTCTCTGACGAGAAAAAACATGCCTCGACGACACATAAGGAGTTCGGCACAAATCTATGATTTGAATGTGTTTCTACGATACGCTGCGGCGGCAAAATGCCGCGACCCGGAGATGTGTCCCCAGGCCAACACTGTAGCCCGTACGACATCGGTCTTTTCCAGTACGCCAAAACTTTTCTTTAACTTTTCTTTGGGTTCTTTCCTAGGATCGTGACTGTAAGGTCTAGACCCTAGGATAAAAGTGCACGTGCCTGTAAGCCGAGTGGAACCATTTACACGCGTTTACAATTGGCCAAATGCCAAGACAGACGCCGCTTTCAAATGGGAAGACACAGGGTGAGCTTTTGCGCACATTCAAGCGGGGAAGGCCGATTCCAGTCACCCGGATTAGAGCTCGAACAAACGAATTTTGAGCTTGCGCGCTCGCAAATCGCATCTCAGAACGGAAAGCCACGGATCTGCCGCCTCCCTGGCTCGTAATCGACACATTAGCAAGGGGATACCAGTTAATTCTCGATTACCAACGTACCTAGCTTTCAACCAGCATTCATCGGAAACCAGCAGGCAACCGCCTTCTGCTCACGTAGTATTTAGTAAACGGTAGAAAATCGACGTCGGTGACTTGTGCAATCACGCAGCGCAAGTCATTAAATCAGAGGAGAGGCTCGCGAACGTGAATCAAGGGAACGACATCCCGGCTCAGAACATCGGGGCATCGCCATCGACACGGTTGGTGACTGTCGTCATCCCTGCCTACAACGCAGCGCCCTACATCGGCGCGACCCTCGACTCAGTCTTTAAGCAAGCGTTCACCGATTTTGAAGTTGTGGTTGTGAACGATGGATCGCCCGACACGCCAGCACTGGAGCTTGCTCTTCGGCCATATCAGAGGATTCGATACCTTCGGCAGGAAAATCGCGGACCGAGCAGCGCGCGCAATGCAGGCATACAAGTCGCAGCGGGAAAATATGTCGCGTTTCTCGATAGCGACGACCTGTGGCTGCCGCAGCATCTTGCGAAGCAAGTCACTACGCTCGAGACGAATCCGAAGTTGCAGATGGTCTACGCCAATGGCATCTACCTGCGGGGTGAGACTCCCGTCGGCATTTTGTTCGACAACTCACCGCAGGCTCTCCCGGTCGACCTCGACGGCTTGCTGCACGAACGTTCCACAGTCATTACATCGTCCGCCGTCGTGTTGCGCGAAGCGCTGCTGAAGGCAGGGCTTTTCGATGAACAACTGCGCCGTTGTGAAGACTATGACCTGTGGTTGCGCCTGGCACAATCCGGGGCAACGATATCGTTCACCCGGGAAATCCAAATTCGCCATCGGCAATCCAATGGCTTGGCCGCTAATTGGGAGCTGATGCGGCAAGCGCTGATCCGGGTTTACGAGAAACACCTGGCGCTCGGAACTCTGAGTGCTGAGCAAGCGCGCTTTGTGCGCAACAAGATCAAGAGTATTTCCTCGGCGATCGAGTTCCGGCAAGCCAAGCGGGCTCTGCTGGAAGGCGATTTTCCGAAAGCTCTCGAGAGCGTGCGCAGCGTACAAGCCTCGGATCCGAGTTGGAGGCTGGAGGTCCTGCGCATCGGACTGCAGCGATTTCCGCATGCATCACAGGCGATTTACCGTATGCACCTTCGCCGTATCGAGCGACAGTATCGAGAGCGCAGCACACGAGCCTTGAGGAAGGCGGGCTTTGCAGGTCTGGCTCCTGACACGAAGGTTCTCACGGACCCCACACTCACGTGACGAATCTTACGATCCCTGCATGGGTAGAGAGGTAACAAGATTAAGGCAGGAAGCAATTGATCCTGGAGTCTGGTGAACGATGATCTACGGAATCAAAACGGTGGTGAAGTACGCCCTGGGAATCGATATCGCGGGACGTAATTTCGCCGTCTATCCGGACGACACTTTCGTCGTCTCCTACCCGCGTTCCGGGAACACCTGGACCCGTTTCCTGATCGCCAACCTGGTGCACCCCGACAAAGAAGTGAGTTTTGCCAACATCGAGCAGCTGATTCCTGACACCTCTTCACAATCCAATCGCGCACTCAAAGCGACGCCCCGGCCGCGCATCATCAAAACGCACGAATACTTCGACCATCGTTACCCGAAAACCATCTATATTGTGCGTGATCCGCGCGATGTCGCGCTTTCCTACTACGATTTTCAACGGAAATACATGCAAATCGACGATGCCTATCCGCTCGAGCAGTACGTCGACGACTTTGTAAGCGGCAAGCTGATTTCGATTGGCTGGGGCACGTGGGGAGAAAACGTTGCCAGTTGGATCTATACCCGGGGAAAGCGGAACAACTTCCTGCTCATGCGCTATGAAGACATGATGAAAAACACCGAGCGAGAACTCGCTCGCATTTCCGAGTTCCTCGACATTCCCCTGGAGCAGCAACGGCTCAAACGCGCGATTGAGAGCAGTTCGGCCGATCGCATGCGCGTCCTGGAAAAGCTTCAAGAGGATAAATGGGTGGCCACCAAGAATCGCCGCAAAGACATCCCATTCGTTCGAGTAGCGAAGTCCGGAGGCTGGCGGACCGCCCTGCCCGCGAGTTGCGTGCAACAGATTGAGAACGCCTGGGGTGGTTTGATGACGCCCCTGGGATATGAACTAGTGACTGCGCCCGTGGCCGAGCCCGTTCGGTGACACTGGCGCTCCTCATGCCCGATCCGACTGAGATGCGTTCCTGCCAACATCCAATCGATCCTGCTTACCAGAATGGCCTGCCGACCACGGTGACGCCCAAGGCTCAAGGAATGGCCTCCTGATGCGCAGAATCGAAATTCTCAAGAATGTAAGTTCCAGCTGGTTCGGCCTGGGCGTGAACATCCTGGTAGGGATATTTCTGTCGCCCTTCATCCTCCATCGCTTGGGCGACACAGCGTACGGCATCTGGATTCTGATCTTTTCTGTTACGGGGTACTACGGGCTGTTCGACCTCGGCATTCGATCCTCGGTCGTCCGTTACGTCTCCACCTATACCGCGACCAACGATCAGGAAGGCCTCGCTAAGCTGATCAACACGAGCCTGGCCACCTACGCGACCATCGGGGCCGTGGCCATGGTGGTGACGCTGAGTTGCAGTGTTTTCGTGGATCGAATCTTCCGTATCCCCGCGGATTTTCTCCCCACCGCCCGGTTGCTCTTTCTGATGGTCGGAACGGCGGTCGCGCTCGGCTTCCCCAGCGGAGTCTTTGGCGGGATTCTCGAAGGCCTGCAGCGTTTTTACTTCGTCAACCTCACCAACGTTATCGCTACCCTTCTGCGCGCCGCTCTCATCGTCTTCGTTCTGCACCGTGGGTACGGCTTGTTGACGGTCGCGCTGATCACGGTCGTTCTGCCTCTTATCAGCTCCATGGCGCGCGCCGTGATTGCCCTGCGAGTGTTGCCGATTCGGTTCGGCTGGCGATACGTCGATCGGACGGCCTTTCGCGAAATCGCGAACTACAGCGCGGTCAGTTTCATTCTGATGATCGGCTACAAGCTGCGCTACAAGACCGACGAGATCGTGATCGGAACGTTTCTGTCGGTCACAGCGATTACCTATTTCTCGATTGGCGACCGGTTGCTCGACTACGCCGCGGAACTGGTAGGCAGTCTGGCGCAAATCTTCGTTCCCATGGCCGGACAGTCTCATGCCAAGGGCGACACGAACCGGCTACGCACCATCTGGATCGCCGGCAACCGCGCGTGCGCCCTGATCATTTTCCCCATCACAGCATTGCTCATCATTCTCGGCAAGTCGGTCATCACTGCCTGGGTCGGAGCCAAGTACGTCGCCCAGAGTTACCCGGTCCTGGTTGTACTGGCTGTGCCCATGATGTTCACATTGGCACAGGGCGCCTCCACGCGAATTCTGTATGGCATGGCAAAGCATCGCCCGCTCGCCATGGTCACCTTGATGGAAAGCGTCGCCAACCTGATTCTCAGCATCGTGCTGATTCGTCCCTTCGGTATTGTTGGCGATGCGTTTGGAACGGCGATCCCGCTGATGCTCACCTCGATTTTGTTCATGCCACGGCATATGTGCCGCTTGATGGGAGTTCGCATCGGAACGTACTTACGCGAGACATACACGCTGCCCGTGCTGCTCACCTTGCCTCTGGCCGCGACTCTGCTCCTGGCAAGGCAGTGGTTCGTTGCGCGAACCGTTTTTGAAGTCATATTCCAGGCTGCGCTCGGCTTTCTCCCCTATGGGTTGGGCCTACTCTGGGCGATCCGGAAAAAACGTGCATGGCAGGTGAGCGAATTGGCGATCGAGCCGCCGGACGAAGTGGCCATCGCGCTGATCGAAACTTATCAGCAGGAGCCGTGAGGACTGCTGGGAGCTGCGCAAAAAAACGAATCGAATCGCGAAGCGGGAAGGTCAATATCGAGGAATGGGCAGTGTGTAACAATAAAAAGACGATGACTTTCGTGATTGGTGGGACTCACGGCCAGCACAGGATCCGCCTCCGGATTCCCCGGAGCGGCAGGAATCGTGAGCGAGTAATTTTGCCGGCGTAGTTCCGGCGCATTCCAAGAGCGACAAGAACCTGAGGAGGTTCACGGATTTGACTACTAGCCATCTTATTGCTCCGCACGGCGGAGAACTGGTCAACCTGGTTGTGGATTCGGCCCGCGCCGCGCACCTCAAGGCACATTCCAAGGAATGGCCGTCGTGGGATCTCACGGCCCGACAGGTCTGCGATGTCGAGTTGCTGCTGAGTGGCGGCTTCTCTCCCCTGCGCGGGTTCATGAACCGCGAAGACTATGAAGGCGTCTGCAACAGTATGCGGTTGAAGAGCGGCGTGCTCTGGCCCATGCCCATCACGCTTGACGTCACAGAGGAGTTTGCCAAGTCTCTGAAGCCGGGCAGCAGTAAAGTCGCCCTGCGCGACGGCGAAGGCGTTATGCTCGCTGTCCTGAACGTTCAGGATGTATGGCAGCCCGATCGCGGGGCGGAAGCCAACAGCGTTTTCGGCACGACCAGCAAAGCACATCCCGGGGCCGACTACGCGATGAATAAAGCGAATCCCTGGTATGTCGGTGGCACTCTCGAAGGTCTGCAGCTTCCCTCGCATTACGATTTTCGCTCCCTGCGCCTCACCCCGGCGGAACTTCGTGCTGAATTTTCGCGTCGCGGCTGGCGCCGTGTGGTCGCATTCCAGACCCGTAATCCCATGCACCGCGCACACCAGGAACTCACCTTCCGCGCTGCCAAGCAGGTGGAAGCCAACCTTCTGATCCATCCGTCAGTTGGAATGACGAAGCCCGGCGACGTGGACTACTTCACGCGCGTTCGCTGCTATCAACTTCTGCTCAACAAGTATCCTCAGGGCACGGTGAAGCTCTCGATGCTGCCTCTGGCAATGCGCATGGGCGGACCGCGCGAAGCGATCTGGCACGGCCTCATCCGCAAGAATCACGGGTGCACGCACTTTATCGTGGGCCGCGACCACGCCGGGCCCGGCAGCGACACCGATGGGAAGCCGTTCTACGGCCCGTACGACGCCCAGCAGCTCTTCAAGAAGTACGAGTCCGACATCGGCGTGACCATGGTTCCCTTCAACATGATGGTCTACCTCGAAGATCAGGATAAATACGTTCCCGACAACGAGGTTCCGAAGGATTCGCGTGTTCTGAATATTTCGGGCACCGAACTTCGCCACCGCCTGAATGAAGGACGCGATATTCCATCGTGGTTTACCTATCCGGAAGTCGTGCAGGAATTGCGCCGCAGCTATCCGCCCCGCCACAAGCAGGGCGTCACCATTTTCTTTACGGGCCTTTCAGGGTCTGGCAAGTCGACCATCGCCAACGTGCTGCTCACGAAGTTCCTCGAAACCGGCGGGCGGCCCGTAACTATTCTTGACGGAGACTTAGTCAGAAAGCATCTCTCTTCTGAACTCGGATTTTCCAAGGAACATCGCGACATCAACATTCGCCGCATCGGCTATGTTGCTTCCGAGATCACGAAGAATGGCGGCATCGCCATCTGTGCGCCCATTGCCCCCTATGAGGCAACGCGCAAGGCGGTGCGCGACATGATTGAGCCAGTCGGCGGTTTTGTGCTGGTGCATGTGGCCACGCCGATCGACGTGTGCGAGCAGCGCGATCGCAAAGGTTTGTACGCTAAAGCACGCGCCGGAATCGTCAAGGAGTTCACCGGCATCTCTGATCCTTACGAGGTTCCGCAGAAGGCGGAAGTTGTGATCAACACGGCTGAACTCTCTCCG